>ERZ1034363.1110-NODE-1110-length-16119-cov-11.815734_pt1 | contig 16119 bp, 23 predicted proteins | sample MGYA00520616_ERZ1034363 | MGnify/ENA primary metagenome ERZ1034363 (study PRJEB33736, sample SAMEA104284506) | Azolla filiculoides | biome: Urban; feature: Water surface; material: Ditch water | place: Netherlands | collected 2015-10-28 | depth 0-0.1 m ...
CAGAAGCCCTGCACGATAACTCGGCGAAGAGAAGTCGAGACCCTGATTCTTCAGTCCTGTAGAACTGTTAGGCTGGTTGTAAATAGCGTTTAACCAGTCATTACGCAAACCGCCCATGACCTTAACACCCTGCGTAAGCTCGATCATGTCCTGACCATAAATGGCATAGGAATTAGACTGATAAGAAAATACAGAGCTTGGGGTTTGAACCAAGTTAGCGTAACCATTCTTGCAGTAATCACGCACCAAATTATTGTTATTCACCGTTATCCAGCCGGTGTTGCTCGGGCTGTAACTAGGCTGGCAGTTCGTGCTATCAAAGCTGTAACGGTTCACGTGCTCTCGGTAATACTCAACGCCAGCCAACAAAGTATGGCCTAAGCCCCAGGTGCTGGCTGTTTTATTAAAGTCAGACTGAAATGCCAGGGTCTCTTCATTAGCGCCCCGAGGCGGTGCCAGACTTAAAGTTTGAACCGGATAAGGATCACTCTGGTTAGGATTTGTACTTGATTCATTCTGACCCCGCCCCTTATTCGCCCACAGTGAACGCGTGTAATTTGAGTACTTGAGCTTCGTGAGCAAGGAAGTATCTTTGTCGAAGCTATAGTTCTGGCTCAGTGTACCGAACTGGGTAACGTTGTTCTCAATATCAGCAATGGTCCCGCTGAAAGTGGAGCCAGGTACATTAACCGGGTTATGAGACACTGAATTGAAACCAATACCGTAATCGGGCACCAGATTAGTCTTCAGGTAATAGTAGCTGGCATCGATCTGGTTATATGTGCCAATACCCCATGAATAGGTTGGTGCCACACCCTGTGTATGGTTCGTCACCTGATTACGCGAGCTACCTGAATCCTGCACCACGGCATTAATACGAAGTGCCGAACTTTGTTCACGGCTTAATACAAAGTTCACGTCTGCCGTGCTTCGGAAATAATCAAAACTACCGCCGATAACACTAACTTCGCTCTTGTTATCCAGGAATGCTTTCTTATAGATCTGGTTAATTACGCCGCCAGCCTGACCACGGCCAAACAACATAGAAGCCGAACCACGCAGCACTTCAATCGCAGCATCGTTAAAGGTATCGCGGTTGTACTGGGCGGTATCACGGATACCGTCTACATACATGTCACCAAAGGTGTAGAAACCACGGATATTGATGTTGTCGCCAATACGGCCGCCCTCACCGGAGTTAAAGGTGACGCTGGGCACGTTGCGCATGGCCTCTTCTAACGTGGTGGCGTTCTGGTCGGTTAGCAGCGTATCCGGGATGATCGTAATTGCCTGCGGCACTTCTGCCACATCCTGCTCAAACTTGGCAGCCTTGGTTACCTTGACGTTATAGCGGTTGATTTCGATATCCGACTGTGACTGTGCCCGCACCTCTACCTGATTCAAAGTTTGAGTTTCACCCTCTGCCGTCTGACCAATCGCCGTAAGTGGCGTGACCATCAGCGCCGCAATGGTTGCGCCCAAGGTAGAAAAACGCTGCGGCGTTGCTGTTGCTGCCGCTACCTTTTCTGATCTCTGCTTCTGCTTGTTTCGATGCTTCAGGGTTTTCATACGATGCTCCATAACCAATGACCCATCAGTTGGGTTGGGTCTATTAATTGGCTGGCTGCATCAGGGAGGCTAAGTGCCTCTGTACGGCTGGCTACTACGATTGTTGAGTGGGCTTACCTAACGGGTAATGCCCGGTACATTTTTTAAAGCTTCTGGCAAAGTCGTGGCATTCTGCTCATCCATCAACTGCCGGTTTACTACGGTAGGCTCCACCGGATTTAATGCGTTCTGATAGGGCTGGACCATGACCTCTCCCGTTGCGCTACATCCTGTGATCCAGATGCAAACTAACGGGCGCATTAACTTCATTAGCGATAGCCGCCTGGACCACCGCCGATACTGGTCATTCCTGTTTCCGACATGAGCTCTTCGTTCTCGACATCGGCATCAGGATTGACGGTGTAATCATTGGCGTAATGCACTGCGCCCGTATGAGAGCACCCGGCGATAAAGCTGGCTGCCATGAGAAGTACGAGACTGCTGCGAAGTGTTTGAATGTCATTCATGGTGGTCACTTGGTTAGAATCAATTTGCCAAGGCGGGTGGCTCGCAATACATAGCTCACCCCTTCGTGATCAATAATCAGGCTGCTGGCCTGGCCTAGTAGCGCACGACTATTAATGCGTTTAGCCGTTTCCGTCGATGCCGCAGTATTTTGCGGTGCGGGCACAGCGCCCACCTGCAATAGACGGGGTGCGAGACTCGTTCTGGGTTTGTCGGCCACGTTATTTACCTGGGTCTGTTACAAAGCCGACTTTTTCAATACCCGCTTTGTTGGCCATGCCCATGACATTGATCACGCGCTCGTAGGCAACCTGCTTATCCCCATAAATATGGACCACAGGTTGTGGGTGATGCGTAGCGAGCTCATCGAGCTCTTTGCGCAGCGCTTCATCTGTCACCGGTGCGTTATTGATTCGGTAAGCCCCCTTGGCATCTACCGCAAGCTTAACTACATCTGGCTTTTCAAGCTGCGGCGCCGTAGACACTTTGGGCAGATCGATTTCCATCGAGTGTTTCATCACTGGCACGGTGACGATAAAGATGATGAGCAGCACCAGCATAACGTCAACTAGTGGCGTCATGTTGATTTCGCTCATGACGTTGCCGTCATTGTTGTCCATGCTTCCGAATGCCATGATGATCAGCCCTGTGCGCGAACGGAACGAACGGCTTGCGGACGTTCAATGCGATTACCCGTTACAAAGAAGGCATGCAGGTCGTAGGCAAAGCGGTTGAGCTTACCGATGATGAATTGGTTGCCACGCACCAGTGCGTTGTAGCCAAGCACTGCAGGAATGGCGACAGCCAGACCAAAGGCCGTCATGATGAGCGCTTCACCTACCGGGCCAGCCACTTTATCCAACCCAGCGCTGCCGGCATCGCTGATCGTTAACAAAGCATGATAGATACCCCATACAGTGCCAAAGAGTCCGACGAAAGGTGCGGTAGATCCGATCGATGCCAATAGCGCCAGCCCCTGGCTCAAACGATCTTTCGCATCATCAATCGCATTGCTCAAGCTGCCCGTCATCCAGTCGCTGAGGTCTAGCGAGTCATGCAATTGTTTGTCGCTATGTCGGTGGTGCTGCATGGCGCTCTGTCCTTCAGTGGCGAGTTGCTTGAACGGATTAGGTTGACCCGCTTCAATTTCCAGCGCCTTGAGGCCATGCTCGAAGTCAGTGCTATGCCAGAAACTCTGCACCGCAATGACCTGCTTCTTTGCGCGCTGAATACCCAGCCCTTTAACAATAATGACCGTCCAGGAGATAACGGACATGGCGAGCAGTACGATTGCTGTGAGCGTAATGATGATGCCGCCCGACTGCAGCATGTGAAGGAGTCCGAGTTGTTCGTTCATGATACGAATGCCTTGTGAAATGGAATGACGTTGACGGGAAATTACTGAGGGGCTGCAGGCGTTGCCTGATCCAGAGAGAAGCGGATAGGCAGCTGGTAGCACATGGGAATGGGCTGCCCACCCTTGCGGGCGGGATGGAAACGCCAGCGGTCTACGGTGTCGCTAGCCGCACGATCCAACCTGACAAAGCCCGATGATTTGGCGAGATCAACCGAATCAACCGCGCCAGTTGCAGCAACACAGACCTTGAGCAACACAACGCCCTGCTCACCCTTACTGCGGCTAACGGCTGGATAAGGTGGCTTCGGGTTGTGCAGATCCGAAGCGCCTGCATCCGGCATATGTACGGGCGCCGCAGCAGGATCACCACTCACGTTCTTGGTGGCCGCTTGTTCCTGCGCCGTTGAGTTATCTTTGGGCACTACTTTGTTTTTCTTTTCCTGGCGGTCACGCACCGCCTGATTCTTGATGGTTTGAACCATCGCCGACGATTCACGGTCGACCATTTCAGCCATCATCACAATCGGTTCCGGATGCACGACAAAAAGCACCGCCCAGAAAGCAATGAGCAAAATACCCACAACATGGATAACCGATACCCATAGGCCGGTTTTACGGTAGGCATTTTCGGGGAGAAAGTGATTTTCAGGCATTAGATGAGACTACGAACGAGATCTATTCTCAATAAAAACTAAATAAAACACGGCATGGCAACCGAAACGGCTGCCGCCTCTTTGCGCAAGCTTGCCAAACAATCCTTGGCGCAAGACTTGCAGTTTCCACATTGGCTGCCCAGCGAAAGCTTGCGCTGTAGGTCTTCGACCGTTAATGCACCTTCATCAACCGCCTGCGCAATGTGGCGATCTGTTACGGCATTACAGATACAGACGTACATGGAAAACACCTTTATGGCATTTGAGTAAGTTTCATTCTATATCAATGAGAATCGTTGTCAATACGATTCTCATTGATTTGCTATTGCCCGCCATTCGTTAGATGATGGCCGGGCAACTGTTGTCTTCTAACGATGCCGGAGCGAGTTATGAGCAAGAAAAAATGCTGTCATAGCAAACCACGTTGCAAAAACTGCCCTTTGAGAAAGAAGCAGCAATGATCAGAACATTAGTATTAGCAGCCACGCTATTGGCAAGTTCGCTGGCCATGGCTGCCGGCAGCACGTTAACCCTGACGATCAATGGCGTACGGGATGATCAAGGAATGATCCGCGCTGGCATTTACAACACGCCGGACACCTTCCCTAAGGAAGGCAAGGCTATGGCGCGCACATCGACTCCGGCCAAGACCGGCAGCGTCCTCCTTAAATTTACGGATCTGCCTGCCGGCAAATATGCTGTGATTGTTTATCACGATGAGAACAATGACGGACAAATGGACAAGCGCTTCGGCATGATTCCCATTGAAGGCTACGGCCTTTCGAATAACATCAAGGCCACTGGTAAGCCTGCATTCGACCAGTGCGCCTTTGAGATACCCGAAACTCAGAATCAGGTGATTGATCTGCGTTATTGAGACGCGCCACGGCTCTTCTCGTAAAATGCGGGAATGAATACAACTGCACCACCCCCGAAGCTAATTCAGTATTTGCGCCTGATGCGGGTGCATCGCCCGATCGGTACGCTGTTGCTGCTCTGGCCGACGCTGTGGGCGCTCTGGCTGGCTTGTGACGGCATGCCTCCGCTCCATGTATTGCTGATCTTTGTGGCCGGTACTTTTCTGATGCGCTCTGCCGGTTGCGTGATCAATGATCTGGCTGACCGAAAAATTGACGGTCATGTAGCGCGTACCAAAGACCGCCCGCTGGTGGCTGGCTGGGTAAGCCCGCGCGAAGCCATTACCGTATTTTTGATTCTGGTCACGCTATCAGCCATCACCCTGCTACCGATTCTGACACCGCTGCTGGTTGGGCTGGCTGTGGTTGCGGTGTTTCTAGCTGCCTCTTACCCCTTTACCAAACGCTTCTTCGCAATACCTCAGGGTTACCTGGGCATTGCCTTTGGCTTTGGCATCCCTATGGCCTTTGCAGCGATTCTTGATACCGTGCCACCCGTTGCCTGGTGGCTGCTGGTAGCCAATGTGTTCTGGGCGATTGCCTACGATACCGAATACGCCATGGTGGATCGCCCGGATGATCTGAAGATCGGCATCAAGACTTCGGCCATTACCTTTGGCCGTTTTGATGTGGCGGCCATCATGATTTGCTATGGCATCACCCTCGGCATTCTGGCCGCTGTTGGCCATACACTCCAGCTGGGCTGGCCTTACTGGATTGGCCTGGTTGCCGCCACCGGTATTGCGCTCTATCACTACACGCTGATTAAAGACCGTGATACAACGAAGTGCTTCACCGCATTCATGCACAACAACTGGTTGGGTGCTGCCGTCTTTGCCGGCATTCTGCTCGATACGCTGATCTAAGGAATACCCTATGGTTTATCACGACCTGCGCGACTTTATCGCCCAACTGGAAAAAATGGGCGAGCTCAAGCGCATCTCGATGCCGGTGAGCCCGCACCTGGAAATGACGGAGATCTGCGACCGCGTGCTGCGTCAGGGTGGCCCCGCAATTCTGTTTGAAAACCCAACTGGCTTTGATACCCCGGTGTTGGGCAATCTTTTCGGTACCGTGCGCCGCGTGGCACTGGGCATGGGGCAGGATGTGGCGACCGAAGCCGAAGCATTGGCCAAGCTGCGCGAAGTGGGTAAGGTGCTAGCGGTGTTAAAAGAGCCAGAACCACCGAAGGGTTTTAAGGATGCGTGGGAGAAGCTGCCGCTGCTCAAGCAGGTATTAACGATGTCACCCAAGCTGGTGTCGTCCGCGCCCTGCCAGGAAGTGGTGCTCGAAGGTAAGGACGTAGATCTTTCCCGCTTACCGGTGCAGCATTGCTGGCCGGGTGATGTCGCGCCACTGGTGACCTGGGGGCTTACGGTAACGCGTGGGCCTAACAAGACACGACAGAATCTGGGCATTTACCGCCAGCAGGTACTGGGACCGAACAAGCTAATTATGCGCTGGCTGGCTCACCGTGGTGGCGCTCTGGATTTCCGTGACCATCAGCTGGCCAACCCCGGCCAACCCTTCCCGGTCGCTGTTGTTCTCGGCTGCGACCCGGCGACGATTCTGGGCGCTGTAACGCCGGTGCCGGATACGCTGTCGGAATACCAGTTTGCCGGCCTACTACGCGGCAAGAAAACCGAACTGATTCGCTGCCTGGGTTCTACCCTGCAAGTACCTGCCTCGGCCGAGATCGTTCTGGAAGGCGTGCTGAACCCCGGCGAGATGGCCCTGGAAGGGCCCTATGGCGACCATACGGGTTACTACAACGAGCAGGCCGAGTTCCCGGTATTTACCGTTGAGCGCATGACCCTGCGCAAGAACCCGATCTATCACTCCACCTACACCGGCAAACCGCCCGATGAACCGGCAATGTTGGGTGTAGCGCTCAATGAAGTCTTTGTGCCGCTGCTACAAAAGCAGTTTCCGGAGATTACCGATTTCTATCTACCGCCCGAAGGCTGTTCTTATCGCCTGGCGGTGGTGAGCATTCGCAAACAGTATGCCGGGCATGCCCGCCGCGTGATGATGGGTGTGTGGAGTTTCCTACGTCAGTTCATGTACACCAAGTTCATTATCGTGGTGGATGACGACGTGAACATTCGCGACTGGAAAGAAGTCATCTGGGCGATGACCACACGCATGGACGCTACGCGCGATACGATGCTGGTGGACAATACGCCGATCGATTATCTGGACTTCGCTTCGCCGGTTGCCGGCCTGGGTAGCAAGATGGGGCTGGATGCTACGAACAAGTGGCCGGGCGAAACGAACCGCGAATGGGGCACACCGATTACGCACGATCCGGCCGTTAAGGCACGCGTTGATGCGATGTGGGCCGAGCTGGGACTTTAAGCGCTAACGCGCGTGGCCGTTAGGCAGCAGGCATTTCGCGCTTGCTGCCATCGGCATTGAGCGCCACGTAAGTAATCAGCGCTTCGGTGACCTTAACGGTTACCGGGTTGTCCGGATGACGCTCGGCATACATCTGCACTTTGATCGTGACCGAGGTTCTGCCCCGTTTCTCCACTTCGGCAAAGAAGGTGACGATGTCACCGATCGACACCGGCTGATGAAACTGGATGGTGTTAACAGCCACGGTGGCAATGCGACCACGTGCAACCTTGTGCCCCAGGACGGCACCGGCCAGATCGATATGACCCATGGTCCAGCCTCCGAACACATCGCCATACATATTGGCATCGGAAGGCATGGGGATGACCTTTAGTACAGGTGGCAGGTCGGGTAACTGGCAGGGGGTATCGATCATGATCTTGTCGCTAATAGGATTAAACTACGGGTGTCATTTTAAGGTCATAACTCATGTCGCGTCACGGAAATAAACCTGTAGGACCTGCCAACAACGAACCGTTGCACGTCTGGACCACGCTGAAATCCCTGCTCCCCTGGCTCTGGGCCTATCGCGGGCGGATGATTGCTGCCTTTGGCTGCCTGTTGCTGGCCAAACTGGCCAGCGTGTATGTGCCCATTGTGTTCAAGAACATGATTGATGCGCTGACCGGAACCTATGATGTGGTACTGGTATTACCCATTGGCTTATTGCTGATGTACGGTTTTGCGCGCCTGGCCAGCACGGGCTTTACCGAGCTACGCGAAATTCTTTTTGTACGGGTGACCCAGCAGGCGATTCGCCGTATTGCCCTGTCTGTATTTACCCATTTGCACAATCTGTCGCTGCGCTTTCATCTGGAGCGGCAGACCGGCGGTGTCTCGCGCGATATCGACCGCGGCACCCGCGCTATCTCTAACCTGATTAGTTATACGCTGTATTCGATCTTGCCAACCATTATCGAACTCGTGATGGTGATGAGTGTGCTGGCGTATAAATACGATCAGGTTTTTGTGTGGATTACGCTGGCCTCGATTGTTTGCTACGTGGCCTTTACGGTGATTATTTCCAACTGGCGGATCCACATTCGACGTGCCGTCAACGAAGCCGATTCAGCGGCCAATACGCGTGCCATTGATAGCCTGATCAACTACGAGACGGTGAAGTATTTCAATAACGAAGCCTTTGAGCTGGATCGCTATGATGAAGCGATGCGCCGCTGGGAAGATGCCTCCGTGCGCAGCCAGATGACGCTGACGATGCTCAACATGGGACAGCAGCTGATTATTGTGATCGGCCTGGTGGCGATGATGTGGCACGCGGCACAGGGCGTCGTCGCCGGCAGCATGACCGTGGGTGACCTGGTGCTGGTGAATGCCTTTCTGATTCAACTTTATATGCCGCTGAATTTCTTCGGCGTGGTCTACCGAGAGATTCGCCAGGCACTGACCGATATTGAACGGATGTTCGGCTTGCTCAATACCCAGCGCGAGATCGTTGATGCGCCGGATGCACGCGCCCTACCCGATGCGCCCATCAGCGTGCTGTTTGATAGTGTGGATTTTGCTTATGACCCTGCGCGACCGATCCTGAGCAATGTGTCCTTCGAAATCCCTGCCGGTAAAACCGTGGCAGCGGTTGGGCATTCCGGCGCCGGCAAATCAACATTGGCACGCCTGATCTACCGTTTCTATGATGTCACGGGTGGTCGCATTCTGATGAACGGTATTGATATCCGCAAGATTGATCAGAGCAGCCTACGTGGCGGCATTGCCATTGTGCCGCAGGATACCGTGCTGTTTAACGACACGCTCTATTACAACATCTTGTACGGCAACCCTACGGCCACTCGCGAGCAAGTGATTGCCGCAGCCAAGGCGGCCCACCTGCATGAGTTTGTGGAAGCGCTCCCAGACGGTTATGACGCTAAGGTAGGCGAACGTGGCCTGAAACTCTCCGGCGGCGAAAAGCAGCGGGTTGCCATTGCCCGGGCGCTACTGAAAAATCCGCCTATCCTGGTATTTGATGAAGCAACCTCTGCCCTGGACTCCAAAACAGAAAAAGCCATTCAGGCCAGCATGGAAGTGGCCGCCCGTGGCCGTACGACGCTGATCATTGCGCACCGCTTATCCACCGTGATGAATGCCGATGAGATCATCGTGCTGGATGCCGGTCGCATCGTTGAACGTGGCCGTCATGCTGCGTTACTCGCTGCGAATGGTATCTACGCTCAGATGTGGGCATTGCAAAAACAGGATCGCGATGCAGATTAATCTGCATGTGATACTTCCCGCAGTAAAATACGGGTTCAGCTTCACCCCCAACGATTTGCATTAATTACAAGGAATACACTATGGCGTTATTGACATCCCAACTCACCGATATACAGGCTAAGGTTCTTGGCGCGGTGGCCAATCGCCCCGGCACCCTGATCTGGATGGGGCTATTGATGATCGTTCTAGGCACCGTTGGCGTGATGGCTGAGACCTTTTTCTCCATCGCTTCCATTAGCCTGATGGGTGGTTTTGCACTCGCAGCCGGAATTATGCAGGGGTTGCATGCGTTTCAGGCACGCGGCTGGAAGTCGGTATCGATCCAACTGATCTTTGCACTCATCTACATTGCGATTGGCGTGATTGTCTGGGTATCCCCGGAAGCAGCCCTTGAAGGTGTGACCTTGTATCTGGCCACGCTGCTTTTTGCAACGGGCGCTCTGCGTCTGGTTACCGCATTCCAGCACACGGCATTTCGCGAGTGGCTTATGCCTTTGCTTTCGGCTGCACTATCGATTCTACTGGGCGGTCTGATTCTTGCAGGCTGGCCGGATAACAGCACCTGGGTCCCGGGTATGCTGATTGCGATCGAACTGCTACTCCAAGGCTGGAGCCTGTTTTTCCTCGGTATCGCCGCCAAGAACGCAGTGAAATAAGTTTGTTCAGACAATAAAAAACCCAGCCGAGGCTGGGTTTTTTATTGGGCACTGACTTAACTTGTGGTTAAGCAGCGGCCTCTTCTGTTTCAACTGCTTCAACACCTTCCGGACGGTCAACCAGTTCTACGTAGGCGATCGGTGCATTGTCGCCCGGGCGGAAGCCGGCTTTCAGGATACGTGTGTAGCCACCCGGACGTGCTTGGAAGCGCGGGCCGAGTTCGTTAAACAGCTTAACAACCATTTCACGATCACGCAGACGGGCAAATGCCAGACGGCGGTTTGCCAGCGTCGGGGCCTTAGCCAGTGTGATGATCGGTTCAACGACGCGACGCAGTTCCTTGGCTTTCGGCACAGTAGTGCGGATAGCTTCGTAACGCAGCAGGGCGTTGGTCAGGTTGCGCAACATAGCCAGACGGTGGCTGCTGGTGCGGTTCAGTTTGCGAAGACCATGACGGTGACGCATGATGAGTTCCTTTCGTTAATCCGGCGATCAGTTACGCTCGAGACCGGCCGGTGGCCAGTTGTCGAGGCGCATACCCAGGGTGAGACCGCGCGATGCGAGCACATCCTTGATTTCATTGAGGGACTTACGACCCAGATTCGGGGTCTTAAGCAACTCGTTTTCGGTACGCTGAATCAGGTCGCCGATGTAATAGATGTTTTCAGCCTTGAGGCAGTTGGCCGAACGTACTGTCAGCTCTAGGTCATCGACCGGTTTGAGCAGAACAGGATCGATCGGAGCCGACTTACCACCGTCAGTACCATTCGCAGTACCTTCGAGGTCAGCAAACAATGACATCTGGTCAAGCAGAATACGTGCAGCAACACGCACAGCTTCTTCAGGATCAATGACGCCATCCGTTTCGATATCCATCACGAGCTTATCAAGATCAGTACGCTGTTCAACACGGGCTGCGTCTACCGAGTAGGCAACGCGACGCACCGGGCTAAAGCTGGCATCCAGCATCAGATGACCGATGACCTTGTGCTCTTCAGCTTGCTTGCGCTGGTTGGCAGGAACGTAACCACGACCCTTTTCAACCTTGATTTCCATGTCCAGCTTGCCGCCGGCGTGGATGTGCGCAAGAACGTGATCAGGATTAATGATTTCAACATCGTGCGGCACTTCGATATCCGAAGCGCGAACAACGCCTTCACCCGACTTGCTAACCTTGACCACAACTTCATTGCGGCTGTGTAGTTTGAACACAACGCCCTTCAGATTGAGGAGCAGGTCAACAACGTCTTCCTGAACGCCGTCGATCGTCGAGTACTCGTGTACTACGCCGTCGATCTTAACTTCGGTCGGCGCATAGCCTTCCATCGACGACAGCAGGATGCGACGCAGTGCATTACCCAGCGTATGACCATAACCACGCTCGAACGGTTCCATGACCACTTTGGCGTGAACCGGAGAGATGGTCTGGACATCGATGCTGCGCGGCTTCAATAGTGCATTTCCTTGCATGAGCGATTCCTGTTTAAGATTCAAAAGTAAGCTGAAAACTCAGTGAGCCTTGTGGCTTACTTCGAATACAGTTCGATGACGAGGCCTTCATTGAGGGTCGGCGACAGCTCTGAGCGCTGTGGCATTGCCTTGAAGGTAGCCTTGCCAGCTTTGGCGTCGACCGAAATCCACTCAGGGAAACCACGGCTTTCGGCAGCTTCAAGCGCAGCCTTAACACGCAGTTGACCACGAGAAGCTTCAGTCAGCTCAACCACGTCACCCGGTTTCAGGGTGTACGAAGGAATGTTGACGCGCTTGCCGTTAACCAGAATACCGTTGTGGCGAACCAACTGACGTGCTTCAGCACGTGAACCGGCAAAACCCATGCGGTAGGTCGAAGCATCAAGACGTGCTTCCAGCAGTTGCAGCAAGTTTTCACCAGTCTGACCCTTGCGGCTATCAGCTTTAGCAAAAATGCGGCGGAACTGACCTTCAAGAACGCCGTAGATACGACGAATCTTTTGCTTGGCGCGCAGATGCACACCAAAGTCAGACAAACGGGCACCAGAGCGCTGACCGTGTTGGCCAGGCGCATAGGCGCGACGTTCGATAGCACATTTGTCGCTGAAACATTTCTCAGCCTTGAGGAACAGCTTTTCGCCTTCGCGGCGGCACTGACGGCATTTGGGATCTAGATTACGAGCCATGTCAGGTTCTCCTTAAATACGGCGCTTTTTCGGAGGACGGCAGCCGTTGTGCGGCACCGGAGTCACATCCGAAATTGCAGTGATCTTGATTCCCAGTGCGTTCAATGCACGCACAGCCGATTCACGGCCTGGGCCCGGACCCTTGATGCGGACTTCAAGATTCTTGATGCCGCATTCTTGGGCCACTTTACCGGCTGCTTCCGCAGCAACCTGAGCAGCAAACGGGGTCGACTTACGGGAGCCCTTGAAGCCGGCGCCGCCCGAAGTTGCCCACGACAGTGCATTGCCCTGGCGATCGGTAATGGTGATGATGGTGTTGTTGAACGATGCGTGAACGTGAACGATCCCGTCAGCAATGTTCTTTTTAATCTTTTTACGAACTTTAGTCGATGTCTTGGCCATTTTTGGTGCCTTTCCTTATGCGACTCGGTTACTTCTTACCAGCGATCGCGGCCTTGCGCGGACCCTTACGGGTACGAGCATTGGTACGCGTACGCTGACCGCGGCAGGGCAGACCCTTGCGGTGGCGGAAACCACGATAGCAACCAAGGTCCATGAGGCGCTTGATATTCATGGTGACTTCACGGCGTAGATCACCTTCGACAGTGAACTTTGCTACTTCGTCACGTAGACGCTCCATGTCAGCATCTGTCAGATCTTTGATCTTGACAGTACGCGTAACACCGGCAGCGTCACAGATTTTCTGTGCACGGGTACGACCGACGCCAAAAATGGCAGTCAGTGCGATTTCGGCATGTTGATGGTTGGGAATATTTACCCCAGCAATACGAGCCATTGAGTATCCTCAGTCTCTACTGAACTTGAACAATTGCGTCGACGACGCAATTAACCCTGACGCTGCTTGTGGCGCGGATCGGTGCAAATCACACGCACCACACCTTTGCGGCGGATGATCTTGCAGTTCCGGCATAAGCGCCGTACCGAAGCCAAAACTTTCATTACCTACTCCTTTATATCGATGTTCAGCCCAGCCGTGGCTTCCCATCGGGTTCTTGCGTAGAGATTTAAAACAAAAAACGATACTGCCTTCGATCAGTCTATGGGTCGCCTTAGCGGTTGCCCAATCCACCCTTGAAGTTAGCCTTCTTGAGCAGGTTTTCGTACTGATGCGACATTGCAAAAGCCTGCACCTGGGACATAAAGTCCATAGTGACGACCACAATAATGAGCAGCGAGGTGCCGCCGAAGTAGAACGGTACGTTCCACTTGAGAATCAGGAACTCCGGCAACAAACAAACGATGGTGATGTAAACGGCACCGATCATTGTGAGGCGGGTCAGAATTTTTTCGATATAACGCGAGGTCTGCTCACCCGGACGAATACCCGGAATGAAGGCACCGCTCTTTTTCAGGTTATCTGAAGTTTCACGGGTGTTGAACACGAGCGCTGTATAGAAGAAGCAGAAGAATATGATGGCTGCTGCGTAGAGCAGGATATACAGCGGCTGACCTGGCGACAAGCCGTTGGCAATATCTTTCAGCCACAGCATGCTTTCACCGGCACCGAACCATCCAGCCAGCGTAGCCGGAAACAGAATGATCGACGATGCGAAGATCGGCGGAATAACACCGGCCATATTAAGCTTGAGTGGCAGGAACGATGATTGACCACCGTAAAGCTTGTTACCCACCTGACGCTTGGCGTAGTTAACCAGAATACGACGCTGACCACGTTCTACGAAAACGACGAATGCGGTGACGAGAACCACGATGGCTACGATAACAATAGCGGTCAGTGGGTTCATGGCACCGGTACGTACCAGTTCCAGGATGCCACCCAGCGAACCTGGCAGACCCGCGGCGATACCCGCGAAGATAATGATCGAGATGCCGTTGCCCAGGCCGCGTTCAGTAATCTGTTCACCAACCCACATCAGGAACATGGTGCCGGTAACGAGCGTAATAACCGTTTCGAAACGGAAGCCCAAGCCTGGATCTAACACGAGGCCGGGTTGTGCTTCAAGCGCAACAGCAATACCCAATGCCTGGAAAAAAGCCAGAACGACGGTACCGTAGCGCGTGTACTGCGAAATCTTATGTTGTCCGGCCTGACCCTCTTTTTTCAGAGACTCGAGCGCAGGACTGGCAACGGTCATCAACTGCATGATGATCGAAGCAGAAATGTAGGGCATGATGCCCAGGGCAAAAATAGTAAAGCGGGACAATGCGCCACCGGAGAACATGTTGAACATGCCCAGGATGCCGTCCTTTTGACGCGAGAATAGATCGGACAGCACCGACGGGTCAATTCCCGGTACGGGAATATGCGCGCCGATGCGGTACACGATGAGCGCACCCAGGAGGAACATCAAGCGACGCTTGAGTTCTCCGTGTTTGCTGCCCTGCGTGAGTGCGTTTTGCTGCATGTCCGATCTGTCCTGTATGACTTACGCTGCTTCGATCGAGCCGCCAGCGGCTTCGATAGCTGCCTTAGCGCCCTTGGTAGCGCCGATGCCCTTGAGCACAACCTTGCGGCTGATTTCACCAGACAGCACTACTTTGGCCGACAGGGCCAGCGTTGAAACAACGCCACACTGCTTGAGGACAGCCAGGTCGATATCATCAACTGGCATGTTCTGCAGATCCGACAGGCGGATTTCGGCAACACGTGCACGCGTCAGCGAGATAAAGCCACGCTTAGGCAGGCGACGATGCAGCGGCATTTGACCGCCTTCGAAACCAACTTTGTGATAGCCACCGGTACGCGACTTCTGACCTTTGTGACCACGGCCCGAGGTTTTGCCCAGACCGCTACCAATGCCGCGGCCTACGCGCTTTGCAGCGTGTTTGGCACCAGCACCAGGTTGAATGGTATTGAGTTCCATAACTTCCTCTTAGACGCTTTCGCTCTTCACGAGGTATTGCACCTTGTGAATCATGCCGCGGACAGCTGGCGTATCTTCCAGCACTGCGGTCGAGTTAACACGGCCCAGACCCAGACCACGCACTGTTGCGCGGTGGTCTTGCTTGGTACCGATAACGCTCTTGACGAGCGTAACCTTGAGTTTCTTATTCGACATGACTTACCCCAGAATTTCTTCGATGGTCTTGCCACGCTTGGCAGCAACTTCCGACGGCGTGTTCATGGACTTCAGACCATTCAGGGTTGCGCGGATGACGTTGTACGGGTTAGTCGAGCCAAGGCACTTGGCAACGACGTTGGTAATACCGACAACTTCAAACACGTTACGCACTGCACCACCGGCGATGATCCCAGTACCTTCAGGGGCTGGTTGAATGATCACCTTGGCTGCGCCGTGACGACCCATCAGCGTGTGCTGAACGGTACCGTTCTTGAGCGAAACCTTGAATAGACGGCGGCGGGCTTCTTCCATGGCCTTTTGAACTGCCAGTGGCACTTCGCGAGCCTTGCCTTTACCCATGCCGACACCACCGTCACCGTCACCGACTACTGTCAGTGCGGCGAAGCTCATGATACGGCCACCCTTTACGGTCTTGCTTACGCGGTTGATGGCAACCATCTTCTCGCGCAGGCCAGACTCATCACGCTCTTCCGCTTGTTGCGGTTTGCGACTTTGTGCTTTCGCCATAGTTATCCTCGATTCCTACGCGGCTTAGAACTTAAGACCGTTTTCACGGGCAGCTTCAGCCAGAGCCTTGACACGGCCGTGGTACTTGAAACCCGAGCGGTCAAAAGC
>ERZ1034363.1111-NODE-1111-length-16109-cov-3.513723_pt1 | contig 16109 bp, 11 predicted proteins | sample MGYA00520616_ERZ1034363 | MGnify/ENA primary metagenome ERZ1034363 (study PRJEB33736, sample SAMEA104284506) | Azolla filiculoides | biome: Urban; feature: Water surface; material: Ditch water | place: Netherlands | collected 2015-10-28 | depth 0-0.1 m ...
GCGGGCGAGTTCGATCTCCGTGCGTTTTTTCTCGGTGATGTCCTGCTTCACCTCCACGTAGTGGGTGATCGTGCCATCGGGCTGGCGCAGCGGTGAGATGGTGGCCAGTTCGATGATCTCGCTGCCGTCTTTCCGGCGGTTCTGGAATTCACCCGTCCACGTCAGCCCCTGGTTCAGTGCAGCCCACAGAGTGCTGTAGGTTGTCCCCGGCGTCCGGCCGGACCGCAGGATGCGCGGGGTCTGGCCCAGCAGTTCCTCCCGGCTGTATCCGCTGATTTTCACGAACGCATCGTTCACGTATTCGATCTCGCCCCGGGTGTTGGTGATGGTCACACTTTCCGAGCTTTGCTCCACGGCTTGCGAGAGCTTGCGCAGCTGTGCCTCAGCCACCTTGTGCGCGGCCGCGGCGGCAAACCCGTCCAGGGCGAAACTGATGTCCATGGCCATCTCCAGCAGCAGCTGGCGGATGTCTTCCTCGAAGACGTGGGGCTCGGCGGCGTACAGCGTCAGGGCGCCCACCACCACGCCCCCGCAGCGCAGCGGCAGGGCAGCGGCGGCTCCCCAGCCCGCCTGCGCACCCGCCTCGCGCCAGGGCAGGGTGCTCGGGTCGTGGAGAAAGTCCTGGCACCAGACGGGCCGGTCTTCCCGGATGGCGGTGCCGGTGGGCCCCTGACTCTGCAGCAGGTTGGCATCCAGCGGGAGCGCATTGTTTTCCAGGTCCTTTTGTCCTTCCCCGAAGAGCGCAACCTGGCTGACCTGCTGCCGGGCCGCGTCCACCAGGCCGATGCACGCCATCTGCATGCCACCGAACTCCACGGCCGCGCGGCAGATGCGCGGAAACAGTTCCGCCTGGCTGGTGCAGTGCACGATGGCCTGGTTGGAGTGGCTCAGGGCCGCATACAGCTGGTTGAGCCGCCGGATGGAGGCCTCGGCGGCCCGGATCTCGGTGATGTCGGTGGAGACCCCGCACAGCCCGACGATCGTTGTGTGGCCGGCATCTGCGTAGATCGGCGTCTTGATCTCGTGGTAGATGCGCTGGCGGCCCTGTGCATCGACCATGCGGAGTTCTTCGGTCGTGTTCTCCCCGGCCAGCACCCGCAGGTCGATGTCGCGCAGCCGCCGCACCGTCTCCGGCGGAAAGAAGGCGCTGTCTTCCTGGCCCGGCAGGGTCTCGGCGGTGCAGCCCAGCAGATCGCGCGTCGTCTGGTTGGCATACAGGTAGCGGGAGTCCGTGTCCTTCATGTAGATGAAGGTGTGCACCTGGTCGAGCGCGTCGCGCAGGCGCTGGGTTTCGGTCAGGGCGCCCTGCAGTTGCCGCTCGGTCGCCTTGCGCTCGGAGATGTCCCGCGTGACGGCCATCATGCAGCGCTCGCCCTGGATCTCGATCACATGCGCGGACACGAGCGCGGTGATCACGCGCCCGTCCTGCGTGACGAACTCGGTCTCGAAGCTCTCGCAATAGCCCTGGCGCTGGACCGCATCCAGGAGTTGCTGCCGTGCCGCGGGCTGGTGCCACATGTGGATGCTGGCGGCGGTCTGCCCGACGACCATGTCCCGCGGCCACCCGAAGATGCGCGTGAAGCCGTCGCTGACCTCCAGGTAGCGTCCGCCGGGCAGGCTGGTGAGGGTGATGGCGTCGGGGCTGGTCTTGAAGGCGATGCGAAAGCGCGTCTCGCTTTCCTGGAGCGCGGCATCCCGCCGCGCGAGGGTTTCCAGCAGCTGGTTGAACCCTGCAACGACCTGACCGACTTCGTCATTGCGGGTGATGGCCAGGGGCTGCGCGGGCAAGGCGCCCCCGGACAGGTTGGACAGCGCCTTCGCGGCGTTGCGCATGGGCGCCAGCTGGCGCCGGAGCAGCCACCAGGTGAGTGTCGCGGTCAGCAGGGTCAGCAAGACCGTGGCCAGCAGAATGCGCCGCTGCAAATTGGCCACCGGGGCAAAGGCGTCCGTGGTGGGCAGCGTCGTGTGGGCGATCCAGCCCGTGGTGGTCAGCCGCCGGGACGAGGCCAGCGTGTCGACGCCAGCCATGCTGGTGTAGACGCTGGAGCCCTCATGGCCGTTGAGCACACGGTCGATGGCTGGCAGCAACCCCGGTGTCGGAATCTTCGACAGAATGCGCCGCTTGTCGGTGGCCGTGATGATCAGCCGCTGCGCGGGATCCAGCAGAAAGTAGTTGCCGGCCTTGCCAAAACTGGATGCCGTGATCACGTCGAAAAAATTGGGCTGGCCCAGGTCGATCACGCCGACCAGCGTGCCGATCACCTGCTGGTGCGCATCCCGGATCGGGGAGGCCATCACGACGCTCGGTGATTGCAGTGTCTTGCCCATCACGGGGTGGCTGATGCTGGTCTTGCCCTCGTACAGCGCGGCGGCCACCGGCACCCGGTCCACGTAATTGAGGCCGACCCGCCCGAGCGCCACCGGCAGGGTGGCCAGGGCGGTTCCGTCGGCGCCTGTGACGAACACACCGCTATTGAACAACTGCACAAAAAACGGGCGCGCCGCCAGGAAGTCCTGCAGCGCCACCGGCTGCGCCACCAGCGCCGCCGGCAGGCGGCCGGCCTCGACTTCCAGCGTTTTCAGGCGCAGTGCCAGTTCGTCATCCAGATGCGCGGCCAGCATGGACACGGTTGAAAACTGCTGCTCGCCCAGTTGCTGTTGCAATTCCTCGCGCAAGGTCTTGCTGGTGTAGAAGGCCAGCGACCAGATGCTGCCCACCACAAGCAGCAGCGTCCCCACCGTGATCCTGACCTTGAGGGAATGCCAGCCCCGGACGTCCTGGAGCGGGGCCGGTGCGGTGGATGGCGTCGCGCAAGGCTGGTCCCCACCCTGCAAGAGGGCTTTGCCTGCTGGTTCATCCATCGCGATCTCCTTCCTGACCAAGTGTCCCGCGTTCAATATATCCCAGCAAGGGCGTCTTTGACAGGACGGCTCCCGCCAGGCGGGCCGCCAGCCCGATCGCGCGCCATTTTTGAAGACTTTTGGCCTCTATCCCAGCATGAACAGGTTATTTCTAGCTATTTATTTGTGAGTAATCCACTTCAGCAGCATGGTGTAGAGCAGGTCGGGCCGCACGGGCTTGGCGATGAAACCACGCATGCCGGCCGCCAGACAAAGCGCCCGGTCCTCGGCGAAGGCATTGGCCGTCATCGCCACGATCGGGACGCTGGCGGCCGCCGGCATCTGCAGGATCTTCCGGGTGGCCTCCAGTCCGTTGAGCCGCGGCATCTGCATGTCCATCAGGATCAGGTCGTAGGGGCGGCTGCCCTGCTGCTGCACGGCTTGCACTGCGTACAGGCCGTCGCTGGCCACATCGACGTCGAGTCCGGCACTCTCCAGCATTTCACGCGCGGCTTCCTGGCTCAGCTTGTCGTCTTCAACCAGCAGGATGCGCCGGCCCTGGTGCGCGCGCCGCAGGACCAGCTCGGCCTTCTCGCCTGCGGCGTTCACGGCCGGCTTCTCCGCCGGAGTGCCCGTGCCTTTTTGCAGGTACGCCGTGAACCAGAAGGTGCTGCCTTCACCGGGCGTGCTGACGGCGCCGACCTCGCCCCCCATCAGCGCGGCCAGCGACTTCGTGATCGACAGTCCCAGCCCGGTGCCGCCGAAGTGGCGACTGGTGGTGTCATCCGCCTGCTGGAAGGGGGTGAACAGCCTGGACAGCACCTCGGGTGCGAGGCCGGGGCCGGTGTCTGCGACTTCAAACCGGATGCGCACCTGTTCGCCGGTTTCCTCCTCGATCCAGGCGCGCAGGGTGACGCTGCCCTGCGTGGTGAACTTCACCGCATTGCCGGCCAGGTTCAACAGCGCCTGCCGGATGCGGGTGGCATCGCCGATCAGGTGCCCCGGCATCGGGGCGATCTCGGTTTCCAGGGAGAGCCCTCTGGCGGCGGCGTCGCTGGCCAGCATGGCGCCGACCTCGGTGACCAGCGCGGGCACGTCCGTGTCCAGCGCTTCGAGGACCAGCTTGTTGGCTTCGATTTTGGACAGGTCCAGGATGTCATTGATCAGGACCTGCAGGTGCTGCGCCGCCGCCTGGATCCGGTCCATGTGCATGAATTGGGCCGGGTCGTTCAACAGCCTGCGCAGCAGGTGGGTGAAGCCGAGGAGGGCGCCCAGCGGGGTGCGGATTTCGTGGCTCATGTGCGCCAGGAAGTCACTTTTGGCCTGGCTGGCCGCGTCCGCCCGGGCCGTGGCCACGGCCAGTTCACTGGTGCGGGTCGCCACCAGTTCCTCCAGGTGGTCCCGGTGTTGCGCCAGCGCGGCCTCGGCGGCCTTGCGCTGGCTGATGTCGCGGACCATCGCCATGAAGTACGGCTTGTCCGCACCGGCCACCTGCACCGGGGTGACTGTCAGATGCACCCAGACCGTTGTGCCGTCGGGGCGGAGGTACCGCTTTTCCCGACTGATTCCGGTCACCGCACCGGACCGCAGTTGCGCCCGGTCCTTGATGTTTTGCGCCAGATCGTCTGGATGGGTGAAGCCCATCCAGTCAGCGCCGGTCAGTGCCTCGCGCGTGCGCCCGAGGATGTCGGCGTAATGCTGGTTGAGTTCATCAATTTTTCCGCTGACCGGATCGGTCAGCGAGATCCCCATCTGGGATTGCTCGAAGACCGCGCGAAAGCGCGCCTCGGAGCGGGCCAGCAAGCGCGCGGCCTGGTCGGATGCCGCCCGGGCGGCCTGTTGCGCGCCGGCGGTTTCGTTCAGTTCGCGGGCAATCGTGTCGATTTCGACCAGGCCGGAACGCGCGGCGCGCGCCTCCAGGTCGCCACTGGCGATCTGCCTGGCGCTTTCTGCCACCCGCTTGACCGGCTCGGCAATCCGGCGGCCAATGAAAATGCTGGCGAACCCGGCCATCAGGGCCGTGAGCAGCGCGGCCGCGGCACTCAGGAGCGCCTGCAGGCGGTTGGGGCCATAGATTTCATCCGTCGGAAAGCCGACAAAGGCAACCCAGTCGGTCCCCTGGACGGCTCTGGAGGCGATGAGCCGTTCAATGCCGTCCGGCCCCCGGATCGTCACAACCGGGTGCACTTCCTGCGCGAAGCCCCGGCGCAAGGTCTGGAACGCCGCAGGGGCCACCCCCACCCACTTCTCGGGTTCCGGGAAGCGCCAGATCAGCGTGCCAGCCGTGTTCACCAGGCCCATCACGGCGCCGGGCGGCAGACCGCCCCCCCCGCGCGCCTCTGCGAACTGGAGCAAGTCAATGGCCAGGTTCACGGTGCCACGGAACTGGCCTCCGGCGTCCAGAATGGGCTGGGCCATCGTGACCACCCATTTCCCGGTGATGAAGCCCACGGCCGGCTTGCCCACGGTGAAGGCGCGTGTGCGCTGGGCCTGCGCGAAGTAATAGGTGGGAGACACGGTGCGGGGCGCGCCGGGCGTCGGCGTGACCACCGAGCAGACCAGCTGCCCTTGCGCGTCCAGGGTGAACAGGTTGACCGCCTGCGGCACCATGTTGGCAAACTCCCCCAGCCGCGGATCACATTGCTGCGGGTTCAGCGCGCTGACGAGGGGGGTGTCCGAGAGCTGGGTCAGCAACCGTTGCACGCGCCCGATGAACTGCCGGGTCTCGAAGGCGGTGCCCTGCGCCAGGGTCCGAAGGGTTTCTTCCGCACGCCGTTGCTCCGTCTCGTAGCGCGAAACCGCCTGGTAGGCGAGCAGCGCAAACAGCGGCACCGCCAGTGCGGCGGCAAATGCGACGAGGTATTGAACGATCGATCGACTGCGGAAATTCATGCGGACCCCTGATGCCACTGACGAGATTTTCGCCGGCCCGGTGGTGTTTCGGGCTGCGCGTTGCTCTGGCTTGGGGGTGCATCTTAAATGGGCTTGTCAATATTGGCGATTTTGTATTTTTTGGAAGTCCGCGCTGCCTTCCGGGGTGTCCTGGGCAGGGGGCCTGTTTTTTCAAGCTTTTTGCGGCTCAACCCAGCGTTGAATGGCCATTGTTTGCTATTGAAACAGGACAGGTCTGCAGCAGGTTCAGGGTTGCGTGTCCAGGGCGGTTGCAACACGCATCGGCCCGGCTGTTCCTGACCGTCCAGACACGGATGCGATGGCGGCCCTGTGGGGGCGGCCTGAAACTCCAGATGGCGGGTCTCCTGACGAGGTGGTCGCCATCGTTGAGAATTCCATCGGAAAGAACGAAGTTCTGTCTTGCAGAATGTGATGAAAAGAACCAATCTCATGAAACCCGACGTCCTGATCAGCGAAGTGGGCCCGCGCGACGGCCTGCAGTCCGTCAAGGCCACCATGCCCACGGCGGACAAGTTCCGCTGGATCGACGCGCTGGTGGCCGCCGGCCTGCGCGAGATCGAGGTGGCCTCCTTCGTGCCGGCAAAGCACCTGCCGCAGATGGCGGATGCGGCCGCCGTTGTGCGCCATGCCTGTACGCATCCCGGCGTGACCGTGATGGCGCTGGTGCCGAACCTGCGCGGCGCCGAGGCGGCGCTGCAGGCCGGCGTCCACAAGCTGACCATCCCCGTGTCCGCCAGCGCCGCGCACTCCCTGGCCAACGTGCGCAGGACGCGCGAGGACATGATCGACGAGGTGCGCGCCATCGTCCGCCTGCGTGACGCGCTGGCGCCGGGTGTCAGGGTCGAGGCGGGCATCTCCACGGCTTTTGGCTGCACGCTCCAGGGCGAAGTGCCCGAGGCCGATGTGGTGTGGTTGGCAACGGAGTGCATCGCCGCCGGGGCCGATGAGTCCGGCCTGTCTGACACCACGGGCATGGCCAACCCCGCGCAGGTGCGGCGGCTGTTCAACAAGGTGCGTGCCGCCATTGGCGACAAGACCGGCGCGGCCCACATGCACAACACGCGCGGCCTGGGCCTGGCCAACTGCCTCGCCGCCCATGACGTGGGCGTGCGCACTTTCGACAGTTCGCTGGGGGGGCTCGGCGGCTGTCCCTATGCGCCGGGCGCGTCGGGCAACGTGGTGACCGAAGATCTGGTGTTCATGTTCGAGGCCATGGGGGTTTCGACCGGTGTCAACCTCGAAAAACTCATCGCCGCGCGCGATCCTCTCAAGGGGGGATTGCCCGGTGAACCGCTCTACGGCATGACGCCGGAAGCGGGCTTGCCGAAAGGCTGGGAGGCACAAAATGCCTGAAAAAACACTGCCGTACGACGGCCTGCGCGTGGTCGAATTCACGCACATGGTCATGGGCCCGACCTGCGGCATGGTGCTGGCCGATCTGGGCGCCGAAGTCATCAAGGTCGAGCCCATCGGCCATGGCCGCCACGGTGACGCCACCCGCCAACTCCTCGGCTCGGGCGCGGGCTTTTTCCCGATGTTCAACCGCAACAAGAAAAGCCTCGCGCTCGATCTGCAGACGCCTGAAGGCAAGGCGGCTGTGCTGCGCCTGATAGCCACCGCCGACATCGTGAGCGAGAACTTCAAGCCCGGCACCATGCAGAAGCTGGGCCTGGATTTTGAGAGCCTGAAAGCCCTGAACCCGCGCCTGATCTACGTGAGCCACAAGGGCTTCCTGCCCGGCCCCTACGACCACCGCACCGCGCTCGACGAGGTGGTGCAGATGATGGGCGGCCTGGCCTACATGACTGGGCGGCCCGGCGACCCGCTGCGTGCGGGCACCAGCGTGAACGACATCATGGGCGGCATGTTCGGCGCGATCGGTGCGATGGCCGCACTGGCCCAGCGTGAAAAAACCGGCCTGGGCCAGGAAGTGCAGAGCGCGCTGTTCGAGAACAACGTCTTTCTCGTCGCCCAGCACATGATGCAGTGCGCCGTCACGGGCAAACCCGCCGCGCCGATGCCCGCGCGGATTTCGGCTTGGGCGATCTACGACGTGTTCAAGGTCAAGGAGGGTGAACAGATCTTCCTGGCCGTGGTGAGCGACACCGCCTGGGCGATTTTCTGCGACGCCTTCGGCTTTGCCGACCTGAAGGCCGACCCGCGCCTGACCTCCAACAACGACCGCGTGCGCGCCCGTGAATGGATGATGCCGATCCTGCGCGAACGCCTGGCTGTCCACACGGCGGCTGAACTTGCGGCGGTGTTCGAGCAGAACGCCTTGCCCTTTGCGCCGATCACGCGGCCCCAGGATTTGCTGGAAGACCCGCACCTGCTGGCCACCGGCGGTCTGGCGCCCATCACCCTGCCCGACGGACGGGAAACCAAGACCGTCCTGCTGCCCCTGACGCTGGGCGGCGAGCGCCCCGGCGTTCGGATGTCGCCGCCCAGGCTCGGCGAGCACAGCGCCGAACTGCTGGCGGAACTGGGCTACAGCCCCGCGGAAATCGCCGCACTTTCGACCGTGGCCCTGTAAGCATGGAGAAGCGCCTGGGTGAGGGGTAATCCCGTCCGACGGCGCCTGCGTGTTGACTTCTGTCCCCATAATCTGGCGCCATGGACAAACTCAAGGCCTTTGAATCCTTCGTCTCCGTGGCCACCCGGGGCAGCCTCACGGCCGCCGCCAATGCTGAAGGCGTGGCGCCGGCCATCATGGGGCGGCGGCTGGACGCGCTGGAAGAGCATCTGGGCGTCAAGCTGCTGGTGCGCACCACGCGGCGCATCACGCTCACGCACGAGGGCAGCGCCTTCCTGGAAGACTGCCAGCGGCTGCTGGCCGACGTGGCTAATGCCGAGGCCAGCGTCTCGGCCGGCGGGGTCAAGGCCAGCGGGCACCTGCGCATCACCGCGCCGGCCGGCTTTGGTCGCCGCCATGTGGCGCCGCTGGTGCCGCGTTTCCGGGAGCTGCACGCCGACGTGACGGTGTCCCTGAACCTCAGCGACCGCGTGGTGGATCTGGCCGGCGAGGGCTTCGACTGCGCGGTGCGCGTGGGCGACATGGCCGACTCCTCGCTGGTCAGCGTGCGCCTGGCCGACAACCGGCGCCTGTGCGTGGCCACGCCGCGTTACCTGCAGCTGCACGGCACGCCCAGGCATCCGAACGAGCTGGTGCGGTATGACTGCCTGACGCTGTCCAGCGACGCCTCGCAGACGCGCGGCTGGGCGTTCAGCGTACCCAAGGGCGGGGCCGGGGGGGGCGGCCGCGAGGTGGTGCACTTCAAGCCCGGCGGCCCGCTGGACTGCTCCGACGGACAGGTGCTGCACGACTGGTGCCTGGCTGGCTACGGCATCGCGTGGCGCAGCACCTGGGAGGTCGAGGCCGAGATCGCCGCCGGCCAGCTGGTGCCGGTGCTGGATGAATTTGGCGCGCCGCCCAACGGCATCTACGTGGTGTTTCCCCAGCGCAAGCACCTGCCGCTGCGACTGCGGCTGTGGATCGACTATCTCAAGGACCAATACGGGCGGCCCGGCTTCTGGCAAGGCACCCTTATTTCCCCCATTTTCGGAGTTGCCGCATGACCCTCGAAGCGCTTCTGGCCTACGCCCACATTCTGGCGTTCCTGACCATGGTGGTTTTCCTGGCCAGCGAGGCCGCCCTGTGCCGCATGGAATGGCTGAACGAGGCGGTGGTGCGGCGCCTCGGGCGACTGGACCTTATTTATGGCGTCTCGGCTGCGGCGGTCTTGCTGACGGGCCTGGCACGGATCTATTTTGGCGTCAAGGGGAGTGGCTGGTACTGGAGCCATCCACTGCTGCATCTCAAACTGACGCTGTTTGTGGTGATCGGCGGGCTGTCGATCCAGCCGACACGCAGTTTCATCCGCTGGCGGCGCACGCTGGACGCGGGAGGCGGCCTGCCCTCGCCGGAGGCAGTGCGGCGCACGCGGCGTCTGGTCATGTGGCAGGCGCACCTGTTGCCGCTGATTCCACTGGCGGCCGTGTTCCTGGCGCGTGGCCTGGGCACATGATTCCGGCGGGACGGCAGGCCGGGGTGGGCGCCACCCTCGCCACGCCGTTGCAGCCGCATGGCGAGGGGCTGACCTGAGCCCGGTTTACTTCTTCAGGCACTCGCTCATGAAGGCCTTGCGCTCATCGCCCTTCTTGCCCTTGGCCTCGGCGTTGCAGGTCTTCATCTTGCTTTGCTGCGTGGTGGCAGGCTGCGCTTGCGCGGTTTCTTTCTTGGCACTCAGGCAGGTCTTCATGAAGGCCTTGCGTTCATCGCCCTTTTTGCCTGCCGCTTCCTTGTTGCAGGTGGTCATTCTGGATTGCTGCGCGGTTTTTGCGTCGCCTTCGGCGGCATGCGCGCCCAGCGAGAGGGTCAGGCCCAGGGCCAGCAGGGAAAGAAGCTGTTTCATGGAGTTTCCAGTCAAGAATGTGGGGCAGGACACCGCGTCCCGGCAGGATTGCATCACAGAGCGTCCCGGGCCGCAAGATGGCCGGTTGCGCGCCTGGCGGCCGGGCGCGGTGCGTTCGCCCCCGTAAAATCGCCCGATGCTTTCAGTCAAACAAGATTTGCTCGCGGCCCTGGCCGACGGGCTGGAACACCTTTCTCCCGGCGCGGGTGCCAAAGCCGCATTTGAGTCGCCCAAAGTGGCCGCCCATGGCGACTTTGCCTGCACGGCCGCCATGCAGCTGGCCAAACCCCTCAAACAGAACCCGCGCCAGACGGCGGAAGCCCTGCGCGAGGTGCTGCTGGCCAGCGCGCCCTACCAGCGCTGGGTCGCGGCCATCGAGATCGCCGGGCCGGGCTTCATCAACATCCGGCTCAAGCCCGAGGCCAAGCAGCAGATCGTGCTGGCGGTGCTGCAGGCCGGCGCGCAGTTTGGCACCCAGGCACCGCGCGATGCGCGCGTGCTGGTCGAGTTCGTCTCGGCCAACCCCACCGGCCCGCTGCACGTCGGCCACGGCCGCCAGGCCGCTTTGGGCGACGCCATCTGCAACCTCTACGCCACCCAGGGCTGGAACGTCTACCGCGAGTTCTATTACAACGACGCCGGCGTGCAGATTGCCACGCTGGCCAACAGCACGCAGCTGCGCGCCAAGGGCTTCAAGCCCGGTGACGCCGCGTGGCCCGAGGCCGCCTACAACGGCGAGTACATCCAGGACATTGCCCGCGACTTCCTGGCCGGCAAGACCGTCACCTCCGATGACCGCGCCTTCACCGCCAGCGGCGACATTGACGACCTGGACAGCATCCGCCAGTTCGCCGTGGCCTACCTGCGCCACGAGCAGGACCTGGACCTGAAGGCCTTCCAGGTTCACTTCGACAACTACTACCTCGAATCCAGCCTCTACACCAGTGGCAAGGTTGCCGCCGCCGTGCAGAAGCTGCAGGACGCCGGCAAGACCTACGAGCAGGACGGCGCGCTGTGGCTCAAGTCCACCGACTACGGGGACGACAAGGACCGCGTGATGCGCAAGGGCGACGGCACGTTCACCTACTTCGTGCCGGACGTGGCCTACCACATCACCAAGTGGGAGCGCGGCTTCAGCAAGGTCGTCAACATCCAGGGCACCGACCACCACGGCACCATCGCGCGCGTGCGCGCCGGCCTGCAGGCCGCCGGCGTGGGCATCCCCGAGGGCTACCCCGACTACGTGCTGCACACCATGGTGCGCGTGGTCAAGGGCGGCGAGGAGGTCAAGATCAGCAAGCGCGCCGGCAGCTACGTCACGCTGCGCGACCTGATCGAGTGGACCAGCACCGACGCGGTGCGCTTCTTCCTGCTGAGCCGCAAGCCCGACACCGAATACACCTTTGACGTCGATCTGGCCGTGGCCAAGAACAACGACAACCCGGTGTATTACGTGCAGTACGCCCATGCGCGGATCTGTTCGGTGCTGACGGCGTGGGGCGGCGATGCCGCCACGCTGGCGGACACCGACCTGTCGCCGCTGGACAGCCCGGCCGCGCAGACCCTGATGCTGGCGCTGGCCAAATTCCCCGAGATGCTGACCGCCGCCGCCCAGGACTGCGCGCCGCACGACGTGACCTTCTACCTGCGCGACCTGGCCGCGACCTACCACAGCTACTACGACGCCGAGCGCATCCTGGTGGACGACGAGGTCGTCAAGCGCGCCCGCCTGGCGCTGATCGCCGCGACCGCGCAGGTGCTGCACAATGGCCTGGCGGTGCTGGGTGTGTCGGCGCCGACCAGAATGTAAGAGGCAACATGAGACAACAACAACGCGGTGGTACGTTTCTGGGCATCGTCATCGGCGTCGTGCTGGGCCTGGGTGCAGCGCTGGCCGTGGCCATTTATGTGACCAAGGTGCCCATTCCGTTTCTCAACAAGAACCAGCCGCGCAAGGCGGAACAGGACGCGGCCGAGGCCCTCAAGAACAAGAACTGGGATCCCAACGCCGCCTTGTATGGCAAGAATCCGGCGCGCCCGGCCCCGCCGGTCGACAGCGGCGCCGCTCCGGCACCGCAGCAGCCGCAGCCGTCTGCGGCAACGTCGCCGGCTTCCGCGCCGGCACCCCTGGTCAGCGCGTCGGCAGCCAGGCCGGCCCGAGGTGTCGCCAGCGCGCCTGCAGTGGCCGGTGCAGCTTCTGCGCCCAGGTCCGACGCCAGGCCGGCCCCATCGGCCGATCCACTGGGCGATCTGGCCCGCGCCAAGTCGGGCGGCGCGACGGTGGACCCGTTCAGCTACTTTGTGCAGGCCGGGGCCTTCCGCACGCCCGAGGATGCCGAGGCGCAGCGCGTCAAGCTGTCCCTGATGGGCCTGGATGCCAAGGTCACCGAGCGCGAGCAGTCCGGCCGCACGGTGTACCGCGTGCGCCTGGGGCCGTTTGACACCAAGGAGGCCGCCGACCGTGCGAAAGAGCGCATGGACAGCAGCGGGATGGACTCGGCCCTCGTGCGTGTGCAGCGCTGAAGTGCGCGCAGGGCCCCGGGAACTTCCCCGGGCCAGCCGGCTCAATGGACACAACAGGAGTGTGATGGAATGAAACGTCGTGATTTTTCTCTGGCTGCCGCAACGGTGGCGGTCCCCGGTCTGACGGGCCTTGGCAATGCGGTGGCCCAGGGGGCCAAGCCCCAGGCGGGCAAGGACTACAACGTGCTCGACAAGCGCGTCCCGATGGACGTGACGGCCGGCAAGGTCGAGGTGGTCGAGTTCTTCTGGTACAGCTGCCCCCACTGCAATGCGTTCGAGCCCACCCTGGAAGCCTGGGTCAAGGCGGCGCCCAAGGATGTGAGTTTCAAGCGCGTGCCGGTGGCTTTCCGTGATGACTTTGCGCCGCAGCAGCGCCTGTTCTACACCCTGGAGGCCATGAACAAGGTGGACGAACTGCACCGCAAGGTGTTCCACGCGGTGCACATGGAGCGTCAGGCGCTCAACAAGGACGACGCCATCATCGCCTGGGCCGAGAAGCAGGGGCTGGACAAGGCGAAGTTCACTGAAGTGTTCCGTTCTTTCACCGTGGCCAGCAAGTTGCGCCGCGCCGCACAATTGCAGGACGCGTTCAAGGTCGAAGGTGTTCCCGCGCTGGGCATTGCCGGGCGCTACTACACCGACGGCTCCATGGCGGGCTCCATGGAGCGCGCGCTGAAAGTCACCGACCATCTGATCGCAGAGGCCCGCAAGAGCGCCTGAACGGGAGGCCCGTGGCACCAGGCCCGCTTCGGCGGGCTTTTTTCTTGGCCGGAGAAGCGGAAGGCCGCCGGGGCGCTCTACAATGTCAGCAAGATTCGTGCCTCTATGAAACACCTCACTACCCCCCTGCTTTTCGTTGTCCTGGCCGTGTGGTCGCTGACGGCCCAGGCCGAACGCGCCGACCGCGACAAGCCCATGAACATCGAGTCCGACGCCTTGCGTTACGACGATCAGAAGCAGATCAGCACATTTACCGGCAAGGTGGTCATGACCAAGGGCTCCATCGTCATGCGGGGGGGGCGTCTGGAGGTTCGGCAGGACGCCAGGGGCAACCAGTTCGGCACACTCACGGCAGAGCCCGGCAAGCTGGCCTTTTTCCGGCAGAAGCGCGATGCCGTGGAGGAGTTCATCGAAGGCGAAGCCGAGCGGATCGAATACGACAGCCAGGCCGACAGCGTGCGGTTGCTGCGCACCGCTGAGCTGCGCCGTTACCGTGGCACCAAGCTGAATGACGAGATCAGCGGCAATCTCATTGTGTACGACAACAAGACGGAGATGTTCACGGTGGATGGCGTGGCGGGTCCGTCGGGCAGCGGCCGTGTGCGGGCTGTCCTGGCGCCGCGGGCAGCGGCCTCTTCCGCGCCCACGCCAGCCGGCGCTGCGCAGAGCGTGCCCAGCCTGCGATCCAGCACGACCATCAACGGGGACCGCAAGTGAGCGTGGAGCGTCCCCGGGATGCGGACAGTGTGGCCGCAGGCGTCAGCCGCCTGGAAGTCCGGCATCTGCGCAAGGCCTACGGCAAGCGCGAAGTGGTCAAGGATGTGTCGCTCACCGTGCTGGAGGGCGAAGTGGTGGGCTTGCTGGGGCCCAATGGCGCCGGCAAGACCACTTCGTTCTACATGATCGTGGGGCTGGTCCGGCCCGATGCGGGCGAAATCCTCATCGACGGCCAGCGCGTCGAGCACATGCCGATCCACCGGCGCGCCCGGCTCGGGCTGTCCTATCTGCCGCAGGAAGCCTCGATCTTCCGCAAGCTCACCGTGGCCGAAAACGTACGCGCCGTGCTGGAACTGCAGCAGGGTGCCAACGGCAAGCCGCTGCCGGATTCCGAAATCGAAAAACGCCTGGCCGGCCTGCTCAAGGACCTGCGCGTGGAGCACCTGCACGACTCCCCGGCCATGGCGCTGTCCGGCGGTGAACGCCGCCGCGTGGAGATTGCCCGGGCGCTGGCCACCCAGCCGCGCTTCATCCTGCTGGACGAGCCCTTCGCCGGCATCGACCCGATCGCCGTCATTGAAATCCAGCGCATCGTGGCCTTCCTCAAGTCGCGCGGCATCGGGGTGCTGATCACCGACCACAACGTGCGCGAGACGCTGGGCATTTGCGACCACGCCTTCATCATCAGCGATGGCAAGTTGCTGGCGCAGGGCACGCCCGCCGAGATCGTGGACAACGCCGAGGTGCGCCGCGTGTACCTGGGCGAGCATTTCCGGATGTGATGAAGCAAGGTCTTTCCCTCCGCGTTTCGCAGCATCTGGCGCTGACGCCCCAGCTGCAGCAGTCGATCCGGCTGTTGCAGCTCTCCACGCTGGAGCTGAGCCAGGAAGTTGAGCAGATGCTCGACGAGAACCCGTTCCTTGAAGTCACGGCCGAAGAAGCCCCGCGCGAAGAGTTCGGATTGCCGCAGGCGGACACGCCGATCCGCCGGGACGATCTGGAGAGCGAGGGAGCTTCAAGTTCCATAGCAAACAATGACCATTCGACGCTGGGAACTGAGCAAAATGAGTCTGAAGTGGCAGTGCCGGACAGCTGGGAGGGTGACGGGACCTCTGAAGTCGTCCCCGACGACAGCGAATGGGGCGGCGACGCGCCCGCGCGCAAGAACAACCTGGGTGACGACGACGAGCGCACCGATGCCGCCGAATTCGCCCGCAGCCAGGAGTCGCTGACCGCCTTCCTGCACCGCCAGGCGCTGGCCTTGCGGCTGGGCGAGGTGGACCGCGCCGCGCTGCGCTTCCTGATCGAGTCGCTCAACGACGATGGCTACCTGGAAGACACGCTGGCTTCGCTGGCCGCCGGGCTGGCCGGCGACGACCTGGAGCAGGCCGAGGAGCTGGAGCACCGCTTCAGCGTCGCGCTGCACCTGCTGCAGTCGCTGGAGCCCACCGGCGTGGGCGCGCGCGATCTGGCCGAATGCCTGCGCCTGCAGCTCAAGGCCCGGCTGGCCGCAGCGCCCGACGACGCCATCGCGGCCACCGCGCTGCGCATCTGTACCCAGCCCATGGACCTGCTGGCCCGGCGCGACATCAAGCGCCTGATGCAGCTTTGCGGCGACACCGAGACTGCCGTGCGCGCTGCCATCGGCCTGATCGGGCGGCTGGAGCCCAAGCCGGGGCGGCGCTTCATCGACGTGGAGCGCAACATCATCGTGCCCGACGTGATCGTGACCCAGGTCGGGCGCGGCGCCCAGCCCAGGTTCAGCGTGCGCCTCAATGCCGACGTGATGCCGCGCCTGCGGGTGCACGACATTTACGCCAGCGCCCTGCGCCAGCACAAGGGCGAGGGGGGGCAGGCGCTGCAGCAGCGCCTGCAGGAAGCGCGCTGGTTCATCAAGAACATCCAGCAGCGCTTTGACACCATCCTGCGCGTGTCCAGCGCCATCGTTGAGCGGCAAAAGAGCTTCTTCGTGCACGGCGAGCT
>ERZ1034363.1112-NODE-1112-length-16090-cov-4.186036_pt1 | contig 16090 bp, 11 predicted proteins | sample MGYA00520616_ERZ1034363 | MGnify/ENA primary metagenome ERZ1034363 (study PRJEB33736, sample SAMEA104284506) | Azolla filiculoides | biome: Urban; feature: Water surface; material: Ditch water | place: Netherlands | collected 2015-10-28 | depth 0-0.1 m ...
AAGAAGGTCTGCGCTTCGCCATCCGCGAAGGCGGCCGTACCGTCGGCGCCGGCGTCGTTGCCAAGATCATCGACTGATTTTGAATCAGCGTAGGGGTATAGCTCAATTGGCAGAGCGTCGGTCTCCAAAACCGAAGGTTGGGGGTTCGATTCCCTCTGCCCCTGCCACCTGATCCGGGCATTCTTATCGCCCGTCTCTGAGTGGTAACCGAAAGCCCGCCCGAGTCGCAAGATTCCGGTGGGCTTGCGTTTCTTCAGACGCATTTTTCACGAGTGCAAATTCATGGCCACAACTGATGTAGAAACCGTTGGCTCTGGTGCCGACAATGCCAAGCTGGCGGGTGCGGTTGCCTTGCTGTTGCTGGGTTTTGTAGGCTTCTATCTGCTTGCCGGGCGCGGTGCCCTGTTGCAGTGGGCCGCCATGCTGCTGGCCCTGGCTGCGGCCGTGGCGGTGTTTGCCATTTCTGAGCCCGGCAAGCGGCTGCAGGCCTATGGCCGTGACTCCTGGAAAGAAGTCAGGAAAGTGGTCTGGCCGACGCGTCGTGAAGCGACCCAGATGACGGCCTATGTGTTTGCCTTCGTGTTCGTGATGGCCCTGTTTCTGTGGCTGACCGACAAGACGCTCGAATGGGTGCTTTACGACCTCGTGCTGGGTTGGAGATAAGAATGACCGAACAAACCGTCACCATGAATGCCGCTCCCGCAGAGGGTATGCGCTGGTATGTCGTGCACGCCTATTCCGGCATGGAAAAGGCTGCCGAGCGCAACATCCTTGAGCGCGTCCAGCGCGCTGGCATGCAGGACAAGTTTGGTCGCATCCTGGTGCCGACCGAAGAGGTCGTCGAAGTCAAGAACGGCGTCAAGCGCACGACCGAGCGCAAGTTCTTCCCCGGCTACGTGCTGGTGGAAATGGTCATGGACGACGAGACCTGGCACCTGGTCAAGAACACCGGCAAGGTGACGGGCTTCGTCGGCGGTGCCAAGAACCGTCCGGCTCCGATCTCGGAAGAGGATGTCCAGAAGATCGTCAGCCAGATGCAGGAAGGCTCCGACAAGCCGCGCCACAAGGTCGAGTTCATCACCGGCGAATATGTGCGCGTCAAGGAAGGTCCCTTCACCGACTTCAACGGCACCGTCGAGGAAGTCAACTACGAGAAGAACAAGGTGCGCGTCTCGGTCACGATCTTCGGTCGTGCGACCCCGGTCGAGCTCGAGTTCAACCAGATCGAGAAGACCTGAGCTGAACAAAAAACGCTTGACCCTGTCGGTCAGGCGGCATAGAATCTAATGCTTTTCGCCGACGTGCTGCTGTGCGTCGGCGTTTGCACTGGCGGTTTCGTTCCGACGCCAGCTGCAATACTTTCGGAACCTGTCAGCGAGGAGGCCGTTGCCGTGGGGCAAAGGCCGATTGGACTCGCAGGAGCTCAAAATGGCGAAAAAAATCGTCGGCTTCGTCAAGCTGCAAGTGCCAGCTGGCAAGGCCAACCCCTCTCCCCCGATCGGTCCGGCGCTGGGTCAGCGCGGCCTGAACATCATGGAGTTCTGCAAGGCGTTCAACGCCCAGACTCAAGGCGTTGAGCCGGGTCTGCCGCTGCCGGTGGTGATCACCGCCTATGCGGACAAGAGCTTCACCTTCATCATCAAGACCCCGCCGGCGACGACCCTCATCAAGAAGGCCATCAAGCTGGACAAGGGTTCTTCGACTCCGCACAGCGCCAAGGTCGGCAAGATCACCCGCGCTCAGCTGGAAGAGATCGCCAAGACCAAGCTCAAGGACATGAACGCTGCCGACATCGAAGGCGCGATCAAGACCCTGGCTGGTTCTGCCCGTTCGATGGGCGTGATTGTGGAGGGCGTGTGACATGGCCAAACTGACCAAGAAGCAAAAAGCCCAAGAAGGCAAGATCGAATCGACCAAGCTGTACCCCATCGCTGACGCGCTGGCACTGGTCAAGGAATTCGCCAACGCCAAGTTCGACGAGTCGATCGACGTCGCCGTGCAACTCGGCGTTGACGCCAAGAAGTCTGACCAGGTCGTGCGTGGCGCCGTCGTGATGCCCAACGGCACCGGCAAGACCAAGCGCGTCGCCGTGTTCGCCCAAGGCGCCAAGGCTGAAGAAGCCAAGGCCGCTGGTGCCGACATCGTCGGTTTCGACGATCTGGCCGCCGACATCAAGGCTGGCAAGATGGACTTCGACGTCGTGATCGCTTCCCCGGACGCGATGCGCATCGTCGGTACCCTGGGCCAGATCCTGGGCCCGCGCGGTCTGATGCCGAACCCCAAGGTCGGCACCGTGACCCCGGACGTCGCCACCGCTGTCAAGAACGCCAAGGCTGGCCAGGTCCAGTTCCGCGTCGACAAGGCCGGCATCATCCACGGCACCATCGGCCGTCGTTCCTTCGACAACGCACAGCTGCAGGGCAACCTGGCAGCACTGCTGGACGCTCTGAACAAGGCCAAGCCGGCCTCGTCCAAGGGCCAGTACCTGCGCAAGGTCGCTGTCTCGTCCACCATGGGTGTGGGCGTGCGCGTCGAAGTCGCCTCCATCGCGGTCTGATCGCGAATTGAAGATTCGGTGTTCCGGCCCAGGCCGGAGCGCCAAACTGGTGGGCTCGGGCGGCGCAAGTCAGCCGAGGCCATCCAAGACCGCTGGCGTGGTCTGGCCGCAAGGCCGGGGCACTTAATCAGAGCCAGCGCAGATGGCGATCCCGCCGCAGATGGATAAGTCCTGAAACGGTTGATCGCTGCAAGAAGGTGCATGGAAGGGGTGACCCGACCGTGCTTTTTAAGGAGTAGACCTTGAGTCTGAATCGCAGTGAGAAGCAAGTCGTCATCGATGAGGTGTCGGCACTCGCAGCTAAAGCTCAAACGCTCGTGATGGCGGAATACCGCGGCATCACGGTCGCTGCCCTGACCCAGTTGCGCGTTGCTGCCCGCAGCCAAGGTGTGAGCCTGAGTGTTCTGAAGAACACCCTGGCCCGCCGTGCTGTGGCCGGTACCGGCTTCGAGGCAGGCGTCGACCAGATGACCGGTCCGCTGATCTACGGCTTCTCGGAAGACGCAGTTGCCGCCGCCAAGGTGGTGGCCGACTTCGCGAAAACCAACGACAAGATGGTTATTCGCGGTGGTGTCTATGCCGGCAAGTCGCTGGACGCGAACGGCGTTAAGCAACTGGCAAGCATCCCTTCGAAGGAAGTGCTGCTGGCTCAGTTGCTGGGCTTGATGCAATCCCCGATCTCGCGCACCGCACGCGTTCTGGCCGCTCTGGCCGAGCAGCGTGGTGCAGCGCAGCCTGCCGAAGCAGAAGCTCCGGCCGAGGCGCAGCCCGCTTGAGGCGTGCTGGAATCCAACTAGTTTTAGGAAATCAAAATGGCATTCGATAAAGACGCATTTTTGACCGCTCTGGACAGCATGAGCGTCATGGAACTCAACGAACTGGTCAAGGCCATCGAAGAGAAGTTTGGCGTGTCCGCTGCAGCCATGGCTGCTCCGGCCGCTGCTGGCGGCGGCGCTGCTGCTGCTGCTGAAGAGAAGACCGAATTCAACGTCGTTCTGCTCGAAGCTGGCGCCCAGAAGGTTGGCGTCATCAAGGCCGTGCGTGAAATCACCGGCCTGGGCCTGAAGGAAGCCAAGGACCTGGTCGACGGCGCTCCGAAGAACGTCAAGGAAGCGCTGCCGAAGGCTGACGCTGAAGCTGCCGTCAAGAAGCTGATCGAAGCTGGCGCCAAGGCTGAAATCAAGTAATTCATTTGGGGCTTGGCCCCAAATCGGTTACAAAGGCAGGTTGCGAAACCTGCCTTTCGGCGTTGCTCTCGAAAACGCTGAAAAGCGGATTGCCCGGCAGTCCGCTTTTCAGTGTCTTCTGACCCCGACTGCAGAAGACGACTTGGTTCGGGCCTGTGTGCAAGGCACAGGCCGTCCGCCATGGGCTGGTAGAGGCCAGCCGCCAAGACCGGGTGCTAGGCCTGTACTCCTACGCCGCCCACTAGACAGTCGCCGCAGACCTCATGTCCGGAGATCTCATGGCCCCTGCTTCCCAATATTCTTACACCGAACGCAAGCGCATCCGCAAGAGCTTTGGCACTCGCGAAAACGTCTTGGCGATTCCCTATCTGCTGCAAATGCAGAAGGATGCCTACACTGCCTTCCTGCAAGCTGACGTCGCGCCCAAGAAGCGCGCGCCAGAAGGCCTGCAGGCTGCGTTCGAGTCGGCCTTCCCGATCGTCTCGCACAACGGCTATGTCGAGATGAAGTTCGTCGAGTACAACCTGGCCAAGCCGGCGTTCGACGTGCGCGAGTGCCAGACCCGCGGTCTGACCTTTGCCTCGGCCGTGCGCGCACGCGTGCAGCTGATCATCTACGACCGCGAGTCCTCGACCAGCCAGTCCAAGGTCGTCAAGGAAGTCAAGGAGCAAGAAGTCTACATGGGCGAAGTGCCCCTGATGACCGAGAAGGGCTCCTTCATCATCAACGGCACCGAGCGCGTGATCGTCTCGCAGCTGCATCGTTCGCCGGGCGTGTTCTTCGAGCACGACAAGGGCAAGACGCACAGCTCGGGCAAGCTGCTGTTCAGCGCCCGCATCATTCCCTACCGCGGCTCCTGGCTCGACTTCGAGTTCGATCCCAAGGACCTGCTGTACTTCCGCGTCGACCGCCGGCGCAAGATGCCGGTGTCGATCCTGCTGAAGGCGATCGGCCTGAATCCGGAATCGATCCTGGCGAACTTCTTCGTCAACGACCATTTCCGCCTGATGGACAGCGGCGCGCAGATGGCCTATGTGGCGGAGCGCCTCAAGGGCGAAGTCGCACGCTTCGACATCACCGACAAGTCGGGCCAGGTCGTCGTCGCCAAGGACAAGCGCATCACCGCGCGTCACACCCGCGAGCTCGAGCAGTCGGGCACCACCCATGTCAGCGTGCCCGAGGAGTTCCTGCTCGGCCGCGTCGTGGCCAAGAACATCGTTGACCCCGACACCGGCGAGATCATCGCCAAGGCCAACGAGGAACTGACCGAGACCCTGCTGAAGAAGCTGCGCAGCTCCGGCATCCAGGAACTGGCCTGCATCTACACCAACGAGCTGGACCAGGGCGCCTACATCAGCCAGACCCTGCGCACCGACGAGACCAGCGACGAGTTCGCTGCCCGCGTCGCGATCTACCGCATGATGCGTCCTGGCGAGCCGCCGACCGAGGATGCGGTCCAGGCCTTGTTCCACCGCCTGTTCTACAACCCGGATACCTACGACCTGTCGCGCGTGGGTCGCATGAAGTTCAACGCCCGCATCGGGCGTGACGAGTCGACCGGCGCCATGGTGCTGTCGAACGAGGACATCCTGGCCGTCGTCAAGCTGCTGGTCAACCTGCGCAACGGCAAGGGCGAAGTCGACGACATCGACCACCTGGGCAACCGCCGCGTGCGTTGCGTCGGCGAACTGGCCGAGAACCAGTACCGCACCGGCCTGGCCCGGATCGAGAAGGCAGTCAAGGAGCGTCTGGGTCAGGCCGAGCAAGAGCCGCTGATGCCGCACGACCTGATCAACTCCAAGCCGATTTCCGCGGCGCTGAAGGAGTTCTTCGGTGCGTCGCAGCTGTCGCAGTTCATGGACCAGACCAACCCGCTGGCCGAGATCACCCACAAGCGCCGCGTGTCGGCCCTTGGCCCGGGCGGTCTGACCCGCGAGCGCGCCGGCTTCGAGGTGCGCGACGTGCACGTGACCCACTATGGTCGCGTCTGCCCGATCGAAACGCCTGAAGGCCCGAACATCGGCCTGATCAACTCGCTGGCCCTGTATGCGCGCCTGAACGAGTACGGTTTCATCGAGACCCCGTACCGTCGCGTCATCGACGGCAAGGTCACGAGCGAGATCGACTACCTGTCCGCGATCGAAGAGGGCAAGTACGTGATCGCCCAGGCCAACGCGGCGCTCGACGCCGAAGGCCATCTGGTCGAGGAGCTGGTGTCGGCGCGTGAAAAGGGCGAATCGATCCTGACCTCGCCCGAGACCGTCCAGTACATGGACGTGTCGCCGGCGCAGATCGTCTCGGTTGCCGCCTCGCTGGTGCCCTTCCTTGAGCACGACGACGCGAACCGCGCGCTGATGGGCGCCAACATGTCGCGCCAGGCCGTGCCGGTGCTGCGTCCGGAAAAGCCGATGGTCGGCACCGGCATCGAGCGCGTCGCCGCGGTCGACTCCGGTACGGTCGTGACCGCGACCCGCGGTGGCGTGGTCGACTATGTCGACGCGACCCGGATCGTGATCCGCGTCCATGACGCCGAGGCGGTCGCTGGCGAAGTCGGCGTCGACATCTACAACCTGATCAAGTATCAGCGTTCGAACCAGAACACCAACATCCACCAGCGTCCGATCGTCAAGGTCGGCGACAAGCTGGCCAAGGGTGACGTGATCGCTGACGGCGCTTCGACCGATCTGGGCGAGATCTCGATCGGCCAGAACATGCTGATCGCCTTCATGCCCTGGAACGGCTACAACTTCGAGGACTCGATCCTGATCTCGGAGCGCGTCGTGGCCGAGGACCGCTACACCTCGATCCACATCGAGGAACTGGTGGTGATGGCGCGCGACACCAAGCTGGGCGCCGAGGAAATCACCCGCGACATCCCGAACCTGGCCGAGCAGCAGCTCAACCGCCTGGATGACTCGGGCATCATCTACGTCGGCGCCGAAGTGCTGCCGGGCGATGTGCTGGTCGGCAAGGTCACGCCGAAGGGCGAGACCACGCTGACGCCGGAAGAGAAGCTGCTGCGCGCGATCTTCGGCGAGAAGGCTTCCGACGTGAAGGACACCTCGCTGCGCGTGGACCAGGGCTCGCAAGGCACCGTGATCGACGTCCAGGTCTTCACCCGTGAAGGCATCCAGCGTGACAAGCGCGCCCAGCAGATCATCGACGATGAGCTCAAGCGCTTCCGCCTGGACCTGAACGACCAGCTGCGCATCGTCGAGGCCGACGCCTTCGACCGGATCGAGAAGCTGCTGATCGGCAAGGTCGCCAACGGCGGTCCGAAGAAGCTGGCCAAGGGCGCGACCATCGACAAGGCCTATCTGGCCGATGTCGAGCGCTTCCACTGGTTCGACATCCGCCCGGCTGACGAGGCCGTCGCGGCCCAGCTCGAGTCGATGAAGAACTCGATGGAGCAGACCCGTCACAGCTTCGACCTGGCCTTCGAGGAAAAGCGCAAGAAGCTGACCCAGGGCGACGAGCTGCCGGCTGGCGTGCTCAAGATGGTCAAGGTCTACCTGGCCGTCAAGCGCCGCCTGCAACCGGGCGACAAGATGGCCGGCCGTCACGGCAACAAGGGCGTGGTCTCCAAGATCACCCCGGTCGAGGACATGCCGCATCTGGCCGACGGTACCCCGGTCGACATCGTGCTGAACCCGCTGGGCGTGCCTTCGCGCATGAACATCGGTCAGGTGCTCGAGGTCCACCTGGGCTGGGCCGGCAAGGGCCTGGGCCAGCGCATCGGCGACATGCTGCAGCGCGAGGCCGCGACCACCGAGCTGCGCGGCTTCATGGAAGAGATCTACAACGGCACCGGCCGCAAGGAAGATCTGGCCGCGCTGAGCGACGGCGAGATCCGCGCCATGGCGCAGGAGCTGACCAGCGGCGTGCCGTTTGCCTCGCCGGTGTTCGATGGTGCCTCCGAGAAGGAGATCATGGACATGCTGCAGCTGGCCTACCCGGACGACATCGCCAAGGCCAAGGGCCTGACCGCGACCCGTACCCAGGCCCAGCTCTACGACGGCCGCACCGGCGACGCTTTCGAGCGCGTCACGACCGTCGGCTACATGCACTACCTGAAGCTGCACCACCTGGTCGACGACAAGATGCACGCGCGTTCGACCGGCCCGTACTCGCTCGTCACGCAGCAGCCGCTGGGTGGCAAGGCGCAGTTCGGTGGCCAGCGCTTCGGTGAGATGGAAGTCTGGGCGCTGGAAGCCTACGGCGCCTCCTACATCCTGCAGGAAATGCTGACCGTCAAGTCCGACGACGTGCAGGGCCGCACCAAGGTGTACGAGTCCATCGTCAAGGGCGAGCACGCGATCGATGCCGGCATGCCGGAATCGTTCAACGTGCTGGTCAAGGAAATCCGTTCGCTCGGCATCGACATCGAGCTGGACCGTTCCTGATCACCAAGGAAGCTGGCGGGACAGGGCAGCCAGGCATGGCCAGCCGCTCTGTCCCCAAAGAATTTAAGGAAAAATTCACATGAAATCCTTGCTCGACCTGTTCAAGCAGTTCACGCCCGACGAGCATTTCGATGCGATCCGCATCGGTCTGGCTTCGCCGGAAAAGATCCGTTCCTGGTCCTTCGGTGAAGTCAAGAAGCCCGAGACCATCAACTACCGCACCTTCAAGCCCGAACGTGACGGCCTGTTCTGCGCCAAGATCTTCGGCCCCATCAAGGACTACGAGTGCCTGTGCGGCAAGTACAAGCGCCTCAAGCATCGCGGCGTGATCTGCGAGAAGTGCGGCGTCGAAGTGACCCAGACCAAGGTGCGCCGCGAGCGCATGGGCCACATCGATCTGGCCGCGCCTTGCGCCCACATCTGGTTCCTGAAGTCGCTTCCCAGCCGTCTGGGCATGGTGCTCGACATGACGCTGCGCGACATCGAGCGCGTGCTGTATTTCGAAGCCTATGTGGTGGTCGACCCGGGCATGACCCCGCTGAAGAAGTTCAGCATCATGACCGAGGACGACTATGACGCCAAGGTCAAGGAATACGGTGACGAGTTCGTCGCCAAGATGGGCGCCGAGGGCATCAAGGACCTGCTCGAGTCGATCGACATCGAGTCCGAGATCGAGCGCCTGCGCAACGATCTGACCGGCTCCGAGCTGAAGGTCAAGAAGAACGCCAAGCGCCTCAAGGTGCTGGAAGCGTTCAAGAAGTCCGGCATCAAGCCCGAGTGGATGGTGCTCGAGGTGCTGCCCGTGCTGCCGCCGGACCTGCGTCCGCTGGTGCCGCTGGACGGCGGCCGCTTCGCGACCTCCGACCTCAACGACCTGTACCGCCGCGTCATCAACCGCAACAGCCGCTTGAAGCGCCTGCTCGAGCTGAAGGCGCCGGAAATCATCGCGCGCAACGAAAAGCGCATGCTGCAGGAAGCCGTCGACTCGCTGCTCGACAACGGCCGCCGCGGCAAGGCCATGACCGGCGCCAACAAGCGTGCGCTCAAGTCGCTGGCTGACATGATCAAGGGCAAGAGCGGTCGTTTCCGTCAGAACTTGCTCGGCAAGCGGGTGGACTACTCGGGCCGTTCGGTCATCACCGTGGGCCCGACCCTCAAGCTGCACCAATGCGGCCTGCCCAAGCTGATGGCGCTCGAACTGTTCAAGCCCTTCATCTTCGCCCGTCTCGAGAACATGGGCATCGCGACCACCATCAAGGCCGCGAAGAAGGAAGTCGAAGCCGGCACGCCGGTGGTGTGGGACATCCTCGAGGACGTGATCCGCGAACACCCGGTGCTGCTGAACCGCGCGCCGACGCTGCACCGCCTCGGCATCCAGGCCTTCGAGCCGATCCTGATCGAAGGCAAGGCCATCCAGCTGCACCCGCTGGTCTGCTCGGCCTTCAACGCCGACTTCGACGGTGACCAGATGGCCGTCCACGTGCCGCTGTCGGTGGAAGCGCAGATCGAAGCCCGCACCCTGATGCTGTCTTCGAACAACGTGCTGTTCCCGGCCTCGGGCGAACCGTCGATCGTGCCGTCGCAAGACGTGGTGCTGGGTCTGTACTACACGACCCGCGAGCGCATCAACGGCAAGGGCGAAGGCATGTACTTCACCGACGTCGCCGAGATCCAGCGCGCGCTCGACGCCGGCGTGGTCGAGCTGACGGCCCGCATCAGCGTGCGTCTGGTCGAGTGGGTCAAGGACAAGGACACCGGCGAATTCGTGCCGGAGACCAAGCTGGTCGACACCACCGCCGGCCGTGCCCTGCTGTCCGAGATCCTGCCCAAGGGCCTGGCGTTCGAGAACATCAACAAGGCCTTGAAGAAGAAGGAAATCAGCAAGCTGATCAACACCTCCTTCCGCAAGTGCGGCCTGAAGGACACCGTCGTCTTCGCCGACAAGCTGCTGCAGAACGGTTTCCGCCTGGCGACCCGCGCCGGCATCTCGATCGCGATCGACGACATGCTGGTGCCGGCCGAGAAGCCCGGCATCATCGCGCGCGCCGAAGCCGAGGTGAAGGAAATCGCCCAGCAGTACTCCTCGGGTCTGGTGACCTCGGGCGAGCGCTACAACAAGGTGGTGGACATCTGGGGCAAGGCCGGCGACGACATCTCCAAGGTCATGATGGACAACCTGCGCAAGCAGAAGACCATCGACCGCGCCGGCAATGAAGTCGACCAGGAATCGTTCAACTCGATCTACATGATGGCCGACTCGGGCGCGCGGGGTTCCGCGGCCCAGATCCGTCAGCTCTCCGGCATGCGCGGCCTGATGGCCAAGCCGGATGGCTCGATCATCGAGACCCCGATCACGGCGAACTTCCGTGAAGGTCTGAACGTGCTGCAGTACTTCATCTCGACCCACGGCGCACGTAAGGGCCTGGCCGATACCGCGCTCAAGACCGCGAACTCGGGTTACCTGACCCGTCGTCTGGTCGACGTGACGCAGGATCTGGTCGTGATCGAGAACGATTGCGGCACCGTCAATGGCACGCTGATGCGCGCCATCGTCGAGGGCGGCGAAGTGATCGAGTCGCTGCGCGAGCGTATCCTGGGCCGCACCACGGCCGAGGAAGTGCTGAACCCCGAGAACCAGCAGCAGCTGTTCCCGGCCGGCCAGATGCTGGACGAGGACGCGATCGACCTGATCGAGGCCACCGGCGTCGACGAGGTGCGCGTGCGCACCGCGCTGACCTGCGAAACCCGTTTCGGCCTGTGCGCGCGCTGCTACGGCCGCGACCTGGGCCGTGGCGGCCTGGTCAACGTTGGCGAAGCGGTCGGCGTGATCGCCGCGCAGTCGATCGGCGAGCCGGGCACCCAGCTGACCATGCGTACCTTCCACATCGGTGGTGCGGCATCGCGGGCGGCGGTGGCTTCGAGCGTCGAGGCCAAGTCCAGCGGCAACATCGCGTTCAACGCGACGATGCGCTACGTGACCAACACCAAGGGCGAGCTGGTGGTGATTTCGCGTTCGGGCGAGATCGTGATCCAGGACGACCTGGGCCGCGAGCGTGAGCGTCACAAGGTGCCGTACGGCGCCATCCTGACGATCAAGGCCGACCAGGTGATCAAGGCCGGCACCATCCTGGCCAACTGGGACCCGCTGACCCGACCCATCATCACGGAATTCGCCGGTGTGGCGAAGTTCGAGAACGTGGAAGAGGGCCTGACGGTGGCCAAGCAGGTCGACGACGTGACCGGCCTGAGCACCCTGGTGGTGATCGATCCGAAGCGCCGCGGCTCGGCCAAGGTGGTGCGTCCGCAGGTCAAGCTGATCGACGCCAACGGCCACGAGGTCAAGATCCCCGGCACCGACCACTCGGTGACGATCGGCTTCCAGGTCGGCGCGCTGATCCAGGTCCGCGACGGCCAGGACGTGGGCCCCGGCGAGGTGCTGGCGCGTATTCCGGTCGAAGGCCAGAAGACCCGCGACATCACCGGCGGTCTGCCGCGCGTGGCCGAGCTGTTCGAAGCCCGCAGCCCGAAGGACAAGGGCATGCTGGCCGAGATCACCGGTACCGTGTCGTTCGGCAAGGAGACCAAGGGCAAGGTCCGCCTGCAGATCACCGATCCGGAAGGCAAGATCTGGGACGAGCTGATCCCGAAGGAAAAGAACATCCTGGTGCACGAAGGCCAGGTGGTCAACAAGGGCGAAAGCATCGTCGACGGTCCGGCCGATCCGCAGGACATCCTGCGCCTGCTGGGCATCGAGGAACTGTCGCGCTACATCGTCGACGAAGTCCAGGACGTGTATCGACTCCAGGGCGTGAAGATCAACGACAAGCACATCGAAGTGATCGTGCGCCAGATGCTGCGTCGGGTCGTGGTGGACAACACCGGTGACTCGAGCTACATCGCGGGCGAGCAGATCGAGCGCTCCGAGATCCTCAACACCAACGACGCGCTGCGCGCCGAAGGCAAGACCCCGGCGACCTACAGCAACGTGCTGCTCGGTATCACCAAGGCCTCGCTGTCGACCGACTCCTTCATCTCGGCGGCTTCCTTCCAGGAAACCACCCGCGTGCTGACCGAAGCGGCCATCATGGGCAAGCGCGACGAGCTGCGCGGCCTGAAGGAAAACGTGATCGTGGGTCGTCTGATCCCGGCCGGTACCGGCATGGCCTTCCACGACGCCCGTCGTGCCAAGGAGCAGATGGACGACGAAGAGCGCCGCTCGATCGCCGAGGCTGACGCCGCCGCGCTGGCGAGCGACCAGTCCGAGGCCAGCGACGCCGCGGCCGAGTGAGGCCCTGAGCATTGACCGGGCAGGGCGCTAGCCCTGTCCTGCCACTGCAAGAAACCCGGAGCGTGCAAGCGCTCCGGGTTTTTTCACGCCCGCATGGCCCGGAAACGGTCCTGTCCCTGCTGAAACACGCGGGTGGCTCTGGATCGGTGCCGTCCGCGTCTGGCGCCGGGCTTTTTGGGCCGGCCGCTTAGCGGTAGGTCGCGAGGTGGATGTTGGTCTCGGTGCTGCGGATGCCGGGGATCAACCGGATGCGTTCGAGGATCTGCGACAGCTCGTTCATCGAGCCCGATTCGAGCTCGGCCAGCAGGTCCCAGCGGCCGTTGGTGTCATGCAGCGAGGCCACGCCGGGCTCGCCGAGCAGGCTGGCGATCACGCGCCGGGTCTGGTTGCCCTCGACCAGGATGCCCATCCAGGCGCGGATGCGCTCGGGTTCGGCCTCGGGCCGCAGCCGCACCGTGTAGCCGACGATGATCTGCTGGTCCTCGAGCTTGCGCAGGCGGTTGGTCACCGTGCCGCGCGAGACCTTGAGCTTGTGCGCGAGGTCGGCCACGTTCATCCGCGCGTTCTGGCGCAGCAGCGAGATCAGCTGTTGGTCGATGTCGTCCATCTTGTCATTATGTGAATTGCGCTTATGCATTCTGTCAAGAATCAGCCGAAACGACACAAAGTTGGCGATTTTCATTAGCACCGACTGCCGGCACACTTCGTCTCATCGCTGCCTGGCAGCTTATAGAGATTGGTGACCGCAAAATGATCGACTACAACGCACAGGCCCTCAATGTCAACGCGCTCTACCTCAGCGTGCCCGATGCCGTCCAGCTGATCCTGGCCAAGGGCGTCAAGCACTGCATCGCCGCCATCACCGATAACCTGCGTGAAGACTTCATGCGCTGGGGCGACTTCGACAAGTCGGCCCGCGTCGCCAACCACAGCCGTGATGGCGTGATCGAGCTGATGCCGATCTCGGACGAGCGCCTCTACAGCTTCAAGTATGTCAACGGCCACCCCAGCAATACCAAGCTCGGCCTGTCGACCGTGATGGCCTTTGGCGTGCTGTCCCATGTCGACACCGGCACCCCGCTGCTGCTGAGCGAGTTGACGCTGACCACCGCCATGCGTACCGCAGCGACCTCGGTCTTCGCCGCCCAGTTGCTGGCCCGCCCGGACAGCCGCGTGATGGCGCTGATCGGCAACGGCGCGCAAAGCGAGTTCCAGGCCCTGGCCTTTCATTACGTGATGGGCATTGAAGAGCTGCGCTTGTATGACATTGACCCGGCCGCCACCGCCAAGCTGATGCGCAACCTGGCGGGCACCAGCCTGCGTCTGGTGAAGTGCAGCAGCGCGGCCGACGCTGCGCGCGGTGCCGACATCATCACCACGCTGACTGCTGCCAAGACCCAGGCCACCATCATCACGCCCGACATGGTGGCGCCCGGCGTGCACATCAATGGCGTGGGCGGCGACTGCCCCGGCAAGACGGAACTCCACGCCGACGTGCTGCACCTGGGCCCGGTGTTTGTGGAATACGCGCCGCAGTCGCGCGTGGAGGGCGATGTGCAGCAGATGCCGGCCGACTTTCCGGTGACCGAACTCTGGCAGGTGCTGAGCGGCATGGCGGTGGGCCGCACGTCGGACGAACAGGTGACCGTGTTCGACTCGGTCGGCTTCGCGCTGGAAGACTATTCGGCCCTGCGTTTTATGCGCGAGCAGGCTATAGCACTGGGCATTGGCGAGCCGCTGCCGCTGATTCCGGCGCTGGCCGATCCCAAAGATCTGTTCTCGGTGCTGGGGACCGCTGCACCTTCCTCGGTGGCCGCCAATCAAAACCGCGCCGCGCGGGAAGACCACCACGCCTGAAGTGCAGCGTGGCGCAGCAGCGGCGTAGCTAATGCGCCAAGGCGCCAAGGCGCCATATCGGCACAAGCCGCATAGACAGCGCGGCGTCAGACGTGGCCTACTCGGGGCCCATGACGAGCCCCGTTTTTGATTTCCTGCTGCTGCCCGAGTTCTCCTTTATCGGCTTTGCCGCCCTGGTGGAGCCCCTGCGCATTGCCAACCGCTTCAAGCCCGGCGCCTACCAGTGGCGCATGGTGTCGGCCAATGGCTTGCCGGTGACGGCCAGCAACGGCATTGACCTGCATCCCAAGGCCCGACTCGCAGACCCCAGCGATGCCAGCGTGGTGTTTGCGGTGGCCAGCTTCAACCCCCTGCAGCATTTCACCCAAGACATAGGCCGTCAGATCCAAAGACGTGTGGCGCGCGGCGCCAGTCTGGGTGCCATAGACACCGGCTGCTTTGTGCTGGCCGAAGCCGGCCTGCTCAAGGGCGAGCGCGTCACCCTGCATTGGGAGGCGGTACCGGCTTTTCAGGAGCGCTATCCGCTCATAGCCGTGCAGGGCGAGTTGCGCTACACCCTGTCGCCCACGCTGATGACCTCGGCCGGCGCCATGGCCAGCGTGGACATGATGCTCGAAGTGATCAGCCGCGACCACGGAAATGCGCTGGCGCTACTGGTGTCCGAGCAACTGGTAAGCGGCTGGGTGCGCGAGCGCGCCGACCACCAGCGCCTGCAAATTTCGGCACGCTACAAAGTGCACAACGCCAAGGTCGTCCAGGTGATCGAACACATGGAGCAGCAGCTTGAAACACCCTTGTCCAGCGACACTTTGGCCGCGCAGATCGGGGTCACACGGCGACAGCTGGAACGCTTGTTTCAGGACCATCTGCAGGTCAGTCCGCTGCAGTTCTATTTGCGCCTGCGCCTGGAGCGTGCCCGGCACTTGCTGCGCCAAACCAGCATGGGGGTTATCGAAATCGGCCTGGCTTGCGGCTTTGCGTCGGCGTCTGCGTTTTCGCGCGCCTACCGGCGGCACTACGCTATTGCCCCCAGCGATGACCGCAAGGAAACCCGGCGCTGACTTATTCGCTGCCGAGCTTGCGCTCAATGCGCTGGTCGGGAATCAGCCACATCGTCGTCACGCTCACCATGATCAGCGCGGCAACTGCGGTGAAATCCAGGGCCGCCAGGGGTATGGCCAGGGTAAAGCCGACCATGGAAAGCTTGCCCTTCCAGTCCTTGCCCAGGGCTTCTGACAAGACCGACTTGGGGCCCTGCGCCTTGATGATCTGCAACTGCAGCAGCACGTAGCTGAAACCACACAGCCACAAGTCTGCGGCATACAGCGCCATGGGGATGGGCGCGAAGTGGTTCTCGCCCATCCAGCCGGTGGTAAACGGCATCAGCGACAACCAGAACAACAGGTTCAGATTGGCCATCAAAATCGCTCCATTCACGTGCTTGATGGTGTGCAGCAAATGGTGGTGGTTGGTCCAGTAAATGCCCACGTTGGCAAAGCTCAGCACATAGCTCACAAACACCGGCCACAGCGGCAGCAGATCGGCAATCTGCTTGAAGCGCTCGTCGCCGGCCTCTCGGCCATGGCGCGCATTGAACTGGTTGAAGTGGTCGAGATCGCCGATGATCAGGGCGATCGGCTGAAAGGACAGAACGATCAGCGGCAGGATGATCTTCACCGAGAAAAGCCCGCCCCAGCCATAGGGCACAGCACCGTCAGGCAACACGGCCAGAAGCATCACCATAAGAAGCGGACCCGCCACGTAGGCAGGAATGGCCCACAACGTGACGGCCGTTCCC
>ERZ1034363.1113-NODE-1113-length-16082-cov-9.934208_pt1 | contig 16082 bp, 36 predicted proteins | sample MGYA00520616_ERZ1034363 | MGnify/ENA primary metagenome ERZ1034363 (study PRJEB33736, sample SAMEA104284506) | Azolla filiculoides | biome: Urban; feature: Water surface; material: Ditch water | place: Netherlands | collected 2015-10-28 | depth 0-0.1 m ...
GTAGTACCATATATCAAAGACTACTTTAATAGACAAACCACCTCATACAAAGTCTTTGACGACCATGCTGTAAGACCAATAGCTGGAGAGATGTGGTTTGATCGTAGCGACAATACTATGCGTATCTATAACGGTGAAGCTTGGCAAGTGGTAGAGTCTAAAGATGGCGATGTATGGCTGTGGTAAGTTCGCACGGCGAAAAGTTCGGCGGTAGAGATTAAGGGTTGACAAGCAACCCAAACCCCCATATACTTATAACATGAATGAGCTATTACTACTAATACTAAACAACCCATCCCTGGCAGAAGGTCTTACACCCAAGTGTAGGAATGATCTCTTTGACCTATACCTATCTGAACATGAGAGGGATAAGAATGTTTGGCTAATGGCAGAAACCCTTTACCTCTATAAGATAGGTAAGGTCCTAGGATCAACCAGACCACAAAAGCTTTTAGCTAAGCACTATGATACAAACCCTGCAGCTATTAACCAGAGACTAGCTATTGCTCAGAAGAAACTAGTAGCTGCGTAAACAAAGGAGAAATAAATGGAATCGCTAGAACAAATTGAAATGTATGAAGTAACAGAACCTCTTGAAGAGATCCGTAGGCTTACACGAAAGACCAAAGAGTATAAGACTGGTGTACGTGAAGCTTCCTTCACCTTCCTAGACATGCTTAAGCGTATGGATAAGGGAGAGGTTGATATCAAAGAAGTGATGCAACGAACCAACGACATGTTCTATAACGGTAACGCTCCAGGACAACCACGTTCATTTGGTAAGAGATCTTACTAAACACATTAACCCTAGTCAGATACATGGCTAGGGTTTTTTGTGATACCAGCGATAAGGTTTTCTAATGATGTGGATGTAGCCTTCTCTATCCTTGACTTCCACATAGGGATGACGCAATGCCTTGATGTATGTCTTCGAGCTAACGTACAAATCTTTCAAGATCAAGGCCGATAGGCCTCCTGCCAAACCCCATAAGAAACTATCCATATATACAGCTTATCAAATTTTCGGGGTATAAAAGACATGCCCCATCATCCCTATATGTAGTATTAACTATAGACTAAAGACATCTTTGTTTTATGTGATATGAGAGCGTTCCCCATATCCCCCATAGCCCCATATCCAGACTTATAGCTACCCTGGTTTTTTATAAATAAAAGGATAAAAACCTTTAAAAAGAGATAGTTTTCCACAGACTTATCCACAGATAGATGTTACTGATGGTTTGAAGAGATGTGGTTATAGAGGTTTTTGGTTTGTTATTGGAGAAGAGAGCATCATTATCTATCCTCGTAATCATTGTAGGGCCCCGATTTCCCCTACCAAACCTCCAAACCTTCCTATCCAAACCTCCCAAACCCCATATCCTGCCTGTGGATAACTCCTCAAAACCTGTGGATAACTTATAGAAAAACCATCAAAACGATATCAAAGTGTTTCTATATATAGGGAAATTAGCTATAAAGGTTTGTATTTGTCAGAGATTTTGATACCCCATCGTAATACCCCCACGCCTGCGGCGTTGACAAACCTTTCCAGGATCTAAACCCTCCATCGTAATATCGGGGGTATCAATTAAAGATCATAGATCCAATCCAAACCCCTATATAATAACAAACCACTATAGCTGGTATATATAGTAAGTACTTCATTGTTTAAACCATGTGTTGATCAGGAACATGGCTATTGCCCCTATAGCTATTATGATTACTATTGCTTCCATTTAATTCTCCTATGAGGTTTGATACGATTCCCAGCGATTTTTTTAGGTCCATCGTAATAAGGTTTGTCAAGGTTTGGTATGTAACGGTTTGATAACGATGCCCGGCCCCGATGCCCTCCCATGAGGAGGACACCGAACCTGGTTTAGATATCTGCTCGACCTGATGCGATTAGCAAATCGGTTAGCGACTCAAACCCTACATCTTCCACCTCAAGGGCTTCGATAAGTAGAGAGAATGTCTCTTTGATAAATCCCTCTGCCAATGGGCTTGACTCAATGATGCCACCGCTGATTGCGTATGCGAGAGGCAAACCCAAATCGTTGTAGGAAATAAAGTCCTCAAACTCTACATCATTCTTGTAGTCAATCCAAAGGTCACCAAGGATATCGCATTGGTTAGAATAGGGGGTTGTGGCTTGATTGGACATATTGCTTTTCACTTTCTGCTCGTGCGGACTCAAGGATTACGTCAAGGCGATTAGCCAAGACATTGGGAGAGTTGATTGCGATATAGCGACCAATCTCATCTAGGTCAAGGGTCAAGTCCTTGACGACAGTAACGAGATAGTTTGCTACCTTCTCCTCTTGCGTTAGTCGTTGTCTTTTCATAGTGTCTCCAGCTTACAGGTTGTAGGTTACAAAGTCAAGCCAATCTTTAACAGATTTAGGAATGCTCTTGTAAGTATCTTTAAAGGAATTAGCATCGATCCAAAAGTCTTCTGACTCTTCCATATCTCCGCCTAGGTCAGGTCCCCAACCTAACGTTAAGGCCTCTGCCTCTTCAGCTGTCAGTACCAGATTAAGGTCTGCCATCTCATCACTAATAGAATAGTTATCGCCATCCCATGTTAACTTGTATGGGCACAACAACCATTCGTGTGAATCACATCCTGGCTCGTTGTACTGTGCACGGTCAAACACGTTGATGTCAAAGTTATCAGTTACTAGTTCATTAACCATAGAGCTCATAGTCATCCTTACTCATCTCACAGAATTCACATACCTGAATTGTTTTCATATCCATTTCACGGAGGTAGTCCATCCAAAGATGTTCACCTGTAATGTCGCATTCATCAGCCTCGTACAGGTCAATCTCAATGTCGCCTGCTTCACCTTCCCAAGGAATCTCGGTAACGTAGTAGCAGAGACGATTAACAAACATAGCACCATTAGTGATTACACTAAAGTCACCACCGTCGAGGAATGTCCAAACACGATTGTCTTCAATAATAGATTCAATAAACTCTAAGTCGACACCGTATGTCTCATAGACTTTAATCTCATCATGGTCATTTGTAATTGGCTTGTACTTGTCAAACCATTCATCATACTCTAATTCAATAGTCATTACCACTTCCCATCGTTAGAACGGAAACCACCAATGGTTCCTAAGGCTACTAATAATATAACTACTGCTACAATTGCTTCCATACCATAAGCTTATATCATTGTGGCATAGTTGTCAATAGCTAGAGGGAATCAATTTTATCTGGTTGGAAGCCAGCCCACCATTGATCGCCTGCGTTAACAACAGGTGCGGCTTGGAATCCTTGTTCAATTAATTTATCAAGAGCTTCAGGGTCTTGGGTAATATCGACGGTAGCGTAGGGGATACCCTTATCCTCTAGACGCTTCTTAGTCATATTACATTGAACACAGTTAGGCTTAGTATAAACAATCACACTCATACCGTACCCCCACACAATAGGCAGCTGCCCTCATACACAGGTGACTCGCCTACACAGGTATCACACTGCACATAGGACACACCAGGTTCTTCTACATCTTCAATAAAATTAATAGTGATTGATTCACCATATGCTTGATAGATTAAATAACAAAGGTCTGCAAAGGTAAGAGACTTACCGTTAGGAATAAGGATGGGTTTCATTGAACTAGTCTACCATGCCTTCTTGGCTTCCTCTACCAAAATAGCCTCATTTTCAAAAAAATCTTCAAAGAATTTATAAAAGTTTTCTGACATTAGATCTCCTCTGTTGCTGTTATAAACACTACTTCTAACATGTCGTATGGATCTAGATCGCTATGATCTTGTTGAAACCAGTTGGGCCTTGCCATTAGATCTCCTCTAGTTCATCAATGAAGTTAGCAGGGGTATCCTTGCCAAACATTTCATCAGCTTCTTCTGGTGTCAACCAAATCACACCAGGAGGGTTAGGCGTATAAAAGTATTGTGCACTCTTGTAATCAAAGTATAATTCAAGACTATCTAAATCATCACGCTTAGTTATCATATTCTTGCTCTCCCTCACATAGTGGACAAAACGGGGTACAGTCAAAGCTGCCCCCATGGTTAGGACACTCAACCACTATAGTTCCCAGCAATTTCTAAAGCGGTAGCAATACGGTTAAGGTCAGAAGACTCTTCAATAAGATTCCAGTCATAGTCATCCCATTCATCAGTCTTAACGATAACCACCTTATCGGCTCCACCGTAGTTGCCGTCACTAGCAAAATAATGACTACTCATCTTTTCCCTCACCTACAGTCTCTGATTCATCAATGTAATCTTCTTCGCATTCGTCTACGTCAATCGAGTAGACACCAGCATACGATGACCTGTCATCTTCGTAGTCATATTCCCAAGCAAGCTTCTCAGCTTCCTGTTCATCTTCAGCTTCAACCTCAAAGATGTATTCGACTTTCATGGAGATGTTGTATGTAGGCATTAGTATCCTTTCAGGATATCTGACAGCGTATCAAGCTGCTCTGGGGTTAGTCTTCCGATTACAGTCGTGTCGATTGCATTAGCAAACATATCTTGTATTTCGTTCATATAATAAGTATGACCTATAAATGTAAGATTGTCAATAGTTTTCCAGAAGTTTTTTCACGTTGTCGTAATGCATTCTTAATGAGTATCTATATAACTAAAAGTGGGCCCGGCCAGATCACCCTGGGGGGAGGCAGTTTATTCTCATGCCTAGGAGTGAATGGCTAAGCCATTACGCTTTGGACTACCTTGAGCAGTCGGTTCTTCTCTGCGTTGATTGCAGGGTCAAAGCCAGATGCGGAAGCCAGAACAGATTCATGGTTGCCACCACGACCAGCACGATACCAGTCGAGGCGTTCAGTCATTGCATTGAAAGCACCCCACGAGGTACCAGCAATGGTGTGGTTGAATTCACCCTGATAGATGTCCTCAATCAGCTCAATCTTGGTCTGCCACTTCTTCAGGGCACCCTTAGCATCTTTCTCAGGCATAGGGTAAGCCAGTGCCACGATGTCATCAAACTGTGCCTTGGTGATTTCGTTCTCAATCATAGACTTTGCCATAATGTCGAATTCATCCATGTATGCGTTAGCAAGCCCAAGAGCCTCACGAGCTGCGAGAACCTTGCCCTCAGCTGTCTGGGTGTGGCGAATCTTGAAAGTCTGCTTTAGGTTGCGGTTGCCACGACCAATCGCCATGTTCAATGTGTTTGCACACACGACACGCACAGGGGTGATAGATGCCTGAATAGCTACAGAACCATCGTGAGATGTGTTTACGAGCAGGTAGGTTGCAACCTTATCAGCAGAACCGTTGGGGTCAAGAATGGTCTCACGCTCAAGAGCAATGGAACCAAATACCTGACGACCACCCTTGATAGAACCAGCAGTCTCCCAACGACCACCACCGTCTAGGATGTTGTCACCAAAGGCGAACAGGTCTTCGTTCTGAAGAGTACGGTAACGCTCACCAACTACGCCAAGAACATCGGTCTGGGTCTTCTCGAATGGGTTGGTGCGTGCAACAAAATAGTTAGTCTTGTCTGAAGAGAAACCCTCAGGCAGTGGGACTTCTTCGAGGCGGACATTCCAGTTGTCAAGTGATGCCAGTTCGAGCATCTTCTGGGTGTTTACTTCTTCCTCAAACACAGTTCCCAAACCATGCCATGCAGGTTCACGGAAGGATGCAAAGGTAGTCTTGCCAGTAACGGAGTCGATTTCTAGTTCGTGTGCCATGTGGGCTACTTCTTTCTTTAGGGGTGAATTTGCTTACTTATATAATTATGACATCAACCACTGACAATGTCAATACATCTGGGGATTTATTTTGCTTTCGTAACACAACTGTTACATTGGCGGCCCGGACCCCAGAGGGGGAGCAGTTTCGGATCAGTGCTCAGGACCTGGCCTAGGGGAAAGAAAGGAATAAGAACCCTAGGCCTCATCGGTAACCCCTTACCGAGAATTAAAACAAACGTTGCTGGTGGTCCAGAAAGGTACCTGCAATGAATGCACGTACATGTGCGTACGCCTCCGTACGTCCTTCATGGTATGCAGCTTCGAAAGGGCACCCGTCGGCCTCTTGTTCGTTCATTGATTCAAGAGCTTCGTCTTCCTTCATGTGGAAGTACTGGAGTAGCTCTGCAACTAGTTCATCCATTAGTTGGTCACGTATTCAACTACAGTGTCTGCCTCTTGGTACTCGACAGTGTCAAGCTTCTCTTCAGTGATATCAAACTCAGGATAGTAATCAGCATCCTCGTTACCCTGCGAGACATGGAAGATTGCAAGGGCTTCTTCTTTGCTGTCCGCCTGCACGGAATAGGTGCTGCCAGATGTTATAAAATATGTAAATGCCATAGTGGCCTTCTTTCTTTGTCGGTAATACAAGTATGACAGCTGTGGGGGTATTTGTCAACCTTCGTAACACAATTGTAACATTGCGGACCGGGATCGTCCCCCTAGCCATCACGACAAACGATCAACTAGGGGAACGGTAGGCAGTTTATCCTCATACCCAGGAGTAATTACTAGAGTAGGTCAATCACCGTGTTGTAGGTAGTTGCCGAGACTTCCTCCTGAGAGGTCATCTTCAGTACCTTTAGGTTACGCTCTAGCAGGGACTTGCGTGTCGTATACTCACGACCAAAGTGCTGTGACTCATTTGGCTTGCGTGGTTCACGAGGTGCTTCTGGCAAACCAAGCAGTTCAGTATCTACACGAACAGATACAGAGTTACCGTAGTCATTCGATACACGGATAGGTGAGTTATACTCATTGCCAATCAGTTCTGGCTTACCAAGTGCTTCGATAACACGCTGGATAACAAGTTCCTGATGTGCTTTCTTAGCGGTACGGTATGCCTCAATCTGAACGGGGTACTCAGCAAGGTCAATCTCAATCTGAGCAAGAGATGCCTCAATGTCAGCAATGAGAGATGCGGTAGGGATTTTCACAGAGAGTGAACGAGCCATAAGTATTTATCTTCTTTCTTATTATTAGGGGTTAGGGTTGGGCAGTTTTTGACAGACATACCCAGGTCTGGTTTTCCATTATTGGAAATTACTTGACGGTAGTCCAGCGAGTCTCGCCGTTTACATCAAGACGAACACGGCTAGAGCCAGATGCGTTCTTGACGATTTCCTGAACAACACCAGTCACACCAGATGCCTGAGTGGTGAAGTTCTGTCCGATTACTGCGTTCATTATGTTACTGCTTCCTTTTAGTGAGCCAACTTTGACTTCTTATTTATTACCAAGCCGTTTACCTGATATATCAAGTATGGCATCATATCTTAGGTATGTCAAGCCCAAATGGCATATTTTTTCTACAAACTTTTGGGGTATATCTTAAAGGATACCTACAAGGCTGCCCGGACCTAGATCCTACCCCCCACTACTTTTTAGTAGCAGAGAATAGGATGTCATTGCGAGCAAACACACACTGAGAGCAAGTGACACAGGCAGAGCCCTTTTCGCTAATCATGGGAATCTTCTTGTTGTTCTCAGGACATGGCACAGCAGACTTAGGTCGAATGTTTAGCATGTCACGCTTACCCTCTTCAAAGGTATTAGCAAGATAAGCAAGCTTCACGCCATACTCTACAGCAAGGCGAGTACCCAATACCTTGTTAGCAGAATCCATTGAGAAGTAGAGACCAAGGTTCTGAAGACCAATAAGAATTGGAACAGCGAAGTCAGAGCGAGTGTATGCCCAGAACTGAACGTCAGCGTGCTTGATGATTACAGCAGCCCATGCGAATGTGTAAGAGACATTGAAGAAGTCGCCGTCCCAGTGAATGCGGAACAGCTTCTCAGCACCACGCTTCTCACAATCAGCTTCAAACTCAGTAATCATTTCATCTAACAACTCAGTCATAGTCTGAACGTCAGCGTCTTTCAGTAGCTCCCAGTTGTGCAAGAGGTTGACCCTGACACCCTTGAAGACTTTCTCCAACTTACCTGCATAGCAGATAGTCTCACACACGGATGTAGCACCAGGACATGAGAACATCGTGCCACTAGGCAATCCAAACGTGTTAGCAATGTTAGCTTGCTTGCCGTTAGGGGTAACGGAGTTAGTGACTTTACGGTCTTTAGAGCGAATGAGCTTCATGTCATGTCCTTTTCTTTGGGGTACTACTATTATTGCATGACCCACGGACATTATCAAGTGTTTTCTTAATTAACTTAATAACAGTTTGATCACGCTGCCCGGGGATTTCGGGGGCAGGGAAGTCAATCCCCACCCCCAGACTACTACCAAGAAGCCTGATAGATAAACGTCAAGTCCTTAGTCTCAGGCTTAGCAAGTAAATGCTTTAGCTCAGTCTTAGTATACTTGAGGTCATTCCAATAGTATTCATCTACATCGGTAGACCCAAAAAAGAAACCCGAGGTAGGTGGTAGGTGAGAGGCATCTTTTAGTTTGATTGATTGAGTTACCACTTCAAGTAAAAGCTCTAACTGGGCACGACCTACTGGGATAGGCTGACATTCGTCTACCCCGTTAGCACAGTTCTCTATAAACCAGTTATGGATAGAGTTCACCTTACGCCAGTAGATAGCAGTCTCAGTTACAGACAACCCTACGCTATCAACAGCAGCAACTGGCTTGAGACCAGAGGCTTCAAGTATGCCAACATACTCGTCATTGAACTCACGGTTATAGTCACCGTCAATGACCTTGTAGTTGTGAGCAGGAACAAACTTACGGACTTCCAAGTACATGTCGAGACCCATTAGGGACTCCTTTCTTTTTTAGGTTAGTTAGAGTTTAGCAGTAGCCACTGACATTAGCAAGCGTGGGCATCTGCTTCAGGGGGTGTGAGGCGTGTGGTGCATGATGCACACTCGTAGACGTAGCCTGCACGTGTTGGGATCAACAGCATCTTTTTCATTAGTCCTCCAAGTCTAGTTTGATAATCTCTCCACCAAACTGGAGGGTATCCATAAGCATATTGAGATAACCTAATTCCCTAGGGGTAAGGCTAAGCTGAGTGAACAACTCAGTGGGGGTGCCAGTCTCACGATCTGTCACTCGTATCTGTAAATCTAACGCCATAGTTCATAACCTTTCTTCATAACTACATCGTAACACGAGCCACTGACATTGTGAGGTAGCGACACGCCCGGCCCGAAGGCCCATCCTAGATGAATTCGAATGGGTCTCGGTCTTGGAAGATGTCCTCGAAGTCCTGCATGGTGTAGGCCCCTGGGTTAGCCATGTAGTCTGCGTAGTCTGCCATGATCTCTTCTGCTTGCTCGTCCATTAGTCTCCGTTCCACTTTCTTCCTGGTTTGATGGGGGTATCTCCAATATACCAACGAGAAACAAACATTCTCGCTGCTGGCCAATACTCTAAGTTAATCCCAGTATCATTATGCATCTCAACTAGGTCACTAGCAAGCTGGCGTGCCACTTCTAAGTCTTCTAGACTCATATTCTTTAGCTCAGTCATTAGTCCTCATCTCCATAGCAAGCGTCTACAAACTTGTTACCCATAAAGCGTGGGTTGTCATTCTCAAACATTACAGCGAAGTCAGCGACCAAGTTGTCAAAGGCTTCTTCTTGAGCAACCGTAATGTGTTCATAGAACTTGTTGAGGATTTCAGCAGTTGCTACATAATCTTTGCGTGTCATCATTTTAGTTCGTTTCCTTTTTCTTAGTTAGTGTAGTTGTCAACAAGGTTTTGGTAGGCATCACGCTTACCGATAAAGTAAGACTTAGAAATATCAGAGCCATACCCGTCTTCTAAGTAGTCCTCAGCAATCTCGACTAATTTCTTGAGAGTTGCGATTGAGATAGTTACGGTTTCCATTAGTTTTCCTTTCGTTATGTTATTAGTTTACATACACCCACGGACATTACCAAACCGACACGCCGTAAACGTAAAAGTTTTTTGAGGAATTTTCCCGGGTACCCCTAGGGGCGATTACCTGTAATCTCAAAGTATTCCTCTACCTGAACAGTAGTCCACTCCTGACCAATGTTGTCAGTGTAGCCGATGATTTCGTTGTCTTCTCCGAAGATAGGGTCAAAGTTCATTTTAGTTTTCCTTTCGTTGATATAATAAATCTAACACATACCACTGACATTCTCAAGCTTTAATCTTAATTATCTTAAAACATTTTCCTGGATCTGCCCCGGCCTGTGGATAAGTTATCCCCAGGTTACCTGCCCTTGCCAGCTGGGTGTAGGGCAATAGCACGCTCTAGTTCACGGTGCTTTCGCAATTCTGCTAGCGAGGTGTTGTAGTGAGCAAACGCTGTCTTGAAGCCACATTCTGGGCAAGTGTACTGAGTCCAGTTCATTTCAATTTCCTTTTCTTTGTTATTACCATTATGGCATTAGCCACTGACATTATCAATACGACACGCCGTTAGTCCCAATAACTCCTATTAGATCGACCATAGCTGTTAGTCCACCAAGTAGGAACGGCATATTCATCAGTAGTTGTTTCGTTAGTTGTTTCGTTATCCATATTAGTTATTACCTTTCATTAGTTCTAATTCTACGCCCAGCAATTCTTCTGCTGACATATCTTCTATATCTACTACACCATCAGGGGTGATTATCTTGAAGAATCCCATTAGATATTCTCGCAACCATATGCCTCTAGGCAGATAGAGCAAGATTCCTCTTGACATTCAACACACATTACACTTTCAGTGTAGTTATCGCATATTTCACAGAATGCTAATCCTGTTTCTAGTAGTAAGTTCATTATGAACTCCTTTCTTTAGTGAGAAACTTATTTGCTTATTTCTAAGGCTCATTTTCTCTATTTATCTTTTCTTTCTTTATATTATCAGTCTATACCCTACACACCAAAAGTCAAGCTTATTTCCTACAAACTTTGAAGGTCATTCTTGTAGGGTAGATACAACAGTTATCCACATAGTTATCCACAGGGCCCGGCCCCATTTCTGGGGGTATGTCAAGACGACACGCCTACTACTCTAGAATTGTAGTGACCATACACCTAGTATGAAAGCATACATAGCTAGTAGGCTAATGCCTGCTATTGCTAAGTAGAACACGCCTCTAACAATCGATCGAGTTACATAGAAAGCCTTAGTGTGTGACATTAGATGCCTTCCTTTGCGTAGAGAGCAGACAATTCTTCTGCGAAGATTTCCTTGGTTCGTTCAGGGCTAGCAAGGATAACAGTGAAGTAACCGTCACCCATTCCCATATTACGCTGAACAGTTTCTGCTTCTGCTAGAGTGTCGCATTGACGCTCCATTATGAGAGTGTAGTTCTGGTTGTCAATTACTTGGATACGGTAGTTCTTCATTTTCAATTTCCTTTTCTTTAGGTATGTGTCTAGTGTATCAGGGGGTACTGACATTATGCCTTGAAGGCAGACAATGCTCGAACAGTACCCTTAGGCATCATCAGCTTAGCCTTATTCATAGCGTGCCAAGTGTCAAATGCCTTGACAACAAAGCTGAACGACTCACCTGATACCAATTTACCTGAGACTTTCCATTCAATCATTTTCTTTTCCTTTACTCTTAGTTTCTTTATACTATAAGCATACATCTACCTACTGACATTTCCAAAGCGACACGCCGTGTAGTGAGAAAATAAATTAAAAAACTTTGGGGTGCATAGTATGGTGTGTGCTCACTAATTATGACCCCCCCATCTCTTCTAAATTCATGTATCGTTCATCTTTAAAGAATTTTCAGATTTTGTCTAATTTGGTTTTTACAAAATTTTTCAGATTTCCCAGGGTATCAATCAACAGCTGCATCCTTAATAAGCTTTAACACCATAGCAGGATACTCTACATCATCAGATAGCTCGTATCTCTCTTCTAAGGTTTTATGCCTACCATACTTAGCAGGTGCTGTGGAAAACTCTGCACTCATCTTGACCAACTCATCAGTCAACAGAAATCTCTTGAACACAATCTTCTTATCGGTTTCTAATTCCATAAAGAACAATGGATCATCTACATCAATATCAAACCTGTCAGTCTCTGGGGGTACATGGAAGTCCATATCAAACCCTCTAAACCATTTACCAATGTTAAACTCTCCTGCAGCAAACAGAGCATTCTTGATCGGAGAGAAAGAGGGGTAGTAAGGAGCAGTCATCTTAGCAACTACAGGCTGATCAGCAAAGAAGAACCATCCCATGTTATACATGATGTTGATATAACCCTTTAGCTGGTTTGGACGGTACTTACGAAGTCCTACAATACTCTCTGTATGAATAAACTCCATAGTGTCATCCTGTTTAAGGTTTGCAAGGTCTTGTGGGTTAATGTCAAAGTGATCATCTAACGCTGACTTGAATACGAAGACATTTTTGAGGGTATCCTTCATAGCAGGACACTGAGACATAAAGGAACCAGGAGTCTTCTCACCATGTATAAAAGACATCAAAGATTCTGGTTTGCGATAGATAAGGTTCCATGCATCTTGCTTTGCAGTGAAAGCAGCAGGAGCCCAATAGATTGTTATCGTATCTGATTCAGCCAATGCTCAACTCCAAGATAAGAATCATTAATGTCCAGACAGTTGCGACAGCAACCAATCCTCCAAGGATCCATAAGGTTTTCATATTTTATCTCTCTCCATAAAATTTCGGGGCATCCAGTCTATCTGGTTGTTGGTGAAAAAGTCAATTACTTCTTACCACAAGTGCAGTTACCACCACAGTCCATTATCTCACCACTTCTCCATAGGACATTTAGCATCAGCCAGAGTAGTCTTGAGCTTCATAAAGCATCCACACTTAAGACAACGATCCATCTTTCTTGATAGGAACTCGCATCCCTTACAAATGTCAAGCCTGGCTTGAGCTAACTCTTGCTCTGACCTAGGTTTGCTGGGATCAAAAAGATCTAGGAATTTAACGTCATCACTCATACATACAGTATACATGAAGAACACACCCTGTATACGTGAGAAGCCCCCTATATGCTCCAAGATCTTTGTCTCGAATATTTGCTCATGGGCTATAGGGGACTATCTAGTAATAGTGTACACCCGTTTGTAAGGTTTGTCAAATGTATCATATGTGATACCAAAGAAAATCCCCCTGCACTAAAGTTCGAGACTTGAACAGGGGGAGATCTTTGCTATACGTCTATAGCGAACAAATACGTCATACCTTTATAGTATGAGTAGCCCTAGGTCCTTCCTTAAATGCCTAGGTACTAATATAGCCATGAAAGCAGCTATATCGCACCCCACCGAGGAATTGAACCCCGTCCAACAGGTTTGGAATCTGTCATGCTGCCGTAACACTTGTGAGATAAAAGATTGACCCTGGACTATCTCTAGCGGAATCAATCGTGGTACATATATTATAGCAAACAATTTTACACATTTCAATAACATGTAAAGAAAATGGCAAAATCTTTACACTTATTCCTTACCGTTACCAAACCGTTACAATTAAAATACCTGTTCAACCCCCATATTCAAACATAGACCCAGATATGAGGGGTTAAGGTTTGTACAGGGGATGTATTTCTCGCCGCCGAACTTCGTGCCCGAGCTTAATGAGTGTATATCTTGTATGTGATCTTATCCACATGTTGTGTATAACTTTTAAAATGGCCACTATAATTGAAGTATTATGGTTTGGCAAGAATGGGTCCCGATTGCAGTAGGCGTCATCGCCATCTTAACAGCGGTAGGGGCAGTTCTCAGATACATTATCAAGAACTATCTACGTCAAGAACTACATGTAATCAAGCACGAACTACAGCCTAATAGTGGATCTTCAATGAAGGATCAGGTAACACGGCTGGAAGCTAACCAGAAGACGATTACAGACACACAAAAAGCTGACAGCGAAAGATTTGATCACAAGCTAGACAAGCTAGAAGATAAAGTCGATAAACTCTTCGAGATAATCCTTAAGCACTTTGGCTAACTAGCTACTATATATTTATATATAATTTATCGGATATTCTTACTAGCTAGTTATCAGTATCTTCTCTATTATTACTATTATACACACACAATTCCTCATCTGACCACTAAATACCCATTTTTAAATGTTACGATTGTGTAACGTTTCTGATATGTTATACTTTCTATAGGCTAGTACTTGGATTCGTCTCTCTCATACCCACTGATCCAGGTACTAGTCTTTTTGTTTGATTAATTGATGTATAATAGAAGTATCATGGCTGTCATTAAAATTGTACCTTTCCCTGGTCCTAAGGGAGATAAAGGAGATCCAGGAAGTGGATCCCAAGAAGTAATTCCATTACCAAGCTTTTTAGACTGGGTTACTGGCAGAGATCATCTGCCAACTCTAAATACAAACTTTGGTTGGAACTCTGACGGTCTATGGTTTGGACCAACATCTGATGGCGAGGGTTCAGGGACCTCCTACCCAGTATTTACAGATTTCACTATTGGTCAAAATGATGCAGTAACAGTTGAGTTCAATTTTGAAGTTAATGAAGAGTGCAATGACGTTGGCTTATGTGTCTATGTAGACGGAGATACCCCTGATTGGCAGTGGGGAACAGACTCATCAAGAATTGCGGCTCAGTTCGACTGCGAAATGCCAATTCTTGTTGGCCTCACGGAAGATTACCAGGGAGAGCGGTCTAACATTTCAGGACCTGGAACTTACCACGTTAGATTTACATATAACCCAATCGGTGGAACCCCTGTTCAATTTGAATACTTTGAAGGTACTACCACCGAAACCCTAGTAAGTAGCCTCACCTTAAATGAAACACTTGGCACGGGTCGCTACAGGGTTGGATTTGCTGCAGATAATAGCAATAGCAGAACCTATATCTCTGACCTGTCAATTATGGTTAACGAAGACACTCCTTATGTAGACACACTACAAGAAGGTGACTCTGGTACTGACCAAGACTTCGTTGCCCCAATGAGTATTTTGGATTCTAGTAGTAACCCTCTAATCACTTTTGAGAAGTCATACACGGGCACAGCACGTATTGTCGCTCCTCAGGACGACCTAGCCCTCCGCTCTGCTAGAGACATTCTTCTCTACGCTGGTGAAGACGGTCCAGGAAATGTCTACATTGGCTGGGGAGATGCAGACATGACTCCTGAGTCCAACAACAGAGTTGCAACTATTGGAGACCTTCAAGATGCCACCACTGGAGAAATCACGTTTGATGGCGTACAGATTATTGGTGCTGGAACTGCGTCTGGTGATGGTAACGAGTACGGAACTATTGAGCTTGTTCCTGATGCCACCAGATATGAAACTGACCAGTATCTAGTTATTGACCCTACCGCTCCAAACCACATCCATATACATGCTGGTGGAACCATTGACGAGGCCTCCGCAGACCTAATCCTTGGTGGAGAAAGAAATAACGTTATAGTTTCTGACGGCGGAAGAGTTGTTGGAGTTAGTACAAGACCAGACCAAATTATAAACTCTTATAGCAATGAAAGCGTAATGAGTGGCACAGACTTTGTAACGAGTTCCGAGTCGGACATTCAGATTGGCTACACCGTAAACGTTGGCGGTACTGATTATGTTGTTGACACAACAACAACTATTGACGAAGGTGTGGTTGCAATTACAGCCAGTGGTGCAGTGTTTGAAGCAGAAACTTCTTACACCTTTACATTTGAGCCAGATTATAATAATCAGTGGATATTTGCACCAGATGGTGCCCTTTATGGTCCAGCGATGGGTTCGCTAAGAGTTTTAAGCATTATGAATTCGGGTACTGAAAACGTAGGAATGTATGCTAACGACGCAGACATATTCTTGGAGGCAAATGCTGGTACGGTATCTATTACAGCAACAGATATTAATATTGGCTCTAATTCATCTCCATCTACACTAAGCATTAACACTTATAGCGGTGCTGTTATTAATAGCAACAGAACTTCTGGGTATGATCCAGAAGAAAAGATTGTAGCTACCCTCGGAGATATTCCAACAGCTCCTACCGACACAGCATTTACTGTAGCTGGAGGAGCACTAGAAACATCTCCAACATTCAGCAGCGACCCACTATTTACGGGTAGCTATGTAAAGCATGGAGACTCTGTACTATTCAGAATCAATGTTGAAATGACAAATATTACAAACTTTGGAACTGGTCAGTACTATGTAGATCTTCCATTCCCATCTAA
>ERZ1034363.1115-NODE-1115-length-16067-cov-2.452408_pt1 | contig 16067 bp, 18 predicted proteins | sample MGYA00520616_ERZ1034363 | MGnify/ENA primary metagenome ERZ1034363 (study PRJEB33736, sample SAMEA104284506) | Azolla filiculoides | biome: Urban; feature: Water surface; material: Ditch water | place: Netherlands | collected 2015-10-28 | depth 0-0.1 m ...
CAGCTCTTCTTGGATGTACTCCTCCACAGTTTTGGCAGGTGAGTTTGGATCTGCAAGGTTGCGATTGATCGTGTCTCGTGTTTCAACAAAGTCATCAATGACCGCTTTGTAAGAGCTATAGGCGGTTGGCACAAGCGAGAGCTTTGGCTTTAGTTTGAGGAAGTTGGCATAGGCAGCATCTAGCTGTGAGTCATATGTTGCTCGTAATTGGGCAACTTGATCTACGCGGGGTGCGTTGGGATCAAATGCGTGTGCAGGATTAATAGAAATAATTAAGGCTGCAGCGATGGTTGTTGCGAGAACTCTCCGAAGTTTCATATGACCACAGTACTTTTCACACCGCGGGTTCCCCATAGAAAAGGTGAGCGGTACCCCTTTGCTATGTGTGGAGAGCGCCACATCTAAGGGTTTTTTCATAGCTATTGGCCCGTTAGAATTAGGGCATGGATCTCGACAAAGTAATTCTGTATTACGGCTTTGCGCCGATTACAGATACCGCTGCCGTAAAGCTATGGCAGAAGGCGTTGTGTGAATCCCTTGGAATTAAGGGTCGCATCATTGTTTCTCCTCATGGAATTAATGGAACATTGGGCGGCAAGATGGAAGATCTGAAGAAGTATGTGAAGGCGACAAAGGCATACCCAGGGTTTAAGAAGATCGATTTCAAATGGTCTGATGGAACCGGCCAAGATTTTCCAAAGTTAAAGATCAAGATTCGCCCCGAACTTGTTGCATTTGGAAATCCAGATGAGATCAAGGTTGATGAAAACGGCGTAATCGGCGGCGGAGTTCATCTACGCCCTGAAGAGGTTAACAAGCTTGTTGAAGAGCGCGGCGATGATGTCTTTTTCTTTGATGGTCGTAACGCCTTCGAAGCAAAGGTCGGTAAGTTCAAGGATGCAGTAGTTCCTGATGTTGAAACTTCTCATGACTTTGTGGCTGAAATTGAAAGCGGTAAGTACGACCACATGAAGGATAAGCCGGTTGTTACATACTGCACTGGTGGTATTCGCTGCGAGATCTTGTCTGTCGTAATGAAGAACCGTGGATTTAAAGAGGTTTACCAGATTAAGGGCGGCATTGTTCGTTACGGCAATAAGTTTGGCGATGACGGTCTGTGGGAAGGTTCTTTGTATACCTTCGATGATCGCCTAACAATTGATTTCAGTGATCACACAAAGTTGATCGGTGAATGTGCTGAATGTAATGGTGCAACAAAGCAGTTTAGAAACTGTCAGAAGCCTGAATGCCACCAGCTAGTTCTGCTGTGCGATCCTTGTTATGACACTCATACCGAGCGTCCTTGTAACCACGAGCGCGAAGTTAAGCGCAATCGCGAACTAATCGGTTAATTATCATGACCTTGCACTTTGAGGGCTGGAAGCAAGAGATCTACTCTCGCTGGGATGAACTGAATATGGAGAGCGTCTGTAAAGAGTTCGAAATCAGTTTCGAAGATACCTTTCTAAATCCACTGATTAACTGCACATCAGAGACAAACCCATTTGAAGGTATGCGCTTTACCTGGATGCCGAACTCAGTTATTCATTACGGAGTACTGCATCTTCATCCCATTGATGCACCAACTGGTGATGTCACGTGGGAGGAATGGTTTATCCATACCGATGGCTTCCACCACCATGTATTAAGAAATCACGAGTTTGAAGGTGCTACCGATAGCTGGAAGGGTGAAGATTTAGATCATCCAGCACAGGTGTGCAATATTCAATGGCACTTGTATAACGACACCAATTTGGTGCCTTTAGCTCTTCGCTAAAGGTTAGTTATGTGACTTGCGTGCTGTGCGCCAGTGGTACAGATACAAAGGCAACGCAGTAGCAAGCAATGCGGTTGAGCTAATCATGCTCTTGATTGCGCGTCGCTGATTGTCATCTTCTAGCTGTGCGCGAAGTGCTTCTTTAGTCATTCCTTCAGGGCTAGTCACCGCATCGTAGTAACCAGGGTCAGGCATGATGATGTCCAAGAAGCTGTTAACTAGAGCGATCGTTGTAAATAGACAGACCATCAAAGTAACTAATGAAACTGCGTACAAGTACAGAGAGCGCCAATCAACACGATCATGACGGGTTTCAGCCACAGGTGCTGCTGCTCGCTTTGCAACCGCTTTCTTTGCAACCGCTTTCTTCGCTGTAGCCATTGTGTTCTCCTTAGTTCGTCAGAGTTACTTTAGATAAACCAACTGGTGAATCAGGGTTGTAACCCGATGCAACCGCAAACTCCAGCGCAAAGCGCTGTAAAACAATGGCATCTACAACTGTTGAGGTAATCTCATCATCGCAGTTAGATCCTGCAAGAACGATGTCATTTCCTTCAGGAGTTCCGCCATTGCCGATCCAAAAGATGCGTGGGTTTGTAGCGCGAATCTTTACTACAGCCTCGGTAATTGAAGGTGCTGGCATATGTGATGGGGCGACGATAAATACTTGTGTGTCAGCGGTTAGCGCAGAGATTGGACCGTGCAGGTAATCAGCGGTTGACAGTCCTTGTACTGAAATCTTGCAGGTCTCTTGAATCTTGAGCGCAGCTTCTCGAGCGTTGGGATATGCAAAGCCACGTCCAAGGATGACAACTTCATTATCGCGGGTAGCAGCGGCAACCGCTTTAGTTACTAGATCAGGTGTTGCAGCCAAACGTGTCGCTTCGGAAATAATCTGTTCGACATTTACCTGCTTATCGGTCCAGGCGGCAACCAAAAGGTATGAAACCAGTAGCTGTGCGTTGTAGGACTTTGTTGCCGCTACAGCTAATTCGGGACCAGCAAGTAGTGAAAAGTGATTGTGTGCAACTGTTGCAAGTGGCGATGAATCATCATTTGTCATCGCAATGACATAGGCATTTGCCTGACGAGCAGCGGTTGCAAACTTAACGAGATCTGGAGATTGGCCGCTTTGCGAGATAGCCACGATCAATGTGTTTGAGTACTTGAGCTCTGAACCATAGACAGTTACAGATGATGGCGAGGTAAGTCCTACAGGCAGACCGATCTGAGTTTCGATCAGGTACTTCAAATAGTGTGCAGCGTAATCAGATGTGCCGCGCGCCAAGATCAGAACTGATTGAATCTTTCATCGATCAAAACATTCTTTACAGAGTTAAATGCTTCCTTGTTATCCAAAATTGCCTTGAAAACCTTTGGGGTTTCAGCAATCTCAGAAGCCATAATCGTGCCTAATGTGCTCATGTGCTTATCTTCCCACATCGCTTCAAGTATCCTTCACGCATGGCTAATGAAGAAGTGCTAGCAGTCGATTTAGGACAGTCTGGCTGCCGTATTAAGCAGGGTGATTTATTAATTACCAGCGATCGAGGCAAGTTAGTCGGTGAAGCACCATTAGATTCATTCAGAGCAATATTTGAATCAATCCAGAAATTATCAGCAGATGTTGTCTCCTTGTCATGCACCGGATTTAACGGAGTAGTTCAAGATCCACAAAGTTTTGGTGCGTTATGTGCCGAATACTTTGGGGCAACAAAGGTTGCAGTAATTGATGATGGCTTTGCAGGATTTGTTGGAGCGCTCAATGGTCGCAATGGTGTTGTTCTATCAATCGGTGGTGGCGTTGTTTCGGTTGGTGGCAATGAAGGAAGCTTTGCTCATCGCGATGGATTAGGCAGCACCTTCGGAGATGAAGGCGGCGGCTTCTGGCTTGGAAAGTTAGCGATTACTAAAGCGTTAGGTATCCGCCAAGGTCGCGGCGATGATCAAGAGATGTTGGATTACTTTGCCGATGAGTGCGCAGCTTTTGATGCGCTACCGGTTAAGAACAATGCAGAAGCTGCAACCCTTGCAATTCGCACTGCGAAAAAGGTTTTAGCAGCCGCCGATGCTGGCGTTTCAACTGCAACCGCTATCGTCGATGAAGGTGCTTTCTTGTTGGCGCAAACAGTTGTGGCAACTTGGTATGGCTGTGGCGGAAAGAAGGCGGATTCGCCAGAGATTGTGATTCAGGGTGGTCCTGCACGTAACGCAACTTATTCAACCAAGATTGCAATGGAAATTAATGCGAAGTTGCCAAATGCGGTTGTTGTGCAATCATCGGGCGATAACTTAGATGGTGCAACATGGATCGCAAATAATCTGCGACATGATGCGCCTCCCCTACTTCTTTGGTCGGGGCTTTAATTCAGTAATTGGGTTCCACTCTTTTAATGGAGTGCGTGTTTTCTTTGGCGACAACATCAATGCAAGTAGCACCCAAAAGGTTCCGACATATCCCAATAACATCCACGGTAATACGCGACGACCAAAGACATAAGCGCATAAACCAGCGAATAGACCGAAGAACAGGTGCTTAAGATCAAATGCGAACATGTGTAAAGGGTACTAAGCCTTACTTACAGAAGCCCGTATTCAGCAGCCTTTGCCGTTAACTCTTCACGAACTGAAGGGTGCGCTGCGTTGTTAATGATGTTTACCGCTTGATCTGTTTGGCTGTGGCCAAAGCAGGCAGCTACACCTTGCTCGGTAACAACATATGAGTGTTGGAAGTGGGTGACATTTGCCTGCAATCTAGGAACGATCGTTGAGACATTGGCCTTTGGGTGCCATGAAGGCAGCGCAACAAAGGACTGTCCCCCACGGCTATGCAGTGCACCGACGATGAAATCTGTAGATCCACCAAAGCCACTGTAGATCTTGCCGCGAACGTGGCTGGCGTTTGCTTGATCAAAGAGATCTACCTCAAGTGCGCTGTTAATAGATGTCATCTTTGCTTGACGAGCAATCTGGCTTGGATCATTGGTGCGTTCAGTGCGAAGCATGCGTACTTTTTTATTGAGATCTAGCCATTGGTACAGCTCTTGGCTACCGAAGATAAATGATGCGGTGATCAGTACTTCATCATCCAAGGTGCCAGCTTTAGAAAGTTCTAATACGCCATCTGAAAACATCTCAGTCCAGATTCGTAAACCCTTGCGCTCTTTAAGAGCCATCAAGACGGCGTCAGGAACTCCGCCAATACCTAGCTGCAAAGTTGAATGATCTTCAACTAAAGCAGCGATACGGCTGCCGATTTCGGCTTGGATATCTGTAATGTCAGTGGCGGGCTTTTCTTGTAGCGGCTCATCAACTTCAACTAAGTAATCGATTTCGCTATCGTAAATCTGAGAATCACCATATGTGTATGGCATCTGCTTATTGGATTGGGCAATTACCAATCCCCCGTGTGCGCGTGCGGTTTCGATTGCGCGGGGCAGGATATTAACTTCGGTACCAAGACTTACAGTGTCAAAGCGTTGCTCTGATGTATGAATGAAAACAACATCTGGACGATAAAAGTTGCGGATCAAAACTGGAAGCAGAGAAAGACGTGATGGGATGTATTCAAGGCGAGGATGATTGCGCATCTTTGGACCGACAAATGCGGTCTCGTAGGTAACGCCTTCGCGATCTGGAATTCCATCGCCATGGGCGTTGAGCATATGAAGCTTGAACTCAGGGATTACTTCATCGGCAATAGCAAGCAAGGTGCGGGGTGTTGAGAAGTTACCCGAAGCGATGATGCGTGGATTGCTAGGAAGATTGGCGAGAATGCTCTTTAGTTGTTCTGTATTAATAACTCGCATGTCTTAAATCTATCGCGTGCAGTAAAACAAAAATCTCTCTTCTCGCATTTTTACGTGTGAGAAGAGAGATATCAGTGGTAGCCCCGAAGGGATTCGAACCCTCGTAGCTGGCTTGAGAAGCCAGAGTCCTAGGCCGCTAGACGACGGGGCCGCAATATTCCTAGAACGATATTAAGTTGTACTGCTTTACTGCGCTGGGGTACCAGGACTCGAACCTAGACTTACTGAACCAGAATCAGCAGGGCTGCCAATTACCCCATACCCCAAGGCTTTACGCCTTGTACTGCAATGGCAAAGAATACCAGCGGTTTTACAGCGCCAATCCCGCGTTAATACGCAGTAAACAGGCCTCTTTACCCAGTAATTCCATTGATTCAAATAGCGGTGGCGAAATAGTGCTGCCGGTAGTCGCGATGCGAAGAGCGGTAAATGCGATGCGTGGCTTTAGCGCCATCTCTTCAATCAGCGAAGCACGAAGCACAGCTTCGATATTTGCATGAGTCCAGTCGCTAACAGTTTCAAGCTCCTTGATCGAGCGCTTCAAGATCTCCTTAGAGCCATCATCTGTAATCTTTGAAACAGATTCAGCATCTACCGCAAAGTTTTTGGTAAATAGAAACTTAAGCATCTTAGGAACTTCATTCAACATGATGATGCGCTCTTGGATCAAAGGCAACGCCTTCTTCACCAATTCGATTTCAGCATCTGTGCCAGTGATGACATCTGCCTTAGTTAAGAATGGCAGGGACCACTTCAGGAACTCATCCAAAGTCAGAGCACGGATCTTGTCACCGTTGATCGCTTCAAGCTTCTTCATATCAAAGCGTGCTGGTGATGAATGAACCTTTTCAACTGTAAACATTTCTGTTAACTGCTTCATGGTGATGTTTTCTAGATCATCACCAGGAGACCAACCAAGTAAAGCAAGGTAGTTACAGATAGCTTCAGGCAAGAATCCCATTTCGCGATACCAGGCGATTGAAACCTCACCGTTGCGCTTTGAAAGCTTTGCATTGTCCTGACCCATAACAAATGGAAGGTGAGCAAAGACTGGGTAATCCTCAAGCTTTACGCCCATCGCTTGATACACGCGAATCTGACGTGGAGTCGATGACAACAAATCTTCTCCGCGAAGAACATGTGTCACCTTCATCATGATGTCATCTACTGCAACAGCAAGTGTGTACAGCGGTGAACCGTCAGCGCGAACTAGAACAAAGTCAGGAACGAAGTTGTGATCAAAGGTCACATCTCCGCGGATTAAATCTGTAAATGTTGTGTGGCCATCAGGCATACGCATGCGGACTACCGCTTCACGGCCTTGTGCCTTGTATGCAGCGATTTGATCTGCTGTTAATTCGCGGCAATGTCCGTTGTAACCAGGTGCAACATTGGCTTTGCGTTGCGCTTCACGTACAGCTTCTAGCTCATCAGGTGAGCAGTAGCAGTGATAAGCATCCTTTTGATCCAGGAACTTTTGTGCCCACGTTGCATAAATATCTAGGCGTTGAGATTGCAGGTATGGACCGTTGTCGCCACCGACTTCAGGACCCTCATCCCATTCAAGGCCAAGCCACTTTAAGGTATCGATTGCAGCGTTGATGTACTCATCTGTAACGCGGGTGGTATCGGTATCTTCGATACGGAATAAGAATGTTCCACCTGTGTGACGAGCGTATGCCCAATCAAAGAGTGCGGTACGGATATTTCCGACGTGCAGATCACCAGTTGGAGATGGCGCGAAACGAACCTTAACTTTGCTTGTCATTTACTGTGCCGCCACCTTATTTGTTAGTTCGCCAAGTCCTTCAATAGCCATTGTGGCTTTTTCGCCAACAACCATTGGGCCAATGCCCGCAGGTGTTCCGGTCAAGATAATGTCGCCAGGCAACAAGGTCATGACACGTGAAACAAAGTTAATAATTGTTGGAACATCAAAGATCATGTCGCTGATCTGTGCAGATTGCTTTACTTCACCAGCGATAGTTGCTGTGATCTTTTGTGTGCCAGGAATGAAATCTGTATCAACCCATGGTCCGATTGGGCAGAAGGTGTCAAAGCTCTTGGCACGGGTCCACTGCCCATCCTTCTTTTGAAGATCGCGAGCTGTTACATCATTTGCGATTGTGTAACCAAAGATCACATCGTTGACGCGCTCCTTTGGAACATCCTTACAAAGACGACCAATAACAATCGCAAGCTCTGCTTCATGATCTACGCGCTCGGACATCTCGGGCCACACGATTGTGTCGTTAGGACCGATTACAGATGTGTTGGGCTTTAAGAAGATGATTGGCTCTTCAGGAACAACTCCACCCATTTCAGCGGCGTGATCTGCGTAGTTCTTACCAATGCAGACAACCTTTGATCTTGGGATAACGGGAGCAAGGAGGCGAACCTTATTTAGTTCAATCTTTGCCGCTGTCTTTTGGATACCGGAATAGATCGGATCACCGCTAATGATGCTGATAGTTGCATCATCTTCGAGGATGCCAAAGAGTGGATCTTGGCCTAAGCCGGCATCTGGTCCTGGGGTGAATCGAACGATACGCATTGGGCGATTCTATCGTTACTCGGCGTCTTCAATCTCTTCTTGAAGGCGTTCCACTAAAACAGAGGAGATTCTGCGACGACGACCTTGCGGGCGTTCAGATGTAATAGCCCAGCCATTCCATGAAATCGTGGAACCGGCGATAGGTACACGGCCTAGCTTTTGAGCCATTAATCCACCGATGCTGTCGATATCTTCGTAATCGCTTTTCTCGATTTCCATCTTTAACTCATCTGCTAAATCTTCAATGTGCAAGGTTGCTTTAGCGCGCGCCTTGTCAGCAGATAGCCAAGTGAACTCTTCTTCGCCATCATCAAACTCATCTTCGATCTCACCAACGATCTCTTCGATGATGTCTTCAATGGTAATAATTCCAGCGGTTCCACCGTACTCATCAACAACGATTGCAAGGTGAATCTGGTTTTTCTGCATCTCTTTCAGCAGATCATCGGCCATTTTGATTTCTGGAACAAAGTTGGCAGGACGCATGTGCTTTTCAATTGTTTCTGATTGCTCTGCTTCGTGGTGATCCAGAACGCGCTTAGCAAGATCCTTTACATACACGATTCCAACGATGTTATCGATGCTGTCACCGATAACTGGAATACGCGAGTATCCGCTTCGAAGCGCCAGCGATAAACCTTGACGTAACGTCTTGTCTTTTTCTACCCACACCATGTCTGTGCGAGGAACCATTAATTCGCGAACCAAGGTGTCGCCAAGCTCAAATACCGAGTGAATCATTTCGTGTTCATCTGATTCCACAAGTCCGCGCTCGTGTGCTTGATCTACCAGGTCGCGTAATTCGGCTTCAGATGTAAAAGGCCCTGATCTAAATCCCTTACCTGGGGTTAACGCATTACCAACTGAGATCAGTAATTTAGTAACGGGGCCAAGTAGAAAAGCCATTCCGTAGGCAACGATAATTCCGTAACGGGCGTACTTATGTGGTTGTTGCTTACCCAAGGTACGCGGACCAACGCCTACAACAACATAGGAAAGAACAACCATGATTGCAACCGTTAGCGCCATTGCTTGTGCGCTTGAATAATTACGGAGCAAAATCACCGCTAATAAAACAGTTGCGGTGAACTCGCAGAGTTTACGAACCAACAAAATCACATTCAGATAGCGAGCAGGCTGTGCGCTGTACTTTCGCAGCAGCGCTCCCCCGCGCTTTCCTTCGAGTTCGTCGATTACTACACGTGAAATCGAAGTAAGCGCTGATTCGGATGCAGCAAGGAATCCTGCAAAGATCAGCAGGATGACGATGCTAAAAATCGCTATGGGGCTCATATGCCTTTCTGCCAATCGCTAACAATCTTTTCCTGCAGGGCAAACATCACTTTTTCCTCTTCTGGTTCAGCATGGTCGTGGCCAATGATGTGCAACAAACCATGTGTAGCCAAGATATAGATTTCGTGTTCAGTTGAATGCCCCTGCTTTAATGCTTGAGCAGCGGCAACAACTGGGCTGATAACGATGTCGCCCAAAGTAACTGCCTCGCCTGCAGTTTCAGGCATATCCATCGGAAATGACAGTACATCGGTAGTGCCAGGCTCATCCATCCACTTGATGTGAAGTTCGGTCATGTAATCATCATCTACAAATGAGACATTGATTTCACATTCGGGATTTAAATCCAACGCTAATAACGCAAAGGTCATAAGTGAAGTTATTTCAGTGGCCGGAACTAACTGCCCTGAAGTGTTTGTTACCTCAATTGTCATTGTTGGCGGATTGTTCGCAATGCTTGCTTGGCTTCATCAAACTTGTCGTAGGCCTTAACAATGTCGCCGATTAAGCGGTGACGGACCACATCCTCTGCAGTTAATTCTAAGAATGCGATGTCATCAATATCCTTCAAGATATCGCGCACAACCTTTAACCCTGAATGCTGGCCACCTGGTAGATCGATCTGAGTTACATCGCCTGTAACCACCATCTTTGAGCCAAAACCTAAACGGGTTAAGAACATCTTCATCTGCTCTGGTGTTGTGTTTTGAGCTTCATCCAAGATTACAAAGGCATCATTTAAAGTGCGACCACGCATGTATGCAAGCGGTGCTACTTCGATAATTCCAGATTGCATTAAGCGAGGAATCGAATCGATATCGATCATGTCATGCAACGCATCAAACAATGGGCGCAGGTACGGATCGATCTTTTCGCTTAATGTGCCTGGCAAGAAACCTAGGTGCTCCCCTGCTTCAACTGCGGGACGGGTCAAGATAATTCTGTTGATCTTCTTTGCTTGTAGCGCAGCAACTGCCATCGCCATTGCAAGGTAGGTCTTACCTGTACCGGCAGGACCAATACCAAAGGTAATTGTGTGATCCTCAATCGCATCAACGTAACGCTTCTGGTTTGCTGTCTTTGGTCGGATTGTGCGACCACGATTGCTCACGATGTTAAGTGACATCACCTCTGCTGGATGATCTACAGGTTGGTGTTCTAACATTTCAATTGCACGGTTAACGGCATCTACATTCAAGATATTGCCGCTGCGAATAACAACCATGAGCTCGTTAAAAAGGTTTTCTAACTTTGAGCAATCAATGTGTGGGCCGCGCAAAGTGATTTCATTGCCGCGCACAGTTATGTTTACTGAAGGAAATGCCGCTTCAATAACTCGTAGATTGTCATCATGCGGACCTACAACTGCAACCATCGGAATGGCGTTAGGTACGGTGATCAGCGTTCGCTCCATATGCGGGTAAATCTATCTTTAACCGGGTGGCCATGCCATTGGGCGCCCGCCCAATAGATGCAAATGAGCGTGGAACACGCTCTGACCGGCATCAATTCCGGTATTAAAAACTGTTCTGTAGCCATTGAGGCCGCGCTCCTTGGCGATCTCATCGGCGGCCAGGAAAAGGTCGGCGGTGATGGTCGCGCTATTGCGTGCAACACCTGCAGCGTTTTCTGTATGCAAAGTTGGTATTAGCAAAACATGTGTAGGTGCTTGAGGGTTTAAATCATTAAAGGCGACAACGTTGTGATTGCGGAAAACAATATCGGCAGGGATTTCACCTTCGATGATCTTGCAGAAGATGCAGTTGGGATCTAAAGCCACGTAATTACCATACCTTCAAAAGCGCTGAAACAGCCGATACCGCTGCGATTCCCGCATGTGCCGAACGCAAGATTGGGCGGCCCATAAGCGCAACCTTGGCACCTGCAGCCTCAAAAGTTGCAACCTCTTCATCAGTTAATCCGCCTTCAGGCCCAATGATGATGAGCAGATGCTGAACATTGTGAGAAGAAACTTGATCTGACAGTTTATGTGTTGCGCTTTCATGGAATGCGATTGCTAGATCGCTTAACTTGATCGCTTCACAAATTTGCGCTGTTGTTGCAACATCTGAAACTTGTGGAATTCTAAAGCGACGTGATTGTTTACTTGCCTCACGTGCTGTAATTGCAAACTTTTCTGATCCCTTGCCAATGCTTCGAGCAGAGGCCCACGGCACGATGCGATCTACACCTGCTTCAGTTAAAAGTTCAATCGCCTCTTTTGCGCGATCTCCCTTTGGAAGTGCCTGAACAACTGTAATTGTGGTCGCAAGCGGTTCTTGAAAACCTGAATCAATTACCTGCACCTGCATCGATTTCTTAGATACTTCAATTGCTTTTACCTGTGACCAAGCACCATTGCCATCGCTGAGCATAAATTCTGCACCTGCCTGCATGCGCAGTACACGGATCGCATGGTTTGCATCCTCATTGGCAAACTCGTAGTTACTACCAATTGTTGTTGGCAGATCATCTACGAAAAAGAGAGTGAACATTACTTGTGGAACACTCCCTTGAGCTTGCTAAAAATCGAACCATCTTGGCCCTTTACATGTGCATCAGATGCTTTTTCGCCACGCACTTCAGCAAACTTACGAAGCAGTGATTCCTCTTCTTTGCTGAGCTTTGTAGGTGTCTGAACCTCTACATGAACAATTAAATCTCCACGATCTCCACGACGCAGACGGGTCATTCCCTTGCCCTTAACAACAACAGGTGTGCCACTTTGTGTGCCTGGCTTAACTGTTACATCTACTGGACCATCTAGTGATTCAACGGTCACTGTTGTTCCAAGAGCGGCTGCGATCATGCTGATTTCAAGTGACATATGCAAAGTATCGCCATCACGTACCAAGTACTCGTGGCGCTCTTCAACGATTTCAACATAGAGATCACCAGCAGGTCCGCCACCAGCGCCAACTTCTCCGCGTCCTGACATCTGAATTCTGTTGCCTGTTTCAACACCGGCAGGAATCTTCACATCAATTGTTTGGCGACTACGTACACGACCTTCGCCAGCACATTCGCGACATGGATTCTTAATAACGCTTCCATATCCCTGACATGCATTACATGGGCGAGAAGTCATGACCTGGCCAATTACAGAGCGCACAACTTGTTGTGTTTCCCCGCGACCCTTACATGTAAGACACATTTCAGGGTGATCGCCATCTTGGCAACCGGTTCCTGTGCACTTAGGACATACAACAGCTGATTCAACTGTTAATTCGCGTTCTGTACCAAAGCAGGCTTCATTTAAATCAACCTGAATACGAATAAGTGAATCCTGTCCTGCACGTGTGCGTGGACGTGGTCCGCGTGATCCTCCGCCACCAAAAAACGCATCCATGATGTCGCTAAATCCGCCACCAAAGTTTGCTCCACCAAAGCCACCGCCGAAGTTACTGCCACCCATGTCATAGTTTTGACGCTTTTGTGGATCGCTCAAAACATCGTAAGCCTCGGTAACTTCCTTAAACTTTTCCTGCGCATGTGGATCAGGGTTCACATCTGGGTGAAGTTCGCGGGCAAGTTTGCGGTACGCCTTCTTAATCTCATCGGCGGTTGCACCCTTTGTTACACCTAAAGAATCGTAATGATCTGCCACTTATGCACCCTCAATTAAGAATCGACCGACATAGCGAGCAACAGCATCAACTGCTGCGATTGATCCTGCGTAATCCATACGTGTAGGTCCAAGAACACCAACTGCTCCTAGTTGAGCGGCGTTGGCTCCATAACCAACAGATACCAAAGAGGTTGTCTGCAAATTAGTTTCAATCTGTTCGCGACCAATACGAACATGCACAGTTGAGTTTGCTTCATCTAGCAAGCGCATCAAAACAACTTGCTCTTCTAGAGCTTCAAGAATTGGTGAAAGGGTAATACCTAAATCTTCGCCAGATCGTGCCAAGTTAGCAGTTCCTGAAATCGCCATCTTTTCGCTACCTGTGTTTTCACCAATGATCGGATAAGTAATTACCGCTACCTGCTTGGTGATATCTGCCAACAACTTTGCAGATCTTTTCATTAACTGTTCAAGATTGTTTGCTTCATCTAAGAAAGTCTCAATCGCACGGCGTTCTGCTGGAGATAAAGGCTTGACCGTTGCTAACTTATCGACGAATACTCGGTATCCAAGATCAGTTGGAATACGTCCTGCACTTGTATGTGGCTGAGTAATCAAGCCCTCATCTTCAAGCACAGCCATTTCGTTGCGAATCGTGGCAGGTGAAATTCCTAAACCATGTCGCTCGGCAATTGCCTTTGAGCCGACAGGTTCTTGGGTCGCAACGTACTCATCGACAATTGCGCGGAGGATTTCAAGACGACGTGATGACATTTGAGCCTAGGGTACTAGAAAGTTATTTCTCGCACGATTCGATCTGCGATCAAGCGACCTTCGGGGGTCAACAGGACGCGATCTTCATTGATCTCAACAAAACCGTTGTGACGATACTCAGCCAATACCTCAAGTTGGTGGGGCTGAAGCAGATCAATCTGCAGCCCATCTCGCATACGAATACCCAGCAAAATCGCTTCATCCTTCATTTGAGCTGCGGTTAGCTGCTCGCTATCTGCGATGGGTGATTCGCCAGCAAAAAGCTTTTGCTTATAACTAGTTGGGTGTTTGATATTCCAGAACCGCTTTGCATCAACATGTGAATGCGCGCCAGGTCCTAGACCCCACCAATTCTTATTTTCCCAATATGCGATGTTGTGGCGACATTCATGTCCTGGCTTTGACCAGTTTGAAAGTTCATACCAAGTTAAACCTTTTTCTTCGCACATCTGATCAACCAATAAATACATATCGGCCATCAAATCATCATTCGGCATCGTTAAATCGCCGCGCTTAATTTGTGCGGCAAGTTTTGTGCCGGTTTCAACAATTAAGGCATAGGCGCTGATGTGATCGATATCCAAGGCAAGGGCTGCAGCAACTGTTTCGCGCCAATCATCCAGGGACTCCCCCGGAGTTCCGTAAATTAAATCCACGCTAATAGATTTAAAGCCAGCAGCTCGTGCCATCGTGATTGCTTTTTCAACATTTGCTGGATTGTGGGTGCGATCAAGTGCGGCCAATACATGTGGCTTTGCCGATTGCATTCCAAATGAGATTCTATTGAATCCGACTTCAAGGTAGCGAGCTAACTTTTCAGCGGTAACTGAATCTGGATTAGCTTCAAGGGTTACTTCGCAATCTGCCGTTAAACCATTGCGCGCTTTGATTGCGGTAATTACGCGACCTAGATCATCTGCTGGCAGCAATGATGGAGTTCCGCCGCCAAAGAAAATAGTTGGTACTTCATCAGTTGGTGCTGCATCTAATTCGCGTAAAACCGCATCGATGTAATCATTGCTAACGATCTCTAGGGTTGCACCATCCTGAAGTTCAGATGGTGTGTAGGTATTGAAGTCGCAGTAACCGCAGCGCTTAATGCAGTACGGAATATGTACATAAAAGGAGAGCATCATTGCCCTGCTTTACGCGCAGCCTTAATCTGTTCGATATCGGCATCTGTCGCAAGGGCTGCAACGAAGGCTTCTTGTGGAACTTCAACACGTCCCACCATCTTCATGCGCTTCTTACCCTCTTTTTGCTTTTCCAAAAGCTTGCGCTTACGTGAAATATCTCCACCGTAACACTTAGCAAGAACGTCCTTACGGATAGCGCGAATTGATTCGCGGGCAATAATGCGTGAACCGATTGCAGCTTGAATAGGAACCTCGAACTGCTGACGCGGGATCAGCTCGCGGAGCTTGCCGGTCATCATTACGCCATATGAGTAAGCCTTATCGCGGTGAACAATGGCGCTAAATGCATCTACTGCTTCGCCCTGCAACAAGATATCGACCTTGACCAGGTTTCCTTCTTCATCGCCCATCTCTTCATAATCAAGAGATGCATAACCTTTAGTGCGTGACTTCAATTGATCGAAGAAGTCGAAGACGATTTCAGCAAGTGGAAGTGTGTAGCGAATTTCTACGCGGTCTTCCGAGATGTAATCCATACCGAGCATCACGCCACGGCGCTCTTGGCAGAGCTCCATGATGGTTCCGATGTACTCAGATGGAGCAAGAATTGTTGATTTAACAATTGGCTCTTTAACGTTATTGACTTTGCCATCAGGAAATTCTGAAGGGTTGGTAACAACAATCTCTTTGCCATCTTCCATCGTGACGCGATAGACCACGTTAGGGGCAGTTGAAATCAAATTCAGCTTTGCTTCGCGCTCAAGGCGTTCGCGCACGATTTCCATATGAAGTAGACCGAGGAAGCCGCAACGGAAACCGAAGCCAAGTGCGGCAGAGCTTTCAGGTTCGTAGACCAGTGCGGCATCGTTGAGTTGTAGCTTCTCTAACGCATCGCGGAGTACTGGGAAATCTGCGCCATCGAGTGGGAACAAACCAGAGAAGACCATTGGCTTTGGATCTTTATATCCGCCGAGAGCTTCCTTCGTTGGTCGTGCAAAGTTTGTAATGGTGTCACCGACTCGGGATTGACGAACATCTTTCACGCCGGTGATGAGATAACCAACCTCACCAACACCCAAACCCTTTGTAGGTTCAGGCTCAGGAGACGAAACTCCAATTTCCAGAAGCTCGTGAACCGCCCTGGTTGACATCATCT
>ERZ1034363.1116-NODE-1116-length-16066-cov-5.706110_pt1 | contig 16066 bp, 16 predicted proteins | sample MGYA00520616_ERZ1034363 | MGnify/ENA primary metagenome ERZ1034363 (study PRJEB33736, sample SAMEA104284506) | Azolla filiculoides | biome: Urban; feature: Water surface; material: Ditch water | place: Netherlands | collected 2015-10-28 | depth 0-0.1 m ...
GGGTTCAAGTCCCGTCCGCCCTACCAAGAAGCATTTATAATCAAGTGTTCACGGCCTTTTTGTTGACGAGGTTCATTAACTGTGGAATTGTATGCCACACAGTGATTGTGCAGATTTGATGAGACTGCTTTGATCCTGTTATCAAACTAGGGGCAAGCCTAAATGCGCAAAAATTCTGTTGTTACCGTAATCATTTCAGCGCTATTACTACTTGCCTTAATCTCAACGCCAGCGCATGCAATTGGTGCAACATCAACTGAAAATTGCAGCATAAGCGGAACATTTACGATTACTTCTGGTGTGGTGTCTGGGGGGAATTCGTGCGCTGGTGTTGCTGTAATTCCAGCTAGTGTCACGTCAATTGGGAACAGCGCGTTCGCTGGCGCTACCGCACTATCCTCAATCACCATCCCATCTAGTGTCACATCAATTCCGGAGGGCGCGTTTTATGGTGCAACCGCACTCACCTCCATCACCATCCCAGCAAGTGTCACATCAATTGGAGATTTAGCGTTTCAAGACGCAACTTCACTGGCTAGTGTCTACTTCCTAGGAAATGCGCCTGCAACTATCGGTATAACACCATTTTTGAACACTGCTCCGGGAGCAAAGGCACTCATTAGATCTGGAACTACCGGCTTTACAACATCTGGAACACCTGCACTCTGGAATGGGCTCGCTGTTGAAGTTGTAGCTGATACTCCAATGCCAGCCCAAACTCCTCAACTTGCCGAAACCGGAGCATCGGAGCCAATTGCGTTAGGCGTTATGGCGTCAATGTCAGCAACACTAGTTGCTTCTGGAATGTTCCTTCTTCATCGTCGACGTAAGCTCGGCTAAAACTATTTACCTCAATACTCGGCGTCTAGTGCGTCGGCTCTAGTGGCTTAACTTTTCTTGATTGCAACCGATTCCCCCGAATTTTTTGTGTAAGTGAATCTTGGGTTGATTTACGTCCTGGAGGATTTTGAGGACTTCTTTGAGAAGGCAGGAGTTTTGGGAGGTTTGCAGACTTGCTTATGGACTCGAAGCCTGAGTTGAGTTTGAACTGACTCTGCTAATGACCCGTTAAACAGGACCCAGTTGTAATCAATAGTCACAAAAACTACCAAAGGTTTATTGCAAGAAATTGGCTACTTGGATAGTAATTAATTTTCTATTGAGGCTGAAACAGTTCTCATAATCCGTCGGTCACGGGTTCAAGTCCCGTCCGCCCTACACAACATCCCTCAACAACGTTTTGTGAAGTTCTCTTACTTCAAAGCTCTGCTTGAAGGAATCCGCTCGAGCACAGATCCTCATGAGCTGGGATAGCAATGACCTCGTCCCGATGGAATCCAAAGCTGTGTAGCTGCTTATAGAGGTTTGAACCAAAAGAGTAGATGTAGAGCATTTATCGCTCGACTTTTCGCAAAACAACTGACTCTGCTTGTATTGTTGCCCAATGAGTATCTGGCGAGGGGCGATGAAGTTCAAGGGTATGGGCTTAACGCTTGTTTTAGCTTTATTGGTTTCTCAAGGATTAGTGAGTTGTTCCGCGCCACCGGTTACGACGGCAGTGCACCTACCGACAGGTTTCGATCTCGAAGCCCATCGCGGGGGACGTGATGCAAGACCTGAAAACTCTCTCTCAGCTTTTGCCTATGCGCTGGCTGTTGGTGTCACCACTCTTGAGATGGACATGCAAATCACCTCGGACGGCGTGATTGTTGTCCGTCATAACAGAATTATTCCTTGGTATGAGGCAAAAAATTCCTGGGGTAAATTCCTCGTTTCTGATGAACAACCAGACATTGAAACGCGTACCTATGACGAACTGAAGGCATACGACCTTGGCGGAATAAGTCCGAATGCTCCCTTTGGTTATTGGGACTCTCACGGCGTGAGTCAAAAACAAATACAAGGAACGCAGATCACAAGTTTGGAAGAAGTATTCCAACTTGTGCGGGATTGGGGGAATGATTCGGTTTTTTTCAACATCGAAACTAAATCAAATCCTTATCCTGACCACAAACAAGCAGTTTCTCCTCAAGCTTGGGTTAGTAAGTTCTATGAATTAGTCAAGAAATATGGTCTGACTGACAGGGTGATGCTTCAATCTTTCGATTGGCGAACCTTGGTAGAAATGAAGAAATTAGATCCGAGTATCCCTACCGTTGCTCTTACAGCGAATCAACCTTCTTGGAACATGGAAGGCGATGAGGGAGATTATCAGTGGAAAGGACGTGCCGAACCCTCTCCTTGGATGGCTGGCCTCGATATTGACGACTTCGCTGGTGACATAGTGAAAGCAGCCGATGCCATTGGGGCGGACGTGATTTCGCCCTATGAAAGCGAAGTGACGCCTTCTGTCGTAACCGAAGCACACCAGCTAGGTATGCGGGTAGTCCCTTACACGGTTAACGACCCAATTCGGATGAAGGAATTAATTCTGATGCAGGTTGATGGAATCATCACGGATAGGCCCGCCACTTTGCGAGCTATTTGCCAAGAAATGGGTATCCCGGTTCCCGCCGCTGATCCTGCACCAGCAAAGAAACCATATTTCAGTGGTACGGAGGGGCTCTAATTTGAGCATGAGGGGATTCTCTGAGCTGAGAACTCCAATTTTTAATCACTTGCTGAATTGTTTCGAAGAATTCTTTGCCAAATTCCTAGCTGCTCGAAAGCATTAAAAGATCTAGTTCCCATTCACCGGCCACGGTTTTTGGGCAGATCAAACTTAACGAACTGAGCGTTTGATCTGTTGTATGAATTATGCAAATAATTCGGGAGTGGCTCAGGGGGACAATCAAATGGTCAAACTAATCTGTTTGTGTGACCAACTCAACGCCTCCAGCTGCTGTCCCTCAAACCCCTGAAGAGGCATATGCCTACTTCCGTAGTCGTCGTCACGAAATGGCTCTGCTGCCCCAAGGTTCTCTGGCACTTGTCAACACTCAGTGGTTCTATGGCGCACCAGGTGAGGCTGAAAGTGTGTGGGGAATCAACGGCTTGTGGTCAGCGCTCCCTGATGGCGAAAAGGGAGTTCAACTCACTGCTGTAGCAGCTGACAACATCATTGTTGACGGAGCGGTTGTAGACGGAACTGTCGTGGTGACAGGTAAGGATGCGGACGCGGCATCCACAATCATTTTTGACGAGACCAAATCGGGAACCATCATCAAGGGTGAGGACGGCAAGTATGCCCTACGTGTCTGGGACACGAACTCTGATGATCTGCAGAACTTCGGTTCGATTGATGCGTTCGACTACAACCCTGACTGGGTAGTCACTGGAACATTCACTCCTATTGAGGGGGGACGTGCTGTTGAAATGTCTCACCTCAAGGATCAAGGTGCTTCTAGGGACAAAATCATTCCCGGAGACATTCGCTTCACCATTGATGGCGTTGAGTATTCACCTTCTGCCTACAAAGAAGGCCGCGCTCTCATGATCGTGTTCTCGGATGCCACATCGGGGCCTGTGAGCTATAGCGTAGGTCGATTCCTCATGGTTGCTCCCAACCCTGACGGGACAATCACCCTGGACTTCAACCGTGCTTATCTGCCACCGTGTGCATTTAGCTACAACTTCAACTGCCCTATGCCTCCTGCTGAGAACCGTTTCCCTTTTGCTGTTGAAGCAGGGGAGAAGAACGTTCTGAACAAAGCAGGAGAGTTACTTCACTAAGCCTTAGCCGGACGGCCACGCTTGGGTCGTCCAATGGCATATCCAGGCTGCGGTTGGATAACTGCTGCCTGAACGTCCGCAAGCCAGGACGACACCGCTTCGCGGTATCGCATGTTGGCTTGTGTGTTCAGAAGTTGGGCTGGAGTATCTGCAATTCCCGTTGAAGAATTCTCTAGAAGTTCATTGAGCTTGCCCAACAATTCTGTGGCGTGCAGAGCACTCACACTCGAGCTGATTAACACAACGTCTTGAACATCTGCCCATTCGGGTAGAGCTGACAAAGAACTACCCTCAAGCCACGCGACTGCCTCCGCAGCGCCTGCCTCAGTCAAGACATAAAGGGGGAGTCCATCTTCCGTGAGCCCTTTGTGAGCCACGAGGCCCGCAGTGCTGAGACGATCAAGGGTGCCATAGACCTGGCCAACGTTGGTTCTTGCACGATGTGGAGCTCGTGCACCGAGTTCAGCATGCAACTGGAGACCGTATGCGGGACCCAGGGTCAAGATTCCTAGGAGTGCTTCGCGTACGGCCATAAAAACACTCTACTGAGTAGAGTCCATTCTGAGAACTCGCTGTGAGGGGATAAACCCTTGTTGTTATGCGGGTCTGGGCTGTGTCACACTAGACCCACAACAAAATACGCTCGAGAGTTATCTCGCATCCATGTGGTCGTAGGGGAAGACGCACCACAAAGAAAAGGATGAAGAGATGACTGCAGTGTCGACCGGAGTGGTTTATATCCACTCCTCGCCTCGCGCGTTAAGCCCACATGTTGAGTGGGCTATTAGTCGTGTCCTTGGCAAGGGAATCACGCTGTCCTGGAGCCCACAGCCCATCCTTAACGGTTCACAGCGCTCTGAGTATGTCTGGCAAGGCCCAGTCGGCTCTGGCAGCGCTATAGCCTCTGCTCTGTTGGGTTGGGAGCAGTTGCGCTTTGAAGTAACCGAAGATGCTGCCCCGGGTATCGACGGTGGCCGCTGGTGTCACACCCCTTCACTGGGACTCTTTCACTCGCCGGTGGATGCTGCCGGAAACATGGTTATCACCGAAAACAGACTCCGCGCCGTCCTTGACTTTGCTGGAAATGATGCTGATCTGCTCAGAACGGGCATCTCACGCTCCTTGGGTGAAGAGTGGGACTCAGAGCTCGATGTCTTCCGTTATGCCTCAGATATGGCGGCTGTGCGCTGGCTGCATCAAGTGGGTTAGAACTTAAACGAAGAAAGCCCCTGCGTGAGCAGGGGCTTTCTTCGTTGTGGCTTAGTTGTAGCTGCGGAACGCAACCACGGCGTTGTGTCCACCGAAACCAAACGAGTTGCTGATGGCGAGGATATCGCCGGCGGGAAGCTCGCGAGGGCTGGTAACAACATCAAGTTTGATCTCAGGATCCTGGTTCTCAAGGTTGATGGTCGGGGGAGCAAGACGGTTGTGGAGAGCCAGAACAGTAAACATGGCCTCAATAGCGCCAGCACCACCAAGAAGGTGACCTGTGGAAGCCTTCGTTGCTGAAACGGCAATGTTGTCGAGGTGGTCTCCGAATACGCGACGCAGAGCGTTGTATTCGGCGATATCTCCAACTGGAGTAGAGGTGGCGTGAGCATTGATGTGGACGACGTCCTCAATACTTGCGCCTGCCTGCTCGAGAGCTTGAAGCATGGCTCGTGCTGCTGCAGACCCTTCGGGGTCTGGTGCAGTGATGTGATACGCATCAGAGGTGACAGCGCCGCCGGCAACCTCTGCATAAATCTTTGCTCCACGAGCTAGTGCGTGCTCTTCAGTTTCAAGAACCAGAGCAGCCGCACCTTCACCGAGGACGAAACCGTCACGGTTCACGTCATAGGGGCGAGAAGCGGCCTGTGGATCGTCATTGCGCTTAGAAAGTGCCTGCATGGCAGCAAACGATGCAATGGGAAGTGGGTGGATAGCGGCTTCAGAACCACCAGCGATGATGACATCAGCAAGGCCAGCCTGAAGGTGCTCATACGCGTTCGCAATAGCCTCGGTGCTGGAAGCACAGGCAGAAACAACGGTGCGAACACCTGCACGGGCGTGGAGGTCCATACCGATAGCTGCTCCTGGGCCGTTAGGCATGAGCATGGGGACAGTCATGGGAAGAACACGACGAGGGCCTTTTTCGCGCAGGGTGTCCCATGCGTCGAGGAGAGTCCATACGCCACCAATACCGGTGGACCAGTCAACGGCGAGGCGACCAGGGTCAACCTCGGGGCTGCCTGCATCTGCCCATGCTTCGCGGCCTGCGATGAGTGCGAACTGAGAAGAAGGGTCGAGACGCTTGGTCTCCACGCGCTCAAGAACGTCGACTGCGGGAACGGCTGCCTGAGCAGCAAACTTGATGGGGATTTCCCACTTCTCAACCCACTCTTGCTCAAGTGCACGTGCACCTGACTTGCCTGCGAGGAGTGCTGCCCAGGTCTCGGGGGCATTTCCTGCGAGAGGAGACGTGGTACCGATACCGGTGACGACAATCTTCTTGCTCATGAGTGGAGTCTTTCTAGTGGGGGTGGAGGGAAAGCTGGGGGATTGTAAACAAGGGCCGGAACTGGTGTTACCGGCCCTCGCTTACGAAATCCTTAGGATGCAGAAACGATGAAGTTAACTGCGTCGCCGACGGTCTTGAGGTTCTTTACTTCCTCGTCGGGGATCTTTACGTCGAACTTCTCTTCAGCGTTCACGACGATGGTCATCATCGAGATCGAGTCAATGTCGAGGTCGTCGGTGAAAGACTTGTCCAGCTGTACCGTGTCGGTTGCAATGCCGGTTTCGTCGTTTACGAGCTCAGCCAGACCTGCAAGTACTTCTTCGGTGGACAGTGCCATTGTTATCTCCTTGTTGGGGGTTCGTTTGACTGGTTTAGTTTACCGGCCAAAAGAGGCTTTTCTAGGGAAGGACGACGACCTGAGCGCCATAAACGAGACCGGCACCAAAGCCGATTTCGAGGGCGAGGCCACCGCTGAGCTCGGGGTGTTCTTCGAGCAGTCTGTGGGTTGCGAGTGGGATTGAGGCTGCGGAGGTGTTTCCGGTGGTCTCAATGTCCTTCGCAATGACAACGGATTCGGGCAGTTTGAGCTGCTTGGCGAATTCGTCAATGATGCGCATGTTGGCTTGGTGGGGGATGAAGGCTGCGAGCTGATCGCTGGTGATGCCTGCTTCTTCAAGTGCCTTCTGGGCTACCTTAGCCATCTCCCAGACGGCCCAGCGGAATACGGTCTGGCCTTCTTGGCGCAGGGTTGGCCAGGCAACATCACCGTGGCCGTCGCGGTATTCAGCCAGAGTGTGGTTCATCCCCACGGCATCCCACTTCGAGCCGTCTGAACCCCAGACGCTCTTGGAAATGCCAGGGAAGTCGCTGGGGCCAACAACGGCAGCACCAGCACCGTCACCGAGCAAGAAGCTGATGGTGCGGTCTGTGGGTTCGATGATTTCGCTCAGCTTTTCTGCCCCGATTACGAGCACATACTTTGCTAGGCCGGAACGAACAAACGAATCTGCTTGTGCAATGCCGTAGGTGTACCCAGCACACGCAGCAGAGATGTCATAGGCGGCCGCAGGGTTAGCGCCTACTCGGTCAGCAACCAGAGCAGCCATAGAAGGGGTCTGCACAGTGTTGCTGATCGTAGAGATGAGAACGACATCAATCTCTTCAGGCTTGATGCCTGCCTTTGCAATGGCTTCCTTGGCGGCCTCTGTTGCGAGGTCAGCAGCAGTGATGCCCTTGGAAGCGCGCTTGCGCGTGATCACACCGGTGCGCTGGCGAATCCATTCATCACTGGATTCGATCGGACCTGCGATGTCATCGTTGGTGACGGTGAGGTCGCCACGAGCAGCACCCATGGCGTAAATGCGAGCGTACTTGGCGCCTTCAGACTGCTTGAGATTCACGTGAGTCATGATGAGTTCTTTCTCGTCCGGCCGCTTAGGCGACAGAGTCAATCAGTTCGCGGGCAGCTACGAGGTCTTCGGGGGTCTTCACAGCGACGGTGGGAACGCCCTTGAGGCCACGCTTGGCCAGACCCACAAGTGCACCGGCAGGAGCTAACTCGATAATGCCTGTGACGCCAGCAGTGGCGAAACTCTCCATGCACTTATCCCAGCGCACAGGAGAAGAAACCTGTCCGACGAGGAGATCACGGAATTCCTGACCCTTGGTCACTATGGAACCGTCTTTGTTAGTCCAGAGAGTCTTGACCGCATCAGCAGTGTTCACGGTCTCGGCAGCTTCACGCAGAGTCTCCACAGCATCCAGCATGTAGCTGGTGTGGAAGGCACCTGCAACCTGCAAGGGGATTACTCGAGTACCTGCAGGAGGCTCTTCTGCCAGCTTGGCAAGTGCAGGAAGCTCACCTGCGACAACAAGTTGTCCACCACCGTTGTAGTTGGCGGGGAAAAGACCAAGTTCGGAGAGCTTGGCAAGAATCTCTGATTCTTCACCACCGATTACGGCGCTCATGCCGGTAGGTACCAACGCTGCAGCATCAGCCATGGCACGTCCGCGGATGCCCACGAGGCGAACGGCGTCGGTAGCGTCCAGGACACCAGCGCCCGCAGCTGCGGTGAATTCTCCAACAGAGTGGCCAGCAATACCGGAAGTCTTGGCAAGGTGATCAGTTTCTGCCAGTGCATCCAGGGTCAAGATGCCCGCTGCAACGATAAGGGGCTGCGCAATAGAAGTGTCACGAATGGTGTCAGCGTCACTGACAGTGCCGTGTTTAACCAAGTCCACGCCTGCGGCATCAGAAAGGCTCTCAAGAAGGGCTTTGGAGCCAGCGTCGGCAATCCAAGGTTCGAGGAATCCGGGGGTCTGTGAGCCCTGTCCAGGGCAGACGACAACAATCACGTGTTTAGTCTTCCAATCAATGGCGGTGAGCGCTGTGCACTCATCGACACACTATCGCGAGAATCGTTGTGGAGTCTCTACATTTTCCGCATGTTACCTGCGGAAAATCCCTATTCTGCGTTGATTGGGCGAAGAGGTTTGCGTGGCTTCTTGATGGGCTCCTTGATGGAGCCCACAATGAGAGCACACTGCAAGATCATGGCTTCACGGGGACCGGTGGCATCCCAGCCGATGACATCAGTCACACGCTTGAGGCGGTATCGCACTGTGTTGGGGTGAACAAACAGGTCGCGAGCCGTAGCTTCCAGGCTGCGACCATTATCCAGATAGCTCTGCAACGTCGTGAGGAGCTCGGAAGATTGATCGCTGAGTGGAACGTAAATGCGTTCAATGAGTGTGGCACGAGCCAACGGGTCTCCAGCAAGCGCACGTTCAGGCAAGAGGTCGTCTGCAGCAATAGGCCTTGTTGCCCCGCGCCACGCGCTGGCAACTGAGTAGCCAGCAAGTGCAGCACGAGCGCTTGTCACAGCATCAACGAGGGAAGGAACCTCGGGACCCACGACCAGGTGACCTTCGCCGAAGTCTTCTTCAATCTTGCGGGTGATGTCCATGAAGCTCATGGTGGAATTCTCCACCTCATCTTCCAGAGGTTCTGCTCTGCCGATAACGACAACAAGACGATTGCCTTGAACACCAATCAGAATGTCGGCATGTAAATGACGTGCTGTGCGGCGAAGACGGTCCACTTCTAGCTGACGTGGTGCGCGGCCGACAACAACACAGACCTCGCCACGGCCCTGCCAGCCCAAGGCGGCAATACGGCTGGGGAGCTCGTCGTCATATTCGCCAGAGAGGATGCTGTCGACTACGAGTGCCTCGAGACGTGCATCCCAGAGGCCGCGGGCCTCTGCTGCACGTGCATAGACATCTGCTGCTGCGAAAGCGATTTCACGCGAGTAAAGCAGGATTGCTTCGCGGAGCTCTTCACCGTGCCCTTTGATGCGCTCTTCTACAACTTCCACCGTGCAGCGAATGAGCTGCAGGGTTTGCTGCAGAGTGACCGAGCGGAGAAGTTCACGAGGGGCACCACCAAACACATCCGAGGCAATCCACGGAGTTGTTTTGGGGTCGTCAAACCAGGCAATGAACGAGGTAATTCCCGCCTGAGCTACCAGTCCCACAGCAGAGCGACGCCCAGGGGGCATATCGCGATACCAGGGGAGTGTGTCCTCTAGGCGTTTAACGGTCAGCGTGGAGAGCTCACCAGAAATGGTGCGCAACCACGCAAGCGTTTCCGCTTTGGTTCGTTCAGCGGCCATCCGCGTTGGTTAGCTTTCGCCGCCGGCAGATCCGGTGGTTCCTGCAGTGACGTCGTAGAGGCGGTACTTCTCGATGGCCTGGCGAACCAGTCCACGATCAACCTTGCCCTGCTTAGCCAGTTGCTCGAGTGTGCGCACCACGACGGAAGGACCATCGATAGTGAAGAAACGACGAGCTGCTGCACGAGTATCACTGAAACCGAAACCGTCTGCACCCAAGGTGGCATAGTCACCAGGAACGTAGGGGCGGATCAAGTCAGGAACCATGTGGTTGTAGTCGGTCACGGCAACAAATGGACCCTCAGCACCAGAGAGTTTCTCGGTGACGTAAGGAACCTGTGCAGGTGCCTCAGGGTTCATCATGTTGAAGTGGTCAGCTGCAATACCGTCACGGCGCAGTTCACCCCATGAGGTGACTGACCAGACATCAGCAGAAACTCCCCAGTCCTCAGCCAGCAACTTCTGTGCTTCCAATGCCCAAGGCACAGCAACACCGGAAGCCAAGATCTGAGACTTGACGCCAGGCATGGTGTTTTCCTGAAGCTTGTAAATACCGCGCAGAACGCCATCGACATCGAGGTTCTCTGGTTCAGCAGGCTGCTGAATGGGCTCGTTGTAGACGGTGATGTAGTACATCACGTTGGGGTCTGGGTGAGTTCCGCCATACATGCGCTGCAGACCATCACGCATGATGTGTCCGATTTCGTATGTGTAGGCAGGGTCATAGGTCACAACCGCAGGGTTAGTTGCAGCGAGGATAGGCGAGTGGCCGTCAGCGTGCTGAAGACCTTCACCGGTCAGGGTGGTGCGACCAGCGGTTGCACCAATGACGAATCCACGGACCATCTGGTCACCAGCGAGCCACAGGGCGTCACCGGTGCGCTGGAATCCGAACATCGAGTAGAAGACGTAGATCGGAATGAGGATTTCACCCTGAGTGGAGTAGGAGCTACCCACGGCGGTAAACGCGGCTAGAGCGCCCGCCTCATTGATACCCACGTGAATGATGGTTCCGGTGGGGTCTTCCTTGTATGCCAGCAGAAGATCGCGGTCCACGGACATGTAGTGCTGTCCGTTGGGGTTGTAGATCTTGGCGTTCGGGAAGAAGGTATCCATACCGAAGGTGCGAGCCTCGTCAGGAATGATCGGTACCAAACGTGGACCAAATTCCTTGTCGCGGATCAAATCCTTGAGCAAGCGCACGAAGCCCATGGTGGTAGCAACTTCTTGGACGCCAGAACCCTTGGCAGCGATGTCGTAGGTCTTCTTTTCAGGAAGAGCCAACTCGGTGTACTTGGTTCGACGCTCTGGAACGTATCCACCGAGTTCACGGCGACGTTCGTGCATGTACTGCAGGCGAGGATCGTTGTCCTCAGGCTTGTAGTACGGAGGCATGTAGGGGTTTTCTTCCAGAACCGCATCGGTGATGGGGATCTTGAGGAAGTCACGCATGAGCTTGAGGTCATCAAGCTTCATCTTCTTCATCTGGTGGGTCGCGTTGCGGCCCTCGAAGTGCTTACCCAGACCGTAACCCTTGATGGTGTGAGCCAAGATGACGGTGGGCTGACCCTTGTGCTCGGAGGCTGCCTTGAATGCGGCATAGACCTTGTTGTAGTCGTGGCCACCGCGCTTGAGCTTCCAGACGTCGTCATCGCTCATGTGCTCGACGAGCTTGAGAGCACGAGGGTCACGAGCGAAGAAGTTCTCACGCACGAAGGCGCCGTCTTCGGTCTTGTAGGTCTGGAAGTCACCATCGGGGGTGACGTTCATCAGGGTGCGGAGAGCACCGTCGTGGTCGTTTTCGAGAAGTGAATCCCATTCACGACCCCAGATGACCTTGATGACGTTCCAGCCAGCACCGCGGAAGAAGCTCTCGAGCTCCTGGATGATCTTGCCGTTACCGCGAACAGGGCCGTCGAGACGCTGCAGGTTGCAGTTGATCACGAAGTTGAGGTTGTCGAGACCTTCGTTGGCAGCTACCTGGAGCTGACCACGCGATTCGACCTCATCCATTTCGCCGTCGCCGAGGAATGCCCAGACCTGCTGGTCAGATGCATCCTTGATGCCACGGTTGGTGAGGTAGCGGTTGAGCTGTGCCTGGTAGATCGCGTTGATGGGGCCAAGACCCATGGACACGGTGGGGAACTGCCAGAAGTCAGGCATCAAACGGGGGTGTGGGTAGGACGAGAGTCCGCCACCGGTGTGTGACTTTTCCTGACGGAAGCCATCAAGCTGGCTTTCGTTTAGTCGTCCCTCGAGGAATGCACGTGCGTAGACACCGGGGGAGGCGTGACCCTGCACGAAGATCTGGTCTCCACCACCGGGGTGGTCCTGACCGCGGAAGAAGTGGTTGAAACCAACTTCATAGAGAGACGAGGAAGAAGCGTAGGAAGAGATGTGGCCACCCACACCAATGCCGGGGCGCTGTGCGCGGTGCACGAGCATCGCAGCGTTCCAGCGGATCCATGCACGGTAGCGACGTTCAGTCTCTTCGTCACCGGGGAAGGCAGGCTCGTTCTCGGGAGCAATGGTGTTGAGGTAGTCGGTGGTGGGAACCATGGGCACGCCCAAGTGAAGTTCCTTCGAGCGACGAAGTAGGGAGAGCATGATGTCTCGACCACGTTCGTGACCCTGTGACGCAACGACGCCATCGAGTGATTCATTCCATTCCGCTGTCTCTTGCGGATCGGCGTCGTAGTTACTGACCGAGTAGGGATCCTGGTCGTTAACCGTCACAACAACCTCTTTCTTACAAGCAGATCGTGCCTGTACATGCTGGGGGAGGGAAGATCCAGCTGGGTTACAGCGTGGACACTAGGTAACACTCTACAGACGAGATTATGCCTTGGAGTAATTACCTATGGATATGTAAACCATCAACGCATCTAGGATTGTTCTGTCGTCATCCCACAAAACAAGGAGAAGCTCAGATGAGCCTTACTGTTGGTGCACCAGCCCCAGAATTTACGTTGAAGAACCAGTTCGGTGAAGAAGTTTCTTTAGCCCAGTTCCGTGGGGTGAAACCAGTTGTTCTCGTGTTCTACCCACTTGCGTTTACTGGCATCTGCACCGGCGAGTTGTGTGAACTGCGTGACAACATTTCCGTATTCAAGACCAACGGAGTTGAACTTCTTGCTATCTCTGTTGATTCGAAGGACACTTTGCGCGTATTTGCTGAGAAAGAAAATTATGATTTCTCGCTCCTGTCAGACATGTGGCCTCATGGTGAAGTGGCGATGAAGTACGGCGTATTCCTTGAAGACAAGGGCTTTGCGAACCGTGGCACCTTCGTGATCGACAAAGAGGGAAACCTCGCTGGACAGTTTGTAACTGCCCCTGGACAGGCCCGCGATTTCGCTTCGTACAAAGAGCTCGTAGAAAACCTGTAATATATTTCGAGCACGGGCCTTTAGCTCAGTTGGTAGAGCGCCACGTTTACACCGTGGATGTCATCGGTTCGAGCCCGGTAGGGCCCACTCGTGTGAAAGAGCGTCGCAGAAATGCGACGCTCTTTCTTTTTCTCTATTTTCAGTTAGGGCATCCGAACTTTTGGGTTAACGTTTGGTGTTCAAGTAGTGTGCTCTGAGGGGATTTCCCCTACACAAGGCAAAGGAGGCGTGAACAATGACTGAAAATTCTGAGTCAACTTTCCAGCCTCACTCTGATGAAGAGCTGGCCCGCCTGCTAGAAGAGCAGATGCGAGTAATGCGTTCCGCGCAACCCATCACTGCACCCCAGCCCGTGACAACTTTCGCTCCCGAACCCGCTGAAGCCGAAGTTGCTCCAGTGGTTGAAGAAGAGCTCGGCATCGATGATCTTTTCGGTGCTCTCTTGGAAGACACCACCGATATCCCGGTTGTTGAAGATGTTGTGGTGGAGGAAATCTTTATTCCTTCGGTGGATGAGAGCACACTCGAGCACACTCAACCGATCACCTACATCCACGAAGAGGTCATCGAGGTGGAAGTGGTCGAAGACCACGTCATCGTTGAAGAGACAATTGTTGAAGAGATCATCGAAGACGCGCATGTTGTCGCAGAGCGCGTGCTTTCTGAAATCAGCATTGACGGCGAAATTGTAGCCACCACAATTTCTGAAACCGCAGGGCCAGATCCCATCCCTCAGATGTTTGGCGAAGCAGTTGTCAACGAGAGCGTTGCTGCTCCTGTTTTTGCTGCTGCCGTGAGCTACTCACCCGAAGTCATCGAGGATGTCGTTGTCACGGAAGAGGTCATCGAAGAGGTCATCTTTACCGAGGCAGCATCTGAAGAAGTTGTTGTTGAGGACGTCGTTATCGAAGAAAGCGTTGAAGTTGAAGATATTCCTCACTTCCGCTCAACTAACCCGATCAACAACATCAACTCTTTTGCTCCGCGCCCCAGCTTTGATGAGCTCGTTTTCGGGGTTAAGTCAGACGACTAGGCTCGAATCGTGACTAATCTTCGCGATGTTGTTGAGTATGCCCACTCGTTGTGGCCCCTGTCTGGTGCCGAAACGTGGGATGCTCCTGGTTTGGTTTCTGGTGCGCTCGACAGCCCCGTCACGCGCATCCTGCTTGCAGTAGATGCTGTCTCAGAGACGGTCGAACAAGCTGTTGAGGTCAACGCAGATCTGTTGATCACTCATCACCCCCTCTTGATGCGCGGTGTGACGAGTGTCAATGAAGAGCTGTACAAAGGCAGTCTTATTGCCCAGCTGATCCGAGGAAACGTGGCACTCCTTGCCGCTCACACCAATGCGGATGTAGTCGAAGATGGCGTCTCTGACGTCATTGCGAAATCTCTTGGTCTAGTGAACCCGGCACCTATTGAACCAGGTGCAGTTTCCGGAACAGGTATTGGTCGCGTGGGGAACCTTCCTGAGGTGACCACTCTGGGATCACTTGCTCGTGTTCTTGCAGATCTGCTTCCCAACACAGCCGGGGGAGTCAAAGTCTCCGGTGACTTTAATGCAGCAATCTCTCGCGTCGCGCTATGTGGGGGTGCTGGAGATTCTCTGCTGGCCACTGATGCTGTTCGTGGTGCAGATGTGTACATCACCTCAGATCTTCGTCATCACCCCGCGCAAGAAGCTCGGGAACAGGCACTTGTTTCTGGCGGACCCGCCCTGATCGATGTCTCTCACTGGGCATCTGAGTGGCTGTGGCTAGATACTGCTGCTGCCCAGTTACAGAAGCAATTCCCTGATATCGATGTTGAGGTTTCGGATCTGCGCACAGATCCATGGGACTTCCTCGTCGTACAGTAGAGATAACAGTTCCACCCATAATTCAACGAGAGAAGTGACGTGAAAGCACGCCCCGAGGATCAGCTCGCTCTGCTCACCCTGCAAGAACGTGATAACCACATCACTCAGTTGAACCATGCACGCAAGAACATCGCAGAACAAGCAGAACTTGCTGAAGTAACTGCATCCCTGCGTGAATTTTCACAATCACTTATTGCTGCTCAGGGTGTTCTTGAAGACGCCAAGATCGAACTTTCTCGCATCGAAGACGACGTTCGTGTCGTGGATGAGCGCATTGCCAAAGACAAAGAACGTGAGTCCGGTGCTGCTTCGGCAAAAGATCTTCAGGCACTTGAAGCAGAATTGACGTCTCTTGCCACCCGCAAGAGCAATCTGGAAGATATTGAACTCGTTGTCATGCAGAGCATCGAAGATGCTGAAGTTGCAGTGGCAGATGTTGTTGTGGAACGCGACGCTGTGGAAGCACGCCGTGCAGCCTTGGCAGCGGCTGTAGCTGCTCGTGAAGCTGAGATTGATGCCCAGCTGGTCCAAGAACAAGCGGCTCGTAGTGAATTGGTTGCCAGCCTCCCTGCAGACCTCGTTGAGCTTTATGAGCGCCAGAGGGCTCGCTATGGCATCGGAGCAGCATTGCTCACTCGTCGGGTGACTGGTGGCAGCGGAGTGGAACTCACTTCGACTGACCTTGATGCAGTGCGAACTGCAGCACCAGATGACGTCGTCATCTGTCCTGACAGCTCGTGCATTCTTGTGCGCACGAACGAATCTGGACTCTAATGCCACGACAGCTCATCATTGAGGCAGACGGTGGTTCCCGTGGCAACCCAGGTATTGCCGCCGGTGGGGCAGTCGTCATCGACGGTGAAACCCAACAGGTACTTTCTTCCGTGGGCGTTTATGTAGGCATCGCCACGAACAACGTGGCTGAATACAACGGCCTTCTGGCCGGTCTGATCAAGGCCGACGAGCCCGCCCC
>ERZ1034363.1117-NODE-1117-length-16063-cov-3.389841_pt1 | contig 16063 bp, 14 predicted proteins | sample MGYA00520616_ERZ1034363 | MGnify/ENA primary metagenome ERZ1034363 (study PRJEB33736, sample SAMEA104284506) | Azolla filiculoides | biome: Urban; feature: Water surface; material: Ditch water | place: Netherlands | collected 2015-10-28 | depth 0-0.1 m ...
CGTCCAAGCTGTTTTGGCAGACTTGTGCGTTGCCATGTTCATCGACCATGCCCAAGGTGCGGGCCACGCGCTCGCGGTCCAGAGGGTAGGTGGTGCCTGCCAAAGCAGCGCTGCCCAATGGCAAGCGGTTGGTGCGGCGGCGCACGTCGCTCATGCGCTCGGCGTCGCGTGCAAACATTTCCACATAGGCCAACAGGTGGTGGGCAAAGCTCACGGGCTGGGCCACTTGCAAGTGGGTGAAGCCGGGCAAGATGACTTCGACGTTTTTCTCGGCCACTTCCACGAGTGACTTTTGCAAATCGACCAACAAGTCGATGATCAGGTCCATCTCGCTGCGCAACCACAGGCGCACGTCGGTGGCCACTTGGTCGTTGCGGCTGCGGCCGGTGTGCAGGCGTTTGCCCGCATCGCCCACCAGTTGGGTGAGGCGCGCTTCGATGTTGAGGTGCACGTCTTCGAGGTCGAGCTTCCACTCGAACTGGCCGGATTCAATTTCAGACCAAATTTGCGCCATGCCTTTTTCAATGGCGGCTTGGTCGTCTTTGCCGATGATGCCTTGGTGGCCCAGCATCTCGGCGTGGGCCAAGCTGCCCGTGATGTCGGCTTGCCACAAGCGCTTGTCAAAGAACACGCTGGCGGTGTAGCGCTTGACCAACTCGCTCATGGGTTCAGAAAACAGGGCGGACCAGGCTTGGGATTTTTTGTCGAGTTGGTTTGTCATATAGGTCAGATTTTATCGGGCTGGCGGGGGCTTCCTGCCAAGGCGCTCAGGTGCGCCTGCTAACATTTGCCTCAATTGATTTCGCCACGCGCGTTGTGGCCCTGAAAAAGCGAGTTTTGTTTTGTCCACTGCCTCTACTTCCCCTGTTTCCTTGACCATCGCCACCCGCGAAAGCCGCTTGGCCATGTGGCAAGCCGAGCATGTGCAAGCCTTGCTGCAGGCCCAAGGCCACAGCGTGGCGCTGTTGGGCATGACCACGCAGGGCGACCAAATCTTGGACCGCAGTCTCAGCAAGGTGGGCGGCAAGGGCTTGTTTGTGAAAGAACTCGAAGTGGCCCTTGAAGAAGGCCGCGCCAACTTGGCCGTGCATTCGCTCAAAGATGTGCCCATGGATTTGCCCGAAGGCTTTGATCTGGCCTGCGTGATGGAGCGCGAAGACCCGCGTGATGCGTGGGTGTCGTCCAAATACTCGCACCTCAATGATTTGCCGCAAGGCGCGGTGGTGGGCACATCTAGCCTGCGCCGCACTGTGCTGCTGCGCGCTCTGCGCCCCGATTTGAAGATTGAGCCACTGCGCGGCAACCTCGACACCCGTTTGCGCAAGCTCGACGAAGGCCAGTACGACGGCATTGTGCTGGCGGCTGCGGGCCTCAAGCGTTTGGGCTTGGGCGAGCGCATTCGCCACATTTTTGAAACCACCGAAATGTTGCCCGCCGCAGGGCAGGGCGCATTGGGCATTGAAGTGCGCAGCAACCGCGCCGATGTGGCGCAAGCTTTGGCCCCGCTGGCCGACGCCGCCACATGGTTGACCGTGACTGCCGAGCGTGCCGTGAGCCGCGCCATGGGCGGCAGCTGCTCCATGCCTTTGGCCGCACACGCCACCTTGACCGATGGCGTGCTGCACTTGCAAGCCGCATGGGGCGACCCATCGGGCGCGCCGGTGTTGCTGCGTGCTGAAGTCAAGCAAGCTTTGAATGCGGCTGACCCTGCTTCGCGCGATGCAGCCAATGTATTGGGCGAGTCGGTAGCAGCTCAGTTGCGCGCGCAAGGCGCACACTAAAACCACCTTGCTGGCCATGCGCGTCATCATCACCCGACCCGCAGGCGATGCGCCCGCGTGGGTCGATGCGCTGCAAGCGGCTGGCTACACAGCGTGTGCCTTGCCCTTGATTGAGGTGGGGCCAGCCCGTCACACGCAAGCTGTGGCACAAGCGTGGGCACAGTGGCCCAACTTTCAAGCGGTGATGTTTGTCAGCGCCCAAGCTGTGCGCTATTTCTTTGAAAGCCAACCCGCTGGCTACACATGGGCCAACGGCCCGCGTTGCTGGGCCACGGGCCCCGGCACGCACAAAGCTTTGCTGCAAGCTGGCGTGCCCGAGGCGAGCATTGACAGCCCAGCTGCCGATGCGGCGCAGTTTGACTCTGAAGCCTTGTGGCAACGTGTGGCGTCGCAAGTCAAAGCAGGGCAGCCCGTGCTCATCGTGCGAGGCAATGATGTGTCTTCAACCGCCGAAGGAGCAGCAGAGATCAACGCCGCCCAAGCAGAGCTCAGCTCCGCAGTCACCGGCACGGGCCGCGACTGGCTGGCTCAGCAGCTGCAAGCGGCTGGCGCATCTGCCCAGTTTGTGGTGGCTTATGAGCGTCGCGCACCGGCGTGGTCTGCCGAACAACAAGCGCTAGCAGCCCAAGCCGCCGCAGACGGCACGGTGTGGTGTTTCAGCAGTTCGCAAGCCATTCACCACCTTGCCCAAGCCATGCCCACGCAAAGCTGGGCCAAGGCGCGATGTATCGCCACCCATCCCCGTATCTCGGAAACCGCAGGGTCCTTGGGTTTTGGTGAAATTCATCTATCTAAACCGTCGTTAGCAGATTTATTAGTCTCATTAGAATCTCTGGCATGAAGCCAGAGCACGACGACACACCCAACCTCCCACCTTTGGGCCCCACAACTGAACCGCTTGCCAGCGCGAGCGAGTTTCAAAAAACCAAAGATGCGGCCAGTGGCTTCGGTCACGAATTTACAAACGCCCAAGCCGATGCCCCTGCCAGCACTGGCAAATGGCTGACTTGGGGCATTGCCGCCATCGCCGTGGTGGGTGCTGTGGGCTCAGGCCTGATGTGGGCCAAGCTCTCGGGCATTCAAGAACAACTGGCACGCCAAAGCGCCGACACCGGCAGCCAAGCCGTGGAAGCGCGTGTGACGTCCAAACAAGCCGAAGAGCTGGCGCGCGAAACCGCCGCCCGCTTGTCGGTGACCGACGCCAAGCTCAGCGAAGTCGCGCTGCAACGCAGCCAGCTCGAAGAGCTGATGCAAAGCCTCTCACGCTCGCGTGACGAAAACTTGGTGGTGGATATTGAGTCCGCCATTCGATTGGCGCAGCAACAAGCCCAGCTCACCGGCAGCGTGCAGCCTTTGTTGGCTGCGCTTAATTCGGCTGAACAACGCTTGACCAAAGTCGCTCAACCGCGCCTCGCGCCCGTGCTGCGTGCCGTCACCCGCGACATCGAACGCATCAAAGCCACGGCGGTGGCCGACACGCCTGCTTTGCTGTTTAAGTTGGACGAGCTGGTGCGCGTGGTGGACACCTTGCCTTTGCTGAACGCCGTGGGCAATGCGCCTCAGCCCAAAGCCGCTCAACCAGTGCCCACCACGAGCTGGGCCAAAGCCATCAGCATGAGCTGGTGGGAGAAGGTGTTGTCTGACATTTGGGGCGACGCACAAAACCTGATTCGTGTGAGCCGCATCGACAAGCCCGAAGCCAGCATGCTCGCGCCTGACCAAAGCTACTTTGTGCGTGAAAACCTGAAGCTGCGATTGCTCAATGCCCGTTTGGGTTTGTTGGCCCGTCACTTTGATGTGGTGCAGTCCGATATGAAGCAAGCCAACGAAGACTTGGTGCACTTCTTTGACATGCAAACCCGCCAAGGCCAAACCACTTTGGCGCTGGCGCGTGAGGTGTTGGCGCAGTCCAAGCAAATCGAGATTCCGCGCGTGGACGACACCATCGCGGCCCTCACCACAGCTGCAGCGGGGCGCTGATATGAAAGCCGCTTTGTGGTTTGTGGCGTTGTTCGGTGTGGCCGTGGCCTCAGCTTTGTTGGCCGGCGGTAACCAAAGCACCGTGACTGTGTTTTGGTCGCCCTACCGTGTCGACCTGTCGCTCAATTTGGTGTTGCTCGTGCTCGTGGTGTTGTTTGTCATGATGCATTTGGCATGGCGTGCCATGACGGCGCTTTTTGAACTGCCTCACCAAGCCCGCCGCTGGCGCTTGCAACAAAAAGAGCGTGCCATGCACGCAGCCTTGTTGGATGCTTTGTCTGAGTTATGGAGTGGCCGCTATGTGCGCGCTGTGAAGTCGGCTGACAAAGCGCTGGCTTTGGAAAGCCTGTTGGCTTCTGTGCGTACCCCTGATGACCCTGCACCTCGTCACGCGCATCAGTTGCGTGCGGTGGCGCATTTGGTGGCGGCTGAGAGCGCACACGCTTTGCGTGACCGCGACACGCGCGTGTCGCACCTGCAAGCCATCATGGCCATGACCCGTGAAGCGTCGGATGAGTTGGTGGAAGAAACCATGGAAGCCGCCTATTTGGCCGCTGCCCGTTGGTCTTTGAGTGACCGTGATGCGCCCGAGGCCGCTCGTTGGCTCGATGGTTTGCGCCACGGTGCAGCACGCCGCATGCTGGCCCTGCGCATGCGCCTGAAAGCCGCTCGCTTGAACAAACAACATGCCTCGGCTTTGGAGACCGCACGTTTGCTGACCAAGCACGGCGCTTTCTCAGACACCGCTGGCCAAAGCCTGTTGCGCGAGTTGGCCGTGGCCAGCTTGAACGAAGCGCACGACAGCGCCCAATTGCAGCGCGCATGGGAAGCTTTGGAAACCACCGAACGCACGCAGCCCGAAGTGGTGCTGCACGCCGCACAGCGCATGCTCAAACTCAGCGACGACGCCAAAGCCGTCATGCCATGGCTCACACCTTTGTGGAACCGCATGGTGCAGCAGCCCGAGAGCTGCACACCCGCCATTCGCGAGCGCGTGGCCCAAACCTTGGCCCGTGCTTTGTTGATGTTGCCCACCGACTCTGAGTGGTTGGCCAGTATCGACCGCGCGCGTCAAACTTACCCACGTTGGGTGGAGTTGCAGTATTTGGCGGGCATGGTGTGCTGGCATCACGCCCTGTGGGGCAAGGCCCAACAGATGTTGGAGCAAGCTGCACCGCAACTCACCAACGCAGACATGCAACGCCAAGCGTGGCGTACCTTGGCCCAATTGGCTGAGCAAAAAGAAGACACGGCACGTGCCCAGTTGTGCTGGAAACGAGCCGCTGAAGTGGCGGCATAAAGCGGCAATGCTTTGGCAATGCCATCCTTGGACATTGCGAAAGCTGATGCTGCTAAGTACAGCTTAGTGGTTTAAACATCTTGTACACCCCACAAACAAAAAAGGCCTAGAGTGATCTAGGCCTTTTTCTTTGGAGCTCACCACCCCTTGCGGGGTGTGGGTGGTTTACAGATCCTTGCGGGTCTCAACCAACACCAGTGGACCTTCATCCAAGATCACCAGCGGTGGACGCTCGCGTGGCACATGCACGGGCTTGGGCTCGGCTGCGATGGCGGCTTGCACGGCGGCGATGCGTTCTGGATTGGAGTTGACCCATTCCAAACCGCTGCCTTGGGCCACGGCTTGCATGTCGGCCACTGGCAATGTGAACGCTTGAACGCGTGGCATGCCAGAGCGGGCAGGGGCTGCAGGTGCAGCTTGCTGAGCCTCTTCACGCGGTGCATGACGTGGCGCACGTTCTTGACGTTCACCACGAGGTTCGCGTTGCTCGCGTGGTTCACGCGGTTGGCGTGGCTCACGTGGCTCGCGGGCTTCTTGTGGCGCTTGCTCATTTGAAGCGTGGTCATGTGCTGCGTGATCGTGCTCAGCAGTGTGGCCGTTGTCGGCGTGTTCTGCAGAACCTTCTTCACGCGGTGCGCGGTCGCCACGCTCGCGGCGGTCACGGCCGTAACGGTCGCGTGAGCGGCGCTCACGACGCTCGCCACCGTTCTCGTCGGTTTGCGGTGCTTGGCCTTCAGCAGTTGCTGCGTTGTCGAGTGGCAAGACTTCTGGGTTGCCGTTCTCGTCCAAGCGAGGGGCGCGTTCACGGCGGCCTTCGTTGCGCTCGCCACGTGGGCTGCGTTCGCGACGGTTTTGGCCACCTTCACCACGCTCACCACGTTCGCCGCGCTCAGCGCGAGGTTCGCGTTGCTCGTTGCCGCCTTCGGTGCTTTCGCCGCGTTCTTCGCGGGCCATGCGTTCGTTGCGTGCTTTGGCGCGTGCTTCGGCTTGGGCTTCTGGTGAAGCGTGGTTGTCGAGGGCGGCTTGGCCTTCGGCATTTCGAACTTCACCATTTCGGCCTTCGCCGCGTCCACCGCGGTTGCGGTCTTGGCGTGGGCCGCGACCTTCGCTGCGACCACCTTCACCGCGTTGTTCCACATTGCGCTCGCCGCGCTCTGCACGTTCACCGCGCGCTGGGCGCTCGCCACGGGCTTCAACACTTTCGGCGTTGCGCTCGTTGCGACCTTGACCTTCTGGGCGCTCACCGCGCTCGGCGCGGTCACCACCACGGCCACCGCGACCACCACGGCCGCCTCGGCCATTGGCGCTGCGGCCATCACGGCGCTCGCCGCGTTCGCCTGGCTTTTTGTCGCCCACGGCTGGCTTGGCTTCTTCTTTTGAGTCGCTGCTGAACAAACCAGTGAACCAACCCCACAAGCCGCCCGATTTAGCTTCGGGTGCTTTGGCCGCAGGCTTAGCGCCACGAGCGTGTGCAGGTGCTTTCGCTGGTGCAGCAGGCTTTGGCTCGTGTGCTGGCGCAGGTGCATCAGGCAACACGCCTTTGATGACGGGCGTTTGCTTGTTGGTAGGCTCTTGTGAGCGGCGTGTCACGGCGGTGGGGTCTTCAAACTCCTCGGCCATTTTGTAGCTGGCTTCCACGCGGTCGAGGCGTGGGTCGTCGTGCTTGAGACGCTCCAACTTGTAGTTCGGTGTTTCCAGTGTCTTGTTCGGCACGAGCAACACGTTCAAGCGTTGTTGAATTTCAATCTTGGCAATTTCAGTGCGCTTCTCGTTCAACAAGAACGAGGCCACTTCCACCGGCACTTGGGCGTACACGGCTGCCGTGTTGTCCTTCATGGACTCTTCTTGGATGATGCGCAAGATTTGCAGAGCCGAGCTCTCGGTGTCACGCACGTGGCCAGAGCCACCGCAACGTGGGCAAGGAATAGAAGCACCTTCGCTCAGCGCAGGGCGCAGGCGTTGGCGGCTCATTTCCATCAAGCCGAATTTGCTGATGGTGCCAAATTGCACGCGGGCGCGGTCGTGGCGCAAGGCTTCGCGCAAGCGGTTTTCCACGTCACGGCGGTTGCGGCTTTCGTCCATGTCAATGAAGTCGATGACGATCAGGCCGCCCAAGTCGCGCAAGCGCATTTGGCGGGCCACTTCGTCGGCGGCTTCCAGGTTGGTGCGGGTCGCGGTTTCTTCGATGTCGCCGCCTTTGATGGCGCGGGCCGAGTTGACGTCCACCGACACCAAGGCTTCGGTGTGGTCAATCACAATCGCGCCGCCTGATGGCAGGTTGACGGTGCGGGCGTAGGCCGACTCGATTTGGTGTTCGATTTGGAAGCGGCTGAACAGCGGGGTTTCGTCGCTGTAGCGCTTCACGCGAGCGGCGTGCTCAGGCATGACGTGGGCCATGAACTGGTGCGCTTGCTCATAGATGTCATCGGTGTCGATCAAGATGTCGCCGATGTCATGGTTGAAGTAGTCGCGGATGGCGCGGATGACCAAGCTGGATTCTTGATAAATCAAGAACGCGCCTTTGGCACCCTTGGCGCCGTCGATGGCGGTCCACAACTTGAGCAAGTAGTTCAAGTCCCATTGCAACTCAGGGGCGCTGCGGCCAATGCCAGCAGTGCGCGCGATGATGGACATACCTTTGGGGTATTCCAATTGGTCCATCGCTTCTTTGAGTTCTGCGCGGTCGTCGCCCTCGATGCGGCGGCTAACGCCACCACCACGTGGGTTGTTGGGCATGAGCACCACATAGCGACCGGCCAAGCTGATGAAGGTGGTCAGGGCTGCGCCCTTGTTGCCACGTTCTTCTTTTTCCACTTGGACCAAGAGTTCTTGGCCTTCTTTGATGGCGTCTTGAATGCGGGCTTGGCTCGCAGACACGCCTTCGGCGAAGTACTGTTTGGAGATTTCTTTGAATGGCAAGAAGCCGTGGCGGTCTTCGCCGTAGTCCACAAAGCAAGCTTCGAGCGATGGCTCGACGCGGGTCACGACTGCTTTGTAGATGTTGCCTTTGCGCTGTTCGCGGCCTTCGATTTCGATTTCATAGTCGAGCAGTTTTTGGCCGTCGACGATGGCCAGGCGGCGTTCTTCCGACTGGGTTGCGTTAATTAGCATCCGTTTCATGATGCGGTTCCTTCACGTGTCAAATCATCACAGGCCCATGACGGGCCAACGATGCCTGAGGGACGTCAGAGAACGAAGGGAATTGCCGCTGAGACCGTCGCCTCCACGCTAATCAATGTGAGATCAGCGCAGGGGACGGTGGGTGGGCGCGTGGATAAGGGCAAGAAGTCGCGGTTGTCCTGTTGTCGAGTGCGTGGCTTGATGAGCCGGTGCAGGGGAGACAGGGCTGGTCCAGCTGGCAAAGGTGCGACGCGCAACGCTGCACACAGTCGGTGGCAAAAGCCACTCTGTGCAGAGTTCCATCAACATCAACATTGCCACAACCATCGTTTTTGCTTCTCGCAGTGATCCGTCATGAAGGCTTTTCAAAAAGAGCCTCCACAACTTGGGGTATTCCGTTTCAGTGTTTTCTGAGCGTCGGCTCAACTTTTGGGGCGCTTGCCACTCAGTCTCTTGGGTACTGGGTCTGCGTCGCGGGCACAAAAGGGGCATCGACCTTACCGCGTTCGTCAGTACATGGTCTAATCTCTGTTAAATCAAGCACTTAGAGCAAAACGCTGGTGAATCACATTATAGGGGCTTTGGCCCCAACCCCCGCCCCCTCAGTAAAAACACTGACTGTCGACGAAGACTCGGCCGGTCAGCGCTTAGACAACTTCCTCATGCGCCACCTCAAGGGCGTGCCGAAAACCCACGTCTATCGCATCATTCGCTCTGGCGAGGTGCGGGTGAACAAGGGCCGTGCCTCGGCCGAGCAGCGTGTGGAGGCCGGCGATTTGGTGCGTTTGCCGCCTGTGCGCATCTCGGCTCAAGTACAAGCCAAGGCAGATGCACCAGCGCCAGCGCGTGAATTTCCGGTCCTGATGGAAGACGAGGCCTTGATGGCCATCGACAAACCCGCAGGTGTGGCCGTGCACGGTGGCAGTGGCGTGAGCTTTGGCGTGATTGAGCAACTGCGTCGCGCCCGTCCAGCCTTGGCCAACCTTGAGTTGGTGCACCGCTTGGACCGCGAAACCTCGGGTGTGTTGCTGGTGGCTAAAAAACGCAGCGCCCTGAAAAACTTGCAAGACCAGTTCCGCGACCGCGAAACGGGCAAAACCTATTTGGCCTTGGTGCTCGGCCTGTGGCCGTCCAACAAGAAGGTGATTGACTCGCCTTTGATGAAGTACACCATTCCAAACGGGGTGGGCGAGGGCGAACGCCGTGTCAAAGTGGTGGGCAAGGATGACCCGAACGGCATGCGCTCCATCACGCTGGTGCGTGTGGCACGCACGGTGGGCCCATACACGCTGCTGGAAGTGACCATCAAAACCGGCCGCACCCACCAAATTCGCGTGCACTTGGCCAGCCAAGGCCACCCGATTGCGGGTGACGACAAATACGGCGACTTCGAGCACAACAAACTCTTGCAGAAGATGGGCCTCAAGCGCATGTTCTTGCACGCGTGGCAGCTTAAGTTCCAGCATCCGCAAAGCCACCGCCCCGTCAGCCTGCAAGCCCCGCTGCCGCCTGAGCTGAAAAACTTTGTAGATGGCATTCAGCCACCCATCATTCAACCGCACCTCGACGTATGACCACACGCCCGCGCCAGTTTGATTTGATTGCCTTCGATTGGGACGGCACGCTGTTTGACTCCACGCAAATCATCACCCGTTGCATTCAGGCTGCGGTGGTGGATGTGGGTGGGGTCAAGCCCACGGATGAGGCGGCGTCTTATGTGATTGGCATGGCCCTCATGCCCGCGCTGGCCCATGCCGCGCCCGATGTGCCGCAAGACAAATACCCGTTGTTGGGCGAGCGCTACCGCTTTCACTACATGAAGCACGCCAACGACATTGCTTTGTTTGAAGGTGTGTTGCCGCTGTTAGCTGCTTTGCGTGAACGACACCACTGGCTGGCCGTGGCCACCGGCAAAAGCCGCCGTGGTTTGGACGACGCCCTGCACACGGCTGAACTCAAAGGCGTGTTCGATGGCTCGCGCACGGCAGACGAAACCGCAGGCAAACCGCACCCACGCATGCTGCACGAGCTGATGCGCGAGTTTGGCGTGGAGCCCGAGCGCACCTTGATGATTGGCGACACCACACACGACCTGCAAATGGCCGTGAATGCGGGCTGCGCCAGTGTGGGTGTGAGCTACGGCGCGCACGACCACGGTCAGTTTGAACCCTTGAACCCACGATTCATTGCGCACTCTGTGAAGGAGTTGCACGACTGGTTGTTAGCCAACGCTTGATCGCCATGACTGACCTCGCTTCGCAAATCATTCCTCTTTGCAACAGCGCCGATTTGGCCGAAGGTGGCCGCGCTGTGCCGTTTGACGTGGTGTTTGCTGGCCAAACCTGCCGCGCCTTTGCCATTCGCTTTGAAGGCCAGCCGCATGCTTACCTCAACCGCTGCACCCATGTGGCGATGGAGATGGATTTCCAGCCTGACCAGTTTTTTGATGCCTCGGGCCGCTGGCTGATGTGCGCCACCCACGGGGCCGAGTACGCGCCTGACACGGGCGAGTGCGCGGGCGGGCCTTGCCGAGGTGGCTTGGTAAAAATTGAGCTTTCAGAAGCCGATGGCGTTGTCCACTGGCATACTGCGTACAACTTGAAACCTTTCGAATTTCTAGATTAATTTGCGAAAACCCACTGACATGTCTGAGCAACACGAAAACCACGAAAAACCCAGCCACAAAACGGTGTGGGAGCGCGACACCTTAGAGCGCTTGGCGTTTGCAACGCTGGCTGAGCAACGCGCCACACGTCGCTGGCGTATCTTTTTCCGTTTTGCATGGTTGGCATTGATCATTGCCTTGTTCTGGACGGGCGCACACAAAGGCGGCATGGGCGGTGCAAACCCCAGCCAACCTCACACCGCAGTGGTGGCCATCAAAGGTGAAATCGCCGATGGTGCAGATGCCAGTGCCGAGTGGGTGGTCACAGCATTGCGCGCAGCGTTTGAAGACGAAGGCTCGCAAGCGGTGGTGTTGCAAATCAACTCGCCCGGCGGTAGCCCCGTGCAAGCGGGCATCATCAACGACGAAATTCGCCGCTTGAAAGAAAAGCACAAAAAGCCGGTGTACGCCGTGGTGGAAGAGTCTTGCGCCTCAGCCGCTTATTACATCGCGGTGGCAGCGGATGAGATTTATGTGGACAAAGCCAGCATCGTGGGCAGCATTGGCGTGTTGATGGATGGTTTTGGTTTCACCGGCTTGATGGACAAGCTTGGCGTGGAGCGCCGCTTGATGACAGCCGGCGTGAACAAAGGTTTCTTAGACCCGTTCAGCCCACAAACCAAGCAGCAACGTACGCACGCACAAACCTTGCTGGATCAAATTCACCAACAGTTCATCCAAGTGGTGCGTGATGGTCGCGGCAAGCGTTTGAAAGAAACGCCAGAGCTGTTCAGCGGTTTGTTCTGGAGCGGTGAGCAAGCGGTAGAGCTCGGTCTTGCTGATGGCTTGGGCAACCTCGACTATGTCGCGCGCGAAATCGTGAAAGCCGAAGACGTGATCGACTACACCCGTCACGAAAACGTGGCCGAGCGTTTGGCCAAGCGCTTTGGTGCTGCCATTGGTGAAGGTGCGGTGCGGGCTATGCAGACCATGCCTCAAGTGCGTTAACTTGCGTTGATTCGCGCTGATATTTAAAAAGCTGCGAGCGACTTGGTCGCTTCGGCTCAAAGCAAAAAGGCTCCGCAAGGAGCCTTTTTTCATGGTGCATGTGCTGCGTTATTTACCAATCAAAAACACCGTGGGCTCACCCGAAATTTGGGCCTTGCCCGCACTGCGCCAAGCTTGCACAGTTTTGCAGTGCACTTGCATGCTGGCCATGGTCAAACCGCTGGCTCGGGCTAAGCGGGTGTTGCCTTGCAGGCCATTCACCAGCGCGTCCCACAGGGCTTGGTTGCGGTAGGGTGTCTCGATGAACATTTGGGTTTGGCCGTGTTTGGCTGCGAGGTTTTCTAGCTCGCGCAAACGCTGCGTGCGTGCCGCGCCGTCTTGCGGCAAGTAGCCCACAAACGCAAAGTTTTGACCGTTCAAGCCACTGGCCGCCAAGGCCAACAGCAGCGACACGGGGCCGACCAATGGGACCACGCGAATGCCTAGTTCATGCGCAGCACGCACCACAGATGAGCCAGGGTCAGCCACCGCAGGCATGCCTGCTTCGCTGACCAAGCCCACATCGTGGCCAGCCAACGCTGCTTTGAGCATGGGCTTGGCGTCGAACTCACCCGTGTGGTCGCCTTTTTTGTGAACCTCTCGGGGCAGCTCGGTGATGGTGTTTTCTTGAATCGTTTTAGCCAAGGGCACATGGGCATCGACGCGCTTTAAAAAGGCGCGGGTGCTTTTGGCGTTCTCGGTAATCCAGTGCGTCACGCCAGCTGCCACGCGCAAGGTTTCCTGTGGCAGCACATCGGTGATGGGGGCTTGGGTGTCACAGCCAAAGTCCAGCGGTGTGGGCACGAGGTAGAGCGTGCCTTTTGGGCTTGCGGTTGTCATGGCTTCATGGCTCCTAACAAGTCAATGCCAGCGGCGCGCAGCAGTCGGGCGGTGCGGATCATGGGTAAGCCAATCAGGGCAGTGGGGTCGTCGTTGTCGATGGCGTCAAGCAGGGCAATGCCTAGGCCTTCGCTTTTGGCGCTGCCGGCGCAGTCGTAGGGTTCTTCGGCGCGCAAATAGGCTTCAATTTCGGCATCGCTCAGCTCGCGAAAGCGCACCTTGATTTGCGCCAGCTCGGTTTTTTCAAAGCCGCTGGCTTGGCAAACCACTGACACGGCGGTTTGAAAAATCACGGTTTGGCCACGCATGCGCTGCAGTTGGACTACCGCACGCTCATGTGTACCGGGCTTGCCCAAAGGTTCGCCGTTGAGGTCAGCCACTTGGTCTGAGCCAATCACCACCGCGTTGGGGTGAAGCGCGGCCACGGCTTTGGCTTTGGCCAGCGCCAAGCGGGTGGCGAGGGCTTGCGGGGCTTCGCCAGGCAATGGCGTTTCGTCCACATCGGGGCTGACCACATCAAAAGGAACGCGCAAACGCTCAAGTAGTTCGCGGCGGTATCGGGAGGTAGAGCCCAAAATCAGGGCGCGTTGGAGCTTAGACATGGGTGGATTCTCTTACACTGGCGCGCATGCAAAAACCAAAGAACCTTCACAGCCTCGATGTCAAAGCCTTTGCCAAAGCGCAAATGCACCTAGAGGGCGATACCCCCGTGGCAGAGTTTGAGCGCTTGGCCGCAGACTGCAGCGGCGAGGTGACGGGCCACGTGACTTGGTCGGCGCAAGGTGCGATTGATCCCGAGCAGCGTGGCAAAGACGATGCTTGGCTGCACCTCGAAGCCAAAGCCACTGTGCCCTTGACCTGTCAACGTTGCCTGCACCCCGTGCCGGTGGAGCTGCTGATTGAACAAGATTTCCGTTTTGTGGCCGATGAAGCCACGGCGGTGGCTGAGGACGATGAGTCCGAAGAAGACCTGTTGGTACTGGAAGACAGCTTTGATTTGATGGGACTGATCGAAGATGAGCTGCTGATGAGTTTGCCCTTGGTTCCCATGCATCCTGCTTGTCTGAGTGAGCAGGCGCCAACTTCGAAAGAAGAAGAGGCCATCTTGGCCGAGGCCAAACCCAACCCATTTGCCGTGCTGGCGTCGCTCAAAACACGCAAGCACTGAGGCCTGAGGAGTTGGGCTATAATTTCAGGCTTCGCGTCACGCTGACCCTTGGTTAGTTAGTGGCCAAACGGTTTACCAACATTTAGTTCCAGGAGCCAATCATGGCTGTTCAACAAAACAAAAAATCTCCTTCCAAGCGCGGCATGCACAACTCGCACACAGCGTTGACAGCTCCCGGCACAGCCGTTGAGCCAACGACTGGTGAAATCCACTTGCGTCATCACATCAGCCCCACCGGTTTCTACCGTGGTCGCAAAGTGTTGAAGACCAAGTCTGAAGCTTAATTACTTCATACCTCATTGGCCCGTGGCTGTCTTTGGCGCCTCGGGCTTTTGTTTTTTTGACGAGAAGAAACCTGCATGACCACTCTTGCTGTTGATTGCATGGGTGGCGACCATGGCCCGCGTGTCACGCTGGTGGCCTGTCGCCGTTTCTTAGACACGCACCCAGACGCCAAGCTCTTATTGGTCGGTCTGCCTGAGGCGTTATCGTCTTTCTCGCATCCCCGTGCTCAAGTGGTCGCGGCCTCCGAAGTGGTGGCCATGGACGACCCCATCGAAGTGGCCCTGCGCCGCAAAAAAGATTCGTCCATGCGTGTGGCGATTGAGCAAGTCAAGAGCGGTGCAGCCCAAGCGGTGGTATCTGCTGGCAACACGGGTGCTTTGATGGCTATCGCACGCTATCTTCTAAAAACCATCGACGGTATCGACCGTCCAGCCATTGCGGGCCGCATGCCTGACTTTAAAGGTGGCGGCACGACCATGCTTGATTTGGGTGCCAATGTCGATTGCACGCCGCATCACTTGCTGCAATTTGCTGTCATGGGTTCGGCCTTGGTATCGGTGCTCGACAACATCGAAAGTCCCACTGTTGGCTTGTTGAACATCGGCGAAGAAGACATCAAAGGCAACGAAGTCATCAAAAAAACAGGTGAACTGCTGCGAACTGCTGCTAACTCTGGTGATTTGAACTTTTATGGCAATGTCGAAGGCACAGACATTTACCAAGGCACGGTCAATTTGATCGTGTGTGATGGCTTTGTGGGTAATGTGGCCTTGAAAGCCAGCGAAGGCTTGGCGCACAAGATCAGTGAAACACTGAAAAATTCGTTTACGCACAACATCTTCACGAAAATTGCAGCCATCTTTGCTTATCCAGTTCTTTCTGACTTCAAGGATAAGGTCGATCACCGCCGTTACAACGGTGCAGCGCTGTTGGGCCTCAATGGCATCGTTTTTAAGAGCCACGGCTCGGCTGACGATGTAGCCTTTGGTACTGCTTTGAACCGCGCGTATGATGCAGCCCACCACAACTTGCTCGAACGTGTGCGTTCTCGCATTGCCCATGCGGCTCCTTTATTAGCCTTGGGAATTGCGTCAGACGTCTCGCCCTGAGCCACCTGATTAATGACCCTTTTCTCCCGAATCACTGGCACTGGTAGTTTTCTTCCTCCCCGCCGGTTGACCAACGCAGACTTGGTCGCGGAACTGGCCACACAAGGTGTGGAAAGCTCTGACGAATGGATTGTTGAGCGCACCGGCATCCGTGCCCGCCACTTTGCCGCCCCTGAGGCGAGCAGCAGCGACTTGGCCTTTGAAGCTTGCAAGCAAGCCCTAGACGCCGCAGGTCGCCGCCCCCAAGACATTGACCTCATCATTGTTGCCACGTCCACGCCGGACATGGTGTTCCCATCCACCGCCGCCATCTTGCAGCACAAGCTGGCCCAGCTCGACGAAGATGCAGCCGGTATTGCTGGCGCTCCCGCGTTTGACGTGCAAGCGGTGTGCAGTGGCTTTATCTATGCGCTGACCGTGGCTGACGCCATGATTCGTGCGGGCAACGCCAAACGCGCTTTGGTGGTGGGCTCTGAAATTTTCTCGCGCTTGCTCGATTTCCAAGACCGCACCACTTGCGTGTTGTTTGGTGACGGCGCTGGTGCGGTGGTGCTGGAAGCGTCTGACACGCCCGGTATTTTGGCCACCGATTTGCATGCCGATGGCAAGCATGTGGGTATTTTGTGTGTGCCAGGCCATGTGCGCAACGGCAATATCTTGGGCGACCCTGTGCTCAAGATGGACGGCCAAGCTGTGTTCAAGCTGGCTGTCGGCTTGCTTGAAGGTGCGGCCCGCACCGTGCTGGACAAAGCTGGCTTGACAGAGGCTGACATCGATTGGCTGGTACCGCATCAAGCCAACATCCGCATCATTCAAAGTACAGCTAAG
>ERZ1034363.1118-NODE-1118-length-16062-cov-9.652925_pt1 | contig 16062 bp, 18 predicted proteins | sample MGYA00520616_ERZ1034363 | MGnify/ENA primary metagenome ERZ1034363 (study PRJEB33736, sample SAMEA104284506) | Azolla filiculoides | biome: Urban; feature: Water surface; material: Ditch water | place: Netherlands | collected 2015-10-28 | depth 0-0.1 m ...
GCGTAAACCGTGTTCAGGTCGGCAAAGCCTTTGACCTCGATCGGGTTGCCAAACGGGTCCATGAAGAACATCGTCCATTGCTCGCCCGGTTGTCCTGCAAAGCGCAGGTGGGGTTCGACCACAAATTGCATGTGTGCCGCTTGCAGGCGGTTGGCCAGTGCTTGCCAGTCGTCCTTTTGCAAGACCAGACCGAAGTGCGGCATCGGCACCAGATGCTCGCCGACATGGCCTGTCAGGGTGGTCTTGAAAGGCTCGCCCAGGTGCAGGGAAATCTGGTGCGTGAAAAAGTCAAAGTCCACCCAGGTGTCGGTAGAGCGACCCTCTTGGCAACCGAGCACGCCGCCATAAAAGCGGCGGGCCTCGTCGAGGTCGGTGACGTGAAAAGCGAAGTGGAACAGGCTGTGCATGTCCGAAAGCATATCAGCGATCTTGAGCCCAAGATGGGCTTGAGCCATGCACAAGCGCAAGCAGGGGGCCTGCTTGCAAAGTCAGCGGTGTTGTTCTTTCAATGTCTGGCAATCGATGCAGCGCTTTGCGGTGGGATAGGCATTGAGCCGAGCGTACGGAATGCGCACGCCGCAGTCGGTGCACTGGCCATAGGTGCTCGCATCTATGCGTTCCAGTGCGGCTTCGATGTCTCCCAGCTCAGCCGTTTCGTGTTCGTTCATGGCGAACTCGTCATTGCGCTCGGAAATGGCTTGGGCCCGGTCGTCAAAACTGCGCACATCGTGCTCTGCCGCCATGTCGGCGCGCGAGACCAGACCGCCACGCTCTTGGGCGATGCGCTGCAACAGTTGCGTACGCTCATGCAAGAGGCGCTCGCGGTGGAAGGACAGGGAGGCAGTGTGGGATGAAGTCATGGCTTCATCCTAGGCGTCTGTGGGGGCGCGGTATTGATGTGGGTCAACCCCCACTGCCGCGTGACATGAGCCACGGGCCGGGGTGGATGCGCATCAGGTGCTCAAGCGCACAGACTCAGCTCTTGGCTTTCATGCGCGACATCATCAAATCCATATTGGCTTTGCGGTCGGCGTTGACTTTTTGCATGTGGGGGCGCTCGCCCATCATTTTGAGGTAGTCACGGACCGGCAGATCGGCGAGGAAGTCTTTCCCGTAAACCAGCTTGGTGGCGCCCGAGACCAGAGGCAAATGCGTGACGGCGGCGCAATCGGCCAGCGTCAGGCTGTCGCCCGCTACAAAGGGGGCGAACTTGGCGAGTTTGGCAAAGGCCGCGACGTTTTTCTCAAGCTGCGCACCGACTTTTTCTTTGACCGAATCGCTCACCTTGCCGCCAAAAAAGGCTTCGGGGTAGAGGTTGCGTGCAACCAGTTCCAAGTGCAGGTCCAGAAACAGAGCCAGCTCACGCACCTTGGCGGCGGCAAAGGGATCGGCAGGGATCAGGGGGTTTTGCGGGTACTTTTGCTCGATGTACTCGAGCATCACAGCCGACTCGCACATCGCGCCATCGGGTGTCTTCAGGTAAGGCACTTTGCCCAAGGGGCTGGCCGAAGCGTCGGTGGCACCGACCCAGGCCAGTTCTTCTTCAAATGGCACGCCCTTTTCGAGCAAGGCGAATTTGACTTTGTTGTGGTAATTGCTGGCTGCGAAGCCGCAGAGTGTGAGCATGGGGGTCTCCAGTTAAGTAGGTAAAACACAGGTTAGCCTATGGCGCTGAACCGACGAGTCACCAATATGCCTGTAAGGTCCATATCAAGACGCCCCTCCAAAATGCTGCCACCCTTTATTCGGAGCCCGTATGTTGGAGCGACTTGTTTACCGCTCACAAGCCACCCACAAACTGGGCAGCTTGCATTTGTTCAATTTGCTGGTGCAGTGCCGCAAACGCAACCTGAGCTTGGGCATCACGGGGCATTTGCTCTACACCGAGGAAATCTTCGTTCAGTGCATCGAAGGCCCCTCTGGCTCGATCGATGCTTTGTGGAAAAGCCTGCAACGCGATGAGCGGCACCACAACGTAGAGCTTTTGGCGCGAGGCCCTATCACCGATCGGCAGTTTTCAGATTGGGCCATGGCCTTTTCCTCCTATGCGCACTTCGATAAATACGATATTCCCGGTTTTTTCCCGGTGGATGCCCAAGGGATGTCCAGTGCGGCTGTTCGTTGCGCCCAGTGGGGAACCCAACAATCACCAGACGAAAAAGCCGATACAGCCATCTGAAAAGACGGGTGCATTGACCGCGTGTGCCCAGATGCCTCAGCCTTCGATGCCATAATTCCAAATATGTTCAGTCTGCAATCCCTGCGCAACGCCCCCCGCCTCACCCGCCTCGTGCTGGTGTGGTTTGCGTTGTTTGTGGGGGTGGCCGTGGCTTCGCCGCTGGTCAACCCTGAGGGCGTGCAACTGGTGTGCACCACAGCGGGCAGCGTCAAGTTGCTCCAGCTCGATGCCGATGGCGAGGAAGCGCAAAGCAGCCAGCACGGCTTGCACTGCCCCTTGTGTTTGCCGGTGGCCGCACCTCCGGCGGTGTCTGTTTCAGCGCCAGTCCATGTCGGGCTGTCTCATGCGCTGCGTCCTCTAGAGCAGGCCCGGCTGGCCTCGCTCATCGGTCTGCCTTGGCAGGCCCGCGCTCCCCCCTCTTTTTCCTGATCACGGCAGCTGTTTGACGGCCAAGTGCGGCGTGCCCGCATGCGCCGATCCCCCTGCCCGTGATCCGGTGCGCTGGCTTGCAAGCGTCGCCATACCCTTTCCCCTCGTGTCTTTTTTTAACTGGAGTTCGCCATGAAACGCGTTGTTGTCTCTTTTGCCGTCCTGATGTCGGCCTTGTTCAGCCAGGCCCAAGCCCAAGTCACCGTCAAAGACGCTTGGGTACGTGCCACCGTGGCGCAACAAAAAGCCACGGGTGCTTTCATGCAACTGCAGTCAAGCCAAGACGCCAAGTTGATCTCGGCCCAGTCGCCTGTGGCGGGTGTGGTTGAGGTGCACGAAATGGCCATGGACGGCGGCGTCATGAAAATGCGCGCCATTCCCAGTTTGGCCTTGCCTGCTGGTAAAGCGGTGGACCTCAAGCCCGGCGGTTACCACGTCATGCTGATGGACCTCAAAGGTCAGGTCAAAGACGGTGACACCGTGCCTGTGACCCTGGTGGTCGAAGGCAAGGATGGCAAGCGTCAAAACATCGAAATCAAGGCCTCTGCCCGCACCGCTGCCGCGCCCGCCATGAAGCAGGGCGACGGCCACATGCACAAGCATTGATTTCGTGACTTTTTCCTGATCCATCCATGACCTGGACTTCTGCCCAACTGCGCAGGCTCAGCCTGTGGCTGCTGTGCGCGATGCTGCTGGCGGCTTTGGCCCCCACGGTCTCGCGTGCGCGGGCATGGAGCCAAGGCAGCGCCGTGCCATGGATGGAGGTGTGCACCACCGCAGGCGCTCAGCGCACGGCAGCCGACACGCCAAATGACGAAGCGCCACAGTCCGGGATGGGCATGCTCGACCATTGCGCTTTGTGCGTGCTGGCCAGCGACCGCTTGGCACCACCAAGCCCCGACTTTGTGTGGCAAGCGCAGCCGCAAGCGCCGCCCTTGCTGGCTCAGTTGGATCTTCGGGTCCCTGAAACCGTCCTGCACTGGACGGTCCACTCCCGCGCCCCACCTGTCCACGCCTGATTTCAGCCGTGGCAGGCCGGGCACATGCCCGACTGCTGTTTGCCAGATGTCCGCTTCTCATCGCGGGCACTGGCCCATTCAGTCCGGAGCATCGTGTGAAATTTTTGAATCCAATCCCGGTGGGTGAGCCCATCGAAGTCAAGCGCGGTCAATGCTTGTTGACCGCAGGTGGCGTAGGCCCAGTATGGCGCGTGACCCAGGGTGTCTTTAAATTAGAGCGCCAAGGCCAAGACGGTCCAATTCTGGTGCAGCTGGCCCAGGCCGGTGACCTGATCGGCGTGGAGGCCTTGTGTGCCGAGCCTTATGCCTTCACGTCCGTGGCCTTGGTGAATGCCCAAGCGGTACCCCACCCGGTGAGCCAAGATCTGGACCGCTACACCACCATGACGCAGGGCTTTATGCAGCAGCAACGCCAGACCTGCGACATGCACCGTTTGCGTACAGGCCCGATTGCGCAAAGACTGGCTTACTTGCTCACCATGCTGGGCAAGCAAGCCGATGGTCGCGTGATGCCTTTGCCGCGCAAAGAACTCCCCACACTCAAAGAGATGGCCCGCGTGGTCGATTCCACCTTCGAAACGGTGTGCCGTGAGCTCAACACTTTGTTGCCCGAGCGCAAACAAGCCCGACCCGCCTCTACCGGTCTTTGGGCCGTGGGGCCGGCCTTTGCCATGGCGGTTTGAAAGCAAGACATGCAGCACTTGATTCTTAGACTCTGGCAAAGCGCACAAAAAACCGGCTTTGGCCTGGGCTTTGTGGCAGGCGGCTTGTTCATGGGGTTGGTGGCCCTGGCGTTGTTGAGCATGGGCGCTGCCCACGCACACGACTTTAAGAAGGGCGATGTGGTCATGGACCACCCCTACGCCACGCCCAGCCTGGCAGGCACGACCACAGGCGCGGTGTATTTCAAGTCCATCCGCAACAAAGGCAAAACGCCTGACCGCCTGCTGTCGGCCCGCACCGCTGTGGCTGCGCGGGTCGAAATCCACCAGATGCAGATGGACGGCAACGTCATGCGCATGCGCCAAGTGCCCGCCCTGGAGCTGCCCGCACAAACCGAAGTGTCCTTGCGGCACGGCGGCGCAGGCACGCACCACCTGATGCTGCTGGACATGGCCAAGCCCCTCAAAAACGGTGACCGCTTCGATCTGGAGTTGGTCTTTGAAAAAGCAGGCACCCGGCGTGTGAACGTCTGGGTGCAAACACCGCGAGCAGGTGCGCCTGCGCATCAGCATTAATTTTTGAACTGGAGAACACGATGAAAAATCTTTTCACCCTGACGGCAGTGGCCTTGACCCTGAGCGCCTGCAGCACCCTGCCCAGCCCACCCACTTCCCAAGCCGTTGAGCTGAAGTTTGCCGCCCAAATCAACGGCCAGCCCTTTGCCTGCGGCCAGCGTTACGAAGGCGTGGGCAGCACGCGCTCGACCATCACGCCCAGCGACTTTCGCATGTATGTGAGCGAGGTCAAGCTGGTGCGCCAAGACGGCAGCACCGTGCCCGTGCAACTTGCACAAGACGGCGTGTGGCAACAGCAATCGGTGGCGCTGCTGGACTTTGAAAACGGCGCAGGCCCTTGCCGCAATGGCACAGAAGCCACCAACACCAGCGTGCGCGGCCAAGCGCCTGCGGGCGAGTACACCGGGGTGGAACTCACCGTGGGCGTGCCCTTTGCACAAAACCACCAAGACCCCACGGTCGCCCCCGCGCCGCTCAACTCCACAGCCATGTTCTGGAACTGGCAAGGCGGCTACAAGTTCATCAAGTTCGACACCGCCAGCAGTGGCATCAGCACAGACAAACCCGCAGCAGCCAACGCCATGGGCCCGGTCACGCGCTACTCGGTGCACCTGGGCAGCACGGCATGCGCGGGCGAGAGCAAAACCCAGGCCCCCAGCGCTTGCCAAAACCCCAACCGCATGACGGTGCGTTTCGATGGCTTTGACCTGCGCAAAAACACCGTGGTGGCCGACATGGGCGCGGTGCTGGCACAGGCCAATGTGGACGTCAACGCCAAAGGCACATCGCCCGGCTGCATGAGCTTCCCCAAAGACGGCGACTGCCCACCTGTGATGCAGGCGCTGGGCCTGGCCTATGACGGCGTGGCCGCTGCAGGCCCTCAACGCCTTTTGTCCAAGCGCTGATCTGCACCCCAGAGCTCGGCCATGAACCCTTTGCGCAAAACCCTGAGCACCTGCCTGCTGGCCTTGGCCGGCTGGGCTGTGCTCACGGGCAGTTCCACAGACGTTTTTCATTGGGACCTGCCTGCCTGGGTGCCACGCCCTGTGGTGCCCGCAGACAACCCGATGAGTGCGGCCAAGGTCGAGCTGGGTCGGCACCTGTTTTACGACCAACGCCTGTCGGCTGACAGCAGCATGTCGTGCGCCACCTGCCACCACCAGGACAAAGCCTTCACCGACGGACTGGCCGTGGCCAAGGGCGTGACCGGGCAAGCGGGTCAACGCAGTGCCATGGCGCTGGCCAATGTGGCCTATCTGCCTGTGCTCACTTGGGCCAACCCCAACCTCACGGCTTTGGAGGTGCAGGCGCTCATTCCGCTGTTTGGCGAGCACCCGGTCGAGATGGGCATGGCAGGGCGAGAGAAAGAACTGTTTGCACGCCTGCAAGCCGATGCGCGTTACCGCGACTTGTTTGCCAAAGCTTTTCCAGCCGAAGCCGAAAAAGGCAGCGAGGCTTTGTATTCGCTGGGCACACTGACCAAAGCCTTGGCCAGTTTTCAGCGCAGCCTGCTCTCGTTTGACAGCCCGTATGACCGCTACAAATACGGCGGCCAGCCCACGGCCATATCCCCAGCGGCCAAGCGCGGAGAAAGCCTGTTCTTTGGCGAAAAGATGGAGTGCTACCACTGCCACGGCAGCTTCACCTTCACCGACAACATCCGCCACAGCAAGCTGCCATTGGCCGAGCGCGGCTTTCACAACACGGGCTTGCACAACCTGGATGGCCGGGGTGCCTACCCCGCAGACAACCCGGGCATCAGCGAGTTCACGGGCGACGCCGATGACATGGGCAAGTTCCGCACGCCCAGCCTGCGCAACATTGCGCTGACTGCGCCCTACATGCACGACGGCTCGATGGCCACGCTCGACCAAGTCATCCGCGCCCACTACGCGCAGGCCGGCCGCGCAGGTGGTACGACCAACGGGCCCAGCCCCTTGCGCAGTTCATTGATCGGGGGCTTCGAGGTCAGCGAGCAAGAAGTCAGCGACCTGGTCGCTTTCTTGAACACCTTGACCGACCACACGTTTGTTCATAACCCTCGCCACGCGAATCCGTGGACTGTCAGTCGTTGAGGCCTTGACATGCACCGTTCACACCCCCTCTTTCGCTCACTGAGCCGCCTCGTGCTGGTTTGGTACGTGCTGTTTGTGGGTGTGTCGGTTTTGGCTGCTACGCTGCAGCCCAAAACCATGGACGTGGTGTGTTCCACCATGGGCATCATGAAGGTGGTGGTGCAAGGCGAGGGGGAAGCCGCCGCCTTGAGCAGCAGCATGGACTGCCCGCTGTGCGCTCACGCCACACCCGCATTGCCGCCGCCCACGGTGGCGGCTTTGGCCCATGTGCCAGATGCACGCGCCTACATCGTGCAAGCCTTGCCCGAGGCGCTGCTGCTGGCCCGCACCGCGCCGCCTCTGCCTTCTCGCGGGCCACCTGATCTGATTTGAACGCCGTAAGGCGCATTTCCTCCGCTCGAGAAATCTCTTGGGCGTTGCTCTTTCGCGTGCACGGCAGCGCCTGCGCGCACAGATTTCATCAGACTATGCAAAAACAATTCAAATTCTCGCCCGTTGCAATCGCCCTGTGGGGCTTACTGCCTGCCGCAACGGTATGGGCGCAATCGCCGCAAAATGATGTGCTCATCATTGCGCCCGCCGTGATCGACAGCAACAGTGCCGATGACATGGCAGGTTTCCGAACGACAGTGACATCGCGTCAGATCGAAGACCTGAATGCGATCGATGCCGCCGCCGCATTACGCCGTACACCGGGCGTCAGCATTTCTCGCTTCAATCCAGTGGGCTCCTTCGGTGGTGAAGAAGGTGGTGCGGTTTATATCCGTGGCATGGGCTCCAGCCGCCCCGGCAGTGAAATCAAGACCTACATCGATGGCGTCCCTTTTTACATGGGCATCTGGAACCATCCTTTGCTGGACCTCTTGCCACTCAACGGCATGGCCCGATTGAATGTCATCAAAGGTCCGCAACTGCACGAATTTGGCAACACGTTTGGGGCCATTGCCCTGGAGCCCAAAAAGGCACGGGCCGCAGATGGCGTCTCGGGTGAGGTGAGTGTGCGTGGCGGGAGCTTTGGTACCGTGGCAGAGCAGTTGGATGTCAGTGGCCGACAGGGCGACTGGAACTTCGCGTTGGCTCAGGGACATGCTTCTTCCGATGGCCATCGGCCGGACGCCAAAGGTCGCTTGAACAATGTCATGGGCCAATTGGGTTACAGGATTGACCGCCAGTGGTCGATTCGCCTGCTGGCCATGAACAGCAGCAATACCGCGACCGACCCTGGCCATCAGGATACGCAGGCCAACAAGGGACAGACTTTCAATACCCGTGGCGATTTGTTGGCGTTGACTGTCGCACATCAGCATGACAAAGTTCAAGGCAGTTTCAAGGTGTACAGCACCGAAGGCTACGGGGAACAAAATCCTGGATTGAAGTCGAACTTCAAAACAACGGGCTTGCGTTGGCGTGAAAGCCTGCAGCCATGGCAAGGTGGGCAGGTGCAGGCAGGCCTGGATGTCGACAAGATCGGTGGTGATGTGCCTACCGTTGGGTTCGTGGCCGCTGATTTGCGCGTGAGCTCTCCCTTTGTGGCGGTCAGTCACAAGTTGGACTTGACTGGCGGCTGGTCGGCCACGCCGTCCGTGGGTGTGCGCCACTACAGCCACAATGTTTTGAAGTCAGAGTCCGCGCATCAGGCGGGCTTGGTACTGGCGCAGGGGGAACGTTTGGCATTGCGGGTTCAGATGTCCAAAGGGGTCAACTACCCAGGACTGGATGCCGCTGTGTTGTCGCACCTCATGGCTCCCCTCGGAAATACTTGGAAATCCTTGGGCGCAGAACGGCTTGACCATCAGGAGTTGGGCGTGAGCTGGAAACCCTCAAGCGATACCTCGGTGGACTTGGCCCTGTTCAAAGACCGTGTCAAGGACCGTTACATTTTTGCTTTCCCTCCTGCAGTATCGGCCCCTGGTTTTGTCCACTTGGGCACCTATGACGTGACAGGGACAGAGCTCACCTGGGCTCAATCCATGGGCAAGTCTTGGCAGATGTTTGCGGGATGGACGCACCTGAACAGCAGCAAGTCAGATTTGCCGTATGCACCACAAGACAGCCTCAGTGTGGGCATCAATTGGCAAGAAGGCCCGTGGCGTGCCAGTGCTGATGCACAACACCAGACCCGCATGACGGTGTTGGGTCAAGCGCGTACGGTTAGCACCAATACCGTTCAGGTCAATGGATTCACTGTGGCCAATCTGCGCTTGGGATACAAGGTCCCGCAACTCGGACAGCGTGGCGAAGTCTTTGCAGCGATTGAGAATCTTTTGGATAAAACCTACACGTTTCGCGAGGGCTACCCCATGCCTGGACGTTCTTTGCAAGTGGGTGTGAAAGCCAGTTTCTGACGCCAAAAGGAATAAGTACCATGACAAAAATTTTCTTTTCCGCCTTTTTGGCGGCTTGGTTGGCATCTGCCAGTGGCCATCAGGTTGCTGGGGATCATCACTCTTCCAAGGTCAGTCCGGCAAAAGACATGCAGACCATCGTGCATGTCATGAAGAAGCAGTTTGACCAACCCAAGTCTCCTTTGCAGGTCGCGCCTGTGGTTGTAGAGGGCGACTGGGCATTGGCGGGTTGGTTGCAAGGCGAACGCGGTGGGCGTGCGTTGCTGCAAAAACGGCACGCTCATTGGGTGATCGTGGTTTGTGCCGGGGATGGCCTGCGACAAGCAGACGCTTTGGTGCAAACCGGCATGCCCAACGATGTCGCGACTGCATTGTCGAAAAAGCTGCAAACGGCCGAAAGCCGACTGCCTGCTGACACTTTGAAGAAGTTCGCTTCCTTTGAGGGCATGTTGCGGGTGGATGGTGATGCCGGTCATGGCGCTCCACATGGGTCCCATGGGGCTCATCCCAAAAACAATTCACCGCGCTGAATTTGCGCACGGGAAAGGGACGCACTGCTTCGGGATCCAGCAGGCGTCAACACCTTGAGGGCTGCGCAGTCTTCTCGCCATCAATTCAATCTATGGAATAAAAAAATGTCTTTTCAAATTTCACGTCTTTCTCCTGTCGCGTTGGCCGCATGGGCTTGCTGCGCCGCTTTGGCGCAAGCCCAAACACAAACCATCGAAGTCACGGCTGACAAAGACCGATATCAGCCAGCCTTGACGCAAGCCGCCACCCGCTCAGCGGTGCCTGTCGAGCAGGTGCCTCAGTCCATCGTGAGCATTTCGCGTTCGGTCATCGAGGACCAGGGCAGCAAAACGGTTTCGGACGCCTTGCGCAATGTCAGCAATGTGAACGAAATCGATCCACGCGACAGCAACAACGTGGGCTTCAAAATCCGCGGTTTCAATGCGGCCATGGTGGTCGATGGTGTCTCGGTGCCAGGCTGGTTTCAGAATCAAGAGAGTCTGGTGGGCGTTCAGCAAATGGATGTGATCAAAGGCCCAGCGGGTGGCCTGTATGGCAGCGGCCAGGCGATTGGCAATTATTCGACGGTGGGCGGCACGATTGCCGTGACTACCAAAGACCCTGTTGCCAAGGCCTCGCGTGAAGTGGGTGTCAAGTTGGGTAACTTTGGCCGCCGCAATGCGCACGTTGATTTGAATCAGCCGATCAACGAGGCATGGGCGTTTCGGGTCAACGGCGAGCATGACCGCTCTGACAGCGAAACCCAAGGCGTGTTCTTCCGCAAGTCGGCGCTGAACCCGAGCCTGTCCTGGTCGGCCGATGCCAAAACCAAAGTGGTCATCAAGGCCCGCATGTTGGACAACACCACGGTGGATTATTCGGGCTTGCCACGCGCATGCGCGTCGGCCACCGAGCCTGCTGCAGGCGTAGGCCGCAGCACCTTCGTCACCGCCACCGGCTTGCCCGACACCACACAAAAGTCACGCGGTCTGAATGTGCAGTGGACGCAAGTCTTGAACGATGACTGGACGCTGAAGGCCCTGGCTGCACACAACACGGCTGAGGTGGATCAGCGAGGGGCATTTCCATACCCATATGGCAGTGCTGGTAGCTTTGGTTCTTCGGTGAGTTTGTATGGAGTGCGTTTGTGGGAGAAGTTGACCTCGGACACCCTCCAAGTCAGCTTGAACACATCCATCAAATCAGGGAGTGCTTTGCACCGCATCAGTTTTGGCCTTGATCGAGACGAAACCCGTGACGATGCATTCATGGCTTACGCAGACCCTTATCCATTCGGGTATGGGTTTTCTCCTCTCGACGGGCTGACTCCAACGGACTTATCAAGCAACTTAAGGCCCGTTTGGTTTGAGCCCACGGTACCTAATGAATCAAACCGACAACATAACCGAAGCACTTCAACCGTGGCCTTTATTCAGGACCAAGTTCAGATCGGCAATTTGCATTTACACGGCAGCTTGCGTCACACCCGCACCACTGGGAAAGATTATTACGTTGACCCGGTCATGATGATCAACATCAACACCCCTCGCAGCAATAGCAAGGTCACGCCTCGCTTCGGAGCTGTTTTTGACGCCAGTGATGTCGTGTCCTTCTTTGGTGGTTACAGTGAAATGTCACGCGTACCCTTTGGCCTACGTTTTAGAACAGCACCCAAAATGGAGGAAGCCGTTCAAAAAGAATTGGGTCTTCGCATCAAGGGCTGGAATGGTCTAAGCGCCACTGCTGCAGTGTTTGATATTCAACGTAAAAACGCGGCAGTGTCTGACGGTATGTTTTCGGTGCAGACAGGTGTTCAGCAAGCAAAAGGCCTCGATGTTGACTTGCGCTGGCAAGCCGCACCTTCACTGGCATGGATTGCAGCCTATACGCACCAAACCGCAGAAATCACTCAGGACACCACGGACCTGGTGGGCAAACGCCTGTTCAATGTGCCTGAACAAACACTGCGCGTGGCAGCACGTTACGACGTGCGACAAGGCGAGTGGAGTGGCCTGGGTCTTGGCTTGGGCGCGTCGCATCGCTCCAACCTGGCTGGTGACACCAGCAACACCTTCTTGATGCCCGCGGTCACCTTGTGGGATGCACAGGCCAGTTACAAACGCGGCGACATCCAGTACAGCGCCAGCATCAGCAACCTGCTCAACAAACAGTATTACGCGCCCATGGCCTATTTTGGTGGTGGCCAAGTCGTACCCGGTTTGCCGCGCAGCCTGGTGGTGGGCATCAGCACGAAATTCTGATCCATCCACCACGCCACAGGAGGGGGCATCCGCAAGGGTGCCCCTTGAGCTCTCATGAACCGTCGTTATTTCTCTCGTTTGTTGTCCTGGCCCTCTGTGGTGCTGGGCTACTCGGCCATGCAAACGTCCCAAGCGTCGGCCAAGCCCGCTGCCGTGCAAGCGCCCTCAAAGCAAGCTGCTGATGAGCACCACTTGGCCACCATGGACCGTTACGCGCCGCTCATTGGCGGCCCCAAAATCACCATCGGCATGTTGGTTTATCCGGGCATGTTTTTGCAGGATTTGGTCGGACCCTTGACGGTGTTCGAGTCCTTGATGAACAAGGAAATTCACCTGCTCTGGAAAGACCTAGAGCCAGTGGGCAATGAAAGCCCGGGGCCTGCCGCGCTGATTCCGGTCAAACCCACCACCACCTTCGCGCAATGCCCCGAGCAGCTGGACGTGTTGTTTGTGCCGGGTGGCGTGCCGGGCACCTTCACCATGATGGAAGACCCGGAAGTCCTGGCCTTTCTCAAGGCCAAGGGTCAAACCGCCCGCTATGTGACCAGCGTGTGCACCGGCTCCTTGATTTTGGGGGCAGCGGGTTTGCTCAAGGGCTACAAAGCCACCTCGTATTGGGACACCCGTGATGTGCTCAAGGAGCTCGGCGCGATTCCCACGCGGGGCCGCATTGTGGTGGACCGCAACCGCATCACAGGCGGCGGCGTGACGGCCGGGATCGACTTTGGTCTCAAGCTGGTGGCACTGCTGAAAAGCCGGGTCTATGCCGAGGCGGTGCAGTTGTACCTGGAGTACGACCCGCAGCCCCCCTTCAATGCCGGTTCGCCCGAAAAAGCGCAGCCACTGGCCAGACAGTTCCTAAAAGACATGTTTGCCGGGATGCGGGCCAATGCGTTGGCGACGGCCAAGCGGGCGATGCAGAGACTGCTGAGTGGGCCAACCTGAGGTGGTCACCCCACGTAAACTGTTGGCAAAGGAAAAGTCATGGTCCATTCGATCCAATTGCCGCATGTTTACGAGTCATTTGTTGCCACGCCCTTCACCCCCAACATCGGGGCCACGCTCCATGGTTTGGACTTGTCGCAGCCACTGAGTGATCTCGCTCAAAGCGAGTTGAAGGCCGCTTTGGCCCGGTACGAGGTGCTCTTTTTTCGGGATCAAGTGCTCACCCCTGTTCAGCAGGTGGCCTTCACCCGCAGTTTTGGCCAAGTCAACGAAGTCAAAGCCTTCTTTCCCCGAGTGGAGAGCCAGCCCGAGATTGAAATTGTGGAAAGCACCGCCGAGCGCCCGGCTGCCAACAACAACTGGCATTCCGACATCACTTGGCAGGCCAACCCACCCATCGGCACCAGCTTGTATGCGCAAGTCATTCCGGCCAGCGGTGGCGACACCGTCTGGGCCAGCATGACCACCGCCTACGAGGCTTTGCCTGCTGACTTCAAAGCCTATCTGGAAACCCTGAGTGCCATGCACACTTGGGAGGTGACCGGCTGGACCGAATACTTGCTGCGCCAAGATGCCACGGGCGAACAGCTGCAGGCTGCTCGCGCCAAATACCCGCCCGTGACGCACCCGGTGGTGCGTGTGCACCCCGTCACAGGCAAAAAGATTTTGTACGTCAACCCGACCTTCACCACCCACATCCACGGCCTGCCGCGCACGCAAAGCGACGCCTTGTTGGCGCAGTTGTTTGGGCTGATCACAGCGCCCGAAGTGCAGGCTCGGTTTTGCTGGCAGCCCCATTCATTGGCGGTTTGGGACAACCGCTCGACCCAGCACTACGCCGTGGCCGACTTTTATCCGCAGCACCGCAAGCTGCACCGCATCACGTTCACGGCAGACCATGCGTTTTGAGTGCGTCAGATTGTTTGAAAGCGTCTTCGGGTAAGCTTTGCTCAGTCCTTTTTCAGGAGACACCATGAGCGACTCATCCGCCTTCGGCTTTGGCAAATTCGTACCAGGCTTTGACTTCTTGCAAAACCTGTCCAAGACGGCAGCGCAAGCCACACCTGGCGCCAGTGCGGGCGCTGTGCCTGGCATGGCCAGCTGGGTGGCGCCCACGCTCAGCATCGAAGAAATCGACAAGCGCATTCAGGAGCTCAAGTCGGTGCTGTTCTGGTTGGAGCAAAACACCACGGCGCTCAAGGCCACCATCCAGGCGATGGAGGTGCAAAAGATGACCCTGTCCACGCTGCAAAGCATGAACGTGAGCATGGCCGATTTGGCCAAGGCCTTCACGGCCAAAGCACCTGCTGCTGGGCCACAAGCTGCTGCGCCCCAGCAGGCCGCACCGCAGCCCGAACCCGTTCAGCCAGAGCCTGATGTGGAGAAAGAGGCGACTGAAGAACCTTCGACGGGGGCCGCCTCAGCCAAGCCTGCTGTGGACCCGATGCAGTGGTGGGGGGCATTGACCCAACAGTTCCAAAATATTGCAGCGGCTGCTGTCAAAGACGTGGCCGCTGAAGCCATGAAGACGGGCATGACGGCCAAAGGGGCCAGCACGTCAGCTGCAGGCAAAAAACCGACCCCTGCCAAAAAGGCAGCAGCCAAGAAGACTGCCGCTGCCAAACGCAAACCGACTGCCAAATCTGCGCCGCGTCAGGCGGCCTCCAAGCGCAAAACGTCATGAAACTTTTTCCCTACGGCCACGCCACCCATCCGCAGTGGCGCATGGCCGCAGGATTGGTGCTGGCGCAGTTGCGAGCGCAGATGACCTTGCCCGACTATGCGGCGGAGCCCCGTTTGGCGCTGGTCTACATCACCGACCACTATGCCCACGAGGCACAAGCGCTGCTGGACCATTTGCGCCAGGAGTTGCCCGAAGTCACCGATTGGACGGGCACGGTGGGCGTGGGCATCGCGGTGAACAACGCCGAATACTTTGACGAACCGGCCTTGGCTGTCATGCTGTGCAATGTGCCTCCAGCGCATTACCGTGTGTTTTCGGGGGTGTCGCCATTGCCTGCCCACTGGGCCGACGCTGCTCTGGTGCATGCCGATCCGGCCACGCCCGATTTGGCAGAGTTGATTGATGAGATGGCCGCACGCACGCGGCAAGGGTATTTGTTTGGCGGCTTGACTTCCAGCCGCACCCGCAGCGTGCAGTTCGCCATCAGCGCCGACCAACCCCAAAGCTTGGTGGCGGGCGGCGTATTTGAAGGGGGCCTCAGCGGTGTGGCTTTTTCATCGCAGGTGAATTTGCTGTCTCGTGTGACGCAAGGCTGTCAGCCCATAGCCCCCGAGCGCGAGATCACCGAAGTCGACCAGCACCTGGTGCTCAAGCTCAACGGCGAGGCTGCACTGGATGTGCTGCTGGATGAATTGAACATCAACTTGAGTGAGCCGCAAAAAGCGATTCCGGTGGTGCGTTCAACATTGGTGGGGCTCAGCCCCTCTGGTCAGTCGGGCGTGGGCCGAACAGGTAATTTGGGCAACGATGTGTTGGTGCGTCACATTGTGGGTCTGGACCCCACGCGCCAAGGGGTCGCTGTGGCCGAGCATTTGGAATTGGGCATGCGCTTGACGTTTTGCCGACGTGATGTGCACGCTGCCCGTGCCGATCTGGTGCGCGTGTGTGCCGAAATTCGCGAAGAACTTGAACCGGAAATGTTGTCGATACAGGCCATCAGCGCGCTCAGTGATGACCCAGTGCCCACCTTGCCGCAGGGGGGCCAACGCATTGCAGGAGCGGTTTATGTGAGCTGTACCGGAAGGGGCGGCCTTCACTTTGGTGGCCCCAGCGCCGAGCTGCAGATCATCCGCCACGCCTTGGGCGATGTGCCTTTGGTGGGGTTTTTTGCTGCAGGAGAGATTGCCCGCAACCATCTGTATGGTTACACCGGGGTGTTGACGGTATTCACGGCCGATTGATCACACCCCGCGTGCTCTATCTGTCTTGAACTGCGCCCGGAACTGCGCGAACTGGCCCACGTCCAGCGACTCGCGCACTTCGCGCATCAGGTTCAGGTAGTAGTGCAGGTTGTGGATGGTGGTCAGCATGGGGCCG
>ERZ1034363.1120-NODE-1120-length-16053-cov-10.508575_pt1 | contig 16053 bp, 23 predicted proteins | sample MGYA00520616_ERZ1034363 | MGnify/ENA primary metagenome ERZ1034363 (study PRJEB33736, sample SAMEA104284506) | Azolla filiculoides | biome: Urban; feature: Water surface; material: Ditch water | place: Netherlands | collected 2015-10-28 | depth 0-0.1 m ...
TGAAAAGGCACAGACCCAGGCTGGCCTTAGAAATGCAATTAAACAATATCGCTTGCAAAAGGGAAGTTGATGTAGTATAGTTGTTACACATTCACAGTAAGGAGTAAAACATGAAACGCGTAATCCTAGTAGCAGCACTGGTATCTGGCACAGCAATGGCTGGTGAGTTCACATACGATGTTGAGCCGTACAGCGCATATCCTGAGATTCTACCGGTGGCACCAATCAGCCGTAACGCACCGACTACGATTTGGCAAGCTGACAATTACACATTTATACAAGAACCACGCAGCACGACTGTCGTGCAGCAGCTGGGTCAGCTCACATACATTCGTGAACAAAACACATTGAATCAAACGGTCTGTCAGACCATTGGTAAATTTACATACTGTAACTAAGGGGAAAACCATGTACGCACAACACTACTATCAATACGAACCATCAGTTAGCACTAACATCATGGATCGCTTCCGCAAGATGGGCTGGGTGCCACCATCGGAAGATCCTAAATACCTCGAGAAGTGGAAGTATTATCAAGAGTGTGCATGGCGCAAGGAGCAGCAAAATGGGAAAAACTGAGGACGATTACGATGATTTGTGGGGTCCGACTGACGAGGATAGCCGTGGCGATTATGACCGTGACATTCAACGACAGAAGGAGCTAGATGATGCAGACTGGCCTACAGATCCTCAATAATATGTTCGGCTACAACACACCGATCCCCGATGCACCGGTAACAAGGAACCATCGGATCGGGGTGTATAGCTCCGGTTATCAGCGTAACTATAAGGAAGAGGAACGGCTGGCGCAGCAAAAAGCTGCTAAACCAATCAAAGATCCAAATGTTCTTAAAGATTCGGAAAAGATAATCCTTAAGATCGTCAATAAAGGTGAGGGATTGACTGGTATTGATGTGTCTAAAAAGACCAAGTGGACAGCTAATCATTGTTCGATGATACTGACATCTTTGTATCGCCGTGGTCTAATTACGCGCATTAAACAAAAGGATGCTGGCACCCGTTGGTACGTCTATGCTAGAAAAGTCTGACATCGCACACTTGATCCGTAAACACAGCTTGATGCAAGGCGAGGTTGATTCTCGCCACATTGAGCTTCTCAATGAAATATATGCGCTAGGTATCGTGGCTGGTGTGGCTCAGGCCAAGGCAGCTGTGGAATGGCGCGTCAACGGCCCTATGTGGGTTGACTTTATAGAAGAAGGAACAGTATGGCCGTCATAGATCACCCAGTCCACGAAAAGGTCAGGATCTCTGAAAACAAACCTTATGGGTGCCACAATCGTAAAGACTTCATGGAAGCGTATTACGCACCTAATCGTGCAGCAGGAACGGATGGTTACAAGCCAACCTGGTGGCTAGAGCGGGTTCGTGTACCGTTTACCATGAGTCGTGAGTGTCGGTTCGATATGAGCCTACGCGATCCTCGATGTGAGGGATGTAAGCACCGTGGCTCAGGTGAGGCTTATGACGCTCGGGTAAGAGCAGCAGCCAGCGTCAAGTAAAAAAGAACCCGCCTAGTGGCGGGTTTTTAATTTGCCAGGAGGGGACAAGGCAAGAAAACGAAACAGGTACAGTTTACCAGATCTTTTTCCCAGCCGCAAGCGTAACAGATGAGCCAGCCATCTTCTTCAAATACTTTTGCACCGCAGCAAGGACAGGATTTCATTTGTTCAGGTTCGCCATGATCCGGGTGCCGAACAGGAAGCCGAAGGCGATGTTAGCCGCTTCCAATGCGATGCCCTTGGTGTAGTCATCGACTGGCAGATAGATACTAGTGATGCCTACGGAAATAACAGCAAGAGCCCCGATGTATCGAGAAGATGCTCTAAGATCAATAACCCACTGACTAGGAGTGCCGCCCGGGTTGTCCAGAGCAGCCAAAGCGTTAAGTTTTTGTATGTCATTTTGGTCAAGCTGAATCTGCTCAGCGATGGTGGTTGGACGAACACTGCCGGTGAACTTGGCAATAACCTGCTTAATACCCTCAATGCCGACTGGTACTAATGCCGATAGGATAGCTTCAAGGATCATACCATCTCCAATGCTTTGGCACGGACCTCGCTGCCACGACGTAACCAGCCCTTGCCGAATGTGTTAAACGTAGGCAGTGAGCGCCAGAAGGCTTCCCGTTTATCGCAGAACTGCTCGATCACCAGTCGTGGACCTTTGACGTTTACAGAAGCGAGAGTAATAGGGCCAATAGCCCCATCAGGAACAGCGCCAACAACAGATTGTAGGAACTTGATTGCTCTGACCTTACCGGAGTTGACAGCGGTATCGAACACACAGTAATCAACGCCACTAGGAAGATCATCACATCGGCAAGCATCCCAGAATCGATTGGCATAGAGAGGTCTCACTATTTCCGGCGTTAATGCCTTCATGTCATCAACAGAGTTATCTTTGCCGGTCCACTCATCCCATGTCTTTTTAGTCACACCGAGATTAGTGATGCCGCCTGGATCTGAGTTATGGTTCGAGAAACCGCCTTCATGCTTCAGAAGCTCGGTAAAGCAGGCTTCAAAGTTGCCGCGCATTACTTTGCTTCCAGCCGATCAAAGAGCTTTGTGATATGGGCATCCAGCTTGTCGAATCTTGCGTCAATCTTGTCCAGCTTATTCTCGATCTGGTCTTGACGAACATAATTGCGCGGGAGATCCACTTCAATCGCATGGACTTCATTCTTCAATGTTTGAATTGAATCCCATATCTGGCGACAAAACCATCCAATGGCAGTCAGGGCAGTACCGCCCACCAGATTGATTATGATCTGCCAGTGTTCCATAGTGTGATTCCGAGGGTTATGTTTCTGTCATTGTACCAAAGCGTTTAGGTTATCAATAGACCCTCTTAGCGCATTACGCTTGGCTTCACGGGTTTTTGGACCTTGGTGTTTCTTGACAGGTTTAATTCTACGCATACGCTCGTCCAGCATCTCGGCCAGATCCATCATGCGTTCACGACTGGCAAGTGCTGTTTGACGGGCACGCTCATCAGCAGCACGGGCAGCAATCTCTTCAAAAGCACGGGCTTGATCACGGGCTTTCTGAATCGACTGCTCAACCCATGCACGATCCATCATCTTTTCGGCAATGGCTTTGTCAGAAAGAGTCTTAAATCCTGGTGCAACTTCAGCCAGATCAACCTTGGTGCGATCCCATGCAATCTTTTCTGACGCTGACATCAACCCTCGTTGACCAGCAGCAACCTTTTCAGCAGCAGATGCTAGATTGACACCTGTATCACGAATTACATCAGGTGTAGCGCCCTTCAGACCCTGATCGACTGGGCGCAATCTGCCAGTAATTGGATCAAGATCATACAGTTGACCACCGCTTGCTGGTGCGCGACTAGCAGCAGCTTGAGCTTCAGCAGCTTGGGCAGCACGCACATCAGCGGCAGCTTCACGACCATATTCATACTGGCGTTGTTGACGCGCCATCGCTAGATCAGCTTCAGCAGATGGTGCTGCCAAACGCGGTGTCTCGACAATAGGAGCTTCTGAACCAGGAACCCAGTTTGGTCTCATATTCAGATTTGGCTCAAGCGGATTAGGCTGACCCTCGTTCAGTGCGTTACGCCAATCGTACACAGCAGGCACACCTTGAGTCTGACTCACTTGAGTAGCCAACTGATTCGGCATAATGCGGAAGTCAGGAGCAACAGCATTGGCTGCTTGATACCCACGACCAGCGGCGTGTTTAGCCACAGCTTTGCTACCTAAGTAACCCAAAGCACTACCGAGGGCACCACCGGTAAGCCAACCAGCACCGGTTGCTTCACCCAGTAAAGCACCAACTGTACCCGGAATACCGGATCGAGTGAATGTTTCAGCAGCTGCACCACCAAAGCCAGAGGGTGTCGATTTGAATGAGTCTGGGTAATTTGCTGCAACATTTGCCAGCTTTTTCAAGTTACCTGTCAATGCGTTGGGTTTTGAAGCCAGTCTAGCCAGCTTCGATACATCTGGAATAGCTGTTGCTAGATCAGTAATGTCTTGAGCAACATACGATTTAGCCATTACCTGACGAGCTTTTTGATAATTTGACAGCATTTTCGGATTACCGATATTACTGTCAATTAACTCCTCAAGTGTGTTTGCGATACCCATATAAGCATCGGCAATCTCCACATCCTTCGGACCTTTGCTTGGACTGTCACGCAACACTTTAGCTTTTGCGCGAAGGTCGGACACATTGTTAAGTAATTGATCGCCGGTCAGACCTTCACCGATACGGCCTACAGCAGTGTCAATGAGTGAATCAATCTCGCCTTTGAGTGCTTTATCTGCAATAAGCGCAGGATCTCTACGTAGCTTTTCAAGTTGGCTCAATGTATCTTTGTCAGCTTTGAACAGTTCTACACCACGCACAGCGTCATAAGCCGGTGCTACCTGAGAACGGGCTAAATCGAACGCTGCTTCATCGAGTGTTGTTGATTCAGGAGGCAAGCCCAAATCTTCAGCAATTGCGTCATGAACAGGCTTACGATTGGCTTCTGTTCGTTTTTCAGCACTTCTGGTTTTACCGCCAATAAACTCAACAGTTTTGGTTTTAAGATTTGGATTAGATACTTCCGCAGGTATGGCGATGTTGAGATCAGCGGCATCTTTGGATGCTTCAATCTGCGGCGCACGGCGATATGATTCTGCTGATTTTGTAGCAGCGATCCGTTCTCTACGAGCTTCCAGAGGAGCTTTAACCTTCTCAACCACCGGAGCCAGCGCATTAACACCAGCTTCTACAGCAGGAACAGCCAATCGATTAGCAATACCAGCGCCTTGACGAATGGCCGGATTAACAAGATTACCACCTGTAGCCACCAGCATACCTGGGGTCAATGCAGGAATCTTAAGCTTCTCGGCACCTTCAGCCATACCACCTAGAACTGCTTTAGCTGTTTCAGTTTGAGGTTGACGGGCACCAGCCCATTGTTCCGGCTTACCACCAGTAGCTACAGCAGCAACGGGTAGCGTGGCAAGATTGTAGGCCATCAGTGCCGGTACTTCTACGGCACCTTTAATAAGATCTTTTGCTCCACCAATGATTCCCTTACCTTCAAGAAATCCTTTTCTTGGGGTCGGAAGCACATCAGTTTCAGCACCTGGGATCAAATGAGCTTTGCTTCCTTCAAATGCTGGAGTCGGAGCTGGCGTAGAAGCGCCCTTGAGAGTCATTAAACCCTCATCTGACATCTTGCTTAAATCACCTGCTTTTAACGCATAAAGGTCAGCATCAGAAAGGCGGCTCAGGTCCATACTATTTCCTTTGTTTGCGACGGGCTATTTCCGCATCAATGTCACTTACACTCGGTAAACCGCTGGTTTTTGGTTCTTCAGGAGCTTTTGATGTACCAGTGAGCGCGTTCTGCTTATCGACTAAGTATTTATCAAATGCTTTAAGTTTACCCGTAATAATGTCCGCATTATCGGTAGGCAGCGGTAAGAATCGATTAAGTGTTGCACGTTCACCTGATGATTGAGCAGTACCGGCACGCTCTTTAATAACACCGGAAATTGTATTGAATAGATACGAGCGATCTTCAATTTCTTGTTCTGTTGACATTCGACCGCCGATAGTTTCACCCAGTGCGCCACGACTAAACCCAAAAGCACTTGGAGAATTTTTAACGGCATTGAGAGAGCCTTGAATAATGGCACGCTGCTGATCGATTGATTCTAATGATTTAGCAGCAGAACCACTGGCTCTACCAACTTTACCGGGTGCACCGATAGGTTCACCATAACGGTTGAACTGAGTTACGTTACCTTTTTCGTCAGTAATTGTGTTGGCAACAACATCTGGTCCATATTGCAGATTGTGAGCACGTCGTGTTTCAGCAAGCTGACCCTGTGAAACACCCAGTTGACCACGATGGATACCAATCTCCTGATCTTTTTGGGCAGCAGTAATTGCGTCTTTAGCGTTTAGCGAGTAACTCAATCCGAATTGTTTAATCTTATTTGGATCACCACCGGTTGCTTCAAGTTGTGCAATCAGAGGTGTGGGATCTTCACCAGTTGACTTTGCGTATGTCATGATCTGACCGACAGCATTGTCCATAGTCGGATTGGTGTAAATGTTTGACGCATGATGCTCGATCAACTTCAAACCTTGAACTCTAGAATCAATGTTTGACTTTCGTTCCTCACGAAGTTCTTTACGAGCACCCATTGCCTGCTTAGGTAAGCCTGCATTTATAAGCAGCTGTGGAAGTTTATTAAGATCACCACCAGATTCTTTATATGCCGCAGCTTCAGCAAGAGCATTTTGATATTGCTGTTGCGCAGCCTGATTCTGCAACTCTTGAGCAGTATCTTGTCTAGCTAACTGAGCACCCTGAATCCAGCTAGTGCCCACTTTCGCAGGCATGTTGGGATCTAGTAATGCGAAATTGACTTCACCGACCATGATTTGATCCTTATCTCATCCAATCATCAGGGATGCCGCCACTGCTGCTACCATTCCACCAGTTACTTAGGCTTTTACCCACATCGCCCCAGTTGGTTTTAGCTGCACCGTAGCCCAGATTGTTACCGATACCCTGATACATGCTACCCAGTGCCTGACCACCACTTAGTGCAGCATTGGCTTGATTAGCGCCACCCGACATAAGAGTGTTGGCAATGTTAGAACCTGTGGTGCCAGCGGCACTTGATAGCGCGTTAGCTGAAGTCTGACCTACACCGGCAAGGGATGCAAGTCGATTATAGCCAGTGGCTTCACGAGCAACATCCGCGTTGTATTGAGTCAATGCGCGTTGATACGCATTGTTGTATTCTTGTGAGCCATAATCTTGACCGTATCGCTCGGCAGCTTTAAGAGCACCACCAGAGATCATACCGCCTTTAGCAGCAGCACTACGATTCAGTGCTTTTAGACCCTCTGATAGTCGAAACGCATAGCCTGGGTCGGAAGCAAGATCAACTTTGCCGGTAAATGCGGCGGGCATGAATCCTTTGACGCGCTCAGCTTCTTGAAGCGCACGCATACCGGTCGCACGCCAAGGCTCCTGAAGCTCAACCTGTTTGTTGAACATTGCATTTTGAGCATCAACCGCATACTTAGATGCTTCAGCAGAGATTCGCGCAGCTTCTTTAGTCGCATCAGAAGCCGCTGCTCCACCAGCAATACTGCCACCAGCACCGATTACACTACCAATTATCGCACCCCAAGGCATATCAGACTCCTTTCGCCCGATCAGATACAGGCATTTGTATTCATTCTAACCTAATTAGCAATCTCTGCAAATTAAAACTTCATCAACTTCTTCTGCGTCCGTCACATCAGTAGCATGGATACAGAACCACACAGAATCTTCAAGTGCTTCGATTTGATGGTGCGTGTTGGCTTTGATGGTCAAACACGCCGGACCAACGTATTCTTGAGCATCATCGTCTGTGCGGACAATGACGCGTCCTTTTCCAAGGATGCTCAGATGATCGTAATTGTGCGAATGGCTAATTGCCATGTATCCCGCAGGAAGGCTCATCTGCTTAGCATATACGCCGCTTGAAAAATGATGAATTGTGCCAGGGTCAGCATCAAATCGGCCCTCTTCCTGTTTGAATTGTTCTGCGATTGTCATAACGGTGCCACCATTTGTACGGTTGCGATAACAGACGGTGCTGCTGGTCTGATCGGATTAACTTGTGCGGGAATGTACTCAATCAGTACCCCTGAGTTAGAAGTATGCCAGACAATTTCAACATAATCATTAGCATCTAACTCAACGTAAAAATTCAAAGCAGCACACATGTGACCGTCTGTCCCAGCATGGCTCGATGTCACTGAGTAAACCGTGTTACTGTCAGCGATTGTTACATCGTTTTTCTTAAACCAGATGTCAACATCGTGAATAGACGAGTCAGTATTAACTATTTGAGCACTAAACTGCACATTGTAGATACCGGGGCGTTCAACGGTGATCTTACTAGATGTTGTACCAGATACCGTTGTGCTGGCAACCGTCTGCGAGGGGCTTACCGAGTAAGTCCCTTCGTAACCCCAAGGACGCACTGTATAAGTACCAGACGCTGTTCCGGTCATATTTGCAGACAATGTGATCGTGGTGCCTGATACATCAACGATTCGGGTGTTGGTTGGAATGTTGGTGCCAGATATGAACTGACGGGCTTCTAGTCCAGTAGAACTACTGACGGTTAAGGTATTAACACCAGAACCCCCACCAGACCCCGTAGGAGTTGCAACGGCTGTAGCTGTGGATGACAGTTGTAGATAAACGTAAGTGCCAGCGGTAACACCTGTGCCAGATAGCAACATGCCCGGATAAAACCTGCCAGCACTGATCGCTGTGCAAGTCAACGTGGTTGTAGCAATCGATGAGGTCGATGTCACTGTTCTTGCTTGAACAGACACTCCGTTGCTATATGCCGTCGAGTTAAGACGCATTGCATACGGGATAGTTGTTGACCCGTCATACTGACTTGTGGTGTCGTAAAATGACCCGTAAACAAGAGGTTCCCACACCGGAGCTCCCCCACCAGTCATTGTCAAATACGACAATTCTGAAGGTTTGCTTAACTTCGACAGTGTATTTGCCGAGCTGGCATACAGCGTATCACCGGTCGCATAGCTAGACTGATTAGTGCCCCCGTGTGTCTCATTGAGAACGCCACCTAAGACCACATTACCAGCAGTCGCCCCAGTAGGAGTTAAGCCAGTGGTGTCTCCGTCGATTGACAGCACGCCGGTATTGGTAAGCTGAAGGAATCCAGGGGCTACTGATTTAGACAACCCATCGCTTACACTAAGCTGGCTAACAGAATAAGCATCAGTTTGCCCATTACCAATTAGCAGATCCCCATTTGTAGGAAGCTGACTGGTACCGGTACCACCTTGGATTGTTTGAATCGTACCTTGGTTTTGACCACCAATGGCAATAAACACATTGTAGAAAAAGCGGTACCATTCTCGAGAAACATAACCTGTTTCTTGATCAATCATCGCCACTCGTGGTGGCGTGATGTTGGTGACATTTGGATTAGGCATTTGTCAGAGTCGCGTGAAGTTCTGCACCAAGAATGATGATCTTAGTCGGATCTGTTCCAGAGACCTCATAAACTCGGTCACGCAGTTTGTCGGTCATACCCAAACGCCGCCAAATCACACGCTTGCCGTATTCACCAGTGTTGCCAACAGAAACCCAATGCTCACTTGACCAAGTGTGACCACCATCGTCCGACCAGCGCAGCATAACCTTTGGCTCATCACCATAAGCATCTGTCGAGTCGGCTGTCACAATGTAATAACCACTTTCAGTAAGCAGAAAATCCCCAGATTCCGTCAACAAATAATCCGAGTCGGTGACAAACCCTGTACCGGTTTCCATGTCCAGCTGAAGGCTGTGATGGGCACTACGATTTAGATTATTTTGACCTGTGGGGACAGCACGCCATGACCGAAGCCATTTTTGAATATATGTGCCGTCAGCGTACAGATCCAGATCAAGTGTATAAATGTTACCGTTCTGGTAATCCCCAACGACAATGTTGCCTTGGAAATTGCACATACAGTTAGACCGGTGACGGGTAAACGCACCATACTCGAATCCAGCACGCTCATGCCACATCTGGGTCGCAGCATCATACACCCAAGTCGTGTTGGCTGAAGGGAAGTTCAGCACATAAAACGAGTGACCGTCTTGCTGATAGGTGTAAGCCACAGCGTCATTGATGTTCGCATACTGCTGGATCTGCCACTCGACAGCATGGGTCGAAACCCGTTGACCTTTGTAACCCTGAGCAGCGTAAACGATTCCTTTACCGCGTGGGTCAGTACCAAGCCAGAAGATCCGATTGTCCATCTTGGCAATCGAAAACGCTGCGGCACAACCCACTTCATTAAACGCGCCCTGAATCGGCTGCAATGGGAAATCTGTTGCGCCCGAGTCGTACCAGACCTCTGTCGTATCTGTACCAAATACCCACAGCTCACGGTGATCTGTAATAACACCGACTACCCCATCAGGGGAACCTTCAGCACTGGCGAAATCTAGCGGCTCTACCGATGTACCATCTAGCAACTCACTGACCCAGATCTTTTGACTATTTGGTTCGTTGAACACAAAGTAGCCGTCTAAGTAAGCGACTGTGGTAGCACCTGGAAAGTCTGGATCGGTAATCTTAGCAAATACGTCAGTCGATTCGTTATAAATAAACCCTTCGGCACCGCAAGCAAGGAATAACTGAATACCATTATCAGCAATCGATACTGGACCTGTGCCAGACACATCGCCTAGTTTGCGCGGCGTCGCGGTTAATCCATCAACCTGATAAAACTCTTCGCCCGATACAACGTAAAAATCGGCACCAAAGGTTTGATGTGACCAAAGAGCGCGAATTGGACCAGTCCCGATGGTTTGCAGAAGCTGCATACCAGGAGCACGATTCAAAAATGCGGCTTCTTTACCGCCTTCTGGAATAGCTTCTGGGAAAAGATTAACCATCCGATTGTCCGCAGCATTGACGCTACGGGCGACATAGCTAGAGCCAAGGATCGGAGTTTTCATTAGTAGTTACCGACGTACACATTGAAACGTTGTTGGCGAACAATGAGTGGATACGGCATCGACATTACATCGTCTGGATTGTTGATACGTTTCAGATTACGTTTGCTGGTAATCGCAAGGCGCTGAACGGTCTGAGGAGGCTCAATACCGAACTCATTTGCGATTTCACAGGCCAGATTGTATTTGAACGCACGCAGATAACCTGGTGGGAAAGCCAAAGTCGTACTCAGTGATGCTGGATTAGTCAGCTCTTCGACTGAAATAAAATGGAATTCCAAAGACGTATTTGGCACTGGGTAAACATACATCTCAATGTCAGGATACGTCATATTGACAAACATGACTTGAGGATAAGTCGATGTCACTGTCTTAACGGCGATACCGTCATACATCTGCTGGTTGATTAGCTTGATACCGTAAGACACAGTGCCGACTTTGAAATAAGTGGCGTCGTCAACGAGAATCGGACGATTGCCTACAAAGTCGCCTGTAGGACCAAGGGTTTTTCTAATTGCGCCAGCCGGCCAAGTAAAAATTTGATCTTGGGTAGAAAACACAGACAATCGCTCGGTATTCCACGAGTCGATCATCTGGTTTAGAGCAGTCAGTGCATCTTGCGATGTGGCTGCTGATGGCACTTCACCTTCAGCAAGCTGTCCAATCAGGCGCAGTGCTGCGTTTATCTGATCTGCTGCTGTGGTAATTGCCATATTAAACCTCTACTGTTTTGCGTGGACGCCCTTTTTTAGGAGCAGCCAACTCGTTTACCGGTTCTTGCAAGAAAGCTGGAATCTCAGCTTCTAACACAGGTTCGTCAGGATTATAACGCACCCAACCATTTTGTTCATCATACTCGGCTTCCAGTTCCATTGTAGCAACTTTAGCACCGTGAATGGGATGTTTTAGATAGATAGCGGCCATTATTTTGAGAAGGGGGCTTAACGCCCCCATCTTGCTAGTTAAGCAGTGATACCGATGTTTTGCAGAGCAACACGGATCGCATTGATGGCAGTCGCCAACTCAGCGCCCGAAGCGGTGTCTGTTACAGCGGCAATAGCGGCAGCTTGAGCTACAGGAGTTTCACCGTAAAGACCGGTGTTACCAGTAACCGACAGGCTGTCGAATTGTGGGTCAGCAAACGCTACACCAATCGCTTTAGTATTAGGCATGATTTATCCTTTCAAGATAAGCGCCCCGCCGAAGCGGGGCAACCTAATTAGGCTACTTTGTACACAGACCAAGCGCCGTCACCGGTTTTACGGAAACGGAACAGGGCGCTGGAAGTAATAGCCAGAGCAACAGTAGAGTTACCACCGTCAGTGAAGCCAGTGCTTGAACCCATAGCCAGAGCACCAGTGCCCGAGCTAGTGCCCAGATTGACTACGTTCAGGTCGAACGTGCTACCAACTTTAGCCGACGACAGAATCGAGTCGATGCCCGAAGCTGCTGGAAGCGTGTAAGTTTGAGCAGTTGTAGCGCCCGAGCCAACCAGCAGGATACCTGCTGTAACTTGAGCAGCTGTCAGAGTTGCTGTACCAGTAACGGATGTAGGAGCAGCAGCGTAACCCAGTTGAAGTTCACCTAGATTGCCGTCGCCGACCTGATAACCACCTGCACCATTTGGAAGAGCCATGATAATTCCTTTCAATTATTTAGTTCAAAAGGGGGACCGAAGTCCCCCAATTTAGATTAGCCCCACAGACGGCAAGCCATTTGCGGACGAATCGTGCTGTAGCCATACAGAACGTCAATACGGCAAGGCATACGGTCATTGTTAATATCGTACTGGCGAACAACGCGCAGCGAGATACCGTTATGAACAGCACGCGAAGCCATGTCAACACCTTGTGGCAGCAGAAGATCGGCTGTGGCGAAAGTGATGGCGTCTTTGTGGTAAACCAGGTTCTGAGCATACTGAGTCGATGCTGTACCAACGAACACAACAGCCTTGTTGTTACCAGGCAAAGCGCTGACGGTAGCCAGAGCGTTGGCTGCCGAGTAGATCGGAGCAACAGTAACAGTAGCAGTCGTAGTAGCAGTTGTCGAAGCCAGAGCAACGAACTGGAACAGCGAACCAGTCGATTCACGAGTCTGTGGGTTGACAGCGTAGCAATCAGCGATGGTGAATACGTCACCAACAGCAATCGTTTCGCCCGAACCAACAGTCAGCGTCAGCGAAGTAGCGCCTTCAGTTGTTACAGCAGCACCAGTTACAGTACCTGTAGCAGCACGAGTACCGGTCGTGAATTGCTTGATCGACTGACTCATGTTGATTTCTTCAAAGCCCAGAACGCCTGTGCCCATCATGCCGTTCTTGAATTGCTTCGAGATCGTGTCTGTTGGGTTGAACAAGCCCTTCATGCCTTCAACCAGACCTGCGTTGGCAGCTGGGTTGACTGTGGCATAACGTGGCGACATAACAGCGGCGTTTTCGTTCAGCTTTTGTTGAGCTTGCAGAAGAACCAGCGAAGTCGACGGCGTAGTACCTGGGGTACCAACCGAGTTACCGATGGTCTTGTATGCGTTAGCAACGTCAGCATCAATGCTCGAAGCCAGCTGGGAAATACGCGGCTTAAGAACACGTTCAGCAAAGTCGTCCAACTGCATTGTCAGTTCGGCAGACGTGAAGTTCACACCGATGTGCTTTTGCGAAGCAACAGTCAGGGTTGTGTACTGTTCGTTGTCGTCTTGAACTTGCAGAGCGGCACCGTCAGTTACCAGAGCGCGGTCAGGCAGACGGATACGCAGAGTCGAACCAATCTTAGCACCTTCAACAGCAAAGCTGTCGTCGTACTGACGGTTCACGTTACGGGTGAGCACCAGGTTGTTCTCGAGGATTTCGAGAGACTTACGGGTGATCATGTCAATGGTTAAAATACTATTCGACATGGTAAATCCTTTCAAATAAAATTAGCGGTTTCTTTGTGCTTCCAACTTCTTGATCTGACGCAGCCGTTCGTTCTCAATCCACTCAGATGTGCTCATTGTTTTAGTTGAGCGAGGATCAGTCGTGTCATAAGACGGTGTACCAGAGGTACGGGCTGTTACAGGAGCAATAGGTGCTGGAGCACTAGAGGTTTTTTTAGTGACCGGTTCAGCTGCCAGTTTGGCTTCGATCCGACCGATTTCTTTGGCTTGCAGGAAAGGCGACAGTTTGGAAATACGATCCGCTTCCTTTGGATTGGAACCGAGGTAGTAAGCTACATCAGGACCAGTATCCGAGGCTTGGATAGTCTCAGCCATTACGTTTGTGATTCGCAGCTGCGGATTGTATGCAACTTGTTCAAAGTCATCATACTTATTCCGAGCTTCTTCTTCACGCTCGTGATAACTTTCTACGATTGCAGCCTGTTGTTTTTGAAGTTCTCGCTGACGAATCAATTCTTCTGCCTTACGCTCAGCCAATGCTTCGGCATACGCTTCAGGTGATTCAAATTGATCAGCAGAAGGAACATCAACAGGTTTTCTCAATACCTCAGCTTCCGCTTGGCGTTGAGATTGCTCTCGTTCCCACTTACGTTGCTCTCTTGCGAGTCGCTTGCCGATTGCAGCGTCCAGTTCTTCCTGTGAGAATGTTTTCGCAGCAGGTTGTTCTTCTGGTTGCTGGGTTTCAGCTACTTCCGGCGAAGAAACTTCGGGTTCAGGTGCAGCCGTTACAGCCTGTTCCGGCACGGGAATTTCACCCGCTAATTCTATATCACTCATTTTTGAATCCTTAGATTCCCTGGCCTACCGGACCAGTACGGTTAATGCAGATGTTACACATTACATGATGTATGTCAACTACTGATACGAAATGTTCACAGTGCCGCCAGTAAATGTACTAGGGGTGCTGAACTGAATCTGCGTAAGAGTGGCACCAGCATCGATGCTACCGGCAGCTACGGTTACAGCAGCAAAAGCATTAGATGTCGAGCAATTACATGAATATGTCCATGTATTATTGTTCGTTTTAACTAGTTTAGCGATGCCTTGGCGATTGATGGCTGCGGTTAAATTCTCGCAAACTGTCAGATATGTGCTGAAATTGGTACCGGTAACAAGTACACCATTTGCCAAATCAATAGCAGTTCCCTTGTAGTTTGACGATATGATGCCACCGGCGGTACCGACGTTCAGGCTTACGCGAGACGTGCCGCTAATTGTCACATCAAAGAAAGAAACGGTAATTTCAGTAGCCCATGATGGAATACCGGTAAATGTTACCGTGCCTGTAAGCAATTCGGCTGTGTCAACCGTGTAAGGTTGTGACAGTTTAGCCGGAGTTACGTTGGCATCGGCAATCTTGACTGTGGTTACATTGGCGTCAGCAATCTTAGCCGTGGTCACGTTAGAATCGGTGATTTTAACCGTCGTAACCGCGTTATCAACCAATTTACCAGTCGTAACATTAAGATCGGCAATCTTGGCCGTGGTCACATTTGCGTCAGCGATCAGTGCTGTCGTTATGTTAGATGCGGCAATTTTAGCCGTAGTTACACTGGCGTCAGCGATTTTGTCAGTCGTTACGGCATCATCGGCCAATTTAGCCGTTGTAATTGATCCGTCTATGATCTCATTGACCGATACCAGATTATCCCATGTACCAAGAAGCACATCGTCAGCATCAGTCAATACGAATTTATATGTCTGGTTTTCAGCAAACCAGATTTCCTCCGGTACACGTCCAGCCGAGTCAAGGATGATCGGATTGGTGTTGGCATACAAACCGGTTGACGATGTGTATGTCGATACTGGGGAAGTTGTACCAGCGGCGTAAGTATAAATCTTACCGCCTGTCAGTACATTACCACTGTTATCAAAAAATTGAGCAGCAGCGCCAGCGGTGGAGGAAATGAACACTGACATGATGGTATCCGATTATTCGTAAACTACGGTGTATTCGATGGTGTTTGCAATGTCGATGTACAGACCCTTGCTAAACCAGATACCGGCAGGGAAGCTCAGATACTGACCACCTGCTGCTGGAGTTACCGTAGCTGCAATTTTAGGATCGCTGGTGCTGGCAGTGGCGCTGTCGTACAAAGTAAAAGTACCGCTGGAAGTGCTGGACACAAACACGCCAAACAACTTACCACCACCGATTTTGATTTGCGCGTCAGCTGCGCCTTGTTTGTAAATTGCCATGATTAGTCCTTATGCTAGAAAGCGCAACTTATACAGCGTTGTTAAATACAGCTCAATAATACCATCAATCAGATTCTGAAGCGGAGTGTCGTCTTTGTCACAAACCTCATAACGGCACTTTTCAATTTCAACAAGCTGATCTTTAAGGAACTCAATGACGTTTTCGGTCTTTTTAGCCGACATCAGTGAAATCGGACCAATTAGACCATGACGACCTTGATAAGCCTCGGCAAAACCGTCAGTCAGATCGATGATGTTGTCATAAAACTTCTGGAGTGCCTTGTGTTTCGAGTAGCTGCGGGTGTTCAGATGCACAGAATGGGTCACATCCCGTGCTAGGAACAGCATCCCGATAAAATCATTGCATTTCATTTG
>ERZ1034363.1121-NODE-1121-length-16045-cov-2.232715_pt1 | contig 16045 bp, 7 predicted proteins | sample MGYA00520616_ERZ1034363 | MGnify/ENA primary metagenome ERZ1034363 (study PRJEB33736, sample SAMEA104284506) | Azolla filiculoides | biome: Urban; feature: Water surface; material: Ditch water | place: Netherlands | collected 2015-10-28 | depth 0-0.1 m ...
AACTTCTCTTTGCCAATCTGTATTAGCTGTGCCTAAAAGTGCTTTTTGAGTAGCGGTTCCTTTTGCATTAACAACTGCTCTGTATTCATCTCCATTTAAAACATCTGCATATTTAGCAATGGTAGACAATGAGTTTTTAGTATCGAAAACAACTTTTACTTTATCTAGTGATGCGCCATCTCCTTTTTTTGTTGTGATCAAAATAACACCATTTGCTCCACGAGATCCATAAATGGCAGCAGAACCGTCTTTCAAAACTGTAATACTTTCTATTTCAGAAGGATCTAATCTATTAAAAGCATCTAAAGTTGATAAACCTGATTGAGGATCTACTTGAATTTGGTCATCAATAACGATTAACGGAATAGTATTTGTAGCACCTGTAAAACCAAAAGTTTGACGAATCTGTAAAGTTGATGTTTCGCCAGGACGTCGTGTACCATTACCTCCAACATTTAAACCAACTATTTGACCTCTTAAAGATTCGGCCAAGTTAGAAACTGGTAGATCTTGAAGTTTTTCAGCATTAATTGTCTCAATTGCACCTGTTAGATTACCTTTTTTCTGAGTTCCATATCCCACAACAACCACTTGCTCTAGTTGTGTTGCATCATCTTTCATAGTTACATTAATAACAGTAGCTGTATTCCCCACTGTTTTTTCTACCTTGTTCATTCCAATAAATGCGAATGAAAGTACAGCTCCTTTATTCACAGATATTTTATAATTTCCGTCAATATCAGTAACTGCGCTACTTTTTGTTCCCTTTTCAACGACATTAACCCCCGGCATTCCCAGATTAGTGTTATCGATTACCTTCCCAGTGATAATTATCCTGTTTCCATTAGTTTGTTGAGCATAACTCGATAAACTTAACAGAGTGAATAACAGTAAACCACACACCTGTTTAATTGTTTGTTTCATAAGTGTTTTTAGTTAAATTAATTGTTAGTTTAGTTATTATTAAAATTTTTAAGTACAGCTATAAAATCATTTCAAATAGCTGTGAAATTTGTTCAAAAAAATAAGTGTCGATAAAACATTTAATATTTGGTTCAAATTTAAAATGTAATACCTTTTCAACTATCCTGTACTATCCTGAAATAATAGCAATATTAAATAAAAAAAAGATAAAAAAACCATATTCTCAAAAAAAACAGTAAAAAATTAAATAATTAGCAATAAAAAAAGAAGGTTTTAACTTACAAATACGACTCAATTCCTTATTATATAATCGTTCACAGGGTTTTTTTGTAAAAATTTGTGTTTCTATATAAAAAACACCATCTTTTTTCCAATTTTGACTCTCCCAAAAGGGTTGTAAACGAGTCAAAATTTCATTTTTTTAATATAATTTAATTAGATAAAAGACGAACTTATTTTTTAGGATTCCAACCATTTAAAACTATATTCAAATCGTATTTTTTCAGCTCGGCTTTTTTCAATTGATATGACCAAGAAACTCTTTTGGAAACATCATTTCCTCCTGGACCTTTACTTCCAAATTCTGCATAATAAACTGTTTTTTCTTTGTCTGGAAAATTCTTGTCGCCTTTCCACGGATTCCAGCCTTCTGGAACAATATGTGAACCCATTTCGGTGTTGATGAATACGGTTTGTGCATAAGGTCGCCAAGGTCTTCCCAAGAAAACTTTGTTTACAGTAGCGTCTTTGGCAGTCAATTTGCAATCAACAAACACAAATCCATAAGTATCTTGCTGGGTCGTTGAAGCTGCGGTAACATAAGAATTAGTCAAACTTTCGATAGTGCAGTTATAAAAATAAGCGGTTGCTGCTCCAAAAATAAAATCAGTTGTTCCGTTGATAAAACAGTTTTCGAAATAATTTCTAGTTCCACCTTTGGCTAAATATAAAGTATCTTGATTTCCTAAAATCGAGCAGTTTTTCACCACCACTCTATCGCCTTCCGTATGCAAAGCTACCGCCTGACCTACTTTTCCAGCGGTATTTTCGATAGTTAGATTTTCTACAGAACAATCATTTCCTTGAACCAACAAAGTGTAGGAAGTGTATGTACTGAATTTTGGATTCCCTGTTATATCAATTCCTCGGAAAGGTTTTCCTGAATAATCGTTGTAGGATATCACGGTTTTTTCTTTGTCCAATCCTTTCAAAGTGATATTTCTTTTAAAAAAAGGAATCACTACTTTTTCGTTATAAATACCAGGTTTAATAATAATTGTTACTCGAATTTCAGCGTGATCTCGAACATTATTGATGGCTTCTTGTATGGTTTTGAAATTCCCTGAACCGTCTTGAGCAACGGTTAGTTCAAATAAATTTTCCATAGTTTGTGCTGACGACAAGATGGAACTTAATGACAACAATAGAATTAAAATACGTTTCATAAATTATAAAAGTTAGAAGTTTGAAGTGGGAAGTTAGAAGTTGTTTTTCAGGATATTTATTTCTGTCAGCCATTGCTCGCAAATAGCAGTCCAGATGTTTGTTGAACCTGGATTGTTTCTCAAGGCAATGGCGTGACCTCCTTGATTGAAAATATGCAAACTCGAAGGAATTTTGTTCGCCAACAAAGCATCATAAAACAACAAACTGTTTTTTGGTGACACCACTTTATCGTTAAAAGCGTGAGCCATAAAAGTAGGTGGTGTGTAATCGCTTACCTGAAATTGCAACGAATATTTATTAACTAATTCCGCCGATGGATTGGGTCCCAATAGATTTTCTAAACTCCCTTTATGTGTTTCTTTTCCCATATCGATTACTGGCGAAATCAAAATCATAAAATCGGGTTTAAAAGAAAAACCATCAAAATCATCGCCAATTTTGGCAAAATCATCCTTGATTGTTCCAAGGCTTGCCGCCAAATGTCCTCCTGCCGAACATCCCATAACGCCAATTTTATTCGGGTCAATTTTCCAAGCTGTTGCATTCTTGCGAATAATTCGCATCGCTCTTTCTGCATCTTGCAAAGGTGCTTTTTCTCTTTCTTTAAGATCCGAAGAAATTGGCAATCGATGCGTTAGCACAAAAGCATTAATTCCCACTGTGTTGAACCATTTCGCCAACTGAAATCCACTAATATTGTATGATAAATGATGATAACCTCCACCCGGAATTATCAAAACTGCCGCTCCTTTGTTCTCTTGAATGGAAGTGAAAAAAGCGTGAACGCCAGGCATTCCCACCTGCATTACACGCTCATTATTGATGCTGTCTTTTACAACTAGTCCTTTGGAATTGGGCATTTTTCCTTTTGTCCAAAGTGGGATAAATTCCTGTGCTTGCGTTTGAATTATTACCAATAGGACTAGGAAAGTTATTATTTTTTTCATTCTTGGTTAGTGGTTAGTTTTAAAATGTCGCATTCAAACAAAGCTGTCCCAGTTTCCTTTATTGCTAAAAGCAAAATTAAACCTATTAGATTCCAAAACAGTAGATATATCGCAATTAGACAGGGGGTAAATCGCAATTATATTGTAAATAAAAGCAAACCTTTTTTAATGCGACAACCAAACCGACATTTCGCCCTTTCCTTTATTTCCCCAAGCAAAATAAGGAATTAATTTTACTGTATATTCTTTGTTTTCTTTTGTTGAAATAGGTTTGTACAATTTTTTATCCCAAGAATTGTCTGTAACACTAGATGAACTAGCCGTTATACTCAACAATTGTCGGTTATCAATTTTAATAAAATCAGTGGTGAATTTAGAATTCAAATCCAAAACAACATCGTTCACTTTCACATTCGCAGGAAGCTCATTCGATTCCAAACAATATACAATTGGTCCTCTTTTCACGGCAACTTGATTCTTGATTTCTTCCACCAATGGATTGGCTTGCATCAACTCCACTGGCATCGGGATATTCAATTCAATAACATCTCCTTTTTTCCATTTTTGCGCTATTTTTTGATAGGAACCTGAAGTAATGACATCGTTCATATTTTTACCATTAATTGCAATTGTAGTTCCTTGACTCCAACCCGGAATTCTCAATAAAAAAGCATAACCATCTTTTGGTGCTTTCACGATTTTTAAAGTAACTTTTCCATCCCAAGGGTAATTGGTTTGTTGTTCGATTTCGATTTTTTCTCCTGAAAGCGTGGTTGAATTTAGATTGTTGCTTCCGTATAAATTGACATACAATCCTTCTTTCGAAAAATTATAAGCGTAATTGCTGATCTCGGCAATGGTTCTGGTTACGTTTGGCGCACAACAATTCGACAAAGCAATATAACCTTCACGTTCTTTGCTCCATCTTTGTTTAAAAGGTAAATCTTTGGAAACATTCAACGGATTATTATAGAAAAACTCTTTTCCTTCCAAACTAATTCCCGATAACACGCTATTGTACAATGCCAATTCCACAATATCGGCATATTTGGCATCGGCAGTGATTTGAAGCATTCGCCAATTCCACAAAACGTTTCCAATATTGGCGCAAGTTTCGGTGTGAGCCGTGGCATTTGGTAATTGAAAAGGTCTGCCATACGCTTGATGAATTTTCTGCACATCAGTTGGATTATAAGAAGTCCCATCCGGCGAAACGCCGTCGTACAAAGAACCACAAGCTCCTGTAATGTACATTTTTCGATACGTTACATCATCCCAAATCGATTCTAAATTATCCAGTAATTTTTTTTCTCCCGTTTCGGCATATAAATCGGCAACTCCGGCATACAAATAATTGGCTCTCACAGCGTGACCCATTGCGGTGGTTTGTTTTCTGAACGGAATTCTGTCCTGATTATCGTCCGTTCCGTCATTGGTCGTTCCTCTAATGTCAATTAAATTGTTAGCCAATTCCAGATATTTTGGATTTTTCGTCGTGCGATACATTTCGACAATTCCCATATAATGTGAAGGGCAAATGGCATTTCGAGCCAGTTCCGGCGAAGCTTTTTTGTAGAAATCATACAGAAAATCAGCCACGCCTTTGGCAACATCTAAAAAATTGGTTTTTCCAGTCGCACGATAATGAATACAAGCTGCGGTCATCAAATGTCCCATATTGTATTTCTCGAAACCCAATTGTTTTTTTACTTCTTCGGGTCCCAAAGTTCCCCAACGTTCGTCGATTAAAACTGGTGTATGCAAATAACCATCTTTACGTTGTGTTTTGGCAAAAAGTGCAATAGCTTTGTCCATTTCGGCATCCAATTTCTTGTCTTTGGTCACGGCATAAGTGGCCGCCATTCCTTCGAAAATCTTGTAGAAATCTCCGTCGTGAAACGAAGGTCCCTTGAAAGTGCCCTTGCTTTCGCCAGCAGCAATTTTAAAATTGGCATAAGCGTGAGACACTTCATCGTTATGATACAAATCCCACATATACGGCAAGGTATTTTTGGTTTCCACATCAAATTGTTCTTTCCAAAAACCGTTTGTCCATTTTACATCTTGTAAATTGACACTTTGTAATTTGGAATACGGACTTTCAGAATTGGCAACCAAACCTTTATTCTGCGCCATAAAAGCTGTCGAAAAAAGTACCGCCGATAATAGAATGATGTTCTTTTTCATTTTATAATTTTATTTTAATGATAGTCTGCAAGTAGTTTAGCCACAGATTCACAGATTAATTATTAATTTTTAAATCTGTGAATCTGTGGCTAAAAAAATAAAAGATTTTTATTTAGCAAAGAAATTAATTGCACGACTCATTGTATCTCCATCGGCATCTTTAACAGAAATCACAAATGAACCGAATCCTTTTTCGCTTGTTGTAAATTGAATTTCTTTTCCTTTTAAAACGACTTTTCCATTTTTCACTTCCGAAAAAGAATAAACTGGTTTTTTCTCGTATCCTTTGAAAAAGTCGGCAACAATCAAACTTGTGTTTTCACCCGATTTTACAAAATAATGAGGCTGTGCCAACCAATCTAAATACTCATCCAATTGAGTAAATCCATCTTTATCAACATCTGCATTAGCATCCGAGAAATCTCCAGCTTTCGAATTTTCGTTTAAACCCAAAGCTTTTTCCCACCAATTTGGCAATCCATCGTGGTCTGTATCCCAATCAGCTGGACGTGATTCATTGGCAAAATTTGGAAATCCTCCAGCATCAGCTTCGTTGTCAATCAATCCGCCTAAACCGCTTTTGCTTCCTTTGTACGTAAAAGTTCCTTTTAAAGTTTCGTCAACAATTCTCTTATCGTGTTTATCAAAAAATGGCTGATTTGCTCCTATATCCGAAAGTACATTTTTATAAGCTGCAGTCGCCGATTGCGTATTTACAAAAGATTCGAAAAATGGTTTTGGCAAAAACACATCATAATCTGCAGTCGCTTTATTGGATAAGGTAAATTTTCTTCCTTTGTCCTGATTTTTTTCATTAAAATAACCTGGCATTACGTTTCCATCAAAATAATATTGCTGTTTCCCTTTTCCAACACCTTCAATTTGGGCATTTAACGCTACAAATATTTTCGTTGAAACTCCCGGTTTATAAAAATTATTGACGAAATTCACTTCGCTTGCACCACCGTCTGTAGCACGATGTCCCCAATTATAAACCACATTATTACGAATATCCAATTTACCTCCGTAATAACCATCGCCATTTAAACCACCACCGATACTCCAGTTTCTACCTTCATTGTGTGCCAATAAATTATGGTGAAAACTTCCGACATCACCACCAATTGTAGCTGCATATCCGTGCATTTTTCCTGCTGGATATTTATCGTGACCCGCAACATTCAAGGCTTCTGAAATCAAAGTGCGTTGCAAGGTAATGTTGTGCGAACCTCGGGAACTAAAGGATTCATCAATCGTCCAACTGATCGAACAGTGGTCAATAATGCTGTGATTCGCCCCGGTCAATCCCATTCCGTCGTAAGTGGTTCCGCCACCAATTCGAACTTTCAAAAATCGAATAACGCCATCATTACCCGTCAATCCAACTGGTGCTTTGCTAATCGTGATTCCTTCGCCAGGAGCAGTTTGACCCGCAATAGTGATGTAAGGTTGATTGACAACTAATCTGGATTGCAATTTTATATTTCCCGAAACATTAAAAACGATAGTCCTTGGACCAATTGGCTGATCTACGGCATCACGCAAACTTCCCGCACCGCTATCGTTCAAGTTGGTTACTTCAACTACTTTTCCGCCTCTTCCTCCAACAGCAAAACGTCCGTAACCTTCCGCTCCTGCAAAAGCCAATTGCGCTGGTTTGAATGACCACACTGTTCCCAATGTCACTATTCCTTTGTCATCCAGCTCGTCCACACGCCAGTAATATTTTGTTCCGCTGTATAATTTTCCCAATTCAAATTGGTTCGAGCTTAATTTTCCTTTAAATTCAGGAGATTTTTCGGTTGCATTTGAAACTGCATTTTTATCGGTTCCAAAATAGATTTGGTGTGCCACGGCATCTTTGGCCGATTCCCATTTCAATAGCATTTTGTTGTCAATTACCACGTGCTCGTCAGCATTTGATGGCTTTGGAGTATGGGCTTGTTTTTTTAAATTGGGTGTATCAATTTCAAATCCGTTAATTACCATTTGTTGGATCAAATCAGTTGATTTTGCATCCAATTCGAAACGAATCACTACATCTTTGTTTGCTTCGGCATTAAATAGAATATAAGCCGTAGCGGTTTCTATTTTGGAATTGGAACGATTACTTGGAACAACAGTTTCTGCCAATGTACCATTCACGTAAATTTTTACAGGCGAGAAAGTTTTACCGTCGATTTTGTCAAAAGTATTATGAAAAGTCAACAACGAATGTTGTCCTGCTTTTAGTCCGCTAATTGTTAATTCCAAGTTTTCGGCTGTAGCCAAACCATCGCTCGCCAATTTGCTGTAAAACGGTGCATTCATACCAACTTTGTACCATTTCGCATTGAAATTTCCTTTCAATTTAAAGATTAGCTTATTGAATGTTTTCTCGGCTTGCTTTTGTTCGCTTATCGTCCAAGAATTATAATTGGTGTCATTTACTTCTTCCACTCTTCGTTGCGAAAAATCGAAATCCACTTTCACGATTTGTTTATTCTGTGCATTACCATTTGCTGCCAAAAGCATTATCAAAACAGCAGCTCCCACTAATTTCTTTATCATTTTCTTCTAATTTAATTTGATTTTTTCTACTTCTGATTTGCCAATCAGATTGATTATATCTTTTTTTCGTTCTTCGGGAATTACTTTCAAAACTTTCAACTTACCATTTACAAGTTCAACCTCAACAGTTGTATTTTTTGTAGCGTGTAATTTAAAATGCACATCCCAGTCTTTTGGCCAAGCCGGAAAAAGATAGATTTTCCCATTCGCTTCCTGCAACAACATTTCCTGCATTCCAATCATTCCCGAACCGCCCCAATTATGATCGGGAACCCAATCGAATCCTGGACCCCAAAAAGCGGGGAATCTTCTATCTGAATTTGCCATTTTTAGCAAATTGTATTTCGCTGCTTCATTGGTCAACCCCAAACAAGCCGAGAAAATATTATCCTGTTTCCAACCAATATGACTTCTGAATTTTATCGCATCGGTATCGTATTTCCAAGTATTCAAAGCCGTTTCTAAATCGGGTTTTCCAATGCCGTAAATTCCCCAAGGATAGACTGGATACAATTGTGGCACTTCCGTATTGTTGATTCTTTCCCAAGATTTGGCTGGAGCCAATGTTTTATTTCCGTTAAAATCCCTAAAATTCAAAGGCGGAATTCGAGTTTGAAGCCCTTTTACATAAGCTAAATCTTCTTTTGACAAATCTTTTTCCGACAGTAACAATAACTGTTCCGTAATTACTTTTAAAGCAGAAATAGTGCTGTTAGCATTATTCGCCATCTTATAGGTTTCTGCTCCCGAACCCGGAAAAAGAATCAAATGACCGTTGCCATCCAAGGCTTTTCGACCTCTTTGTTTTGCCAGATATTGATAATGCTCGTCAAAAAATCGAAGACAGCTGATGATAAACGAATTGTATTTCTGAATGTCTTCGCCAGCATATTCTTTCTGCTGCAACATCATTTGGCAAAACTCAAAAACCGTGTCCCATTCGTATTCCAGCCAAGCGTTGTATTCCATTCCGGGATCATAATCGGCTGGGCGTTTCCATTCGTATTCTGCTGGATTGGGTAAACCGAAATTTTCCAGTTGTTCCGTAAAAGAAGCTCCGCCGTGTTTCCAATAGACCTGCGAACGCAATTCGGCATTTTTTTGAAGGCTCAAATAATAGTCCAATTGCGATTTCATCATATCAAAATCACCGCTTTTCACCATCGGAAAATAAACCAATCTTTGGTTTTGAGCCGTCATTGTTCCGCCTCCCCAATTCCTGAAATCGGGTGTGAAATTCAAATCGGGATTGGTAAAAACAGGGTCAACCGTAAACAATCCGCCGTTGAATTTGGTTGGATACTTTCCATACGCATTGCAACCCAACATATATCGGAACAACTGATAATTCTGCCCGATTTGATACACCGAATCTTTGGCAGTAGAATTACTTTCTTGGGTATAAATAAAACTGCGATCCCAGAATTCATTCCACCATTTCATTGTGCTTTTTTCGGCTTGCTTTGCGTTGCTTTTATTCAGAGCAATCAAACTTTGCAAACCGTTATTCCAAGTAGTGTAATCAAATTGGCTGGTGTTTAAATAAATCTCAACCGACTGTTTCTTGGAAGGTTTTAGGCTTGAAAGACTGAATCCCCTGAAATCTGTATCTTGATATTTTCCATTATAATTACCGATGGGTTTGAGATTGTCGCCTTTCATAAATCCGCCGAAAGTCAAATCTACAATCGGATTCATCATTTGGTCTTCAACCGACTCCATTTTTTGTTGTTTTACGGCAACGTCAAAAACGGTTTTCTCACGGTTTCGGTGGTAAAACTTGATTCCGTTATTTTCAAAAACAATCGAATCTTTGAATGTTACAATTTCGCCCTGCGGTGCCCACTTATAAGAATTGGCATTATTGGCCTTTCCTTTGGAATCGCGGTTTTTGTAACGCCAACTTTCATAAGAAGCATTCATTTTCAGCGGATTTTCACTTTCTAAATCCAAATGGATTATCGGCTTGAAAACATCGACCCAAAGTTTGATTTTGGTATCCTTTTGAGTAATCGAAATGTATCCGTCTTTCAAAACCAATTCCTGATGAAATCCTTCATTATCGGTAAACGGATTGGGTGTCAAAGTTACTTTTACACGACCTAATTTCAGCAACGTATTATGTTCATCAAAAGTTCCGCTACGGGAAAAATAAAAATACAAATCACCTTTTTCTACCCAAACATTTAATCCAATATCGCCACCGCCCAAAGGCATTGATTCTGATGAATTGTTACTTTGTGTTGTCCAGATTTGGTTGTAATTATCGAGCACAGGGATTTGCGCTTTGACTAAAAACGTACTGATTAGAAAAAATATAAATATTAAATTTTTCATTTTATTTTTTTTTACCATAAAAGTCATATAAGCTTTCTAGCTAAACATTATAATAATACTTGAAGCTAAATTTATAAGCCCATATAAGTTAAAAAAAGACTTATATAAACTTAATATTTTACTTTTTAATCATCATTTAAAGAAACTTATATGACTTATATGTTTAAACATTACCACTCATCGGTCCTAAAAGACGAAATTGGCAAACCTCCGCCACTAAACAATTCCGCTTTTGCAAAATCTTTAAACAAATAACGAATCGCTACTGGTTTGATAACTTTATCCGAAGTTAAAACCACCGATTTCCTGCGAACAACCGTTTTGGCTGGATAGAAAATTTTGTCTTCTCCCGCCAATTCAAAGCCGGTAACTTCTTTGTCATAAGCCGTAATTCCGTTTTCAACATTGTCAAAAGAAACGGTAACTGAACCATCTTTTATTTCCATTGATTTGTATTTTGGGCTTTCAAATTCGAAACCTTCAATCCCGTAGGTTTTTGCCAAAGCCTGGAACGCCAATCGGTTTCCGCCTTTTTCCTTGTCCATCGGGTGGATGTTATTTTCTTCGCCAACATCCATCAAAACTGCCATTCCCGAATTCGGAATTGCCGCCGAAGCTTTCAATTGCGCTTCTCGTAAATAAGCCGAATTGTATTTTTCCAGATTGTCTTTTGGATGAAATTGCGCATAATTGAACGGAGCGATTTGCGCATAATAAAAAGGGAAATCGCCCTGTTTCCACAAGACTCTCCAACTGCTGACCATCTTTTTCATCAAAGCTGTATATTCTGAAGCTCTTTCGTAATTCGATTCGCCCTGATACCAGATACAGCCTTTGATTCTGTAACCAATGACCGGTGAAAGCATTCCGTTAAATAAAGTAGTTGGAACTCGATTGGCGTCTTTTGTTAGTTCTTCTTTTGTAGTCGGAATTTTGGCACTTGCAAAATCTTTCAATATTTCTTGATTCATCCAAGCTTCCATACTTGAACCTCCGTATGAGACGTGAATCAAGCCAATCGGAACATCTAAAACTTCCTGTAAAAGCGAACCGAAATACCAAGCGGTTGCACTAAAATTTGCCGTAGATTTTGGAGAAGCCACTTCCCATTTTCCTTCAAAATCATCTTTGGGTTCTATAACTGTCGCTCTTGGAACTGTAATCAATCGAATGTTAGTATTGGTTGATCTTACGATTATTTCATTTCCATTTTTCACTGGCTGACCCTGAAAACCTTTCAAAGGCATTTCCATATTGGACTGACCCGAACACAGCCAAACTTCGCCAATCAAAATGTTTTTTACAATTACTTTTTCGCTTCCTTCCGAAACTTCGATTGTAAATGGTCCTCCAAAAGAAGGTGTTTGTAATTCTGTTTTCCATTTACCTAAATTGTCTGCTTTCAGCTTGTAGGTTTTAGAATCCCAAGAAGTTTTTATTACAACATTGGCGTTGGTTGAAGCCCAGCCCCAGATTGGTGCATTCGATTTTTGTTGTAACATCATATTATCCGAAAACAATGCCGGCAATTTGATTTTTGCATTGATTTGGAAACCTGCAAAAAGCATTGCAATGGCAATAAAAATGTGTTTTATATTCTTCATTTTATTATTCTTTATTTTCATCCTTTTGCCACAGATTAAAAAGATTGAAAGGATTTAAATCTGTGCGAATCCGTGAAATCTGTGGCAAAAAATTATTATTTCTTTTCTGTTTTTTCTTTTACAATCGTAACTGGCCCCAACAATCCCGCTTTCAACAATGGCTCTCCAGCTAATCTAAAAGGAGCTGTTGTCCAAGTTAATCTTTCTTCTTTTGGTAATTTTTCATCGCCAATTAATCGGTTTGCCCAGGTATTGGTTACTTTTATTTCTATCGTGTTTTTTCCTTTTTTTAAGGCTTTCGAAATGTCTGTTTTATATGGAAAAGTCCAGATAGTTCCGTAGTCTTTTCCGTTGATGCTTACCTCGGCAATATTGGCAATTGTGCCTAAATCCAACCAGAATTTATCTTTGTTATTTCCTTTCCAAATAAAATCTTTTTTATAAATAGCTGTTCCCGAATAATATTTTATCTGATCGTTTTCAGAAGTACTCCAATCAAAAAGCTTGTTGATTTTTACAACTTCATTTGGAGCTTTATATTCAGAATCAAATTGCAATTCCCAGTTTTCATCCAAAGGCTGAACGCTCTCAAATTCCATACCTTTTTGATACCCTTGAGCCAAAATTGCTGTAGTTTCTTCTTTGAAAATCACAAAACCAGATTCATTTGCCTCTAAATGTATCGAAACAATCGTTCTCCTGTTTTCGATTTTCCAATTGGCTAAAGCCGATGTTTTATCAGTAATAGGATTGTACCATTGCGGAATTTTTCCAACTACCCTGAACGAAGCCTCAAATTTTCTTTTTTCCTCTTTTTGATTCGAAAGAAAATAAATCTCCTCCATTTCCGATTTTCGGTGCGTCCAAGCGATGGTTTCGGATTCAGAACGACTTAAATTTGGAAAAAATACATCTTGCGAAATTCCAATTTCTGCAAAATCATTTCCTAAATATGGTAATTTAACTACAGTACCTTTTCCGATTTTCCAAGTTGATGCATTCGAGTTATTCCAAATTTCATCAATCACATTTTGCCATTTTTTTTGATCGGCTTCTGATTGAATTCCGGGTTGTAAATTTGGTTTTTCATCAATAAAAACGGTTGCTCCTTCTTTTAGCAATTCCAATATTTTTTCGGCTAAAGCCAAAGAAATCATTTTGTTCGGTGCCATTTTATGACTTCCTGGAAACAATAAAGCTCCGTATTTGATACTGTTGCTGAAAACCACTTTTCCGTTTTCAACTTTAGCATTATTCAATAAAACATCGGCATTGAAAGAGTCGTATTGATAACCGTTCATTGCGTTTGTCCATTGCGACAAATCGGTTGAGTTTTTAGTCGAAGTCACTTCTTTCGGCATTTTGATACTAGGTTGTCCTTCATTTTTCAATCGGATGGCCTCGCTTTCTATTCTTTCTTTTCCAAAAATATTCGGAATAAACGGCACCAATCGGTCTGGCAACATCGACCGTGAAGGAAAATCTTCGCCAATAAAAACCGCCAAATCAATCACGGGCGTTCCTTTTTGCAATTGAAATTGTACTCTTTGACAATAATCCACCCAAGCTTTACCAGGTTTCCACCAGGTTTGATCTCGCTGAAAATAAGAACCCACACCGTCTAAAGTCATTCCTGGTTTTCTGTCCGTCCAAGGATTGTGTACAAAAACGTGGTAGAAAAATCGGTTGATTCCGAGCGCATAATTTCGGTCTGCCAAAGTTTTCAAATTTCCGGGATGTTCGTCCCAATCCATTTTTAATTGAGTAAAAGCTTCCGCCTGAATAATGTCTTTTCCGTAAATATGTCCACCCGAAATTGCATCGAGCATATCGTTGGGTTTGTCGTGTGTTGGACTTCGTAACCAAAACTCACCACTCGGATAATCGATGTGTTTGAAATGCAAAAGTCCATCACTCATCATCGTTGGCGCTACATTTTCGGAACTGAATTTCACTCCCGCTTTTTTGGCTTCATCAGCCAAAGTGCCAAAGAAATTATCGACGATTAATTCTGAAATCGTTTTTCGAACATCGTACAATATTTTCTCCGAAGTTTCAATATCATTTAACGGAATCCCCGCCATAACCGGCAAATAATCGACAATATCATAACCTCTTCGCTTTTTGAATTCGGCTTGAAAAACAGGCGACCAATTTTGGCTGCCACATTCCCAACTGTCCATATGTAATATTTTCACCACTTTGGATGCCAATTCAGGTCCTGCAGTTCGTAGCATTTCGCCAAACCAATGATCCAATTGAAAACGAACGGCTTCGGCATTGAATTTATCCACTTCCAATCCTCTTCCTGCTCCTGCGGTGGCATTTTCGTGACCCGTGGAAGTGTATCCCATTCGAATAATCCTCCATTTTCCTTTTGGCGAAAGCCAAGACAGCGTACCGTTGGCATCGACAAATTTGGAGATATTAATCATTTTTGATTGATCGATACAATCCGTTTTTTCAATTTGGTCAGCAGAAGTTTGCGGACTCAAACGCCAAATCGCTCCCGATTTTCCTTGGTAATTGTCAATCCGCGGTTCATTTGACAAATAGATTTTGGCAACTTTCAATCCCTGATTCCATTTTGCGGGATCCAAATCTTCGGTTCCGGGTTCACTTCCTTCGGGATCGTAAACAAACCTGAAATATTTGGCTTTTGTTGGAACAATGCTGTGGGTATAAAACGCATCGCTATCTTGCCAACCTTGGCGTGGGGTTGTCAATCTTCCCAAGCTTTTAAAATTTACACCGTCCTCGCTCACTTCAATTAGTAAACGATGCGCTTGAAAATTATTTCCCTTCGTTTCAATTTGGATGGATTTGCATAAAAACGGTTCATTAAATTCGTATTGAATCCATCCTTTTTCCTTTAGTCTAAATTGATCGTCTTTCTTTGAATCGCTTAAAAATGAAGCGTCAAAATCAGCTATAGTAGAAGTAATTTTGGGTTGGATTTCTTTGGTAGAAACAAAATTTTCTTTTACGGGAATCGCAAAAACAGCAATGTCTTTGTAATAGTCTTTGTAATGATTTGGAACCGCTAATTTCGTTTGAATTTTGGCTCCACCATTCACGAAAGTGTCGGCCCAAACTACTTTTTGCATCGAGTTTTCAGGCGTAATCCAAGGACCTCCGGCAACGGCAAAACCATCGGCGGGATGAAACGCAATTTTTACGCCCAATCGGTCGGCTTCTGTCAATGCCCAATGCACCAAATTCCAGAATTCCTTACTCAACTGCAAAACAGGCGGATCCATCAATGGCGGATTTGCTGGGCCTTTGATGGTCATTAAATAAGCACCTCCAATTCCCGCTTGTTTCATTGCTTCCAAATCGGCGGTAATGCCTTCTTTAGAATAAGCACTTTGCATCCAATACCAATACACCCAAGGCCTTGAGGATTCGATTGTCGGCTGGAAAAAGGTGTTTTCTTTTTTAGGCACTTCCTGTGCGGAAACGAATCCCGCAAGAAGTAAAATAAAAAAGAAGTGTTTTGTGTTGAACATTATTGTTGTTATTATCCGTTTGCTTTGTCATTCCGAAGGAATCTCACATTAGTTGCTCCAATGTAGAGATTCCTACGGAATGACAAACTGTACTTTTTAAAATTAATATTTAAACTTCTTCAAGTTACTTTCCAATTCATTATTCGAACCCGTAAAGGGTACCAAATAAAAACTATACTGATAATCTCCAGAAGGAATTTGGTATTTTTCTATTGGGGCTGCCACTGGCGACCAAGAATCATTTCCGCCCACTCCCATCTGGATTAAATCGATATTCAGGGTTAGAAAACCAGGGTTTTTCAGGTCGAAAGTGTGTTTGGCTTCGCTTACATTTTCTTGGGTGTAAGGCCAAGCACTTGCACTCAACGGTTTTGTGTCCTGAACTACCAATAATCCTTTGTTTTTTTGAGGCGTTGTAAATGCCATCCATCTTACCTCGGTTCTGTTGGCGTTTTCTTGCGGCATTTGAAAGGGCTCGATGAATTTATCGATTGGCAACGAATAACGTCCGATGGTAAAGCCGAAACTGCGGTCGATATAA
>ERZ1034363.1123-NODE-1123-length-16024-cov-3.848624_pt1 | contig 16024 bp, 22 predicted proteins | sample MGYA00520616_ERZ1034363 | MGnify/ENA primary metagenome ERZ1034363 (study PRJEB33736, sample SAMEA104284506) | Azolla filiculoides | biome: Urban; feature: Water surface; material: Ditch water | place: Netherlands | collected 2015-10-28 | depth 0-0.1 m ...
ACTTGATGAAGCCCTTAAAGGTAACCAACACAAGATCGACAAAAACAAAAACGGTAAAGTTGATGCCCATGACTTTAAACTTCTGCGTAAAGAAGAATCTGCAATTGAAGAAGGTCGTAACGAAGGTGACGTACCATTCGACAAGCCATACAAGACTGTAACAAGCCCAGTAGTTAAAGATAAGTCTGGTGCTACTCATGATCCAATGAGTCGTGCTCGTCATATCGCTCGCATGGCTCGTGATGCACAAGCAAAGAAAATGCAACCAGTTAAACCACTAGGTGAAGCAAAATCAACTGGTCCAGTTAATGTTGATAAAGTACATGCTGCTGGTCAAGAACCACATGAAGAAAAATGGGTTCCAGCCAAGAAAGTTCGTAAAGAAGAATTTGATGCTGACGGTAATGTTACCTACGCACCAATGACATACAATGACTTCGCAATGATGCTTGAGTATGAAGCAGACAAGAGTGGAAAATATGTCCACAAAGGTTCATATGGTTCAGAATTTGCAAAAGCTGAACGTGAAAAAGACGAAAAGGGATTTGACGCAGAGCCAGCTAAGCGTGGTCCTAAAGTAGGATCAAAGCGTGGCACAAGAGTAAATCTAGGTAACTCTAAGTTACACAAAACAATCTAAAGTCCAAATCTAAGGAGACACAAAAATGGCACTATGGGGAAATAGAGACAGCAAGTCTGCAACAGGCACTATTGCTATCGCAACTAACGGAGCAGTTACTGGCTCAAGCACATTATTCACTACTGAAGCAAAGATTGGTAACACAATCACTGCTGATGGTAGAGATTATGTAATCACAAAAATCACTAGCAACACAGCAGCAACTGTTGAGTCTGGTATCAATGGCGGTGCTATCGCTGCTGTTACTTCTGGTACTTCATACAGATTATCAGAAAAGCCAGTGTTCGTTTCACAAGCAGAATCTGCTAACTCTGCTGGTACTACTGGTAGTTCTACTAAAGTATTCGGTGTAGATTCTACTGCTGAGAACTTTGATTCATCTGGTCGTATCGTTGAAGTTGGTGTTTCTAACGCAGGTACTGGTTACATCGAAACACCAAACGTAACATTCTCTGGTGGTGGCGGTTCTGGTGCTGCAGCTACTGCAACTGTTTCTGGTGGTTCAGTTACTGCTATCGCAATGACTAACAATGGTTCTTCTTACGAGAATGTACCAACAGTAAACATTGACATTCCTCGTCGTACTATTGCTACTACTGCTGTTAATACTACTGCAGAAACTATCACTTATACTGCACACGGCATGTCAGCTGGCGAACAAATCACATATCGTGATGGTGGTAGTACTGCTCTTGCTGGTTTGACTGACGACGCAGTTTACTACGCTATTATTGTTGACGCTGACACTTTCAAGGTGGCATCATCTTTAGCTAACGCTACTGCTGGTACTGCAATCAACTTGACTGGTACTGGTAACAATGCTCAGTTCTTTGATCTAACTGGTGCTGTAACTGCTACTGCTGTTGCTAACTTAGGTGGTGGTAATGAAACTGGCGAAAGCGTAAGTAACATCACTCATACTGGTTGGGTTCGTCGTACTGTTGGTACTGGCGGTCGTGCTGGTCGTGTTCACTACGAAACTCTAGTTGCTGGTGGTTCTATCGCTGGCGACGCAGCTGACGACAGACAGTTCCAAGACGACTAATAAATACATGATGTAAAGAGGGGAGGTTTTCTCCCCTCTACTTTTGTGGAATAGTATGGTTAGTGAAAAACTAAATGAAGGTAATTTTCTGCTTCATGCAATGCATAATTATGACAACCCTCAATGTCATAGTTTAGCTGAGTTTGAAGAGGATATAAAGAAGTTCTTATATCTCAAGAAGCTACTTTCGAGATATAAAAATCATGGTGAGTTAAGGGAACGATTGATTCTTAACCACATTATTGTTCTTTACAATATTTTTGGCGAACATGCAACTCGAATGTTATTCTTCAAAGTTGAAGAAAATTGTTGGGATGCTTTAGTAACCTTTCTAGTGTATCTGGAACGAATGCCAGAAACGCTACCAGAATTTAACATTGTCTTGTCTGACATCAAATTAGACGAAACAATTATTGCTACCCTAAGGAAGATATGAGTAGAATTGTAGACAACCTAATCGCTTACAAGATCCTGAAGATGATTGTTACACCATTCATCGATACAGAAGCGTACAAGCTAGGTATTATTGATGCTAAGGGTAAGAATTTAAAGAAAGCAAATCAACTGCAAACTACGCAGGAGAAAGATGCTTACAATTATCTAACACGTTTAGTGTTTAACATCAAGAAGCTAATCAATAGACTTCCAGGTGGTGAAAATAAAATGAAGTCTTTAGTAGCTGCATTGTGGCTAGTTAAAGAACAGTATCAATCTAATCAAGGTTCAATGTCCTCTGCAATGTTGCAAGAAAGATTTGACTCCATGATGAAAATGATGGATAATAGAGTGTCTTTGGTTGAGGAAGAGATTGTCGTTAAGAAGTTCCTTGATGAAGAAGGCGAAGGTGGTGCACCTACGAACAATACTTCTGGTGCTGCAGTATCTGAGCCAAAGATTATGCCTAAAGACGTTAAGAAATATAAAGCAGGACAGGGTGGTGTTGTAGCTGGTATGGCTCGTCGCCCTGCGCTAGTGAGTAAGTAACCATGTGGCTTCTTACATTATTACCTAGTGGATTAATTGCCTTTATTGTAAACCTCATCCTAATTCTAGGGATCGTAGGTTTCGCTGCATCTTGGTTCTTCGGTTACGTTGTACGTTTCCTACCATCCCTACTACCTTACCGTATGATGATTCAAATAGCATCTATTGTGCTATTGATTATCGGTGTATACTTTAAGGGTGGTCAAGTTGTTGAAGAGAAATGGCGTGAACGAGTTGCTGAACTCGAAGCTAAGGTAGCAGTTGCTGAAGCCCAATCAAAAGATGCCAATGTTCAATTGGCTGAGACATTGAGACAAAAGAATAAAGTTATCACTGAGACTAAGGTTGTGATTAAAGATCGCATCGTTAGAGAAACGGTAACCATTGACGCTAAGTGTGATGTTCCTAAAGAAGCACTGAGCATTCTTAACGATGCAGCGAAAGCACCAAAATGAAAAAGTTAGTATTGTTACTTCCTGTTTTCTTGCTTGCTGGTTGTTTAGCCACAACCCCAGTTAAGAGAAACTTTCCTGAAGTTCCTAAAGAACTAATGGAAGCATGCCCTGATTTGGAACAAGTTCAAGATACACAGAAGTTAAGTGAGGTTATTAAAGTTGTTGCAGATAATTACTCAGACTATCACGAGTGCCGTTTAAAAGTTGATACTTGGATTGAATGGTACAAAACTCAAAAAGACATTTTCGAATCGGTAAAGTAACATGGATCAAGAGAGAGTAGCCAAATTGGAAGCGCAAGTTGAAGGCATCAAAGAGGACGTAAAAGAAGTCCGTGATGATATCAAAGAACTGCATTCTCGTATAACAACTCAAACTCGTGAGATTGTTGATAAGATGGACGATATGCAAACACGTCTAGAGCATAAAATGAACGCAGGAGCACTTGCTGCAAAACAACAACATGAAGATATTCAGAAGAATATTCACCAAGACATTAAAGAAGTGTCAGATCGTGTAGATGTTCTAGAACGATGGAGATGGATGATTGTTGGTGGTGCAATTGTAGTTGGTTACATTATCGGTCACGCTGATTTCTTTACAAAATTCTTCGGATAAAAAACTTGCTTTGTAATGATGTTTAGGGTATAATTATACTCTACGTGGAGATTTATTATGTTATACATTGATGCAAAGTACACCCAAATTCTGGGCAGTCGCTTGCGAAATTTCAAACAAAAGAACGAATATCTCTGGAACTATTCATGTCCAGTGTGTGGTGACTCATCTAAAAATAAGTTGAAGGCACGAGGTTACATCTACCGTGCAAAACAAGATTTATTCTGTAAGTGTCACAACTGTGGTCATAGCACAAACATTGGTAATTTAATTAAGTATGTTGACGTGCAGTTATATGATGAGTATGTTCTTGAACGCTACAAAGCTGGCGCAGGTAAACACAATGCACATAAAAACGTAGCGGAGATTCTACCTGAGAAAGAAGAACCTGTCGAGTTGATTGACGGTATCCTCGATCCATTGAAGCGTCTTGATCAATTACCGATTACCCATCCTGCAGTTAAGTATGTGGTCGATCGCAAGATCCCAAATGACAAGTGGAAGCTACTCTACTTTGCTCCAAAGTTCAAACAGTTCGTTAATTCGGTAACACCGAAGTTCGTTGAACCTATCGTTGACGAACATCCACGAATGATCATCCCAATGTTTACTCCACATGGAAAGTGTTTTGCTTTTCAGGGAAGAGCATACGGTAGCGAAGAGCCTAAGTATTATACCATAAAGGTGGATGAGACTCAGGAAAAAATTTATGGACTTGAAAGGGTTGATTATGGAAAACGTATTTTTGTTGTTGAAGGACCGATTGATTCGCTATTCTTGCCTAATGCAGTCGCAGTTTCTGGAGCAAGTTTCGATACTCCTACTATTAGGAAGCTACTTGCTAATGCAACGATTGTAATGGACAATGAGCCACGTAATAAAGAAATTGTTAAGCAGTTAGAGAAGTATATCGAGGCAGGTTACTCTGTGTGTATGTTCCCAGACAGTATCACACAGAAAGATATTAATGAGATGATTTTACATGGTGGGTTGACTGCCGATCAAATTGTAGATATCATAAATACAAACACCTACACTGGTATGGAAGCGAAGTTGAAGTTTATTAATTGGAGAAAAGTGTGAAAGTTAAGTTGATTAGTTACAGCAAACCCTCTCGAGCAATGTATGAAGAGGGACTCTTAGATGCTCAGGAATTGGTGGCTTTTTGCGCCAGAGTGTCGAATCCATCCAACCAGTTCAATATGGATACAGCGGATAAGTTAATCCGTTATTTGATTAAGAACAAACACTGGTCACCATTAGAAATGGTAAGTGCTTGTTTGGAAGTTGAAACTACTCGTGATATCGCTCGTCAGATGTTGCGTCACCGTTCATTCTCTTTCCAAGAGTTCAGTCAGCGTTATGCTGACCCAACAAAGGATCTCGATTTCGTCCTACGAGACGCACGACTCCAAGATACTAAAAATCGTCAGAACTCTATCGAAACGGAAGACGCAGCGTTGAAAGTTTGGTGGGATGCCAAACAAAAATTCATCATTGACACAGTTAAACAAACATACGCAGAAGCAATAGAAAAAGGTATTGCCAAAGAACAGGCTAGAGCAATTCTTCCTGAAGGTAATACTGTATCCCGTTTGTATATGAATGGTACACTTCGCTCGTGGATTCATTTTATTGAATTAAGAAGTGCCAATGGTACACAAAAGGAACATCAAGAAGTTGCACTAGAGTGCGCAAGGGTTATCGCTGAAGTATTTCCTTTAGCGGAAGAATTTACAAAATAATAATAAAATTGGAGTTACATATGGATGTCGTGCATGGCATAGAGGTTGATTATTCCCGAGATAATCTGTTTGATGAACTGGGAAGACTAAGATTAAAAGAAAGTTACATGAAAGATGACGAAACGTCACCACAAGAAAGATTTGCATTCGTTAGCAGTAAATTTGGTAGCAATCCAGAGCACGCACAAAGGTTGTACGAGTATTCCAGCAAGCACTGGCTCTCTTACTCAACACCTATTTTATCATTCGGACGAAGTAAGCGAGGATTACCTATTTCGTGCTTTCTTAACTACATTGAAGACACAGCGGAGGGACTAGTTGATAACCTTTCTGAAACTAATTGGCTTTCTATGCTCGGGGGTGGTGTTGGTATTGGGTTCGGTATACGTTCGGCAGACGACAAGAGCACTGGTGTCATGCCCCACCTCAAAATGTACGATGCTTCGAGTCTTGCTTATCGCCAAGGTCGTACTCGTCGTGGAAGTTATGCTGCTTATCTTAATATCGATCATCCCGACATTATTAACTTTTTAGAGATGCGTAAGCCGACAGGCGACCAAAACATGCGTACTCTAAACATGCATCATGGTATTAACATTCCTGATACATTCATGCACATCATTGAACAATCAATGATTGATCCAAACTTTGATGACTCTTGGAACCTAGTTGATCCAGCATCAAATGAAATTCGTGAAACAGTTTCTGCACGTGAACTGTGGCAACGTATTCTTGAAATGCGTATGCAGACTGGTGAACCATACATTCACTATATCGATGAATCAAACCGTAAGCTACCACAGTGGCTCAAGGATCTTGGTTTAAAGGTTAATCAGTCAAACCTATGTTCAGAGATTATTCTACCTACGAATGAGAAGCGTACTGCTGTTTGTTGCTTGTCGTCATTGAATCTAGAATACTATGAAGACTGGAAAGAAGATCAGTTATTCCTGAAGGACGTGGCAGAAATGCTAGATAATGTTCTTCAGTATTTCATTGAGAATGCACCAAAGGAAATTAAACGTGCTATCTACTCAGCCAAACGTGAGCGTAGTATTGGTATCGGTGCTTTAGGTTGGCATGCGTTACTACAGAAAAAGAACATTCCATGGGAATCTTCAATGGCTGTAGGTTTAAACAAAACTATTTTTAAACATGTAAGGGAAACTCTAGATGTTGCGAACAAAGAACTCGGATTGGAGCGTGGTGAAGCACCTGACGCTGTGGGGACTGGGAATCGCTTTAGTCATCTTATGGCTATTGCTCCCAATGCTTCTTCTTCCATTCTCATGGGGAACACTTCTCCTAGTATTGAACCTTACCGTGCCAACGCTTATCGCCAAGACACTCTATCGGGTTCTCACTTAAACAAGAATCGCTTCCTAGATAAAATTATTCAAGATGAAGCTAGCAAACATAAAGAAGGCTGGGCTGATGAAGTATGGAGTTCCATTATTGCGAATGACGGATCGGTTCAGCACCTTGATTGGATGGACGACTGGACAAAAGATGTGTTCAAAACTTCTATGGAAATTGACCAGCGTTGGGTCGTTCAACATGCGTCCGACAGACAAGAATATATTGACCAAGCACAATCGTTGAATGTTTTCTTCCGTCCAGATAGCAACATCAAATACATTCACGCTGTTCACTTCCAAGCATGGAAGCAAGGTTTGAAGACTATGTACTACTGCCGTAGTGACAAGATCGCTAAAGCTGACAAAGTTAGCAAGCGTATTGAACGTGAAGTTATTAAAGAAATTGATTTGATCTCATTGGCAGAGGGTAACGAATGTCTGGCTTGTGAAGGTTAATCATGCCATACTACGACTATAAATGCGCTGGTTGTGGTCATGTGGTAGTAGACCATCTTAAGAAAATGAGTGAACCACACCCAACCAAATGCCCTGAATGTGAAAAAGAGTCATTGACATTATCCTACGATAATTACGATGCTCTTGTTCAATACAAGGGTGGTAAGTGGTTTAAGAAAGACGGGAGTTATTGATGGATGCCTACGATATTTCTGATAAAATTAAAAAATACTGGTGTGCCGTTGTTCCAAAGAACAGTGGTGAAATTAATAAAAAGAGTAGCAAAGTAAGAGTTGTTATTAATACACCAGAAGGATATCGTGAAGTAGTAGGTGTTCATATTACGGATAATATGATCGAGTTAGAATTGGACAAAGAATGATTACAAAAACAAAACATAGACTGACGGATACTCGTGATTCGTTTAAACCTTTCAACTATCCATGGGCATACGATGCATGGTTGAAACACGAACAGGCACATTGGCTACATACTGAAGTGCCTATGGCTGAAGACGTTAAGCAATGGAAGAAGTCTCTAACTGTTGAAGAGAAGGCATTCCTAACTAACATCTTCCGTTTCTTTACACAGGGTGATATTGACGTGGCTGGTGGCTACGTTAAGAACTATCTACCTTACTTCCCACAACCAGAAGTGCGTATGATGCTAATGGGTTTCGCTGCACGTGAAGCACTTCACATCGCTGCATACTCTCACTTGATTGAGACACTTGGTTTACCAGAGTCTACTTACAATCAGTTCCTTGAGTATCAAGAGATGAAAGACAAGCATGACTACGTCTTGGATATTAGTTCCAAGAATGGTACTATCGCTTCTACTGCTGAACACATTGCGGTATTCTCTGCCTTCACTGAAGGTATGCAATTGTTCTCTTCATTCATTATGTTGTTGAACTTCCCACGTCATGGACTTATGAAGGGTATGGGTCAAATTGTTACTTGGTCTATTGCCGATGAAACAATCCACGCTGAGTCAATGATCAAGTTGTTCCGTGAATACATTAAAGAGAATCCAGAAATCTGGAACGATGAGTTAAAGGGTAAAATCTATACCATCGCTGAACGTATGGTAGAGTTAGAAGATAAGTTTATTGACCTATCATTCTCTGGCACTCACATGCGTGAACTAGAACCAGAAGACGTTAAGAAGTATATCCGTTACATCGCTGATCGTAGATTGATCAGTCTTGGAATGAAGGGTATTTTCAAAGTTAAAAAGAATCCTCTTCCATGGGTTGAAGAAATGATTAATGCACCTATCCACGGTAACTTCTTTGAGAATCGTGTGACTGACTATGCTAAGGGTGCATTGACTGGTTCATGGGAAGACGTTTGGGCAAAGGCATAATATGGCAACTAAGATTTTTGAATGTAATGAATGTCAGGCAAGAGGTAAGATTATTCTAAAAACTGAAGAGCGTTTAGAAGATATCGTTTATTGTCCTGTCTGCTCTGCTGATATCTACGAAGAAGATGATTATGAAGAGGAAGAATAAATAGTCGTTTACACTGACTAATTATTCGAATGTGGCTTCATAATAACGAAATTGTTGAATCATTACCTGATGACTGTGTTGGCTTTGTTTATTTAATTACGAACAAAGCCAGCAAGCGTATGTATGTAGGTAAGAAGCTAGCCAAATTTAGTAAAACTACCTATAAAACTGTTCTCCAAAAGAACGGCACTAAGAAGAAAAAGAAGATCCGCAGTAAGATTGATTCAGATTGGATGGACTACTATGGTTCATCTATCGAACTAAATAAAGATGTAGAGTCTCTCGGAGAAGGCAACTTCCTTCGTGAGATTCTTTTCTTTTGTAAATCTAAAGCAGAATGTTCCTACGTTGAAGCACGAGAGCAGTTTGCACGAAAGGTGTTAGAATCGGACGACTACTACAATGGTCAAATCTCTGTAAGAGTCCATGGTTCTCATATTAAAAACAAACTATGACATACTTACTATTTGCTGTTGCTTTATCATTATCCGCTCTAGCTGCATACTATGCAGTGATGGGTCTCATCGCAATTTTTGCTGCAGCAGTAGTACCAATTGCTCTTATGGGTTCTTTGCTTGAAGCATCGAAACTCGTAGTTGCATCGTGGCTTTATCGTTCTTGGAATGAAATCCCAAGATTGATGAAGACATATTTTACCATTGCCCTAGTCGTATTGATGTTACTGACATCTATGGGTATTTTCGGATTCTTATCAAAAGCACACTTAGATCAAGCAGTACCGTCGGGAGACGTAGCTGCTAAGTTAGCATTGATTGATGAGAAAATCAAAACAGAAAAGGAGAACATTAATGCAAGCCGTAAAGAACTTTCTCAACTCGATTCTCAAGTTGATCAAACCATCAGCAGAACAACCGATTCCGCAGGCACCGATCGAGCAATTGCCATCCGTAGAGGACAGCAAAAAGACCGAAACCGAATCCTCAACGAAATCGGCACCAGCCAAGCGAAAGTCGCCAAGCTCAACGAAGAGCGTGCGCCAATCGCAACCGAAGTCCGCAAAGTCGAAGCAGAAGTCGGACCAATAAAATACATTGCAGCACTCATATACGGTGACGGTGCGAGCGAAGATGTCTTGGAAAAGGCAGTTCGCATTGTCACTATTATGATTGTTATTGTATTTGATCCACTGGCAGTTCTATTGCTTATTGCTGCCAACTGGAATCTTAAACATGGTCGTAAAGGTAAATGGGATGACTTCTTCAATGGAGACAAATCAGAAGATTTACCAGAAAAGGCTAAAGAAATCATCATTCAAGACGATATTAGTGTTAAGGAAGAACCCTCTGTAGCAAAAGAACCAGAAGATATTCCGACACTTGAAGGTGAAGAAACATGGGCTCAACGAGTTATCGATGAGAACCCAGAAGAGGGTCTTCCAGAGATCCAAGTCGATGAACATAACAAAGACTGGGAACCTGCTCTATACAACCGTAATGGTCTCAAAAAAGAGGTTGGTAGATACATGGAAGAAACTGGTAAGAAACCACCAAAAACACAATCATTCCTAAACAAAGTACAACAGACATTTACACAATCTCTTGGTGTTAAAACCATTGAAAAAGAGGTTGACGACTTGCAAGAACCGAAGAATTCCTAAATAATACTATTCCGATAACAATAATAACATGGATATAGTATGCATGAGTTTTTCAAACTTGTAGCCGATGTTGGCTTTCCAATCGCTGCAGCTTGTGCTGCTGGCTACTTCGTTTTCCTTACATTAAAATTTATCCTTGCTGGTGTAACTGGTTCAGTTATGTCAATGAAGGGTATTATTGCTGCATTAGATAAACGAGTAGCAGCAATGAACCATGATGTCATTCGTATTGATACCAAGGTTTCCCACGCACTGGGCATTCCCCCAGACTTAGACAGGATTGCTCGAGCAGAGCAAAGTGACGCAAGAAGGGACTAAAAATGTTATTTGTTGACTATGTTTTTGATGTGCTTGAAAACGGTACTATCATAATGGATAAAGAATTAGAAGCCCAAAAGTTGGGCGTAAAGAACGGTGACAAATATGTTGTAAATGTTACTTTTGATGGTAGAATTGTGTTTCAGAAAGTGAAGGAAACCAATGGGTGATTTAGCAGAACTCATTAATAAGTACGGTTTTCCTATTATCGCAGCTGGTGGTTTAGGCTATTTTGTTTACTATGTTTGGCAATGGGTTACCAACGAAATTAAACCAGTTACAGGCGAAGCTAGTAAGACTCTGGTCGATCTTATCGATCGAATTAGAATGTTGGATAATGACCTTATCCGTTTGAACCAGAAGGTGAATGTTATTTTGTCATTGCGAGAGCAAGGGGATATTCCCCACGATAATAACAAGAACGGATTAGACGATGTTAAAGCATCACTTAAGAAATTGCCTCCTGGCTCTGCTGATCACCACTTCAAACAGTAATGCAGCAGAACTTCAACACTACTTCAGTAGCCCAGCATTCTCGGGTGTTGGGTACTCGTCACACGTTCTAACTATAAAACAGTTAGAAGACCAGCAAAAAGAAAAGAACAAAACACAACAGGATGCGCTAAAGGCAAAGGCAGAAGCCGATGCAGCGAACACTCCTCAAGCTAAGTTTGTGGCGAACTTAGAATCTCGTGTATACTCCCAACTAGCAAAACAATTAACTGACAGCCTATTTGGTGCTGCAGGAGAACCAACATGCACTGCTGCAACGGCAGGTTCAGTATGTGGTTCTATTCCAGATTTAGCTGGTAACAATATCACTTGGAAACTTGGAACTGGTTCTGAACAGGGTATGATTATCATTAGCATAATCAACATATCAAACCCATCTCAATCAACTACTATGAAAGTGCCTGCTGGTACTTTCGCATTCTAAGGATAACCAATGAAAAAGACTCTATTATCCTTAGCGATCGTTACACTACTAGCTGGTTGTGCAACGAGTTCTGCTGTCAAGGAAAAGATTACTGGAGAACAGTTTGACGATCCAACAGTGGAGCAAAGCAAGTTTCTCAAGAAAGAAAAGAACAAACTACCAGCACCAGCTGGTGGACCAATCCCTGTAGCAGTCTATAGTTTTATGGATAAGACTGGACAGAGAAAATCACAACTCAACGTGGCATCGCTTTCATCGGCTGTCACACAAGGTGGTGAGATGTATCTAATCAAAGCACTACAAGACGTGGGCGACCGTAAATGGTTTACTGTTCTTGAACGTGTTGGATTAGAGAATTTGATCAAAGAGCGTCAAATGATTCGTCAGATGCGTGAACAATATCAAGGTAGGGAAGCAAAAGCATTACCTCCAATGATTTTCGCTGGCATCATTATGGAAGGTGGTATTGTTGGATACGATAGCAATACTATCACAGGTGGTTCTGGCATGCGTTTGTTTGGTATCGGTGCTTCCACACAATACCAATCAGACACGGTGACTGTAACATTACGAACAGTCTCAGTAAGTACTGGTGAAGTTTTAACTACAGTAACAGTACAGAAGACAGTTTTGAGTTATATGGATAAAGTAACATTATTAAGATTTATTGGTGATGGAACAACTCTTGGTGCAAACGCTACTGCACTTGAAGGCGAAATTGGTGGAAGCATTAATGAAAGTATTAATAAAGCCATTGATATAGCAGTACAGGCAGCTGTAGTAAACACTATCCAGGAGGGCGAACGTAAAGGTGTTTGGCAGTATAAAAGAGAAACAACTCCTGAGATAAAAGAAAAATAAGAGGGTTTACATACCCGAAGGAGAAGTATGAAATTAAGTAGAACAGGCGATGGCAAGTTGTCGAGTAAATTACTTGCTATGATGTTTATGGTGTTCGCTACACCATATGCGTCATCGACAGTTGCGCAGACTGCGTCAACTGGTCCAAACCTTGTATACATCGAACAAGTCGGTAGCAGCAATACAGTTACTATCGAACAAGTCGGTGGCACTAACAGCGTAGGTGGTGTGGCTGGAACAGAATCAGTGGATGGCACAGGTGTAACGACTTTAACTCCAACTGCAGCTAGTTCTTCAAACTATGGTACCATCACAGGTAGCAGCAATACAGTCGGCATTACACAGACTGGTGACAGCAATACAAATCAATACAACATTAGAGGTAATACTAATACTTACACTAGCACAGTTTCTGGCAACGGAAACCAAAGCAAGTTGAATATTGGATCTACCAACTCAGCAACAAACTTGAGAAACACAGTTACTGAAACAATCACTGGTGACACAAACACTACGATTCAGCAAGTAACAGGTAATGATATTAGCAGCATCTTATCAATCACTGGTAACAGCAACCAAGTTACCAATAGTTTGTTAAGCACTAATGGTACTGTAAACAGTATTATCAGTGGAAGCAATAACATTATTAACTCTCAACAAATTGATGCAGCTGGTGGTGTTGGTCATGCTTTAGTATTAAACACTACTGGTGATTATAACAGTATCACTACTCAACAACAGGGTACAAATGATACTACTGTAAATGTATCAACAAACGGAAGCCATAATACGATCACTGTAAGAAGTTCAAGCAGTGCAATTGTTAGTCCAGTATCAGCTATCGCAAGGTAAGTCATGAAATACCTTTTTGTTATATTGTGCCTCTTGACATCTACTAGTTGGGCAGAGATTGGCACAGTGTCTGAAAATAAAGGATCTGGGTGTCAGATAGTTCGAGGTAAACAGAACTTATCTGGCACCAAAGGTTCTGGTGTAGAAAGTATGGACACTTACGTCACTACTAACTGCGCCAGCAAGATTACTTTTAAAGACGATACAAAAGTGAATGTTACGGAGAACAGTCGTCTACTGATAGACGACTTTGTTTTCGATCCAAAGAAATCCGACTCAGGCAAACTAGCACTGAAGGTCGCAATGGGCACTGTCCGATATGCATCTGGACAAATCGCCAAAACAAATTCCCAAAATGTTGACATCAAAACTCCAACAGCAACCATTGCTGTCCGTGGAACAGACTTCAACATGACAGTTGACGAAGCAGGACAGAGTCTAGTGATTCTTGTTCCATCATGCAAAGATCCAAAAGACGTCAAGCAATACGAACTAGATGAGAACAGATGTAAGGTTGGTGCCATCTCTGTAACAACTCTTGCTGGAACTGTAGAGTTGGATAAAGCATTCGAAGCTACCTACGTTATGAGTATCTCAACTCCACCAACACCACCTACAATCATTAACACTATTGAAGGTAAGATTGGTAACAACCTAATCATTAACAAACCACAAGAAGTTCAACGTGCCATTAAAGAAGCGAACAAGTCCAAGCAAGAATTAGAACAAGAAGAACTTGAAGCTGAAGCACAACGCAGACTATCACAGATGGTTAAAGAGTCTGAGGCTCCACCACCTGCACAGAAATTTTCAGAGACATTCGCTACTGGTGCCACTGGTTGTAACTCTCTTATTAGTATCTGTGTGAAGTGGGACAAAGCAGATGCACCAGACATGCAATCAAAGGGTAAGGGTATTGCTTATCGAAGCACACCCAACGAACACTACGCTGAAATTAAAACACAGGGTTACTCATCAAACACGTTTCTTACAGTTTCACATAACGATGTAGCTGCATCAGAAACTCTTGGTGATGGAAGTCCTGGAGGTAACGTAATTATAATTAAGCAGAGCAGTGGGGTTCTTAAGAGATGAAAAGATTCTTTATCTTATTAGCACTTCTATCATCTCTATGTTTATCTGCTCATAGTCAGGCAACTGGTCTTGCTGATTTAAAATTTGGTCAAGCACAGATAGCGGATACTCAGTGGAACGTATCTGCTTGTATGTATACCAACACTTGTCAAATCTACAGCAAGCAACCAGGAACTGCTTATAAGATTCCATGGACTAACGGACAGTTAACATGGGCAGCAGGTAGTTATGTTAAGTTTGAAGCTAACATCGTACAGACAGGTTCACATTGTAGCTTCTGGAACGTATTCAACATATGTATTGGTTCATGGATTCCAGACTATGGTAGAAGCACAACTAATCCATGGTTGGCTAAACAGTATAATGCTGATGGTACATTGAGAGCAACAATGGGTGCTGGTCACATTATCAACATGGGTAATGATTTCTTTTTCTTCGTTGGTAGTGATAACAACACTGGTCAACTATTCAGTATGACCACTGGTATGGTTGGTTCCACTGGAGTTACATGGACAGGAACACTAAACCCAACTGTCACTCAAGTTGATACTCTTGCTGCAACTAATGGTTCAATGACTCCGCTTGCTGCTGGAGAGGTAGTAGCTGCACCAACACCACCTGCTGCTCCAACTCTATGTTGCGGAGCAGTAACAACTCCATTCAATGCTGATGCGTCAAACGTAGCGAAGGTAAACGCATTTCAAACTAGACTTACCAATGACTCTCAAGTTTACATTGAACAAGTTGGTAACCAAAACATAATCCTAGTTGATCAGTCTGGCACTAAGAACAACTACGCCAAATATAGTGGCAATGGTTCAAGCAATAACATAAAGATTGAACAGAAGTCATCCAACAATACACAAACTAACTATACGGATCTTACTGTCAATGGAAGTAACAATACCGTAGAGATTAGACAGAAGAACCTTACAGAAACCAATGCCTATGGTAAGGGTGCTTTCGTCACTATAAACGATAACAACAATAGCCTATTGATTGACCAAAAGAATGGCGGAAGCCACTACGCTTCTGTTCTACTCTCTGGTGGGAACAAACACGTGGACATTCTACAACAAGGTTCTGCTGGTCATATGGCTAACGTAACACTCACTGGAATGCCAGTGGATCTAAGTTTGACACAGAGTGGTTCAACACAGAACTTCTACTCTATTAACTTTAACTGTGCAACTGTAGGTGGTTGTGCAAAAATTACGGTTCAACAGGGACAATAAATACAAGTTTACATCTTGACTAATTGACATGAAAAAACTATTATCTCCGTGGATGGCTCTCGTTACTTTGGTGCTTTTAGTTAGCATCCGTATTGCCGATCCTACTTTTGTTGAATCAGTACGTCTTCGTTATTTCGATCAACTAATAACAAGTAAAGGTACAACTACTTCTCAACAGGTAGCAGTTGTAAATATTGACGATGCCTATCTTAAGCAAAAAGGACAATTCCCGTTCCCTCGTGGAGAATATGCCAAACTGGTTGCTGATCTCTATTCTCATGGTGCTGGGTT
>ERZ1034363.1124-NODE-1124-length-16016-cov-11.786938_pt1 | contig 16016 bp, 14 predicted proteins | sample MGYA00520616_ERZ1034363 | MGnify/ENA primary metagenome ERZ1034363 (study PRJEB33736, sample SAMEA104284506) | Azolla filiculoides | biome: Urban; feature: Water surface; material: Ditch water | place: Netherlands | collected 2015-10-28 | depth 0-0.1 m ...
GAAACCCAACCTGAAACAGCAATCATTCAACCTAAACTTTTAGATTTTAAAAGTAAAACACATTTTGAATATGCTGGAGCTGCAGGTGGATTTGTTGATAAATTTGGTTACCCTTTTTGTCGTGGACGAATTTTTGACACAATTGAAGAAGATAAAAACCAATATGATGATGAAATAGAAATTTTTTGGGCAACCGGAGCTTGTTTCTTTATTCGAAAAGAAGTGTATCGTAAATTAAATGGTTTTGACGATACTTTTTTTGCGCATCAGGAAGAAATTGATTTGTGTTGGCGAGCATTTAACTTTGGTTATAAAGCAAAATACACTTCAAAATCAATTGTTTATCATGTGGGTGGAGCTACTTTAAATGAAGGTAATCCAAAGAAAACATTTTTGAATTTTAGAAACTCTTTGCTAATGTTGACAAAGAATTTACCAAAAAAACAATTAATCCCTATTATTTTTATACGTTTGTGTTTAGATGGTTTAGCAGGTATTCAATTTATTTTGAAAGGAAAATTCAAACATTGCTGGGCAATTGTTAAAGCCCATTTTGCATTTTATTTACTTGTGAATCAATTTTATAAAAAAAGAACACCCCTACAGAGAAATAATTATTTTAAAATAAACAGTATCGTTTATCGCTATTTTGTCAAGAATGGCAAGGTGTTTGCTGATTTGTTTTAACAATAGTTTATGTATAAAAATTTCGTGTACTTAAACTTCCTTTTTAAATTTGTAAAAAATTATTATCTCATGAAAAAAGTAATGTTAATTATCACTTTAGTTTCTATGTCGTTTACATCGTGTGTTTCAAAAAAGAAATTCACAGAATTAGAAGCTAAAAACAAGGAAATTCAAGATTTATTAAACACAGCAACCATCAAATTAAACACTTGTTTAACTGAAAAAGATGCTTTAAGTAGTCAAGTTGAATATTTAAAGAAAAATAATTCTGATTTAATCAATAGCTCGAAAGAGTTAACTGTTTTAACTACTAAAGGTGCTGAAAATCTTGAAAAATCGTTAGAAAGTTTAAAAGAGAAAGATTTAAAAATCAACCGCTTGCAAGATGCTTTAACTAAAAAAGATAGTGTAACTTTAGCTTTAGTAACAAGTTTAAAACGCGAAGTAGGAATTGACGACCCAGACATTAATATCAATGTTGAAAAAGGAGTTGTTATGATTTCAATTGCTGATAATTTATTATTCAAATCTGGAAGTTATGAAGTAAGCGACAGAGCTAAAGGTGTTTTAGCCAAAGTTGCTAAAGTAATCAATAGCAAACCAGATTTTGAATGTATGGTTGAAGGACATACGGATGATGTGCCTATTAAAAATGCAGTATTATTAGACAACTGGGATTTATCGGTAAAAAGAGCTACTTCTATTGTAAGGGTTTTACAAAAAGATTTAGGTGTTAATCCTAAACAATTAATTCCTGCTGGTAGAAGTTCATATATTCCATTAGTTGAAAATAATACACCAACAAATAGAGCAAAAAATAGAAGAACACGTATCATAATCATGCCAAAAATTGATCAGTTTTATGATATGTTAGAGAAAGAGATGAAAAATTTAGAAGGAAAATAATCCAATATTTTTTTGAGAATTAACCCATAAATGAGACTAAATAATTGGAGTTTCGTTTATGGGTTTTTTCGTTTTAATTGATTAAATTTGTAAGAGATAGCGTCAAGCTTTTAACAAGAATTATAAACTTGATTGTTGTTCCTATAATTTCGATAAAAATAACCTAATGAACTCCATTTTAAGAAAATTATTAGTTGGAAAAGTTTCTAGAAGTTATGTCCCTAAATACAATCCTATTCAGAAACGAATTTTAAATATCAAATCCATATGGAATAACGACCATCAAGATGATAATGGAATTGAAAAAATTGTTCGTTTATTGCTTTCTGGTTCTCAATTGTTGTTTCCTGGTATTTATATCAAATATTTTGCCTGTAAAAAAGGGTATGAATATCAAGATTTGGCGTTAGATTTTTATGTGCTAGCTAAAGTTTTATTTCCTATTTTAATCTTAATAAATGAATGGCAAAGTAATACCTATATTGTTTGGATATTAGTCTATTTATTACTTGAAACGGTTTTGTATATTCCAACACTAATTTTTGCTTCAGATTTGTTTTCACGACCTCGCTCATACAAACGTTCTATGCTACTTCTCTTTTTTAATTATATAGAAATTGTAGTTTCGTTTGGTGTTTTATATACTATTGGAGATAATATGAATAAACCTTTTGAACATTGGTTTGATTCTATATATTTTAGCGTCGTTAGTTCAAACTCTATTGGTTTTGGTGATTATTATCCAATAACAACATTTGGAAAAGTTCTAGTGAGTTTACAAGCAATGTTCTTTTTATCTTTTGTAATTTTATTTTTGAATTTTTTCTCTACAAAAGTAAAAAGCAAAGGATATTTTGAAGATGCAGAAAATTAAGCTAATAATTTTCGAGCTTTTTCTAAATCTTCAGCAGTATCAATTCCAATACTTCCATGAGTGGTTTCGATCATTTTAATACGTTTTCCGTATTCTAAATAGCGAAGTTGTTCTAGTTTTTCGGATGCTTCTAACGATAACATGGGTAAGCTGTAGAAATCCATTAATGCTTGTTTTCTAAAGGCGTAAATTCCTATATGTTTCATATAACGAACGCCCACATTTTCTTCTCGTGGAAAAGGAATTACCGAACGTGAAAAGTATAATGCAAAACCTTGCTGGTCTGTAATTACTTTTACGTTATTTGGGTTACTAATTTCCTCTTTATCTTTTATTTGAAACATCAACGAACCTAAATCTACTTTTTTATCAGTATCATTTTTGAAAACCTCGATCAGTTGTTCTAACGGTTTTTTATCTATAAAAGGTTCGTCTCCTTGTACATTGATTACGACATCAACAGCCATATTCTCAACGGCTTCTGCAATTCTGTCGCTTCCACTTTCGTGTTCTTTTATTGACATAATTGCTTTACCTCCATTCGAATTAATTTCGTTAAAAATCAAATCCGAATCGGTAACTACGAATACATCATCAAATAATTGTGTATTTACTGCCGCTTCATACGTTCGTAATATTACAGTTTTACCACACAAATCTTGCATCAATTTTGCAGGAAAACGTGTAGAGGCATAACGAGCAGGTATAACAGCGATGATTTTCATAGTTTAGATTTTATAGTGCAAAAGTATTAATTTTTAAAATATTCGTCTTTAAATCCAATTAAATATAGTTTTTCTTCTGCTCTAGTTATCGCGGTATACAGCCAACGCACATAATCAACATCGATTCCGTCAGGCAAATATGGTTGTTCTACAAAAACTGTTTTCCATTGTCCTCCTTGCGATTTATGACAGGTAATGGCATAAGAAAATTTAACTTGTAAAGCGTTAAAGTACTCGTTTTCCTTTACCCTTTGTAATTTTTTATATTGCAATCGTTCGTCTTCATAATCCAATAGAACTTCTTGATACAATTTATTTGATTCTTCATAAGTTAGTGATGGTGATTCGCTCATAATGGTATCTAACATCAAAATGGTATCAAATGGTGCCTGATTTGGATAATCGACCATTCTGATTTTTACTGTGGCAAATTTGAATCCATAGAGTTCTTGAATTTTTCTAATTTCTAAAATTTCTATAATGTCTCCATTAGCAATAAAACCAGCTTCCGATTCTTCTTTTAACCAGAAATAATTGTTTTTAACTACCATTAAATAATCGCCCGTAGCTATTTCGCTTTCTTTTGACAAAATTGAAGCCCTAATTTGCTGATTATATTGGTTAGCTCTTTTATTTGAACGAACAATAAAAACCGCATCTTCTAAGCCATAATTGTCATACGCACCATGAATTGCATCTTGAATATCATAACCATCTTGCAAACGAACAATATCTTTAAATCCTTTCAAATCAAACTGAAATGTATCAATAAAATGTGAATGTAATAATTCACGTAATTGTGTAGCATTATATAAAATTCCAGACGTTTCTGCTTGGCGCATTACTTCATCTAATTCAATATGTTGCACGTTTTTTTGGTAATGCAACGATAATGTATCGATATCCAAAGCTGGACTAATTGTCATATTCACTGGTGGTAATTGAGCAGTATCACCTATGAGCAATAATTTACAATTTTTACCAGCTTCTACATAGAAAAATAAATCATCTAAAAGCGATCCATTCTCATATAATTTTGAATCTTGAGAAGTATCCGAAATCATGGAAGATTCATCAACAATGAAAATTGTATTCTTGAATTTATTTTGTTGTAACGTAAAGCTTACACCTCCTGTTTTATTTTTTTTAGGAAAATAAATTCGCTTGTGAATTGTAAAAGCAGGCTTTCCAGAATAATTACTGATAACTTTTGCGGCGCGTCCGGTTGGGGCTAATAAAACACATTTCATTTCTACTTCTTGCAATTGATTAATTACATTAGAAATTATGGTAGTTTTACCTGTCCCAGCATAACCTTTTAAAACAAAAATTTCATCATTTGATTTGTTTAAAAGAAAATCAGCAATTTTTTGAAAAAAAATATCCTGTTTTGCAGTAGGCTGAAACAGAAATTTTTTGTGCAGAATCTTATAAAACAAAGAAGAAGTTATCATTAATAAGGAATGTCTTTAATAATTATCAAATATAGTGTTGATTTTTGAAAGAAAAGAGATAACATTCGAAAAAAATTGTAGCTTTGCCTATATATTTTATTGATTAAGGTAAGGCATTTATGGTAATTTCATCTAGTGATATCACTCAAAAAACATATAAAAAGTTAGTCATTCAAGTTGCTTTGAATACTTTTTCTTTTTGTGTTTTTGATTTAATTACAAATAAAGTATTGCACACACAAGTACTTAATTTAGAGAAGAATAAAGTAATTGAAGAGCAACTTTGGCGTGCTTTTGTAGATTATCCAATACTAACCAAAAATTATGATGAAGTAGTTGTTTTACACAACAATAATTTGAATGCTTTTGTCCCTTCATCTCTTTTTGACCCGCACTTTTTAGCAAGTTATTTACAATACAATACAAAGGTTTTTGAGACCGATTTTTTTGCATATGATGTTATTGCTCCATATGAAATTAATAATGTTTATGTGCCTTTCATGAATATTAATAATTTTTTATTAGATCAATTTGAAAGTTTTGATTACAAGAATAGTAATTCAATATTGGTAAAAAAATGTATTGATTTTTCAAAAAATAAAGAAGAAAAGCAAGTATTTGTTCATATTCAAAAAGAACATTTTGAAATAGTAGTTGTTAGAAATCAAGAACTTATTTTGTTTAATTCATTTCATTATTCAACTGCCGAAGATTTTATTTATTATTTACTATTTACTTGCGAACAATTGCAATTGAACCCAGAAACTATAAATGTTCAACTCTTTGGAGACTGTGTAGCAGATGATGCAAATTTCAAAATTGCTTATACTTATATCCGTAATTGCTCATTGTTAGATGTTTCGCACTTAACTAATGGCTTTGATGCAACAGAAAATGCAATTAGAAATCACTTTACACTCTATCATTCATGAGAATTATATCTGGAAAACATAAAGGTCGTCGATTAGTAGCTCCAAAAAATTTACCTGTTCGTCCTACAACTGATATGTGTAAAGAATCATTATTTAATATTTTAAATAATTACTTCAATTTTCATGGATTAAAAGTATTGGATTTATTTTCTGGTACTGGTAATATCAGTTACGAGTTTGGTTCTAGAGGAGCTGGTCCTATTACTAGTGTTGATGGTGATTTTGGTTGTGTAAATTTCATAAAAAAAACAGCAACCGAATTAGATTTAGACATTACTGCCATTAAAAGTGATGTTTTCAAATTTTTAGAAAAAAACAAATCGAGTTACGATATTATTTTTGCTGATCCTCCTTACGATTTAAGTCAGCAAGATTTTGAAAAAATTATCCAACTTATTTTTGAAAACGAACTTTTAGACGAAGAAGGAATGTTAATTGTAGAACATTCAAAACATACAAAATTAGAACACATGATTAATTTTTCTTTTTCAAAAAATTATGGTGGTTCTGTATTCTCCTTTTATGAATTTGAAAGCGACGAAGAAGAAGATTTTGAGGACGAAGATGAAGGTTAATAGCCTTACAAAATAAAAAAGCAGACCTATAAGCCGGATTCTGTCTCCGATAAATCGGAGCCTTATCATTTATCTAGACTATACATTACTATATAGTTCAAGCTGCCTACCCTTCAGCATCGGACGAGTAGCCCTTATTTTGATTGCTCAAAAACTGCTGATATACTTGACATTTCACCGCATAGAGTTTACCTGGTTTCACTACAGCATTATCTGTACATACTTTCTGTTGCACTTGTCCTCGTTTTTCAACGGACGGGCGTTACCCGCTATGCTACTCTTTGGTGTCCGGACTTTCCTCCCATGCATACACACGGACGATAAGGCGGTCTGCGGTGCAAATGTATCAATTACGAATTAAAAATTACGAATTAATACCAATTTTTAAACATTTAAGCTTTTAAACATTTAAACTTTTACTTACATTTGTGATTCAATACAAGCTATGGAACAATTTATAGTATCAGCTCGAAAATATCGTCCGCAAACATTTAAAGATGTTGTCGGTCAACAAGCCATTACTAATACATTGTTAAATGCTATAGAAACCAATCACTTAGCTCAAGCTTTATTGTTTACTGGGCCTCGTGGTGTGGGAAAAACAACTTGTGCTCGTATTTTAGCACGAAAAATCAATCAAGAAGGTTATGATGATCCTTATGAAGATTTTTCATTCAATGTTTTTGAATTAGATGCTGCTTCTAATAATGGTGTAGATGATATTCGTAGTATTATCGACCAAGTTAGAATACCACCACAAACAGGAAAATATAAAGTTTATATTATTGACGAGGTGCACATGCTTTCGCAAGCTGCTTTTAACGCTTTCTTAAAAACATTAGAAGAACCACCTAAGCATGCCATTTTTATTTTGGCAACTACGGAAAAACACAAAATTATTCCAACGATTTTATCACGTTGTCAAATATTTGATTTCAAAAGAATTACCGTTAAAGACGCCAAAGAACATTTAGCCGAAATTGCTAAAGAACAGGGTGTTGCTTTTGAAGATGATGCATTACACATTATTGCTCAAAAAGCAGATGGTGCAATGCGTGATGCTTTGTCAATTTTTGATAGAGTTGTTTCTTATTGCGGTAAAAATCTTACTAGACAAGCCGTTACCGAAAATTTAAATGTATTAGATTTTGAATATTACATCAAAATCACCGATTTAATTTTAGAAAATAAAATTCCAGATTTATTAGTTGCTTACAATGATATTTTAGCAAAAGGCTTTGATGGACATCATTTTATTGCTGGTTTGGCTTCACATTTTAGAGATTTATTAGTGTGTAAAAATCCAGCTACTTTACCTTTGTTAGAAGCTGGTGAACAAGCACAAGCTTTGTATGCTGCACAATCGCACAAAGCCATGCATGATTTTTTAATTAAAGGAATTGAATTGGCAAATGAATGTGATTTGAAATTTAAAGTCAGTCAAAATCAACGACTTTTAGTTGAACTTTGTTTGATGCAATTAGCCTCTATCACTTTTGATGGAGAAAAAAAAAAGTAGCTAAATTTATCATTCCGGCTACTTATTTTAAAAACAACTCCTACTCTATTGTTGAAGTTCAAAACACGATTCCTCAAATTCAGAATGAAAAGCCTATTGTAGTAAATGAACCTGTTGCAACAACTGAAGTTACAGTTGAAGAGCCAGCAATTGAAAATGTAGTAATTCCTGATATTTCTAAACCTGTACTTACTAATTTGAATGTAACGGGCACTAAGGTTTCGGCGCTTTCATTAGCTAGTATTAAGGCTAAAAAAGAATTAGAAGCACAACAGCAACACCATCAAAAACATAGAGAAGAATTGCCTTCTGAAGCGTTTAACGAAACCGATATGTTATTGCAATGGAATAAGTTTGCTCAAAAAATGACTGATACTGGTAAACGTTTATTAGCAACATATATGCAAATGAACGATCCAACTTTAAACGGAACCATAATTACTTTAGAACTTCCTAATCAAAGTACTAAAGAAGAATTTTTAACCGGCTGTCATGAATTATTAGGTTATTTGAGAGGAAAATTACACAACCACGATATTACCATAGAAGTTGTTGTAAATGAAACAGTTGAAAACAAATATGCTTTTACACCACAAGAAAAATTTGAACGATTAAAACAAATTAATCCAACTATTGAATTGTTGAGAAAGACGTTTGATTTGGATGTTTAGTATTACTATTTGAAAATAGTATTTATATTATAAACTTTTTATATAAGAAAACATATAAAATAGATATAATTATTGATATAAAATTTCCTAATAAATAGAAATCATTATATAATGATTCTTTATCTTTTTCATTATCTCTTTTTAATCTTGTTGCTAATTTTAATGTTCCAAACAGAGTCAATGCATGTGGATAATCATTAATTAATGAAATCATTAAAAACATTCTTTCAATTACACCTTTTATTAATGATTTATAATCAATAATACTACTAGATTGAATAGATTTAGGTGTAATCAAAAAGTAAAATATTCCTAACAATATTTCTATACAAATTAATGACGTAAAAAAATGAACATATTCCATATTCTAACTTTTAGAGATTAAAATAATTATGTTTTTTATAGAATTATATGATTCTATATTTAATGTTTTTTCTCTTTTCCATAATTGTGACCGAGTTTTCCCCATAATTTTAGAAACCATTTTATAATCTTTAAATTTTATAAAATTTGATACAATTTCAAATTCATTCACCATACTCCATTTATCAATTATATTTTCAAAAACAATAAATGCATCTTTTAATAAATCATTCTTAAAATTATTATCAATTGAAATTATAAAACGATGTTTTTCTGCTTTTAATAAATTTAACTTATATCTAGCATCTGTCAATCCTGTACCAAGCATTTCATAAGCTATTAATTCATTTATAGGAGTTTCAATACTACCTTGATTTAAAACATATCTCAATTTAAAATTTAACTTTTTATGTATAATATTCTCCTCTAATTGCAAAATAATATCAGTTGAAGATTTTAAATCTTTCAAAACACATTGAAACTCATCTCCAAGTGTAATTGTTAATGGAGATAAAATTTCATCTTTAAAAGTTTTATTAATTTCACTAACAAGCTCTTTGAAATTATTCATCAGTTCAATTTGATTTTTTTCACTACTTGCAATGATATCAGCCATTAATATATAATATTTCATACACAATTGATTTTGTGTCAAAAATAATGAAATTTTTACAATTATTTCATATTATATGAAATAAAAACTAAATCTTCCCATAATACATCGCCTTTACAATACCATCAGACAATCCAATTTTTGGCACATAAATATGTCTTGCACCACTCCATTTCATGGCATTTAGATAGATTCTTGTTGCTGGAATAATTACGTCAGCGCGGTCTGGATTTAAACCTAGGTCGGCAATGCGCTGTTCATATGTCATGCTATTCAATTTTTGATATTGCGATTGCACATACATATATGATAAAGGCTTATCTTGGTTTTTTTCTGACAATTTGAATAATTTATTAATATTTCCACCTGAACCAATTAGAGTAATATTTTCAAACGGTTCTGTGTTAGTCTTTATCCATTTTTCAATTTCTTGCCAAACGATATCAGAAACCATATTGTTCAACAAGCGAACCGTTCCATTTTTGAAGGATTTTGAAGCAATAATTTTTCCTTCAAAAAACAAAGAAAATTCAGTGCTTCCACCACCTACGTCTACATACAAATAGGCTTTATCAGAATTAATAAACTGAGTTAAATCGGAAGCCGCAATAATAGCAGCTTCTTTTTTACCATCTATAATATCAATTTTTATATCTGCTTTTTTTCTAATGATCTCAACTACTTCTTTGCCATTATATGCTTCTCTCATTGCAGAAGTTGCACACGCTTGGTATTTTTCAACTTTGTGTACTTTCATTAATAATTTAAAGGCTTTCATGGCATCAACCATTCTATCAATGTTTTCTTCTGTAATTTCGCCAACAGTAAATGCATCTTGTCCTAAACGAATAGGTACACGTACCAAGGAACTTTTATTAAATTGTGGTGCACAATCATCTTGCTCTACGATATTTGTAACTAATAATCTCATGGCATTAGAACCAATATCAATAGCAGCATATTTTTTTATTGTAATCATTTGATAATTATAGGGTTATTCAACTTTTTCTGCAATTACATCCAACTTTTTTTGGTAATAATTGTACATTTCTAATTGTGCTCTAAATGGTTTTTCATCGCCTCGTTTTCTATACTTATTTAGTAAATCATCAGAATGAATTCGGGCTTTTACATTTGCTTTCCAACCAATTTCAAATGTTTCTATCAGTTCTTTTTTGATATCTTCATCATAAATTGGGCAAGTAACTTCTACCCTAGCATCTAGATTTCGAGTCATAAAATCAGCAGAAGAGATAAAAACATCTGGATCACCACCATTGGCAAAAATATAAATACGTGAATGCTCAAGATAATTATCCACAATACTAATTGCTTCAATATTTTCGCTCAATCCTTTTACACCAGGAATTAAACAACAAATACCTCTAACAATTAATTGAATTTTAACTCCAGCATTACTTGCTTCATATAATTTATCAGTCATTTTAAAGTCTGAAATGCTATTCATCTTTAATTTAATAAAAGCTTCCTTGCCTAAAAGAGCATTGGATATTTCTCTTTCAATTAACTTGTTAAATTTTCCTCTTGTATAATGTGGCGAAACAATTAAGTGCTTATAACGATGTACACGATAATTTACATCAAAGAAATCGAAGATTTTAGCAGCATCTTTTAGAATTTCTGTGTTACTAGTAAATAAGGTAACATCGGTATATACTTTTGCCGAATTTTCATTAAAATTACCAGTAGATATTAAGCCATAACGTTTCACTTTTCCTTCTTCAATACGTTCGATAACACATATTTTACTGTGTACTTTTAATCCTTTTACCCCAAAAATCAATTCAATTCCTTCAGTTTGCATTTGTTCAGAATATGAAATATTGCTTTCTTCATCAAAACGGGCTTGTAGCTCAATTTGAACTGTTACTTTTTTACCGTTTTTAGCAGCATTTATCAATGAACTTACAATTTGAGAATTCTTAGCTAATCGATACAACGTGATTTTAATTGAAGCAACTTTTGGGTCCAAAGCAGCTTCTCTTAAGAACTTGATGATGTATGAAAAAGATTGATATGGAGCGTAAAGTAGATAATCTTTCTTTTTAATTTTCTCTAAAATACTACCTTCTAGCGACAAGCCAGTAATTGGCAATGGAACATTAGAACGATAAAGTAAATCATAACGTCCTAAATTTGGAAAACTCATATAATCTCTACGATTATGATATCTTCCTCCAGGTATAATACTATCAGAACTATCGATTTTCATACCCTTTAAGAAAAATTCTAAGGTATCTTTTCCAATAGCTTGATCATATACAAAACGCACAGGTTCGCCTACACGTCTGTCTTTAACGGAAGAAGATATTTTTTCAATTAGAGATTTACTCAAATCACTATCAAATTCTAACTGAGCATCTCGAGTAATTTTAATCATGTGAGCTGAAATGCTTTCATAATTAAAAATATTGAATATATTGTTTAGATTATAGCGTATAACATCGTCTAATAGAATAATATACTGTTTTTCTGAATTTGAAGGAAGTACTACAAAACGATTAATAGTATTAGGAATTTCAACAACGGCATATCGAATTTCTTTGTTTGCAAATACTTTATCAACTATAGAATTTGACTCCGATTTCATGATTAATTTAACTGCCAAATATCCAGATGTATCTTTCAATAAAGGAAATTCATCTAAATCATTTAACATGATAGTTACTACTGCAGGACTTACCTTTTGTATAAAATAATCGTGAATAAAATCTTCTTGTTCTTTAGAAATATCTTTTTCATTAATGATGAAAATATTTTCTTTTTCAAGTTTTTTTTCAATTTCACTAAGAATGCGTAGACTTTCAGATTGCTGTTCAATTACGATTTCTGTAATTTCTTTTAATAATTGCTCTGCAGAAACACCTAATATTTTTTCAGTTTCTGCATTTTCATGACTCATGCGTCGAATAGCTGCATATCTTACTCTAAAAAATTCATCTAAGTTATTGGAAAAAATCCCTAAAAACCTAAATCTATCTAATAAAGGAACATTCTCATCATTAGCTTCTTGAAGTACTCTCGCATTAAATGTTAACCAGCTTTTTTCTCGGTCTATATAACTATTATGTGTATTATTCATCTTTAAAATGGCTTGGAAATAAAGTTCTAATTGTTTTTCCTTTGCCTAAATTTGACCAATCGTTGCTATCAAATTCAATAGCAACGACTCCACTTGTAGGAACATTATCAATTTTTAGGTCTCCAAATTTATTAACAAAATTTGTAATAGCTTCATTATGTCCAAAAAGAATTAGATTATTGTGCTCATTTTTACACTTTTTTATCGCTAAATGCAATTTTTTCTGATCAAAAGTGTATAACTCATCTGAAAAATGAATCGTTTCAATAGGAATTGATAAATATTGCGAAAAAATATAAGCGGTTTCTCTTGTACGTTTAGCAATACTAGACCAAACTATATATGATTTAGGCAAAATAGAAACTGTTTTAGCTGCAATAAGATGCGCGTTTTTAACTCCTTTGGCTGAAATAGAACGATCAATATCTTGAACTGGTGCATCCCAACTTGACTTTGCATGTCTGATTAAAATTAAGTTTTTCATTGTATCTACTTTAGAAAAGTAAATTACTCAATTTAATTGATGTACACAAAACTGATTTGTTCAAATTTGAGTTAGTTAATAGATTTTTTTATACACTTTGTCGAAAAACTTCTACAAGACGATTGTAGTTTGCTGTTTTTAAGTAATTTAGCATAGTGATTTTATTTATAATTTAAAATTTTAACGTAATTATTTAAAATAAATCATAAAAAAGATTTAGCCCCTAAAAATCTTCTAAAATTTTAACTTTATAATTTTCTGTCCCCTTAACTAACCTTTAGAACACTTGCTATAATTCTAAATTTAAAAAATTAGTATTATGGAAAGTTTTTCAAAATTCAAATGTCATTTAGTAATGGCATTATTTTTCTTCATAAGTTTTGCTCCATGCAATGCACAACAGATTCATAAATACAATGACTCTAATAGCATTGATTCGCAAAGTAAAATGGCAGATTTAGATAAAAAAATTAATTCACTTTTAAATTCTAAAGACGTTTTATTTTTTAAAAACCAACAAAGTGCATCTAAATTTGAAATTTTAGATATTGATTATATAGATTTATCAAGCATAAATCAAGTTTCTAAAAACAAATTATTTTCTGTCAAATATTGCATCGTACGAATTGCAGAAAGTACTACAATTGATTTAAATTATCTAAATCAACTTTCAAATTTAGAATTAGTGCATTTAATCATAGAGGCAGATACAGCTTCTATGAATATCCCATCAATAATAACAATGTCAAATCCAAACATAGTTATTTCTTATCAAATAAGTATTCCACAATAAAATAGTGCAAAATGAAGATGAAAAATTACTTTTTAAAAGTTTTATACAGCAAAGAATCACTACTTTATAGTTTATTCTTTTTGTTTCTTGGAATTGGCGGAATTGCTCAAGTTAGGGTAAATTTTACACCAAGAGAACCAGAGGCTAGTCCTACAACATCAATTTATCATGTAAAAGGAGATTTTTCTTTAATAGGAAATACGAATTTGACATTGAATAATTATGATAACAATGAACCCAATAGCAACAACAATATGATTTATGTTGATGTTGATAGCGATGCAAATACATTCAATTCATCAAGCTCAAACTTGACTTTTTCAACAGAGAATGGAGCAATTCCAGAGTGTTCTAAAATTGTTTTTGCAGGATTATATTGGACAGGTAGAGCTTCAAACGGTTCAAACAGCCCTGATACATTTAGTGTTACAAAAAATTCTATTACCAAAACATTTAATAAAAGAAAAGTTCAATTAAAAGGGCCTTTATCAACATCATATACAGAAGTTACTGCTAATACCAATGATATTTATTATCCTCAAAATAATGATGGATTTATGTATTCAGCATTTGCCGAAATTACGGACTATGTAAAAACAAATGGTTTAGGACAATATACTGTTGCAGATATAGCTTTAATAGAAGGAAATGGTGGTGGAACTGGTTATTATGGAGGTTGGGGAATCATTGTCGTATATGAAAATTCAAAAATGAAATGGAGAGATATTACAGTTTTTGATGGTCATGCTTACGTTCAAGGAAGTACAACAATTAGTCATCAAATTCCTATATCTGGATTTAATGCTGTTCAAACTGGTCAAGTAAATGTAAAATTAGGACTAATGGCAGGTGAAGGTGATCGCAGCATTAGTGGTGATTATTTTAATATTCTTCGATCAAGTGATAATAATTGGCAAGCATTAAGCCATGGTGGAAATTCCACTGGTAATTTTTTCAATTCATCAATTCAAACGGGTGGAAATACTAGAAATCCTAATTTATTGAACAATACAGGATTAGATATTTCTATGTTTAATATTCCAAATCCAAGTAATAGTGTTATTGCTAATAACCAAACATCTACCACTTTACGATATGGCTCCACTCAAGATACCTATGTTATTTTTATGGCTGCTATGGCTGTTGACGCATATATTCCTGATGCAGAAGGATTAATGTCTTTAATAACCATTAATGGTCAACCACCATCTAGTTCTCTAACTGTATTACCAGGTGAAGAAATAGAATATTCTATAAAAATACTAAATGAAGGTACTGAAGCAATCAATAATGCTCAAATAAAAATTGCAATTCCTTATATTGCCAACTTTGTCAACGGAAGTCAAGTCGGAACAATAAATTTTTCACCTTTACCTACACCAAATAATTTATATTTTAATCCAACTTTAGGCGGTAATGGAACTCTAATATGGGATATTGGTACACTACCTGTTCCTGCAAACTCATCGGATATTTTAGGCGAATTAAAATATAAAATTAAAATTACCGAAGATTGTTTCTTATTAAAAAATCCAAACTGTATTCCTGTTGCATCATTGCATGGATTTATTAATGGTATTGGAGCAATTACAGGAATTCCAATTATTGATAAACCATTTATTCAAGGATATCAAACTTCTGGACTATGTTTAGGAGATCCAATTACCGATCCTATTAAAGTAACAATTGATGCTACAGATTTTATCAATCAAAATTGTCAAAATACGGTAACAGAACTTAGTTTCAATTATTGTGGCAGTTCTGTTGTTATTCCATTTAATTTAATTGCATCCTATTATCCTAACGGCACTCGATTTTATAACAGTTATCCTGTAACAATTGCATCTACAGAATACACTAGTTCAAATCCTTTTCCAAATACACCAGGCGGCGTAAATTATTATGCGGTTCCACCCAATGCAAATGGTTGCTATTTTATGTTTACAATTTTCATCAATGATGTACCAATAATAACTGCACCTACAGCAACTACAATAAATGGTTGTGGTACAAGTGCTATAAATCCTTTACCTTTCAGTACAACTCCTATATCGATTACACTACAAGACTTTATCAATGCTGGTGGAACTGTTTCTAATAATTCTCTAAGTTATAATATTACATACTCAGATGTTGCTACAGGAAGTTGTCCATTATTAGTAAATAGAACTTATTCTATATCAACATCTTGTATTTCACTTAATTTTACACAAACATTTACAATTTCTGACACCACTGCGCCAACATTCGATATGGTAATTCCAGCAGATGTAACAGCAGAGTGTAATGCTATTCCAACAGCTGCAGTGATTACTGC
>ERZ1034363.1125-NODE-1125-length-16016-cov-2.757576_pt1 | contig 16016 bp, 17 predicted proteins | sample MGYA00520616_ERZ1034363 | MGnify/ENA primary metagenome ERZ1034363 (study PRJEB33736, sample SAMEA104284506) | Azolla filiculoides | biome: Urban; feature: Water surface; material: Ditch water | place: Netherlands | collected 2015-10-28 | depth 0-0.1 m ...
GGTACGGCTGCGCCATGCTGTGCTACGTGACGCCCAAGGAGCACCTGGGCCTGCCAGACAAGGATGATGTCAAGACCGGCATCATCACCTACAAGCTGGCCGCGCATGCCGCCGACCTGGCCAAGGGCCACCCGGGCGCGCAGATCCGCGACAACGCCTTGAGCAAGGCGCGCTTCGAGTTCCGCTGGGACGACCAGTTCAACCTCGGCCTCGACCCCGACAAGGCGCGCGAGTTCCACGACGAGACCCTGCCGAAGGAATCGGCCAAGGTGGCGCATTTCTGCTCGATGTGCGGTCCGCATTTCTGCTCGATGAAGATCACGCAGGATGTGCGCGACTTCGCGGCCAAGCAGGGCCTGGCCGAAGGCGAGGCGATCGAGAAGGGCATGGAAGTCAAGTCGATCGAGTTCGTCAAGATGGGCGCCGAGGTCTACCGCCAGGTCTGATTCGCGTCAGCCGCTGGCAAGAAAACGGGGCGCCTGGGCGCCCCGTTGTTGCACTTCTGTCAGAATAACTGCCTATTTGCCCGAGACAACCATGTTCCGTACCCTGCTCAAATCCAAGATCCACCGCGTCAAGACCACGCATGCCGAGCTGCACTACGAAGGCTCCTGCGCGATCGACGAGGACCTGCTCGATGCTTCCGGCATCTGCGAAAACGAACAGATCCATATCTGGAACGTCGATAACGGCGAGCGCTTCGTGACCTACGCGATCAAGGGCCAGCGCGGCACCGGCATGATCTCGGTCAACGGCTCGGCGGCACGCCGCGCCGCCGTCGGCGACCTGCTGATCATCGCCGCCTTCGCCCAGGTGCACGAGGACCAGGTCGGCGGCCACAAGCCGAAACTGGTGTTCGTCAACGACCAGAACCAGCAGGTCGAGCTGCGCGACAAGGTCGCGGTGCAGCAGATGTGATCAGGCCAGCCGGGCCGCAATCCAGCCGCGCAGGCTGTTGACAAAGGCCAGGCCGGTGGCGCGCTGCAGGTCCTCGACCCGCAGCACGGCTTCCTGCAATCGACCCTCGCGCAGTGCGACCTCGCGCCCGACGCCATCGAGCAGGCCGCAGGACAGGGCCGGTGTCAGCCATTCGCCGTCGATCTGCAGCGCCAGGTTGCCGCGCGTGCACTCGGTCAGCTCGCCCTGCCCGTTCCACAGGATGGCGTCGAACACCCCCGGCTGCGTCGGCGCCGCCGCGTCGTAATGCGCGCGGCGCGTGGTCTTGTAGCGCACGAATTCGCTCTGCGCGGCCTCGAAGGGCTGCGGCACCAGCGCCAGCGTGACCTCGGCCGGACTGGCTTCCATCGCGAAGGCCTGTGCCTGGACCCTGCCCTGCGCATCGAGCAGCAGGCGCACCCGCCACAGGCCCTGTGGATGACTGGCGACCAGTTGATCCAGGCTGGCGCGCAAGGCGGACTGATCCAGCGCATGGCCGAAATGGCCCGCCGCGCGCCGCAGTCGCGCCAGATGCTCTGGTTCGTTGCGTAGTACGCCGTCGGCCAGCGCCAGCGTTTCGAGCAGCTCGAACGGTTCGCTGGCGCGGTCCAAAAAGGCGCGCTTGTGGCGCCATTCCTGCCATTCGCCCTCGACGCTGGCGCCCGAGGTGATGCCGCTGCCGATGCCGCAGCTCAGGGCCTGGCCCCGCGCCGTCACGGTGCGGATCGCGACGTTGAAGGTCGCGTGGCCACCCGGTTGCACGACACCGATCGCGCCGCAGTAGGCGCCGCGCGGCACGGATTCCAATTGATGGATCAAGCGCATGGCCTGGACCTTGGGCGCGCCGGTGATCGAGCCGCAGGGAAACAGCGCCGTGAAGACATCGGCCAGCGTGGTGCCGGGCCGGCTGTCGGCCGTCACATCCGAGGTCATCTGCCAGACGGTCGGCAAGGCTTCCAGGTGGAACAGGCGCGGCACCTTGACCGAATGCGGCAGCGCGACGCGCGACAGGTCGTTGCGGATCAGGTCGACGATCATGACGTTCTCGGCCCGCTCCTTGGCTGAAGCCAGCAAGGCATCGGCGTTGGCCTGGTCCTGCTCAGGGTTGTCTCCGCGCGCGGCGGTGCCCTTCATCGGGCGCACCAGCAGCCGCGAACCGTCCCAGTCGAAGAACAGTTCGGGCGAGACCGACAGCAGCTGGCGCTCGCCGGCATCGAGCCAGGCCGAATAGCCGCCCGGCTGGGCGCGGCGCAAGGCCGCGTAGAGCGCCAGCGCGCTGCCCTGCAGCAGTTCGCCCTCGAGCTGGGCCGTGTGGTTGATCTGGTAGCAGTCGCCGGCGGCGATCGCGGCCTGGATCGCCTCGATGTCGCGCGTGAAGGCGGCGCGCTCGGGGCCGGCGCCCCAGCGGGCCGTCGCCGGTTGCTCCAGCCCGTGCACCGCCTCGGCAGCGCCTGGCGGCAGCTCGCACTCGGGCGACCAGTCCAGGGCCTGGTCGAAGACGGCGAACCAGGCCAGCGGACCAGTGGCGGCATGCACCCGCAGCGCCGCATCGAAGGCCGGCGCGGCCTCGTAGGCCACATAGCCGAGGCACCAGCGCCCGGCTTGTGCCTCGGCCTGCACCTGCTCGAGCAGCGGCTTGACTTGGGCCGGCACATCGGCCTGCAGCACGCGCAGCGGCGCACCAAAGGCGCAACGCAAGCGCTGGCCCGCCCCGCCCTGCGGCTGGGAAAAGTCGATCAGCGCCGCAGTCGTCATGCTGCGCCGATGTTCGGCACCAGCGCGCCAGCGTCCCGGCCGGCCTTGTGCGCGGCGGTGAAGGCCAGCATGCGGTCGATCGGCAGGCGCGCGCGCGGGATCAGCGCCGGGTCGACATGGATCTCGTTCAAGCCGGTCTCGAGCACGCGCGCGACGCCGGCCAGGCTGTTCATCGCCATCCAGGGGCAGTGCGCGCAGCTCTTGCAGGTGGCGCTGTTGCCGGCAGTCGGCGCCTCGATGAAGGTCTTGCCGGGGTTCAGCGTGCGCAGCTTGTGCATCATGCCGTTGTCGGTCGCGACGATGAATTCCTTCGCGTCCATGGTCTTGGCGGCGTTCAGGATCGCCGAGGTCGAGCCGACCGCATCGGCCAGCGCCACCACTTCGGCCGGGCTCTCGGGGTGCACCAGCACCTTGGCGCCAGGATGCTGCTGGATCAGCGCCTCGAGCTCGAAGGCCTTGAACTCGTCGTGCACGATGCACGAGCCCTGCCACATCAGCATGTCGGCGCCGGTCTCGCGCTGGATATAGCTGCCGAGGTGCTTGTCGGGTGCCCACAGGATCTTGTGACCCTTGTCCTTCAAGGCGCTGACGATCTCGAGCGCGCAGCTCGAGGTCACCAGCCAGTCGGACCGGGCCTTGACCGCCGCGCTGGTGTTGGCATAGACCACCACCGTGCGGTCGGGATGCTGATCGCAGAAGGCCGAAAAGTCATCGATCGGGCAGCCGAGGTCGAGCGAGCAGTTCGCGTCGAGGTCGGGCATCAGGATGGTCTTCTCGGGCGAGAGGATCTTGGCGGTCTCGCCCATGAAGCGCACGCCCGACACCACCAGGGTCTGCGCGGCGTGGTCGCGGCCGAAGCGCGCCATCTCGAGGCTGTCGCTGACGATGCCGCCGGTCTCCTCGGCCAGGTCCTGCAGGTCCGGGTGCACGTAGTAGTGCGACACCATGACCGCGTTCTTTTCCTGCAGCAGGCGGCGGATCCGGTCCTTGAGCGCGGCGCGCTGCTGCTGGCTCGGCTCTTCGGGCACGCGCGCCCAGGCATGGCGCGTGGTGCAAGCCGGTTGTTCGTAATCGACCTCGATGACCTTGTCCATCTCTCTGTGCTCTCTGTTGGGCTGTAGCTGCCGGCAGCAAAAGCCGGCCATGCATGCGGTGCGCCCTCCGGGATCGACGACCGCGCTGGGCCGCTATTGTCCCGCATCAAGAGCAAGCCCGTGCAGGATCGGGCAAGAAGCGCGGCGGCATAAACGCATCCGGATCGACTAGACTTTCAGTTTCACGGGACAGAATCGGAAGAAAGTTCAAAATGAGCGAGACGCTAGCCAGCACCCCTTACGGCAGCCTTCCCACGGCTGCTTCGCTGCCACAGCGCAAGCCGGTCAGCCTGCCGCGCCTGCACGAAATGCGCGAGCGTGGCGAGAAGATCACCATGCTGACGGCCTACGACGCCACCTTCGCCGCAGCGGCCGACAGCGCCGGGGTCGAGACCCTGCTGATCGGCGACTCGCTCGGCATGGTCTGCCAGGGCCTCTCCAGCACCGTCGGGGTCACGCTCGAAACCATGTGCTATCACACCGAAAGCGTCGCACGCGGCCTGCGCCGGGTCCAGGGCACGGCCTGGATCGTCGCCGACCTGCCCTTCGGCAGCTATCAGGAGTCGAAGGAACAGGCCATCCGCAGCGCCTCGGCGCTGATGCACGCGGGCGCGCACATGGTCAAGCTCGAAGGCGGCGGCTGGACCACCGAGACCGTGGCCTTCCTGGTCGAGCGCGGCATCCCGGTCTGCGGCCACCTCGGGCTGACGCCGCAGACGGTGCATGCCCTGGGCGGCTACCGCGTCCAGGGTCGCAGCGAAAGCGACGCCCAGCGTCTGCGGCGCGATGCGCTGGCGCTGCAGGACGCCGGCGCCGACATGCTGGTGCTCGAAATGGTGCCGGCTGTGCTTGCGGCCGAACTGACGCCCGAACTGTCGCGCTGCCACACCATCGGCATCGGCTCGGGCCGGGGCACGGCTGGCCAGGTGCTGGTGATGCACGACATGCTCGGCATGGGTCTGGGCAAGACACCCAAGTTCGTGCGCAACTTCATGGCCGGCCACGACAGCGTGCGCGACGCGATGGCCGCCTATGTCGCGTCCGTCAAGGACGGCAGCTTCCCCGACGACCGGCTGCACGCCTGGTAAGGCCAGCGCACAGCCCCTTTCGCCGCTCATAGACCGACTCCGCCAGCAGACTCCATGCAAGTCATCCACACCCTCGCCGAACTGCGCCAGCAGCTGGTCCGCTTCGATTCGCCGGCCTTCGTGCCGACCATGGGCAATCTGCATGACGGCCACCTGGCGCTGATCCGCCATGCCAAGGCGCTCGGCGACGTGACCGTCGCCAGCATCTTCGTCAACCGGCTGCAGTTCCTGCCGCACGAGGACTTCGACAGCTACCCGCGCACGCTGGAAGCCGACTGCGCCAAGCTCGCCGCCAACGGTTGCGACATCGTGTTCGCGCCGTCCGAGCGCGAGCTCTACCCGCAGCCGCAGACCTTCAAGGTCCACGCGCCGGCAGCACTCGGCGACATCCTCGAAGGCCATTTCCGCCCGGGCTTCTTCACCGGCGTCAGCACCGTGGTCATGAAGCTGTTCCAGTGCGTGTTCAGCGAGGCCAAGGGCCCGCGCCACGCGGTGTTCGGCAAGAAGGACTATCAGCAGCTGATGGTGATCCGCCAGCTGGTGCAGCAGTTCGCGCTGCCGGTGACGGTGCACGGTGTCGACACCGAGCGCGCCGACAGCGGCTTGGCGCTGAGTTCGCGCAACGGCTACCTGTCCGAGGCCGAGCGGACCGAGGCGATCCAGCTCTCGCTCGCGCTGAAGACCCTGATCGCGGCCGTGCTGGGCGGCGAGCACAACCTGGCCGCGCTCGAGCAGCACGCGCTGCAGGCGCTGGCCGCGCGCGGCTGGCAACCCGACTACCTGACGGTGCGCCGCCGCGTCGACCTGCAGACCCCGCAAGGCCATGAGTTCCAGCCCGGCGAGCTGGTCGCGCTGGGCGCCGCGCGCCTGGGTGCCACGCGCCTGATCGACAACCTGGAGTTCTAGAGGCCAGCCACACCCACGGCGGGCGCAGCTAAAGCAAAGGCCTGCCACCGGGACAGGCCTTTTTGCTTGTAGCAGGCGCGGTCTGAGCCGCGCCAAGCCTCAGTGCCTCTCGGCGACCGGATCGCGCCCCATCAGGGCCGCGACCGCCTCGGCCGGCTGCAGTCGACCATCGAGCAGATCGACCACCGCCTCGGTGATCGGCAGCTCGATGCCGAGCGCGCGCGCGCGCTCGGCCACGGTGTGGGCACTGTAGACCCCCTCAGCCACATGGCCCAGCGAATCGACCGCCTGTTGCAGCGTCAAGCCCTTGGCCAGCAACAGGCCGACCTGACGGTTGCGGCTCAGGTCGCCGGTGGCGGTCAACACCAGGTCACCCAGGCCGCTGAGCCCCATGAAGGTCTCGGCCTTGGCACCCAGTGCCAGACCGAGCCTGGCCATCTCGGCCAGGCCGCGCGTGATCAGCGCGGCGCGCGCATTGAGGCCCAGGTCGAGTCCGTCGCACAGGCCAGTCGCGATCGCCATCACGTTCTTGATCGCACCGCCGACCTCGACCCCGACCAGGTCGTCATTGGCATAGACGCGCAGCGAATGACCGTGGAAGGCCTGGACCAGCCGCTCGCGCAGCTCGGGGCTGTCGCTGGCCGCGACCAACGCGGTTGGTCGACCGGCGGCCACTTCCTTGGCAAAGCTCGGCCCGCTGAGCGCACCGGCCTGGAGGCCAGGCGCGACCTCGGCGCAGATCTCGTGACCGAGCAGGCCAATGCCGTCGCCAGCCGCACGCTCGAAACCCTTGCAGAGCCAGACCACCGGCACCGGACTCGCGCGCAGCAAGGTCAGCATGTCGCGCAAGGCTGCCATCGGGGTGGCGATCACCACCAGATCGTCAGTGGCAAGCAGGTCCGGCAGCTCGTCAAGCCCGGCCTCGAGCACCTGCAAGCGCGGCGGAAACGGCGAACCCGGCAGATAGCGCAGGTTCTCGTGTCGCTGCTTCATGTCGGCCGTTTGGGCAGGATTGCGCGCCCACAGGCGCACCTCGTGGCCGCCGCCATTGCCGGCAGCGGCAATGGCCAGCGCCGTCCCCCAGGCGCCAGCGCCCAGCACGGTGATCTTCATGCAGGCCAATTTCGCTCCCTTGCGGCAGCGCTCAGGCTGCGGCCGCCTCTTGCTCGGCTTGCGCCTGCTGCTGCTGCTGCTCGTACATCGACTGGAAGTTGATCTCGGACAGATGCACCGGCGGGAAACCGGCGCGCGTGATCACGTCGGCGATATTGCCGCGCAGGTAAGGGTAGACGATCTGCGGGCAGGCAATGCCCATGATCGGGCCCATCTGCTCGTCGGGCAGGTTGCGAATCTCGAAGATGCCGGCCTGCTTGACCTCGGCCAGGAACACGGTCTTGTCCTGGATCTTGGTCTGCACGGTCGCGGTCACGCTGACCTCGTAGATGCCATCGGCCACCTGCTCGGCGCCAACGCCGAGCTGGATGTCGACCGAGGGCTGCTCCTGCACCAGCAGGATGGCGGGCGAATTGGGCTGCTCCAGCGAAGCCTCCTTCATGTAGACGCGCTGGATCTGGAACACGGGAACCTGTTGCTCGGACATGTCTGCTTTCGTTCTTGGGTCAAAAAAAGCCCGCTGGCGGCGCATTGCCGCAGCGGGCCGATCGCCTGCCATTATGTCAGCAAGGCATGGCGCTCAAAGGCAGGCCAGCTGGCGAACAGCGCAGGCCTGGCGCCAGGTGTTCAGGCGTCGAGCAGGGGCTGCAGGCCGCCGCGCGCGTCGAGCGCATGCAGGTCGTCGCAGCCGCCGACATGCTGGCCACCGATGAAGATTTGCGGCACGCTGGTGCGTCCGACCAGCTGCGCCATCGCGGCGCGCTCGGCGGGCTTGCCGTCGACGCAGATTTCTTCCCAGTCGGTCACGCCACGCTCGCGCAGCAAGGCCTTGGCACGCTGGCAGTAGGGGCAGTAGTCACTGCTGTAGATCTTCACATTGGCCATCTGGGGCGCTCCTTCAGGTCTTCTCGATCGGCAAGCTGGCAGCGCGCCAGGCCTTCATGCCGCCCTCGAGCGACTGAGCCTTGTCGTAGCCGAGCTTTTTCGCGATCGCGACCGCACGACCCGAGCGCGCGCCCGAAGCGCAGACCAGGATCACAGGCAGGGCCTTGTTCTTGACCGCAGCAGGCAGCTTGGCCTCGAGATCGGCCAGCGGGATGTTGCGTGCACCGACCACGTGACCGGCGGCGAACTCGTCGCTGGCGCAGACATCGACCACCACCGCCTTCTCGCGGTTCATCAGCAGCACCGCATCGGTGGGCTTGAGGCCACCCGAAAGCCCGCCACCCGCGACCAGGGGCCAGAGCAGCAAACCACCCGAAACCAGAGCGGCCAGAATCAAAAACCAGTTAGCTATCAAAAACGTCACAATCAGCCTTTCGCTTGAAGGCCTATATTCTAAAATGCCAGCTTTGTCCCTGCTCTGGATATTCCCATGTATAAACTCGTCCTGATCCGCCACGGCGAATCCACCTGGAACCTGGAAAACCGCTTCACCGGCTGGACCGATGTCGATCTGACGCCGACCGGCGTGTCGCAGGCGATGTCGGCCGGCAAGCTGCTCAAGGCCGAAGGCTGGGACTTCGACCTCTGCTACACCTCGGTGCTCAAGCGCGCCATCCACACCCTGTGGTACACCCTCGACGAGATGGACCGCACCTGGCTGCCGGTGGTCAAGGACTACCGCCTCAACGAGCGCCATTACGGCGGCCTGCAGGGCCTGAACAAGATCGACATGGCCAAGGAATACGGCGACGAGCAGGTGCTGGTCTGGCGCCGCAGCTACGACACCCCGCCGCCGGCACTCGAAGCCGACGACCCGCGCGGCCAGCGCGGCGACCGCCGCTATGCCGACCTGGCGCCCGAGCAGATTCCGCTGACCGAATGCTTGAAGGACACCGTCGCGCGCGTCGTGCCCTACTGGGAACAGACGATTGCCCCGAGCGTGAAATCGGGCCAGCGCGTGCTGATCGCCGCGCACGGCAACTCGATCCGCGCCCTGATCAAGTACCTGGACGGCATCTCGGATGCCGACATCGTCAACCTCAACATCCCCAACGGCATCCCGCTGGTGTACGAGTTCGACGACAACATGAAGCCGCTGCGCCGCTACTATCTGGGCGACGCCGAGGCTGCAGCCGCCGCGGCGGCTGCCGTGGCCAGCCAAGGCAAGGCCTGAGCGCCAAGCGGGTATTGCAAGCGCTGAGCGCCGCCCGGTTCGCGCCGGGTTTATAGTCAACAGGCGGCGCATTCGGAGCCGATAGAAGGATGGTTTGATGGGTCAGAAACTCAAGATTGCGGGCTGGGTTGCCGTGGGTGCGCTGGCAGGTGCTTTGACCACGGTACAGCTGCAGGCGGTCGCGCGCGGTTCGCTCGCACCGCTGCCGCTGGAGGAACTGCAGCAGTTCGCCGCCGTGTTCGGCATGGTCAAGAGCGACTATGTCGAGCCGATCGACGAAAAGAAGCTCATCACCGATGCGATTTCCGGCATGGTCGCCAGCCTGGACCCGCACTCGCAGTACTTCGACAAGAAGTCCTTCAAGGAATTCCGCGAAGGCACTTCGGGCCGCTTCGTCGGCGTCGGCATCGAGATCACGATGGAAGACGGCCTGGTCAAGGTGGTCTCGCCGATCGAGGACTCACCCGCCCACCGGGCCGGCCTCAAGACCAATGACCTGATCACCAAGATCGACGACACCCCGGTCAAGGGCCTGACGATCAACGACGCGGTCAAGCGCATGCGTGGCGAGCCCAGCACCAAGGTGCAGCTGACCATCTTCCGCAAGGACGAGAACCGCAGCTTCCCGGTCACGATCACGCGTCAGGAGATCAAGACCCAGAGCGTCAAGGCCAAGCTGATCGAGCCGGGCTATGCCTGGGTCCGCGTCTCGCAGTTCCAGGAGCGCACGGTCGAGGACTTCACGCGCAAGCTCGAGGACATCTACAAGGAAAACCCCGGCCTCAAGGGCCTGGTGCTGGACCTGCGCAACGACCCGGGCGGACTGCTCGATGCGGCGGTGGCGATCTCGGCCACCTTCCTGCCCGACAACACCACCGTGGTCACGACCAATGGCCAACTCGAGGAAAGCAAGTCGATCTACAAGGCCGCGCCGGAATACTACCTGCGCCGCAGCGGCAGCGATCCGATCCGCCGTCTCAACGAGGTCAGCAAGGGCGCATTCAAGAAGCTGCCGATCGTCGTGCTGGTCAACGAAGGCTCGGCCTCGGCCAGCGAAATCGTCGCCGGTGCCTTGCAGGACCACAAGCGTGCCACCATACTCGGCAGCCAGACCTTCGGCAAGGGTTCGGTGCAGACGGTGCGTCCGCTCGGCCCCGACACCGGGCTCAAGATCACGACGGCGCGCTACTACACGCCCAGCGGGCGCTCGATCCAGGCCAAGGGCATCGTGCCCGACATCTGGGTCGACGAAACCGAGGAAGGCAACCTGTTCGCGGCCCTGCGCACGCGCGAGGCCGATCTCGAGAAACACCTCGGCAACGGCCAGAATGAAGCCCAGTCGCTGAGCGAAGCCGACAAGGCGGCCGAAAAGCAGCGCGAACAGGAGCGCGAGGCCGCGCGCCTGCGGCTGGAGGAAGAGACCAAGAAGAACCCGGGCGGCCGTCTGCTGCCCGAATTCGGCTCGGACAAGGACTTCCAGCTGCAGCAGGCCATCAAGCAGCTCAAGGGCCAGCCGGTGCAGGTCAGCAAGACGCTGAGCGAGCGCAAAGAGGTCAAGCCCGAGGAATGAGCAGCTCCGCCCAGCCCGAAATGAACGACGAGCAGCTGCTGCGCTACTCGCGCCACATCCTGCTCGAAGAGCTCGGCATCGAGGGTCAGGAACGGCTGCTGGCCGCACATGTGGTGGTGGTGGGCGCGGGCGGGCTCGGCTCGCCGGTCGCGCTCTACCTGGCCAGCGCTGGCGTCGGCCATATCACCCTGGTCGACCATGACCAGGTCGACGCCACCAATCTGCAGCGCCAGATCGCGCACAAGCTCGAACGCGTCGGGCAGCCGAAGGCCCTGTCGGCCAAGGCCGCGATGCTGGCGATCAACCCCGAGCTGCAGATCGATGCGCGGGTGCAGCGCGCCGACGAGGCGCTGCTCGACTTGCTGCTGCCGACGGCGCAGGTCGTGCTCGACTGCACCGACAACTTCGCGACCCGGCACCTGATCAACCGCGCCAGCGTGCGGCACCGGGTACCTCTGGTATCGGGCGCCGGCATCCGCTTCGACGGCCAGCTCTCGGTCTACGATCCGCGCGATGCGACCTGCCCCTGTTACGCCTGCGTCTTCCCCGAAACCGACGGGCTCGAGGAGACCCGCTGTGCGACCCTGGGCGTGTTCGCGCCGCTGGTCGGCATCATTGGCACGCTGCAAGCGGCTGAAGCGCTCAAGATCCTGTGCGGCATGGGCTCGAAGCTGACCGGCCAGCTCATGATGCTCGAGGCGCGCGAGATGGCCTTCCACCAGATCCGGCTCGGGCGCAACCCGGACTGCGCGGTCTGCGGCCAGGCCCACTGACTCGGCTGGTGATTCAGCCAGTGACGATCCAGCCTTCGAGCGGATCGAAATCCGGCAAGCCATAGCGTGCATGACCAACCCGGTGCTGCGTCAGCGCCCAAGCCGCCTGCAACAGGCACAGTACCGCATCGAGCCGGTCGCCGCTGGCGTCATCGGCCAGCGCATCGCGCTGGGCATGGCTGAGCTTGAGCCGCAGGCCGGCCGCGCGCAGCAGCGGCGCTGTCCCCTGCTCCAGCGCGTGCAGCAGGTCCTTGCGCGCGATCAGCCGCTCCGGGGTCTGCTTGGCCTTGTCGTCGCTCTTGTAGCTGCGCGAGCCCAGCACCGAGCGCGCCAGCAGGCCCGGATAGGCTTCGAGCGCGACTCGGGCTGCATCGCCCGGACACAAGCCCGGCAACGACACGCCGGCCTCGAGCAGCAGCGGAATACCGGCATGCAGCATGTAGGCCACCGGCGGATTGACCCATTTCATGCTCGGGCTCGAACCGGCGGGCCGGTCGGTCGCGCGGTGCGCGAACTTGCCCCCCACGGGACGGGCGGCACAGAAGGCCGCGAAGCGCTCGCGGATCTCGGGCCGGCCCAATGCCGCATAGTGGCGCATGCAGGCCAGCCAGTCGGTCGGCCAGCCCAGCGCCTCGACCAGCTCGCGCGGCAGGCCGAAAGGCAGGTCGAAGCCGCCAATCCATTGCCCCGGCTCGGCCAGGCGCTGACCGAAGCCGCTCAGGGTCTCGAAGGTCTCCAGCCGCTCGAGCAGCACCCGACCGGCATGCAGGCTGCCACAGGCGAGCAGTACCGGCTTGCGCCGGCTCGGCGCGCTGCTGAAATCGCAGCCCCAGAGCTCGGGTTCCAAGGCTCGCAGCGCGGGATCAGGCGCGGCCGATGATCGAGGCGGTCGCCATCAGCTCCTCGAGCAATGCCAGCGACACCTTGCCCGAGACCGAATAGGGGTCGAACTCGGGACGCTCGGAATACTTCAGCACGATCGAGGTATTGAGCTTGCTGAGGTTGACCTGGCCCATGGTCCAGCCGCCGAAGCGCCGCTCGCTGATTTCCTCGTAGTGCAGCAGCTCGACACTCTGGTGGCGCGGGTCCTCGATGATGTGGTTGTAGAGGTGATTGACCGCAGAACGGCCACCCTCGATCGCCTGCAGGAAGACGCCACCGCCATAGCACAGGATGCCGGTGATGCCATTGCTGAGATTGTGCTGTCTGGCCGAGGCCAGGATGGCATGGACGGCCTCGGTGCTCTCGGGCTGCACCGCACGGCTCACATACAACAGACGTACCAGCATCTTCAGCTCCTACGGGGAATCAGTGACAGGAATTCACGGCGCAGATCGCTGTCCTTGAGGAACACGCCGCGCATCACGGAGTTGATCATCTTGCTGTCCATGTCCTTGACGCCGCGCCAGCCCATGCAGTAGTGGCTGGCTTCCATCACGATCGCCAGGCCATCGGGCTGGGTCTTTTCCTGGATCAGGTCGGCCAGCTGGACCACGGCCTCCTCCTGGATCTGGGGCCGTCCCATTATCCACTCTGCCAGGCGCGCGTACTTGGACAGGCCGATCACGTTGGTGTGCTCGTTGGGCATCACGCCGATCCAGATCTTGCCGATGACCGGGCACAGATGGTGGCTGCAGGCGCTGCGCACCGTGATCGGACCGACGATCATCAGCTCGTTGAGGTGCTCGGCGTTCGGGAATTCGGTGATGGTCGGCGCCTGCACATAGCGACCGGCAAAGACTTCCTTCAGGTACATCTTGGCCACGCGCCGCGCCGTGTCGCCGGTGTTGTGATCGTTCGCTGTGTCGATCACCATGCTGTCGAGCACGCCCTTCATCTTGTCCGTGACCTCTTCGAACAAGGCCTCGAACTCGCCCGGACGGATGAAGTCAGCAATGTTGTCGTTGGAGTGAAAACGCCGCTTGGCTGCCTGCAGGCGTTCGCGGATCTTGACGGAGACAGGCGTCCCCTCGTCGTGGTTGGCGTCGGTCATGTCTTGTTGCACTTTCATCAGCATGTTTCCATGCTAACACCAGCACCCAATTCCCGATTCCGCTGGGGAATCCCGGCTGGCGCCGGCCTGCCAGCGACGTCTAGTAGCGCTGACCGAGCAGCCACAGCATGGCGCGCATGATGGCGTAGGCCACACGGTCGAGCAGGCGCTGGCGCCAGGGGCGCAAGTACAACTGCTCGCGCTCGATGCGCACGCCGGCGGTCTGCAGCAGGTGGTCGAGCCGCTGCTGCAGACCACGCGCGAAACCCGGATCGCGGGTCACGATATTGGCCTCGCGCGCCATCAGCAGGCTCAGCGGGTCGAGGTTGGTCGAACCGATCGTGGCCCAGCTGCCATCGACCACCGCCACCTTGGCATGCAGGGCGCTCGGGGCGTATTCGTGGATCTCGATGCCGGCCTCGAGCAGGCGCTGGTAGACCGTTCTGGCCGCGTGGTACTGCAGGAAATGCTCGTACCTGCCATGCAGCAGCAGGCGCACGCGCACGCCCCGGGCGGCCGCCAGCGTCAAGGCCCGGTGCAGCTTGCGCCCCGGAATGAAATAGGCATTGGCGATCACGATCTCGCGCCGCGCCTGGGCGATCGACTTCAGATAGGCGCGCTCGATGTCGTGGCGATGGCGCAGGTTGTCGCGCAGCAGCAAGGCGGCAGCGGCCGGTGGCGTCTTGCGCCCGCGCTGCGGATGCTCGGCCGGCAAGGCCGGCCAGCCGGCACGCAAGGCCTCCCAGGCGGCACGGAACTCGTGCTGGCGCGCGCGACTGACAGCCTGCATGCGCCACCAGAGCTGCTCCATGCTCTCGAGCATGTCGGCCACCAGCGGCCCGCTGACCTGCAGCGCGAAGTCCAGTCGCGGCCGCTCGAGCCGGCCCAGCGCGACATCGTCGAGGTCGTCGATCAGGTTGATGCCGCCACAGAAACCCAGCGCGCCATCGACCACGCAGAGCTTGCGATGCAGACGGCGCCAGCGGCTCGGAATCAGCAGCCCCAGATGACCCAGCGGCAGATAGACCCGGCATTGCACGCCCGCATGCTCGAGCCGTTCGCGCCAGGCCTGCGGCAGGCTGGCAGTGCCAATGCCATCGACCACCAGCCGGACCGTGACGCCGCGCAAGGCGCAGCGCTCGAGCGCCTCGGCCACCTGCAGCGCCGTACCAGCAAATTCGAAGATATAGGTCTCGACATGCACCAGATGCTGGGCCTGCTCGATGGCGCGGACCATGGCCGGGAACAGCTCGATACCGCCTTCGAGCAGGTGCAAGTGATGACCCCCGCGCAGCGGCGCCTTCAACTCGGCTTCCCGTCGATGCCCCTCATTCGAAGGCCAGCTCCGCGATCAGCGGCAGGTGGTCGGACAGCCGGGCCCAGTTGCCGCCATGCGGCACATGGGCCGACAGCGGGCGCAGGCCGCGGGTGTAGATCCGGTCCAGGTGCAGCAGCGGCAGGCGGGACGGATAGGTCGCGTGCCGGATGCCCTCGAAGGTCAACAAGCCCAGCGCCGCCATCGCCTCGTGCAATCGCTGGCCCCAGTCGTTGAAGTCTCCCGCCACCACCAGCGGTTCGCCGGCGGGCACCTCGCGCGCCAGCATGGCGCCGATCTGCTGGACTTGGCGCTCACGGCTGGCATGGATCAGGCCCAGGTGCACGACCACCACATGGAGTGGTGCGCCCTTGATATCGAGCCGCACATGCAGCAGGCCGCGCTGTTCGAAGCGGTGATCCGACACATCGTGGTGGCCATGGCCCAGCACCGGCCAGCGCGTGAGCAAGGCGTTGCCATGCTCGCCGTGGCGCGTGACGGCATTGGTCCGGTAGACCGCCTCGTAGCCTGGAGGAGCCAGATGGGTCGCCTGGCCGACCCCGGGCCAGTGCGCGAAGCGCTTCTGCATCTGGCGATTGAAGCCGCGCACCTCCTGCAGGCAGACGACATCGGCCTCGAAGCCCTGCACCGCCTGCATCAGGTTGTGGATTTCGAGGCGGCTGGCCGGGCCCAGGCCCTGCACCCCCTTGTGGATGTTGTAGGTGACGACACGCAAGCTGGTCATGCCGGAAATCATGCCACGACAGCTCTGGTCATGGGGCCGGCGGACGCCGTAAAATGCAAGATTGCGGGCAAATGTCACTGGCAGGCCCCGAACCACTCCCCCACGACAAAGGTTGAAGAAGATGAGCGCAGTTCCCTCGATGTCCGACCGCGACGGCAAAATCTGGATGGACGGCCAGATGGTCGATTGGCGCGATGCCAAGGTCCATGTCCTGACCCACACCATGCACTACGGCTGCGGCGCCTTCGAGGGCGTGCGCGCCTACAACACCGTCAACGGCCCTGCCATCTTCCGCCTCGACGAGCACACCGAGCGCCTGCTCAACAGCGCCAAGATCCTGCGCATGAAGGTGCCGTTCAGCAAGGAACAGCTGAACCAGGCCCAGCTCGACATCATCCGCGAGAACAATCTCGAGAGCGGCTACATCCGCCCGCTGATCTGGATCGGTGACAAGAAGCTCGGCGTCAGCCCCAAGGGCAACACCATCCATGCCATGGTCGCGGCCTGGACCTGGGGCGCCTACCTCGGCGAGGAAGTTTTTTTTTTTTTTTTTAGGGTGAAGACCGAGATCTACACCCGCCATCACGTCAACATCACGATGACGCAGGC
>ERZ1034363.1131-NODE-1131-length-15967-cov-3.776715_pt1 | contig 15967 bp, 6 predicted proteins | sample MGYA00520616_ERZ1034363 | MGnify/ENA primary metagenome ERZ1034363 (study PRJEB33736, sample SAMEA104284506) | Azolla filiculoides | biome: Urban; feature: Water surface; material: Ditch water | place: Netherlands | collected 2015-10-28 | depth 0-0.1 m ...
CGGATGTCGGTAGCTACGCCATTAACCAAGGTGCGTTGGCCATCTCTTCTGGCAGCAACTACAGCATCCAATACACCACGGCTAACTACGCGATTACTGCTCGTCCTATTATCATTACAGCAAACCTTGCGCAGAATAAGGTTTACGGTGAGCTGGACGGATTGATAGGCTACACATTAGAAGCCAATAGCGCTGGTAGGGGATGGGTTGCTGGTGATCAATTTAGCGGAGCGATTGCTCGTACTGTAGGCGAGGATGTGGCTACAAACTATGCCATCAACCAAGGCACTTTAGCTAATAATAATTACGCAATTACTTTTATTTCGTCTAATTTTTCAATAAACCAAAGACCAGTTTATGTCTTGGCTAATGCCGCACAAACTAAGGTTTACGGGGATCTTGACCCTGTTCTTACTTATTCTGTTACAGCTAAAACGACTGGAGCCGGATTGCTTGGCACAGATGGTATTACGCTGACGGGTAACATAGCGCGCGCCACTGGTGAGGATGTTGGGGATTATGCAATTAACCAAGGCGCATTGGCCGCATCGGCTGGCGCTAATTACAACATCCAATTTACTCCGGAGAATTTTGCAATCACGCAGCTTGCGCTTGTTGTGGTAGCCAATGAAAAACCTGCCATTAATTTAAGTGCGAATAGGGCAACGAAAATATACGGCGATGCCGACCCTCTCTTATCAGTGAGCCTTGGCGATGGCAGTCGATTGGTTGGCGGAGACAATTTAACTGATGTGACAGGTATCATTACCAGGGTGGCCGGTGAAAATGTTGGCAATTACGATGTGTTATTGGGCCGAGGCAGCAAGACTGCCAATTACAGCATTTCCTATAATTCATCCAATGGCGCATTTACTATTAGCCAACGTACTATCACACTCACACCTATCATTAGCGGCAAGTCACAAGGGAGTGCAGACCCGTTACTCGGAGTGACGTTGATTGCGGGCAGCTTGGCCATAACAGACAGTATGAATGAGGTGGTCGGTGAGATTAGCAGAACTCCAGGTGAGGCTGCTGCTGTATATGATGTTTTATTAGGCCAAGGTGACAAAGCCAGCAATTACCAAGTTACCTTTGATAACAATAATGGCGCTTTTCTTATCAAGCCATCAGCGGAAATGTCGGATGCTGGGGTAATTTTAGGCACCGTTGACGAAGGCGTGAAACGTAAGACTGGATCCGGTCGGAGTGGACGTAGAAGTGCCAGTGGTAAATGCCTGCCTTGATGAAATAAGCGGCATATAAATATGCCGCTTATTTTCATATTTCTTAAAAGGAGGCTTACTTTATTACCGCTGTTTTAGCCAGATCTTCCACCAATACTTTCCGTTTGGCATCCACTAAGCCTTTGATCACATTGTTTTTTGCTTCATCAAAAGTGGCTGGTTTGAATTTTCGCACGTCGTCTACTTTAAGAATGTGCCATCCTAGATTGGTTTGTACTGGGTTGCTGACGCTGCCTTTTTTTAAACTAACGACAATATCATCTAATGGTCTGACTATCATACTTGGCAATAACCAACCCAACTTACCGCCTTGAGCGGCAGACGGTTTGTCTAGCGATTTGTCTTGGGCAATGCGCTCAAACGATTCGTTGTTTTCTAAGCGTTTGCTAACGTCTTGTGCTTCTTGCTCACTGCCTAATAGAATTTGCGACACGCTGTACTCGTTTGAGTTTCGGCCACTTTTGGTGGATTCCAATTGGCGGTTGTATTCGTTACGCACGTCTTCTTCTTTGATCGGATTTTTCTTGAAGTAGTCGGCAAACCAGGCGTCGACTAACACTTGCTGCTGCATCAGTTTCACTTGTGCTTTGACTTCGGGCAAGGCATCCAATTTTTTCTTGCGCGCATCACCGGCCACCAATTCGCGGGCGATCAATTCGTTTACGACCATTTTTTCCGCATCCGGGCCCATTTGTTGGCCTTGCGCTTGCAGGTTTTGCATGAAGTGATTGAGTTGCTCTTGGCTGATGGCCACGCCGTTCACGGTTTTGATGGCTTTGCTGGTATCGGCGTTGGCTTTGGGTTCCTTGCTGGCTTTTTCTGCGGCCAATGCGGCAACGCTGCCTAATGCTAGGTTAAAGCAAAGTAAGTACTGAGCTAAGTGACTAAAACGAGGTGTGGCCATGACCGTATCCTAATAAATGAATGCGGCCATTATAAACTAAGCGCCATTGCTTTTTGCTAATACCGTAGGGGCTTGATTGTTCGCCTAAATAAGGCCGATCAATGCTAAAATGCACGAAAAAATTAATAATTGTTTAATGAAAAGTTTTATTCGTCTATTTGTAATATTATTACTTTCCCTAGTTTCTTATTCGGCTATGGGCGCAATTACCGCATCCGTTTCTTTGGATAGTGGAGCGCCAGGTTCAATTTACCCCACTCAAGAAACTCGTTTTGAACTTACAATTTCCAACACTGCACCTGTTCAAGTAAGCGGCTTGGGATTTAATCTGACTTTGCCTGGGACGTTGCCAGCGGGTTTGAAGGTTAACGGTACACCAAGCTATACCTGTACTACTCCAGGTCTCTCGGCAAGCGCTGGCTCTGGAACGCTTACGGCTAGTGTTGGCTCTCAGTCTATATCCCTTACTGGGGGTATAATCCCTGCGCACGATAATGCAACTAGTGTGGATGGCTATTGCACCATCGTGATCCCCGTGACTGCAGGCTCGTCCAGTGTTGCTTCTCTTACATTTAATATAGCCAGCAACGCAATCAGTGGAAACGATGGCACAGCGCAGTCAAACTCAGGGGCGGTCAGTCAAAGTTTGAATATTTTAACGCTTTCTAAGTATTCGATTGCGGAGACGACTAGTCCTTCATCATTTCATATTGGTAGTGATTCGACGGTATCGATTAGAGTAACCAATCCCAATACCATTGCAATAACTGGTGTTGGACTTAAGGACACAATAGCAACTTTAACAAGCACACCAATTGCTTTGGTTTCAGCTAACCCTAACAGTTCGGTTTCTTGTACTAGCGGAACACCACCTAGTTTTAGTGTGGTATCTGGCGCTTCGTTTGTCACGATTGCTGGTGCTAGCATTCCCGCTTCATCCAGTTGTACCTTTAGCTTTAAGGTTACGGGGTCGTACATCGGTAGTGCTGTAACTAGGAATCAGGTCAATTCGATTAGTAACGTAGTTGATGATCTTTCACTAGGCAGCAATACTCCGACCTATAGTACATACACCGTTACAAGTCCTTTGAGCGTTAGTGCTGCATATCAAAGTAACTCCATGATTGCTGGCGCTAGCAATACGCTCACATTAACCTTGAGTAATGCAAGTGCCACGGCAATTAGTAATGTAAGCTTTATTAAGTCCAGCTTGTTTTCTGGGGCATCTGGGTTATCTGTAACGTCTACCTCAAATTCGGGTACATGCGCAGGCGTGTCTTATACTGCAACAGGTTTCGAGGTTAGCGGCGCAACAATTCCTGCAAGCAGCAATTGCACGATTGTTATTGCTTTTACTGTAGGTAATAACACTGGCACATCTTCGAATAACTATGCATTTAGTGGGGTGGCTGGCAGTATTTCGAATGCGCAAGGTATTATCACAACAGCTACTCTGCTACCACATTAACGGTTAGTACTCCTTTGACGGTGTCTGAAAGTTGGGCTAGTAGCGCACCTTACGCATACGAGGCAGATACCCTAACCATTACTTTAACCAATACAGGCGCAGATGCGCTTAGCGTCACTAATTTTGCAATTAACAGCTTAGATGGTCTTAGTGGCACACATCCTGATTATGGTTTGACTATTTCGTCGGTTAGTGGCGGCGTCGGTTGCGGCACATTTGCATCAACTTTAACGAACAGTAATTATGGATTCGCGGTTAGTTCGGCTAGCGTGCCTGCTAAAGTAGGGGGTGTAAACGGGACGTGCGTAATCACCGTTAATTTTACAGGTAAATTAAGTAATAGCTATTATGGAGGTCCTTATACCCATACTATTAGTGCCGGCGCAATCACCCTAACAAACGCCTCGATAATTAGTGGCTCTGCAACGCCTGTAAGTTTATATGTCTATTCCCCCATCGTACCTTCATTAAGTTATTACGCTAACGGCAGTACAACAAGTGCCATTTCGACTTTGGTGTCGGGTGATACTGGGCGTATAAAAATAAATTTAAGAAATTACAACAGCAGTATAAGTTATAGCAATCTAGGCTTTACCGTAAACCCACTGCTTTCATTAAGGGGAACGCAAAGTTCTTCGGTTAGCAATTTGAGCATAAGTGCCATTGATGCGAGCGCTTGCACAGGGGCAAGCGCAAGCTCTTCCGGTGGATCGATAACCATCTCTGGACTAAGCCTAAATGCTGCTTCTAATTGTAACATTTGGGTGGATTTTTCTGCGACGCCAACTAGTGGATCCAGTACCACTTTAGCTTCCAGTTATATAGTGGCTAACGCGATTACTGCAACCGCATCAAATGGCATATTAACTTATGGACAGCCAGCTGATACCTATTATTCTGGTCTGACATTGTCGGATACATTACGTCTAACGCTAACTCAAACGCCAGGTTCTTATTCCTCGAGCTTTACCGGAGTAGCGCCAGGCAATCCGGTTAAGTACACATTAGCTGTATCCAATTATGATAACGCAAACGCGGGAGCAGATTTTAAGGTTACGGATAGCCTGCCAAGCGGTTACAAATTCTTAACTGGAGTTATTAATGGGCATGACTTTACCCCTACGGTGTCCGGCACGTCTTGCGGAACCCTTTCAACAACATCAAGCGCAGGCGATGCGTCAGCTGTTTTGTTGTTGTCAAGCATCCCCATCGCGCCTTCGGATGTAAGTCCATCAACTTGCACCATTACATTCTGGGCCATGGTCAAGACCGATGCTTTATTGACCAACAACAACAGCGTTAATAACAACACAATTAATAGCGGTGCTGCCTGTTTAAATACCACAGGCCCGCCATGCAATAGCCAGGCAGCATCGACAACATCTCACCAAGTACGGGCTCCAATGTCTGTATTGGTTTCAATAAGTGATCCAACTTACTCAAATTATACATATTCTGGCACAGCACGCTTAACAATCACGCTGTACAACTACACTCAAAACGATTTAACAGGGGTAAATTTTTCCAGTGCGTTGGCAACATCTGGTGCAGGTAATTTAAGGGTGTCCGCCAATCCTAATGTAACAAATACTTGTGGGGGCAGTGTCGGTGCTACGCCGAACAGCACCACTTTGTCTGGAACGGGTATGACTGTTACGGGTAGGGCGACTAATGGCACATCAACCACCATACCAAGTTGTACAATCGCAGTTAATGTCAGTGGGGATGCGGGAGCTTCTTATTTAACGTATACCCAAAGCATAGCCGTGAGTACTGCAGCGAGCAGCTATGCCGATGGAACAACGGCTCCAGCACTAGTTAATGTTTCAGGAAGCGCAAGTTTTACTTTTTACAATCCACTGACGGCGACCCTCAGTTTCTCTCCTAGTTCTGTCGTTTCTGGCAAAACTACAACAGCAACTATTACGCTAACGAACACATACTATGGCCCTACGACCATTACTGGCATCACTGTCAATAACAGTAGTTTGCCAACAGGTATGGTCATAGCTACACCGTCTAATGCTAGAACAAGTTGTTCTGGGGTAACTGTTATTACCGACTCAAGTGGGGCGAGCGTAGATGGAGCGAGTTCAATCAAGATGACAGGAGCCACGCTGCCTAGGAATGCCAGTTGTCAGCTTGTTTATGATGTTGTGGAAAATTTTGCCAGTTCTTCAACGACTAGCGTAACGAACAGCATCGCATCGGGCAATATCTTGGCAGATAACAACATAAAAACAGCCGCGGTATCAGCGGTGCTTTTACAATCTGCAGCCACCCCAACCACAATTTTAATTTCACAAAATGCGGAGCCCAGTACCTTAACCTTCCCAGGTCAAATTAGTACGCTGCAATTAACGCTTACAAACGGAACAACTGCAGTTTCTCAGTTAAATATGACGGAATACTTTACTGGGAATGGTCTTGTTGGGGGCACGCAGTTAGGGGTTGAGGTTGCTCCCACGCCAGCTATATCAACAACATGTGACGGTGCAGTTGTGAGTGCGTCTGCCGGAGGGCGGTCAATTGGATTGTCAGGTGTAAGTTTGACTGCAAATCAAAGCTGCGTTGTTAATGTTAATGTTCTCTCTACTGTGATTGGTGGGGTGACGCTTGTCATCCCTTCTAATGCAATCTCAACTTCGCAAGGCATTACAAATGCATCTGCGGCTACAACAAGTATTTCAACCGGGAATAACATTGGCGTAACCACTAATTTCACCCCTAATGTTGTAACGGTTAATCAGCGTAGCCGTCTGAGAATTACTTATTACAATCCAACAACATTGCCGATGACCTCGCTCGCAATGACAAATAATTTGCCATTGAATCTTACTGTGCCGGCTGGGCCAAATGTAATTAGCACCTGTGCCGGGGCGACTGTTGCAACTACAAGTACTTCGGTATCTGTTTCGGGGGGGACTATTTCATCTACTGCTACTGGTGCGCTGACTGTCACCTCATGCTATGTAGAACTTGATGTCAGTAGTGCTGTGGCAGCTAATTATACAAACGTCATTACTTCTGGTGCGGTGTCGGCAGGTTCTAACTCAACGACAACAAGTAATTCGCAACCCGCCTCAGATGTGCTGCGGGTGGTTACACCAATTTCAATTCAAGTTGCAATAGGCTCATCTTCTGGATCTGGTTATAAGACCCTAGATACTTCTCTACCTAGCGGTTGGGCAACCGGAACTTATAGTAGCGCACTTCTTTCCATTGCCAGCGGCAGCTCGTTTACTGGGATGATCAAACTTAGGGTAACCAACAGTAATAATTCTGCGTTGACCGGCAGTAGTTTTAGCTTTAGTTTGCCAAGTGGGTTGCTTCTATCCTCTAGCCCAAATGCGCAAATTTCAGGTACAGGCTGCCAAGCGACTATTGCAGCATCGGCATATGGCGCAAGCCTGTCACTATCCGCTGGGGTTATTCCGGCTAGCACAACCTGTGAAATTACCGCCTATGTCTATACCACCAGTTCCGGTAGTTACAGTTTTTCAGTTCCTGCTAATTTTTTGAGTAACAATGAAGGGGTGAGTAATGCTGATTCGTCCTCTGCGCTTCTATTGATTTACCAAAGACCAACGGTTGCTTCCACGTTTACCCCCAGTGTGATTGCCCCAACCGGCACTTCAGTTCTGAATGTCGTCTTAGGAAACTTAAATGCAAGTGCCATTTCGGTTTCCTCGACATTCACTAATACTCTGCCGACTGGATTGAAAATCGCCAGCCCAAATGGCTTGACTGCGACCGGCTGTGCCGGCACCATTACCGCCACTGCAGGAGCAACAAGTTTTACTTATAGCACCAGCAGTTCACAAATTACAGCCATAACTGGTTGTTCAATATCACTAAATGTTACGCCTACCGATTCCACCTCCGCATCGGTTGGGGATTACATAAACTACATTGCAGCTGAGGCATTGTCGACTTCCGCTGGCATGAATTTAACGGCTTCAAGTTCAATATTAACGGTCAGCGCGTCTGCTGCAGGGTATATTTCAGGTCGTGTCTTTATTGAGAATGCGGCAACACCCAATTCAAGCTTCAATCAGGGTTCGGATGCGCCGATCAATGGAGTTACCGTAAGCCTTTATACTGGGTCTTCGTGCTCAGGAACACCAACTAATACAACGACTGATAGTTTAGGTAATTTTAGCTTTCAAGGTCTGGCAGCTAACACCTATTCAATTTGTCAAGCCAGTCAACCAACAGGAACAATTAATGGGCAAACGGTTGCAGGGTCAGATATAACTGCTGGGTCAGCAACTGGATCCTCAGGTACGGCGAGCAATCCAACAAGCAGCACTAGTAGTATTTTGGGAATAGTGCTTGGTACAGATGGCACAAGCGTTAGCTCATCTTCAGGCAATAACTTTTCAGAGCTGGTTACATCCAGCATCAGCGGTAAAGTTTTTTCCGATACAAACAATAATGGGGTCGAAAATGGATCTGAATTAGGAATTCCCTCCGTCACGATTACCCTTACAGGTACCGATTATTTAGGTGGAGCTGTTTCAGAGTCTGCTACTACAAACGGTTCTGGCGCATATTCATTTACCGCTTTGTTACCTGGTAGTTATACCGTTACGCAAGCAAGCCAACCTAGCAATACCACTAATGGCTTAATTACTGGAACAGTTTTAACCATGACTAATACCACTGGCGTTTCAGGGGTTCTGGGTACTTTATCTAATCCTACTGGCACAAGCAGCGCAATTGCTAGCATTACTTTGCCACCGAATACGGCCGCCACAAAATATAATTTTCCAGAACTGCCCGGGACAAGAAGCATTATGGGTGCAGTTATTTTAGATCAAAATGATGATGGTGCCGTTGGCCTTGATGAGGGAGGTATCTCTGGGGTTGTTATTGAATTGTCTGGTACGGATATCGCTTCTAATTCAATTTTATTAAGCGCAACTACAGCCAGTGATGGCACATTTTCCTTCTCCAACCTGCCGGAAGGTACATACACCCTAACAGAGACTACTCAACCAACCTCAACCACCGATGGTGAAACAATAAAAGGAAATGGGAGTTCCGGATCGCCTACTACTTCGGTAACAGCTAAGAATACTACTCCAAGTAAAGTGATAAATATTTATTTGACGGGTTCTACCACTACGTCTGCTGACAATTACTTTTTGGATGTTCCTGTAAGTTCATCTGATTTGATTATTTATACCATCAGTTCATTGAGCTCAACTACTAGCTCAACAACGTTATTTGATGTTGGTTCGAATGTTGGTTCCTTTACGTTGACCCCGAAAAATATTGGTTCGGCAAGCACTTCAGGAACAATATCATTGGCCTTTACTGCGCCAACAGGCATGAGTGTCGCAAGTGGTACGGGATCCGGTTGGACTTGTGCTACCGTTGGCCAAGTAATTACCTGTTCATCAAGCGACGTAATCGCCCAGGGCTCTCTTGGTCAACCTGTTGTGATTGCTGTTGGGGTTAATTCTGATCAACATGGGGAAGTATTGACTGCAAGTGCCAGCATATCTGGTGGGGCAGAGCCGGTTGGATTCCAAAGTAACAATGGCGCATCAAAAGTCATTGCCATAGTTGGCACGGGATCAATCAGTGGTAAAGTTTTTTACGATAGAAATCATAATAAAATTCTAGATGTATCAGATACAGCTCTAGCTAACTATGTGGTTAAGCTTTTTTACAATGGCGCACTTTATGCCACTGCTGTTAGTGATTCAACGGGAGCTTATGTTTTTAACAATATTGCAGAAAATACTAATTACCAAATAAGAATTTTTAAGCCGAACGGAACGACTCCTGCGTTTGGATTTGGTATACCTAATGAATCCGGCCAAAGTTTTACAGATGGAGTGGTTGGATCAAACAATCCTGCTGGAGCCAGCACAATTGATGGAAATTTAAATCAATTAAGCGTGTCAGCAACACAGGTAATTTCTGAGCAAAGTTTTGCGCTGCCTTTAGATCCGAGCGGGATTATTTATGACTCTTCTTCTAAGGCTCCCTTGGCAGGGGTTGTCATAAGAATAAGTGGGCCTGCTGGTTTTACATCAGCGAACGTTGTTGGTGGTAGCGTCGATCAAACAACTGGTGCTGATGGAGTTTATCAATTTTTACTTACATCGGATGCCCCTGCTGGAACTTACACCTTGTCTATTGTAAGCGTGCCATCGGGCTACAGGGCTGGTTTTTCAACAAACATTCCAGTTTGCAGTGCAACTTTGACGGCAGGATCGACGCCATCTCCTGCAGCCGTCTACCTTAGCAGTTCAGTCCCGCCTGATGGCACGATCTTACGCAGTGTAGATTGCCCAACATTGACGAGTGGGCTCGGAAGTGGTTTGTCTTCAAGTGCCTATTATGAATCATTCAATCTTACACCAGGAACATCTGCCGATGTCATCAACAATCAGATTCCTATTGATTTAGATTTGCCAGCCAACATCATTTACAAGAAAACAGTTGATAAAGCCAGTGCGTTAGTTAGTGACACGAGTTTGGTTTATACCATAGCGTTGGGTAATTCAGGTGGTTCGGCGACAGGAACGACATTCCATGTGTATGATCAGCTGCCAACTGGTGTAAGCGCTACAGCGGTTTCTGCAGGGAATAACGTGAGTGGCGTGACTTGTACAAATATGAGCACTGCTGGCGCTCTATTAGATTGTACGGTAACGTCAACAGCTATATCGGCTGGAACAGCGTTGACAGATCCTGGGGTGTCAACATTTACGATTACTACAACGGTTCCCGCCACACCGGCAACAATAACTAATTATATTCAAGTTAGCTCTTCTGGTGGGACAGTGGTGAGTCCAGCTCCGGCATCAGCAACATGTTCTTCTCCCTCTGTTTGTAGCGTTGATACGGTTGTATCTGAAGCTACGGCTACTTTGACATTAGCTAAGGTCGCATCAGCCAAGAACGTGGAACTGGGTGATTCTGTGATGTACACATTAACCTTGCGTCATGTTGCAGGTGGCGCACAGACTGGCGTGGCGATTACTGACACCTTGCCACTGGGCTTCAGGTACATTCCCAATACCGTCAAAGTAACTAGAACTGGTAGCAGCTCGACAATTTCTTCAGGCGATGCTGCGGTAGGAGTGACGGGCGTTGGTCCGACACTTAATTTTACGATAGGCAATATTGTTAATGGCGATGTGGATACCATAACCTATCGAGTGCGTGTCGGCGTGGGTGCAGCGCAAGGCACGGGTATTAATAAAGCAAGCGCTCGTTCTGCATCCGGCGTCAGTTCGAATGAAGCCAGCGTTAAGGTGAAAGTAGATAACGGGGTATTTGCGCAAGAAGGCTGCATCATAGGTAAGGTCTACCTAGACTGTAACGGTAATGGCGTGCAAGACCGCGATAATGGCAACGAACCTGGTATTGGCGGCGTGCGCATATACACAGAAGACGGTACGTATATGATCAGCGATCCACGTGGTTCGTATAGCTTATGCGGCGTTTCTGCCATGACCCATGTGCTCAAGCTAGATCAGACCACCTTGCCACCTGGAGCCAAACTTGGCATAAGTGCAAACCGTAATGCAGGCGACCCGGATTCAATCTTTGTGGACATGAAATTTGGTGAGCTGCATCGCGCTGACTTTATTATTAATACTTGTACGCCAGAGTTAATAGAGCGCTTAGATAGTCCAGCACTTAAGCAAGGCACCTTGCCGCCAAATAATAAACGGCCTAGCAAAACCAAGGTGTTCAGTTCGAAAGAACAAAATGAAAGCAAGCAAAACAGCGAAGGAGCGAGATAATGAAAACTCGTTTTCCTAAGCGTTTAATTGCAATCAGTGTGGGTCTGCTCTTTACATCGGAATTACTCCATGCGGAGTCGGTGTTACCCATTGTGGACCAGAACATCAATGCCGCCTCTGTTAATAACCCAATTGACCCCGATACCAGGCGCCCTGCACCATCCTTCGACCCTTATTCAAGCGCGGCTTTTGATTCATTCAAACCTGAGGTTGGCCAAGGTTCGGCTTACGGGCAGATTAAAGATTTGGTGGTGCAAGTTGAGGGGCTGAACGAAGTATCTGGGATGTTACCCGCAGACGGCATGACACCTGTGCTGGTTAAAATAAAAGTGCTTGATGCTGCTGGTCAACCTGTTAAAGGACACCTCACCGCTAAGGTTAAGGCCGAGGGCGTGCGCATTTCTAGCCAATCCCTGAATGGATTGGAGTCAGGAGTGGATAGCATTGGTAAACGCTTAGGCAAAGATGAAGTGGAATTAAAGGACGGCGTGGGTCAATTTAATTTGATCGCGCCAAGCAGCGCACTGGATGTAAATTTGCTGGTGTCTGTGGGCAAGGAGCGTGTAAGCGGGAAAATTGCCTTTGCACCAGATGTTCGACCACTCATTGCCGCAGGCGTGGTGGAAGGCATCATCAATCTTGGCAAAAAGGGATCAAGTGCAATTACACCATCAACCGGCCTGTCGGATGGGTTTGAAAGAGAGCTGAGGCATTGGCAACGTACCTTTGCTAAAGGCGACATGAGTTTGGCTGGGCGGACTACCTTCTTTGTGAAAGGAACGATCAAGGGAGAGTATTTATTAACGGCCATGTACGACTCTGAAAAAGACATGCGTCAGCGTGTGTTTCAAAACATTAATCCGGAAAAATATTACCCGGTAATGGGCGACTCTGCTCAACGTGGCTACGAAGCCAAAAGTTCAGATCGTCTTTATGTGCGAGTTGATCATGATAAGAGTTATGTGCTTTATGGCGACTTTCAAACAGGCTCATCTTTCTCACAAACCATGGGGGGGCATTCAGTCGCACCGGTTGAGCAACGCAATCTTGGTCAATACAATCGGACCATGACCGGTATTCGTGTAGTTCGCGATGATGGCAAGGGCTATGCCGATAGTTTTGTTATGCATGAATCAATGCGGCAAGCGGTTGAAGAGTATCGCGGCAACGGCACATCTGGGCCGTATTCCGTTGCGAACATAAATGCCATTGAAAATACAGAAAAGCTAGAAGTGGTGGTACGAGATAGAAACAATGTCTCTCGCATCATTTCCATTACCCCATTAACACGCTTTGTAGACTACACCTTTGAGCCCTTCTCAGGGCGCATCCTACTGAAGTCTGCCCTTCCGTCATTGGATCCTGATTTAAATCCGATTTCTCTGCGCATCACTTACGAAGTGGATACCCAAGGTGAAAAATTCTGGGTTTACGGTGTGTCAGGTCAGCGTCAATTAAACGATCAAGTTGAAGTTGGTGGTTCATATGTGAAAGACGATAATCCAAGTCGTCCTCAAGGCGGGGCTTATGCCACCACGCCTGGTTCAGGTATACGTGAGTTACGCGAATTAATCAGCGCAAACATCGGGTTAAAAACAGGCGAAAACGGCAAGTTAGTATTGGAAGTGGCTAACAGCAATTCGGCCACAGTAGACACGGATATACGAGGCAATGCCATTCGCTTTGACTGGAGACAAAAAGGTCTTTACGACAGCCAATTAGGGCGTGAACTTAAGTATGATTTGCGGGCTTTTGGAGGCGTATCAGAAAAGGATTTTAATAACCCTGCATCCAGTTATTCCAGCGGTAAAGTTGAACTCGGCATTAAAGCCATGATTGAGTTAACTAAGCAAACCCGTTTCTTTGCCAATACCGTGTATACCGAAGACAGATGGCAGGCCGCCCATCGTCAGGCGGAATCCATTTCGATTGAACATCAACTGACGCCTAAGATTATATTGGATGCAGGCATTCGTCATGTTAAGCAAACAGCCGGAGCGGTTTTATCTCTATCATCGAGTGCCAGCTCGGTGGTGCTGCCCGGCCAAGCATCCGCATACGGTGGTGCAGGATTAAATCCAAATGGCGCGGGTTTTTGGGGAACCGGTACGGGTTTAAACCCAGTAACAGGGCAACCGCAAAGTGTTTTTACAGGCACACCAATATCCAGTGGCAATGTCAGCCCGGCAATTGATGCCTATACCGTGCGTGCCGGTGGCCGTTATTTGTGGAAAGAAAATTGGAGTGCTGGCGCTGAAGTTGGACATGACTACGGTTTTGAGTCCAATCCAACATGGGTTGCATTAAGTACCGACTATAGATACGAGAAAGGTCGTGCCTTTGCTCGTGTAGAGACGCCTACTGGTCGTGCTGCAGCGGGTGCAGATTACCGTGTATTAGACGATACCAGCGTTTATGGTCGCTGGGAACAAACTAACGGATTGGCCTCAAGTTATGCATTAGATAGTGCAGCAAAATCACAGGCTATCATGCTAGGGGTAAGAAATGCAGACGGTAAAGGTTCGGAAAACTACTCGGAATTGCGCATGCGTGATGGCATGAATGACAACGAACTTGAAAACGCAACTGGATTACGTAACACCTTTCCCATCAATGACAATCTAAAAGGCAACGGCATGGCGGAACGTTTGAAGATTATTCATGGTGCTGGGCGCAGCGCATTAGCATTGGGCGGAGGATTGGAATATATCGAGAAGCTATGGCAAGGCAGTGCACGTCTTGAATGGCGGCAGATGGATCGTGATTCAAATGCGATGATCGACAACACAACGGATAGTTGGATGAGCACCTTATCCCTTGCTCGCAAAATTGATGACAATTGGACAGGGCTATTTAGGAATTACTACCTGACCACGAATGATCGCAGCGTTGCCGGCAATCAACTGCAGAACCGTTTCCAATTGGGTGCGGCTTATCGCCCAATTTGGACGAACAATTTTGATGCATTAGTTCGTTATGAAAATAAGTATGAGCGTAATTTTGAGATGGATGACAAAGACCGTCGATTTGTTAACTTGCTCTCAACCAACGCTAACTACCATCCAACAAGGCCAGTTTGGGTAAATGGCCGCTTAGCTGGAAAAACTGTTAATGAAACGTTGGTGGGTATAACTGATAAGTACCAAGCGTATTTAGTATCTGGCCGAGTCATTTACGATTTAAATAAAGACTTCGATATTGGCTTAATGGCAAGCATGCTATATAGCCCTCAGGGTGACGCTAAGCAGTATGCCTACGGAGGAGAAGTAGGGTATGTTGTTCAGCAGAATGTATGGGCAAGCGCTGGGTACAATTTTAGCGGCTTTACCGATAAGGATTTAGTCGGTAATGATTATACGATGCACGGGTTTTATTTGCGATTGCGAATGAAGTTTGATGAGAAGGATATCCATAAGCAAACGAAAGTTTTTAGAAGTGTTGGTGATGAAATTTCTAATGAACTTTAATCAAATTAACAGTAATTTTTAGCTGTAAAAAAAGTGGAAGATACGACAGTGATGAATGGCCAGTTCTTCCGCCAACACTTTGCGTTTGGCATTGACCAAACCTTTATTGACGTTGTTTTTGGCGTCCTAAAAGGTGGCCGTTTTGAATTTGCGAATGTCTTCCACTTTAAGAATATGCCAACCTAAATTGGTTTGCACCGGGTTGCTGACGCTGTCTTTTTTAAGCTTAAGACAATGTCTTCCAACGGTCTTAATGAATGAATGCGGCCATTATAAACTAAGCGCTATTGCTTTTGGCTGACACCATTGGGCTTGATTAAGCTGGCTCTATGATTTGTTCGATGTCACGGCTGCCGTGCAATATGCGCACGATGTTGACACAGTCTAACTGGCATTCAAAAAAGATGAGGTAGTTTCCGTGTGCACAGGATTGTAAATGTTTGGATAATTCTGGTCTGCGTCGGTAAGCGCCAGGGTTGACTAGAATTTTTTCGCAATGCGCCCGCAGTTCCTTAATAAAACTTAACGCACGTAATGGGTTGTCTTTTGCAATGAAGTCGCCTATCGCTTCCAAGTCTTCTGCAGCCAAGGGCGAGATACGCAGTTGCATCAGCTACTTTTTGTGCGGGCTTGTCGAGCGTATTTTTCTTCAAGCCTATCAAAAATTGGGTCAGCCGCTTTAGCTTGGCCACTTTTTTGGCCAGCCGTTATTTCAGCCTGGAGCGCTAGTAATTGCAGGGCCTGTTGTCGTTCGGTGTCCTCCAGTAAACGCAAGCCGGCTCGCACCACTTCGCTCACGTTGTTGTAGCGGCCGCTCTCAACTTGGCTCTGTACAAAGGTTTCAAAATGCTGACTTAGGGCAACGCTGGTGGGCATGAGTAACTCCTAACTATTATTAATAGTTATTAAATATAAAGCAGTTAAACTTGTCAAGACAAGGCTTGTGTGAGAGTTTGTATAGACGCTGTCCGAGGCAAGCGGCGCTTGTGGTTTCATTGAAAAAACAAAAGCCCCATTGCTGGGGCTTGTATTTTTTGGCGGAGAGCGAGGGATTCGAACCCTCGATACAGATTTAAGCCCGTATGCTTCCTTAGCAGGGAAGTGCCTTC
>ERZ1034363.1133-NODE-1133-length-15944-cov-5.201424_pt1 | contig 15944 bp, 31 predicted proteins | sample MGYA00520616_ERZ1034363 | MGnify/ENA primary metagenome ERZ1034363 (study PRJEB33736, sample SAMEA104284506) | Azolla filiculoides | biome: Urban; feature: Water surface; material: Ditch water | place: Netherlands | collected 2015-10-28 | depth 0-0.1 m ...
CTCTTAATATAGATGGCAAAACTGGTTGGAGATTGCCTACTATTGAAGAATTGAATGAGATATACCAATCCGAAAATGATTTTGAAGCATGGTCATACTGGTCCTCTACTGAGGGTAATGACAAAGCCTGGAAGAAGAGCTTCCATGGTGGCACCCAGCACTTCTACTTTAAGTTCTACAGCAGATACTACGTCAGAGCCATAAGAGATCTAAAAGCGAATTAACCCATTCATTGCGAGCACCTCTAGGTGCGAGCCAATAACAGTTGACAAACACAACTAACTACCGTATACTTTACCGCAACATTAACCGAGGAGACTATTATGCAAATTGAAGATTTAGAACATATATTTGAGAATCAACTTAATAACGAATCGTCGTTGTATTTCATGATACAAGACGGAGATTTTAATCTAGTCGAACGCCACCCATCGGATAACTTGGAGACGTTATTACCAATGTTATCACATTTTAATTATGCTGGATCAGCGGCAAACATGCCAAGGTTTACCAAATGATAACCGAAGAATTAAGAACATACCTTGACATGGTTTCAACCGAGTGGGAATCAGATGAATTGTACGAAATGGCAAACATATTCCCAAAACGGCATGGTATTGAAAATGTCGTAATTTGGGTGGGTATGGCACCAAAACAGCATGGATTACGCGTTAAGGTTTCCAATGTACCAAACAAGATGAGCATGACAGATAGTTTTGTAATTATGATGCCTAGTTTGGATTATGATCCACGCCAAGTAGCCCATTGGATTACTCCTAAAATCATGAACCGGATTCTGGAATGGATTAAACTAAATCAAGAGTTACTTTCTGATTACGAAACTGGTAGACTTGATGACACTGAACTATTTTTAAACAGCATATCTAAGGTGTAAATGATGTCAGAAGAAGATTTTAATTTTGATTTAGAACGTATGAAGCAGGCGGTTGAATCCGAAAAGATTTCAATTCCAGCTGATGCGTTAACAAGTTTTGAGGCATTTGATGCTTGGCTGAATGACGAGGGTAATGGGTATGCTAGACTTAGAGATCAACTACCTAATCCATTTGCAGTTGACTATCAGCGCGAAACCGGACCATTGGATTTGTATACTGAAGTAGAAATGCTTAAGTTTGCCGAATCTATAATAAAAGAATCAATTGGTGCATTGGAAAAACACAGTGAGACCTTGTACTGTGGTAATGACTATGAGGCAGGTTACAAACAGGGGTTTGAGAATGCTATTGATTTCTTGGTTGGACATTTTGGATTGCAGTAATTAATCACTTGACAACTTAAACTAACTACTTTATACTTCATCCAACATTAACCACACAGGAACAAAACAATGAGAACGCAACCACAAGAAATCATCAAACAATTAGAAAGTGATAACAGCCGGTTGGCTAAAGAAGCGGTACTAGCTGATGCAATGAAGGAAGAACTAGACGAGTTTTTCGAAGGTGTTAAATTGGCATTGGATAACTTGATTGTATTCGGTGTTAAACAAGTACCAGTAAAAGAAACCGATGAAGGTCAAGGTTTACCTTGGACTGCATTTGTTGAATTGGCTGATGCTTTAAGATTCCGAGCAATTACTGGAAATGAAGCAAGGGATGCAATTAAATTAGCAATGGATGTTGCCACTCAAGACCAGTGGAATAATTGGTATCGTCGAATCTTGATTAAAGATTTGCGTTGTGGTGTTACTGAGAAAACTGTTAATGCAGTTGCTAAGAAAGCAAAGAAACCACAGTACAAGGTACCAGTCTTTGATGTTCAGTTGGCAACTGATGGTTTAAAACATGATGCAAAGATGGTTGGTAAGAAACTTCTGGACATCAAGTATGACGGGTGTAGAGCTATAACGGTTATCGACTACGAAGCACGTGAAGTTAAACAGTATACTCGTAATGGTAAGGAGTTAGTCAACTTCCCGCATATTACTGAAGCCCTATTAAAACGTATCGATGACTTTGGTCGTAGTTATGTAATTGATGGCGAAGTGATGAGTACCGATTTTCAATCTCTAATGAAACAACTTAACAGAAAGTCTGACGTTAAAACAGAAGATGCGGTGTTGTATGCATTTGACATTCTACCACTGGTTGAATTCAAAGCTGGTATCAGCGAAATGGGTGAACGTAGACGTAGAAACTTCCTAAACTCATTTAAAGGTATTCTTGAAGATACTGGTTGTATCAAAGTTCTACCATGGATTGAGGTAGATTTAGATACCTTTATTGGTGAAATTGAATTCAAAGACTTTAATCAAAAATGCTTGGATGAAGGTTTTGAAGGTATCATGGTCAAAGACCCAGATGCCAAATACGAATGCAAACGTGGAACTGCTTGGTTAAAGATCAAACCATTTATCACAGTTGACTTAGCCATTGTCGGATTTGAAGAAGGTACCGGTAAAAACGAAGGTCGATTGGGTGCTATTATCTGCGAAGGTGAAGATGATGGTAGACTGATTTCAGTTAATGTTGGTGGTGGATTTACTGACGAAGAACGAACCGCTAACTGGGCTAGTAAAGAAAACTTGCTTGGTCAAGTAGTAGAAGTTCGTGCCGATGCAGTTTCACAAAACCAAGATGGTACTTATAGTTTACGATTCCCACGATTCATCCGATTCCGTGGTTTTTCAAGAGGTGAAAAAATCTAATGTCAGAACCATCAGAATTGCTTTGTAAGGATTGTGTTTACTCTAGGGTAAACTTGATAGACAGAATAGTCACGTTTAACAATCCAAGAAGTTTTAATTACAAATGTTCGCAGTATGTGATTGAAGCAGAGTACGATCCAGTCTTAGGTGAAACGACACCTGCTAGTATTGGGTATTGTACTTCTGCTAGACATAGCGAAAAGATATGCGGACCCGACGCAACTAAGTGGATTCCAAAATCCAAGTACGGGTTGTTTAAGTTGTTGAAAAAATAGTTAAGATTTACTAACATGGCTCGCACCTAGCGGTGCTCGCATTCTCAATGAGAAGTAAAGTGCGAGTCAATTATCTTTTAGGAAAACCATCATGAAACTAGAATTTTCACCAGCGGAATATCAACGAGTTTTACCATTGAGTGAAGCTAAATTGTATTGTTTTGCACTAGTCATTGATGGTAAGACTGGTTGGCGATTACCTACTTTAGCTGAACTGGGTGAGTTATACAAACAAACCAATGACAGTATGTGGTGCTTGGCTTATTGTCAAAACGATAAAGAAGAATTTAACCGACTATGTTGGCCTGTCAGGGAAATGGGTGCATAGAGCACCCATTCTTTTTAAAGCCATTTGTTTACTGCTTGATGTGCACTTAACATAGTAGAAGTATGCCACAAGTCTTCGATGGGTTCTTCCATCAACCAGATTGGATCTGGATTGTCGGCAACTAACCAAGAAGTTTGAGGAGACCAAGGTTCATGCCCAGCCAATTCTGCTTCTAGTTGACCTCTACCCCAAGAACAAAATCCATACATCAATCTAAAGTATCTTGGTAGATTACCTTCAGCCATCATGTATAGCATTTCTTTGTTGGAAGTCATTGCCCAATCTTTGTGAAAATGTATTGTACTACCGCATTCCCATTCAGCGTCATGTAGCATCCAAACCGACGTTGGATCTACTGGACCACCCCAGTACATTGGAAAGTTAACATCAGCCGCGATATTCAAATCAACTAAAACATCTTGAAGTGTCAAGTCAGTTGGTTGATTTAAGCAAAGTGCAAAAGTACCACCTTTTGTATGGTGTGTTACCAAATGAACTGTTTCACTGAAACATCCTTCTGGAAATGTAGGTGGTGCAATGAGTAACGAGCCTGAACTAACTTTAGTCATGGCAAATTACTGTTGGTCAGCTGCGCACACAACTTTAATTGTGTTAGGTTCCAAAACCGCATGAACTCGTGCTTGGATAATTGCTCTACCTGCTTCTGGTGCTTCGCAGTAATCTGCGACTACTTCTGTTAAAAGCATTTCGGTTGTTTTGATGGCAGCACAGCCAGTCATCAAAAGTAACGTAATAACAGCTACTAGTTTCTTCATTTAACTATCTCCTTTAGGTTTTTGATGTAGTTGGTGATAAAGTGGTTGACAAAGTAGTTAATCTTGCCTTTTTTAACACCAACGATAAATCCTTTTATTCTATCGATTAGTAATCTTAACCAGCCCATAACCGCAACATCTCCGTTGTGGTCCATGTAATTTAATTCACCGTGGTGAATATAAGGTCCAAGGGGGTTTCGTGTAACGAAATCCGCGTTATTAACCCATCTATGATGTTCGATGTTTAAACTATTCATGAACTCAACATATTCGGCATTACCTACTTTTGGACTACCGAAAGTAAACAGTGCTGGATTGGGTAGATGGGTAAGTTGATGGCATCTTGAAGTTATTAAGGTTGCCATTGCCGCACCTAAACTATGCCCTGTACACCAAATGCGTCTGTTACTACCAAACTTTTTAAGTAAGGTAACTAAATCAGGCCAGATTAAGTCAACACTTTGTTTAAATCCATGGTGAACTAAACCATGTCCACTGTTGCTTGGTACTAAATTGAGGGTTAAATCCGCCTTAATGTCAGCCCATTCGCTTGGTTGTGTGCCACGGCATACCACAATTGCGTTGTGTTTGTCCCATAGGAAATAGGCTTGTGTTCCATTTTTTGATAGGAAAATATTATCATATCCAAAATCAGTAAACAGTTGATTATCATTATAGGCTAAATCACTTAATTGAGCCATGTGTAGTGCTTGTTGGTAAACTGTTAATTTTGAAATCATTTGATTATCCTCTAATCATCGTATGGGAACTCTCCACCAAAGAGTTCACTTTTTTCCTTTTGTCCGTAAACTGAACGCATTTTGCCATCTTGACCACGAATCTTTCTATGGTTAGAACGTGCAATATGACCACGTGCTTTGCATTTACTTAATTCAACAGCAGACATGGATGTTGGGTTGATACTAGTGCAACGTTTTTTAGTACCCAATTTCTTGTATCCTGCTGCGTTTTCGTCGATTTCTAAATCTTCAATTACTTCTGAAATTCTCATTGTTTTGTCACCTTTAATCTGTTAATATACTGGTATTTAGCCATGCAACCAAAAGATAATGGAAACCAAATGAGCATAAACAAGTATGTGAACCGATTGAGAGATTTTGATAGCCGATGGTGGTATACTGGCTATCACGTTGATTTCTTATTGCTGGATTTCGAAGTAGCACCTATTGAATATCGAGTAAGATTAACCCACGACGAAGCAATCGTGTATTGCTTTTCGTTGAATATTGATGGTAAGGTTGGTTGGCGATTACCCACACAGGATGAAATTGATAGAGCTGGCTTGGAGTGGGGTGAGGTGTATGTTACGTGCGCCTCGAGTAAGCCTTGGGACATTACTCGTAGCTATGTGGTAAGGCCAGTTCGAGATATCGGTAAATACAGCTTTAAAAGGAAACTACTATGCAAACTATTAAACTTAGTCTACTCAAAGAAATCTTGACTTATGATACAATCTACTCGGTACCGAAAGCATTTGAGATTACCGTTATGGTAGGGTTGTCATCATTGAAACTCATACAAATAATTGAAAGAGAAGATGGTATTGAGTTAGTAGATAGTAACTACAATCATCATACCTATACTTGGGATTCTGAACTTGATGTCACTATCTACAAACGTATGGAATACTTTATTGGGGAGTAGTTCTGCGTTTTTTCGCGAGTGGAAACCCTAACAACTTTTCAACTGCTTTTAGGTTGATACGTTCAACCTCAGCAGTAATAGTCGGTAGTTTTAATTTTCTGGCAGCAAATACTCGGTGATGACCATCTTCAAGATACCAATCTTCCTTGGTATGATTACCGTCTAAACCAAGTGATACTTGAACTGGTTCATAAAACTTAACCGTTCTAACCCAAGCCATACCATACTTGTCGAATAGATGCTGTGGATTTTCCATATCGCTATATTTGATTTTGATTTTTCTTGGGTCGAGTTGTATGATATCACCGTCTTTGACACCATACGCCATCTGACAAAGTTCATCCCAGTCAAGTTCGAGTAACTCATCTCTGGTATATTGCGATTCTTTTAATTCGTGTAATCTCATTTGATATTCCTGTGTAATGATTGTATTTAACCAGGTAAATACTTATACAAGGAGGCTAAACGATGATTGATTTTTTAAAAAGCGTGATTCACAATGTGGTGGTACATCCAATTTTACCATTCTTGCCACGTCGATTGGCTAGAACAATTCATGGGAAAAATGCAGAATGGGCATACGGAAAAGAAGGGCCGTTTAACGGATTAGATTAATAGTTGACAGCATGCAAAAACTGCTATATACTACGCACTCATTAACTAAGGAGGACGTATGTCACTAGCAGAAAAAACAGTAACTATCAACTATACCAACTATCGTGGTGAAACCGCAGATAGAAACATTGTACCAAAAGGCATCTTTTTTGGTACAACTAAGTTTCACACTGATAAACAATGGATGCTACACGCATTCGATGTAGCAAAGAATGATTATAGGGATTTCGCACTACGCGATATCCACAACTGGGGCGAGGTAGTTAAACATGAAAGTAAAAATATCACTTGGGCATAGTCCAAGTATTATGGGCAAGGGCGGTGCTCATCAATTCAAAAATGAGTACATACCTGATGTTCAATCTGAATTAGAAGATTACTACGATTATCTTTTAGAATTAAAACTTTCCGAGGAGGGCGAACAGCCCTCCGAGGCTTTAACGCTAATACTTCACGCCTAAATACCAACTTCCTAAATCTGTTAAATACAGGTGTCAACTTTAGGAGAATTTACAAATGGACTATATCAAAGCAAGATTAAAGGAACCATCGACTTGGGTTTCTTTTGTTTCACTCGGTGCAGCATACGGCTTATACACAACAGACCAATCAAATGCAATTATTGCAGTAGTATTAGCATTGTCTGGCGTACAAGGTGCTGTTACCAAAGCGTAAAAAAGTTGTTGACATGGCATACCGATTTCGGTAAACTAAGATTTCACTTAACCAGAGGATCAACAAATGACATCACCAGATGAAAGATATCGCGCAGTTCAAATGGCTGGGCAGTTTTTAAAAGATATTAGTACCCGTCCTAATATGAATAAAGATGTGGTTGCTAGAGCTAGAAGCATCCTACGCCATTATCCTAGTACTTATGATTTGCATCGTGCTGCGTTGGAAATGCCAGAGTTCTTTGCCGAAGAATCTGAAACTGAGGCGTAATTTTAATATGTTCGAGGATTTGACCATGCTTATATATGCAGCAATCTCAATAATTTCAATGTTCGTGGGATATGCATTCGCGGTTTCTGCCATTATGAAGCAGAGCGAAGAAAATACTGAATTGCGGGTGCAACTCCTCGAAGTTATTAACCGAGAACGCGCATTGCTTGATGAATATCGTGATTTTGTTGAAGAGACAAAAGTTGTAAATGAGCACATGAAAACGTTTATGGATCAATTGACCAAAAATTAAAATTAAACAGGAGAACCAATGAGTATTGTAGGTTTGCCAGATATGTCTGCTGCAACTAAGGCATTGTCAGCTGACATGGATTCACTCACGGGCAAAGCAGGTGGTGCTTGTGATATTTTCGGAACATTAGGCACTATGGTTAGTGCCGAAACCGCTGCGATGTTTGCCAGTATCCAAAAAGGCATTACAGATGCGATGAAAACAATCGGCAATATCATGAAAGGTATTACCGATATGATTGCTGGTGTTATGGACAAAGTAAATGCATTCATGGCTAAAATAGGTGAATTAGCCAGTGCTGCGATTGCCCAAATAAACGCAGTCATCGCTAAGATTGGTGGTATGATTAACGCAGCAATCGGAGCAATCAAAGGGGTTATCTCTGATATTATCGGAGTTATCGATGATATGGCATCTATGCTAGGCAAAGCAGTTCGCGCCATCATCGCAGGTGGTTGTTCACTTGTCAAAGGTGCTGCAGCTGCTATTGGCGGTGGTGTATCCGATATGATTGATTCGATGACGTCAGAAGATCCATTTCCAGCAGAAGCAGGTATCAAAGCAGCAGCGGATAAAGCACTCGGTTCTGTTGGTGATTCAACCGCAGCATTAGGCAATTCTGGTTTTGACCCAAGTGTTTTGGGCGAATTGGATTCAATCTAATGGCTAGGGGCGTAGCACGACTGGGTGATACTACCCACGGAACTTGTTCACATTCTTCACACCCATCACCAATCGAAACCACTGGTAAGATTATTACTGCATCAGGAAATACTTCCGCTAATAATCGTAAAGTTGCTAGATTAGGAGATACAGTTGAAACTGACTGTGGACATACCAGTATAATTATTACGGCATCTGGTAATACCAGTGCCAATCGTCACACCGCGAGACTAGGTGATAAGATCGGTGATGGTCCGTATGATGCAATCATCATAACAGCATCACCGAATGTTTTTTGTAACTAAACTTCCAATCAGGAGAAAAAATGACAGCTTGTGCAATTGGTGTTCAACAAGGGGATATGTTTGTAGGTATCTATGCTCACCAAAACGGTGAACCAGAAAACGTAGGTGCAATTTTAGACAAATACTATGACAGCGTGCGCTCTAATACGCTAGTTAGATATGGTGATGTCTATTCATTAGGTGCAACTATTGGTTCAATCCATACCGCCGAAACTGAAATACCAACAATCGATGTCCAAGGCATTGCAACACCAGTACCAGAAGAAACAACGTTCTATGGACGTGACTTAGGTGATACCGAGTTGACCAGTGAACAATTCTTCAACGCAGATAAACTAAAAGATTTCTACGTGAAACATCGTGGAAGTAAACATGTTTATGTTCGTGGAAGACGTGGTTGGTTGTATTTCAATTCTACCACTGACGAATGGATTCCGGTTGCAGATGTACTAGAACATGCATAATCATCTGATACTCGCCGTTATCGTATATCTTATACTAGCGGCATTCGATGAAATAAGTTCTTGACATGATGGCAGGGTAGTGATATCCTGCTATCGTACTTTTAACCAGGAGAGAAAAATGAAAACTAAATTATTAGCAGTGGCTTTATTATCATTATCAACGTTAGCCACTGCAGCAGAAAGAGAATACTTCTATTCAGAACGAGTTCCCAGTGGAACTAGTCGTGAAGCTATTGTGCGATACAACATAGAATTACACAGAGAACGCGCGAACCAAAGAGAAATGGATGAACTGCGATTCCAATACGAATTGGAACGTGAACGCGAAATGCGTAGACAAGAAGAATTCAACTATGTGGAAACATGGCGTGAACGTGATTGCGACGAATACATCATCTTAAATCGCAATTCAAATTACTACAAGCGCGATTGCAGATGACGAAGTTACCAGTGAAAATCGCATTGACTAGGCAGGATATTGCTAAAATGCCAGATCCAATATTCAAGTATCTAGTTGATGCGATGGTAGAAAAAGCAAAACAAGAAGGATTCGACGTGACAACTGACAACGACCTACTATTCGGTAATTGGAAGATTAAATGCGAGATCGTAAATAAGAAAGATTGACAACGATTACCAAATCAAATATACTTACATTTAATTACATTACTAAGGACACCTCAAATGCAAATTACCGAAACAGACGACCAAATCATCACCAGAATCAGAGAACGCTTCGAAGTTCTCGACCATATGACATCAGCAGTAAAAGACGGCAACATCAGAGCCCTAATTGTCACGGGCCCACCAGGAGTTGGCAAGAGTTTTGGGGTAGAGAACATCCTATCTAAACAAGACTTGTTCGACACCATCGCAGGCAGAAAACCAAAATATGAAATCATCAAAGGTGCAATCAGTTCATTAGGCCTTTACCGTAAACTATATGAGTATAGTGGTGAAGGTAATGTTCTAGTATTCGACGATGCCGATGGTATCTTCATGGACGAAGTTTCACTAAACATTGTTAAAGCATGCTTGGATACAGCTAAAAGACGATGGGTTAGCTGGAATACCGAAAGTCATCTACTCCGACGCGAACATATCCCAGATAGATTCGAATTCAAAGCAGGTGTTATCTTTATTACCAATGTTCAGTTTGGGTCTATTAAAAGCAAAAAACTTCAAGAACACTTGGCTGCTTTGGAATCAAGATGTCACTTCATTGACCTAAAAATGAACACGCAACACGAACGAATTCTTAGAATCAAACAAATCGTTAATGATGGTCTACTCGACGACTACGAATTCCCAACTCACCACGAAGATGAAATCGTTCACTTTGTCATGAGTAATGCAGATACATTAAGAGAATTATCTATCAGAACCGTTCTCAAGGCAGCTGACCTAAAGAAATCATTTGCTGATACTTGGCAAAAGATGGCTAAGGTTACAATCATGAAACACTAAGAAATACACCCATTGGTCTATATCACCTCCCAAAAACTGGTAAATACTAGTATAACATCAAGTAAACGGGAGGTGGATATATGTTCAAGGCCGAACAAGTTTGGGCAGCTGCTATCGCCGCCCAACGAATCAATGGAGAGTATCTTCAAAATTCAGACGAATGGAGTTCAGAATCTCCTCGTCTTTCAAACAAAGCCCTAATCAAACAGTGGCTTTATTCAAATAGCATCCCAGCAACCGATGCAGATTATCAGGCAGCAGTAGACTGTCGTAATCATATCAAAACCTATCTATTCTTAGAAATAGCCGGTACCATATCAGAATTTCAACACCTAGCACTTAAGATTGCCCAGATGGATTCATTTACGAGCCATCATCTTTTCGAATTCTCGGTAATAGCCTGCCTACCAATGGTAATGCAGATGGACCTAGTGCGTAAAACGGTGGATATGACTCCCTATCTGTCACTACCAGGAAAAGTGGGTGATATTGTTAATGATACAATCACTGTCGTATCCTGCGTATATAACGAGAACTACCGTAAGTACAAAGTCACAGCCATTCTAGGTGAAACCCTAGTTGAATTCTGGAACCGTGAGTTTGTCGATGGCCATTATCATATCGATGCAAGTATTAAATCAGTTAACGCAGATCATACTACAAAATTAAATCACGTAAAACGCTTGACTCCAGTGTATTTGTAGTATACAATCTGCTCCGTGGTTGGCGAGACAGGTTCTAAAAGATAATTGAGTTACATTTGAAAAGATTTTCGAAAATAACTCTTGACAACATCATCTTTTAGACTATAATAGCCACATCGTCACCGAGACGAGATTCTAAATAAGAGTTGACAAGCAATTATCTTTTAGATTAGAATACGCACAACCTAAGAGAAATTATCTTTTAGTAAACGATGAAAATAGTAGTTGACAACGACGAAAACCTGTTATATACTACACCGGAATTACAGATTTACCCTTAACCTTTATTATTAACTTTCAAAAGCGAGATTACATCATGAGTACAGATATCAGCACACGTTTAGTTGGACCTAAAGCAGCAAAAAAAGCAATTCAACACTCAATCAAAAAACGCAGACCTATTTTTGTCTGGGGCGCACCAGGTATTGGTAAGTCAGATTTGGTCAAACAAATCGGCCAAGATCAAAACCGTGAAGTTATTGACATTCGTTTAGCATTATGGGAACCAACCGATATCAAAGGTATTCCTTACTATAACCAAGATGCTAAAACTATGGTGTGGGCAGAACCAGCGGAATTACCAAGTGATCCAGATTCAACTGCTATTCTTTTCTTAGACGAATTGAACTCAGCACCACCAGCAGTTCAAGCAGCAGCTTACCAACTTATCTTAAACCGTAGAGTAGGTAACTATGTATTACCAGAAGGCGTTGATATTGTAGCAGCTGGTAACCGTGATGGCGATAGAGGTGTGACATTCCGTATGCCAAGTCCTTTGGCAAACCGCTTTGTTCACTTAGAAACTACGACTGACTTCGATGACTGGCAAGAATGGGCTATCCAAAACCAAATCCATCCAGAAGTTATTGGTTACTTGGGCTTTGCTAAACAAGATTTGTATGACTTCAAACCAGCAAGCTCAAGCAAAGCATTTGCGACACCACGTTCTTGGTCATTTGTATCTGAATTGTTAGATGATGAATCTACCATCGATAGCGAAACCTTACATACATTGGTTGCTGGTGCAATCGGTGATGGTTTAAGTATCAAATTCATGGCACATCGCAAAATCGCTGGTAGAATGCCAACTGCTGATGAAGTATTGGATGGAAAAGTAACTAAACTGGATGTAAAAGAAATCTCAGCAATGTACTCGTTGACTATTTCACTTTGCTACGAGTTAAAAGATCGTTCTGAAAAGAAAGTCGCTGGCTGGAATGACATGGCTAACAACTTCTTTACCTACATGATGGCTAACTTCCCAACTGAATTAGTCGTAATGGGTGCTAGAACTGCATTGGTTTCTTATAACTTACCACTCGATGCAACCAAAATGCCATCTTTCCATCAGTTCTCTGAAAAATATGGCAAATTGATCATCCAAGCGATGTCAGACAAATAAGTTCATAGTGTAACTCCACGTGGTAGCGGTGTAATAGCCGCTACCTTTTTTATTTAAAAAGAGGTATCAAAATGATTCAACCACTAAACGACCGTATTATTATCAAAAAACTACCTACCGAAACAGTTACCGCTGGTGGTATCGTACTTCCAGGTGCAGCTGCCGAAAAACCAACCGTAGGTGAAGTAATTGCTGTTGGTCAAGGTAAACCACTACCAGACGGCTCTGTTCGTGATATGCACGTAGCAGTTGGAGATAGAGTTCTTTTCTTAAAAACTGCTGGTACCGAAATCAAACTTGATGAAGGTACATTCAGTATGCTGGCAGAAGACGAAGTCATTGCTATTTTAGGTTAAGACTATGAGTGATTATTTTGCTTGGGTTGCTGCAACTTGCTTGATACTAGCAGTTGCCATTGTTGGATTTGGTGGGTATTCGGATTACCAACAAGAATCCGCTAGACATCAGGTTGCCGATGAAATTGGTTGCAGATACATCGGTTCTGCACGCGACTTGCGTGAAGTCGCCTTCTACGATTGCAACGGTTCGGTTGTTGCAAAATTAGATAATTGAGTTGGGGTAAAACATGCCTAATTATTTTCTTGAAACAATACTTACTCTGGTGATTTCTGTTTTAGCAATTATTTTTCTGTTCGCTGAAGTGGCTGAATTCTATAACAGTATTTCAACTAAAATTCATCGACGACATCACGCAACTGAAATTGGATGTGAATACTTGGGCAATTCGGACAATGCACCAACAGTTGCGTTCTACCAATGCAATGGTGCACTGGTAACCAAGATCGAAGAATATCCTAACTAATCTTTTAGTCCCATTGGTTATTCTAGTGGGACTTTTTACTTGACAGTCTATTATCTTTTAGCTCAAGTGGACCCATAAATACGATTAAAGCTACATATCGGAGAATTAGCATGGCATTAGTAACAATGAACTCGCAGGATATTGTTAAAATTATTAACAACAATACAACTGTGACTGGATCTATCGGTTCAGGGATTGAAGTGGTCGTAATTGAACCAAACATAACAGGCACCACAGTAGACGTAAATGTGGAAAGAGTGGCGTTGCACGGCAGTTCAAGCGATTATACATACCAACAACAAAGCAGTAATTTAATTATTTACAGTGGGTCAACTGTTGTAGTAACCATACCCATTCAAAACGATGCAAATGGAACACAATTGACATTTACAAATGGCACGGTATACGTTCGTATTGGCCAGACTGGTATGACATTGGGAGGAGTGCCAGTTGTTTCCGGGACAGGGTCATCTACTGCTACTCAAATAACACCATTATCTATTGATGGATGGTATACTACTGCTACTGGTGTTCCAGTTAATAATCTCCCAGGCGGTACCGTTACTATTACCGGTAACGCAACGGTTGGTTCTCTGATAACAGTTACAAATACCCTCACCGATACTGATGGCTTGGGAGCATTCACCTATACCTGGTACGCAGGTGCAACTGTAGTAGACTCTGGAACAAACACCACGTACACTACGGTGTCAGGCGATACGGGTAAAAGTATTACCTGTAAAATAAGTTATACGGATGGGTTAGGTAATTCCGAATCAAAAACTAGTAGTCCACTTGGTCCTATATCAGTACCGGCCGGTGACACAACACCGCCTGTATTCCAAAACGCTGCTATTAGTACAAATGGGTTGTCACTTGTTTTAACTTATGACGAAACATTAAGTTCAACTACTGCCACTACCTCGGCATTTGTGGTGAATGTTAATAGCTCACCAGTGACAGTTAATGCAGTAACCGCAGCCGGAACCGCAGTAACGCTAACCTTAGCGGTTGCAATTCAAGACGGTCAAACCATTGCGTTTACTTATACACAACCTGGTGGAACTGATGCAATCAAAGACACCGCTGGTAATAAAGCAATTTCGTTGACAAGCACATCGGCAACGAATAACAGTACCGTACCTGGTGGCGGTGGTTCTGATGTAACACCACCTGTATTCCAAAGCGCTGCTATTAGTACAAATGGGTTGTCACTTGTTTTAACTTATGACGAAACATTAAGTTCAACAACTGCCACTACCTCGGATTTCGAAGTGAATGTTAATAGCTCACCAGTGACAGTTAATGCAGTAACTGCATCAGGAAGTGCGGTAACACTAACCTTAGCGGTTGCGATTCAAGACGGTCAAACCGTTGCCATCAGTTATACACAACCTGCTGGAACGGACGCAATCAAAGACACCGCTGGTAATAAAGCAATTTCTTTGACAGGCACATCGGCAACGAATAACAGTACCGTACCAGCAGCTAATACCCCACCAACCGGTTATTTGGGTATTAACGGTGATACGTCGATTGGATCCACCTTAACGATAGATGCGTCTGGTATTGCAGATGTGGATGGGCTTGGTGTATTTTCGTACAGCTGGTCTATTGGTGCTAACTCAGTAGATACCGTCAGTATTCCTTTTCTACCGGATCCTGCTGCTTCTACCCTTGTAATACCAGCAACATATAGAAAATTCGTCGGAGACATTCCAAGATCTACGGTGGGTGAGCAGATTCGGGTAATTGCATACTACACCGACGGTTTAGGGAAAAACGAGTATGTTGGTAGTGGTTATGGGGCAATCGGGCTGATAACACCAGCAACCGGTGGCGGAATACCAGCAGTTAGTCCATTTAGAATCAATGGTCCTAGTAGCTCATACCTTGTGCATACAGGGGACTTGTTAACAGCAGATACTTCCATGATTGCCGACGCCGATGGCGTGGGAGCATTCCACTATCAATGGGTTGAATTCTACAGTTCTTCGTATCCACCCACTAATATTGGCAGTGATTCCGCTACATACACGGTGTCTTCATTTGACGATAATATTCGATGCATACTAACATATACAAACGGGGTTGGCGTTTTGAAAACACTGCTAAGTAATACTCTTACTAATAGATAATCTAAAAGATAATCCAACCTCAGTTGGGTTATCTTCTTTTTTCACAAAATCACTTGACAGTCTATTATCTTTTAGTTACAATATCCTATCTTAACTCAAACAGGAAACAACAATGAAAAAGTCAAAACTCATCAAACAACTTAATGCAATCAAAGGTGATCCAGATATCCTTGTATGGAATTGCCATCTCAGCGATTATGTTGATATCGAACATCAACTCACTCATAGCCACCTAGTACGCATGACATTCGAATGGTATTGCAAATTACTCGAATACGATCGAATTGCTGAAAAACAAGATCCAGACTACCGCATACCAGAATCTGAACTTCCTGAACTCCAGAAAGCATACGATGCAGAAACTGGTTGGGGTGTCAATGACCTTATCAACTATAAAGATGTCTCCGCACGGAAATATCATAGAAAATACGTACTATTCATGAAAACCAAAGG
>ERZ1034363.1135-NODE-1135-length-15923-cov-3.564433_pt1 | contig 15923 bp, 18 predicted proteins | sample MGYA00520616_ERZ1034363 | MGnify/ENA primary metagenome ERZ1034363 (study PRJEB33736, sample SAMEA104284506) | Azolla filiculoides | biome: Urban; feature: Water surface; material: Ditch water | place: Netherlands | collected 2015-10-28 | depth 0-0.1 m ...
CGAGGGCGTGGTCTGCAAGGTGCCGGCGGGCCACTATTTCATGATGGGCGACAATCGCGACAATTCGCTCGACTCGCGCTACTGGGGTTTCGTGCCTGAGACCAACATCGTTGGCAAGGCCTTTTTCGTCTGGATGAATTTTGGCGACCTAGGCCGCATCGGCGCCTTCGAGTAATGGGCAATCCGCCCGTCAGCCTTTAAGATGCGGGCAGGCTCCCAGCCAGGAGGGCGATGATGAAAACCAGAGAACGCGGCTTGGGCCTGATCAGCCTGATCCTGACCAGCGCGATGGTGGTGGCACTCGGCGTGGTGCTGATTCGGGTCGTTCCGACCGTGATCGAGTATCAGTCCGTCCAGCGCGCCGCCCAACGCGCCTCCCAGGGCAGCACCGTGGCCGAGGTGCGCAGCCTGTTCGACAAGGCGGCCGCCATTGATGACATCAGCTCGCTTAAGGGCCGCGACCTCGAGATCAGCAAGCAGAACGGCCGGGTGATCGTCGCGTTCGCCTACGAACGCGAGATCCACCTGGCTGGTCCCGCCTGGCTGGTCATGCGTTATTCCGGTCGCTCGAAGTGAGCGCCGGCCTGAAGGGAATACACAGCTTTTGAATGCCGATCTACTGGCGCTGCAAACGCGCCTCGGATACCGTTTCACCGCAGTCCCGCTGCTTGAGCGGGCACTGACCCACCGCAGCCATTCCGCCGACCACTACGAGCGGCTCGAGTTCCTGGGCGACTCGGTGCTGAGCCTGGCCGTCTCGGGCCTGCTCTACGAACGACTGAGCCGCCAGCACGAGGGCGAGCTCTCGCGCATCCGCGCCAACCTGGTCAAGGAAGACACGCTGGTAGGCATCGCCGCCACGCTGGCCCTCTCGAGCGTGCTGCGCCTGGGCGAGGGCGAGCTGCGCTCGGGTGGCCAGCGCAAGCCCTCGATCCTGGCCGACGTGGTCGAGGCCATCATCGGTGCGGTCTACCTCGATGCCGGCTTCGTCCAGGCCGAGGCGCTGGTGCGCCGGCTCTATCAGGACGTCGACATCAATCCGGCCATGAGCGCGAGCAGCAAGGATGCCAAGACCGCCCTGCAGGAATGGCTGCAGGGCCGCAAGATGAAGCTGCCGGCCTACCGCGTGACCGCGATCAAGGGCGAGGCGCATCGCCAGACCTTCGAGGTCGAATGCGAGATCGAGTCCGGCCAGCGCCAACCTGGCAGCGGCGTCTCGCGCCGCGCTGCCGAGCAGGCCGCCGCGGCGGCCCTGCTGCAACAACTGAACAAGAATCCGAAATGAGCCGACCCCTTACCCCCAAGTCCGATTCCGCCGCCAAGTCCGATCCGAACCAGGATCTCGACGCCATGCTGGCCGGTGCGCTGCGCAAGTCAAGCAAGGCGCCGGCTGCAGCCCCAGAAGTCGAGCCGGCCGAGCCGCTCGGACCCAAGCGCTGCGGCTATATCGCGATCGTCGGCAAGCCCAACGTCGGCAAGTCCACGCTGCTCAACGCCCTGGTCGGCCAGAAGGTCAGCATCACCTCGAGCAAGGCGCAGACCACGCGCCATCGCATCACCGGCCTGCGCACGCTCGGCGCGACCCAGTTCGTCTTTGTCGACACGCCCGGCTTTCAGACCCGGCACGGCAATGCGCTGAACCGCTCGCTCAACAAGACCGTGCTCGGCGCGGTGACCGACGTCGACCTGATCGTGTTCGTGGTCGAGGCCGGCAACTTCCATTCGGCCGATGCCAAGGTGCTTGAGCTGCTGCCCAAGAACATCCCGGTCATCCTGCTGGCCAACAAGCTCGACATGGTGCACCGCCGCGCCGAACTGGCGCCCTGGCTGGCCGAGATGCAGCAGCGCCATCCCTTTGCCGAATTCGTGCCGATGTCGGCCAAGAGCGCCAAGGATGTGCAGCGCTTCTACGCCATCTGCGAGAAATACCTGCCCGAGCAGGACTGGATGCACGATGCCGACGACCTGACCGACCGCAGCGAGCGCTTCATGGCGGCCGAGATGGTGCGCGAGAAGCTGTTCCGCCTGACCGGCGACGAACTGCCCTACACCTCGACCGTCATCATCGACAAGTTCGAGGAAGAGGGCAAGCTGCGCCGCATCGCCGCGACCATCGTGGTCGAGCGCGACGGCCACAAGGGCATGGTGATCGGCGACAAGGGCGAGAAGCTCAAGCGGATCGGCACCGAGGCACGCCAGGAACTCGAGCGGCTCTGGGGTGGCAAGGTCTTCCTCGAGCTCTGGGTCAAGGTGCGCTCCGGCTGGGCCGACGACGACGCCCGCGTGCGCAGCTTCGGCTACGAGTAAGCGCTGGCGCGCCGATGGCCAGCCCCAGGCCCAAGCTGCCGCGCGTCCACGAGGAGCCGGCCTATGTGCTGCACCGCTACGACTGGAGCGAGTCCAGCCTGATCCTGGAGGTGTTCAGCCGCCGCCATGGCCGGGTCGCGCTGGTGGCCAAGGGCGTCAAGCGCCCGACCTCCCAGTACCGGCCGGTGCTGCTGCCGCTGCAGCCGCTGCGCCTGGGCTGGGGCGGCGATGCCGAGGTCCGCACGCTGAGCAGCGCGCAGTGGCAGGGCGGGCATGTGATGCCCTCGGGCGACAAGCTGCTGGCGGGCTACTACCTCAACGAGCTGCTGCTCAAGCTGCTCGCGCGCGATGACGCGCATCCCAGGCTGTTCGACCATTACGCCGATGCGGTGCTGGCGCTGGCCGAGGGCCTGGAGGCCCAGGCCGCCGTGGTGCGCGCCTTCGAGCTGCTGATCCTGCGCGAGGCGGGCCTGCTGCCGGCGCTCGACCTCGAATGCGCCAGCCTGGCGCAGTTGCTGCCCGAGGCCCATTACCGGCTCGAGCCCGAAGCTGGTCTGCGCCTGGTCGAGGCCGCCGACAGTCCGGCGTTGCACCACGCCCTGTCCGGCGAGTCCTGGCTGGCGCTGCAACTGGCGCTCGACGACCCTCATCCCTTTGCCGCGCTGCTGCGGGTCTGCCATGGCGCGCGCGGCAATGCCTTGCGCCAGCCGCTGCGCCAGCTGCTGCACTACCATAGCGGCGTGCGCGTGTTCCAGACCCGCCAGCTGATGCTGGACGTACGGCGCCTGCGGCCTTTGCATCCGCCTGAACCCTTACCGACACCATGAACCCCACTGCCTCCCTGCTCAGCGTCCAGCCTGCCGCCAGCCTGCCGACCGCCTTGTCCGTCAACGTCAACAAGGTCGCGCTGGTGCGCAACACCCGCCACCTCGGCATCCCGAGCGTCACGCGCGCCGCACAGCAATGCCTGGAGGCCGGCGCACAGGGCATCACCGTGCACCCGCGCCCGGACGGCCGCCATATCCGCGAGCAGGATGTGTTCGACCTGCAGGCCCTGCTGCAGGACTGGCCGCAGCGCGAGTTCAACATCGAAGGCAACCCGTTTCACAACCTGATGGAGATCGTGCGCCAGGTGCGACCGCAGCAGGCGACCTTCGTGCCCGATGGTGAAGGCCAGTTCACCAGCGACCATGGCTGGAACCTGGCGCAGGACGGCGAGCGCCTGCGCCCGCTGATCAATGAATGCCGCGCGCTGGGCGTGCGAGTCAGCCTGTTCATGGACCCGGTTCCCGAGGCGATGGCGCAGGTCAAGGCCCTCGGCGCCGACCGCATCGAGCTCTATACCGAGCCCTATGCTGCCGCCTGGGGCCATGTGACCCAGGCCGAGCAGCTCGAGCGCTACCGCGCCGCGGCCCAGGCTGCGCTCGACGCCGGCCTGGGCATCAATGCCGGCCATGACCTGAACCGCGACAATCTGGCTGACTTCCTGCGCGGGGTGCCGGGCGTGGCCGAGGTCTCGATCGGCCATGCGCTGGTCGCCGATGCGCTCGAGCTCGGCTACGGCGCCACCGTGCGCGCCTATCTGGACTGCATCCTGGCCGCGCGCGCCTGAATCCAGCGGCCCGGACCATGATCTACGGCATCGGCACCGACATCTGCGACGTGCGCCGCATCCGCGCCAGCCTCGAGCGCCACGGCGAGCGCTTCGCCGAGAAAATCCTCAGCGAGGCCGAGCTGGTCAGCTGGCGGCAGCGCAGCGAGCGCTGGCCCGAGCGCGGCGTGCGCTACCTGGCGACCCGCTTCTCGGCCAAGGAGGCCTTCAGCAAGGCGATCGGCCTGGGGCTGCGCATGCCGATGACCTGGCGCGATTGCGAGATCGCCAAGCTGCCCAGCGGCCAGCCCGTGATCCGGCTGCATCGCGGCTTGAAGGACTGGTTCGAGGGCCAGGGCCTGAGCGCCCATGTCAGCGTCACCGACGAAACCGATTACGCCGCCAGTTTTGTGGTGGTGGAGCGTACCGGCGGCGAAACCCTGTCATCAGAAAAGATATGAACCCGCATTCCCCGCTGATCATCGACATCGCCGGTACCCAGCTCAGCAAGGCCGACAAGCAGCGCCTGGCGCACCCGCTGGTCGGGGGCGTGATCCTGTTCGCCCGCAACTGGGAGAATCGCGCGCAGCTGACCAAGCTCTGCCGCAAGATCAAGAAGGTCCGGTCCGACCTGCTGATCTGCGTCGATCACGAGGGCGGGCGCGTGCAGCGCTTTCGCCGTGACGGCTTCACCCATCTGCCGCCGATGCGCGCCTTCGGCCAGATCTGGCTCGAGGGCGACGGCTCGGCCACCGGTGCCACCGCGCTGGCGGCCTGCAACGCCGCGACCGCGGCCGGCTATGTGCTGGCGTCCGAGCTGCGCGCCTGCGGGGTCGATTTCAGCTTTGCCCCGGTGCTCGACCTCGACCATGGCGGCAGCAGCGTGATCGGCGACCGCGCCTTCGCGCGCGACCCGCGCATGGTGACCCTGCTGGCGCAGGCGCTGATGCATGGCCTGCGCCAGGCCGGCATGGCCAACTGCGGCAAGCATTTTCCCGGCCACGGCTGGGCCACGGCCGATTCGCATGTCGACATGCCGGTCGACGAACGGGGGCTCGAAGCCATCCTGGCCGATGACGCCGCCCCCTACGGCTGGCTCAACGCCAGCTTGAGCAGCGTGATGCCGGCCCATGTGATCTACCCGCAGGTCGATGCGCGTCCGGCCGGCTTCTCCAGCCTCTGGCTCGGCGAGGTGCTGCGCCGCCGCCTGGGCTTCACGGGGGCGGTGTTCAGCGACGACCTGTCGATGAAGGGGGCCCGCCAGCTCGGGGGGCGCGAGCTCAGCTACACCGAGGCCGCGATCACCGCGCTCGAAGCCGGCTGCGACCTGGTGCTGCTGTGCAACCAGTCGCTGCTCGAGGACGGTGCGCCGATCGACGAGTTCCTCGCCGGCATGAGCGAGGCGCTGCTCAGGGGCCGCTGGACCGCGCGCGAGGCCAGCGAACTGCGCCGGCAAGACCTGCTGCCCAGGGCCAAGGCGCTCAAATGGGACCCGCTGATGGTCGAGCCGAGGTATAGGCACGCGCTGGGTCTGCTGCCCTGAATTGTGACCAGATCTTGCCATCATCCCGTGCCAGTCCGTGCATACAACTCGGAACCATTGGATGCACACTGAAACACTTTCGGACTGCGATGCGCCGGACAATCGACATACCGTATCCGGACTCCCAGAGTCAACGCATTTCAGTACAGGTTCCCGATCATGAAGAACACCGCCCGGCTGGCCAAGCCCCTGACCGCTCTCCTGTTGTTGCCCGCCATCATGGCTTGCGCCCCCATGTCGCATCGGCAGCAGAACGCGGCGGTCGGCGCCGGTATCGGAGCCGTGGCCGGATCGATCCTGACCGGCGGCAGCACCCTCGGGACTCTCGGTGGGGCAGCCATCGGCGGCGTCATCGGCAACGGGACCGACGGCCACTCCAGGCGTCGCTAGACGCATGTCCAGCCACCCCGGCGTGGCGAAGCCTTGAAGTTCAGGCCACCGCGTCGGCGCTCTGGCGCTGCAGCATCGCCAGCGTGCTGGCTATGGTCGCGCGCAGTTCGCGCCGGTCGCAGATGAAGTCCACCGCGCCCTTGGTCTGCAGGAACTCGGCGCGCTGGAAGCCTTCTGGCAGCTTGACGCGCACGGTGCTCTCGATCACGCGCGGGCCCGCGAAGCCGATCAGCGCCTTGGGTTCGGCGACCACGACATCGCCCACGAAGGCGAAGCCGGCCGATACGCCGCCCATGGTCGGGTCGGTCAGCACGCTGATGTAGGGCAGGCCCTTCTTGGCCAGCCGGGTCAGCGCGGCATTGGTCTTGGCCATCTGCATCAGCGACAGCAGGCCTTCCTGCATGCGCGCGCCACCGGTGGCGGTGAAGCAGATGAAGGGCACCTTCTGCTCGATCGCGGTCTCGACGCCGCGCACGAAGCGCTCGCCGACCACCGAGCCCATCGAGCCGCCCATGAAGTCGAATTCGAAGCAGGCCACCACGACCGGGATCGTGTGGATGGCGCCGCCCTGGACGACCAGCGCGTCGGTCTCGCCGGTCGCTTCCAGCGCTTCCTTCAGGCGCTCGGGGTACTTGCGGCTGTCCTTGAACTTCAGCGAGTCGACCGGAATGACTTCCTGGCCGATCTCGTAGCGTCCCTCGGCGTCGAGGAAGGCATTCAGGCGCGCGCGGGCACCGATCCGGTGGTGGTGCGAGCAGTGCGGGCAGACGTTCTGGTTCTTTTCCAGGTCGGTCTTGTAGAGCACGGCTTCGCAGCTCGGGCATTTGGTCCACAGGCCCTCGGGCATGCTGCGGCGCTCGCTCGGGTCGGTGCGGGAAATCTTCGGGGGGAGCAGTTTTTCCAGCCAGGACATGGATTCTCCTTGCTTGATGGCAGTGGTGGCCCGGCCGCTGGAGGGCAGCCGGGCGCGCGAATGGCCGTAATTATGCGCGCAAGCTGTCGAGGGCCTGACGGATGCCGCCCAGGAACTCGGCGGCCACCGGGGCGACGCGCTCGCGCGGCTCGTTCTCGATCAGCTGGATCAGCTTGGTGCCGATCACGACCGCGTCGGCGCTGCGGCCGACCGCGCAGGCGGTAGCGGCGTCGCGGATGCCGAAGCCGACGCCGACCGGCGTGTTCACATGCTGGCGGATGCGCGGCAGCATGGCTTCGACCGCGTCGGTGTCGAGGTGGCCGGCACCGGTCACGCCCTTGAGCGAGACGTAGTAGACATAGCCGCTGGCGATGCGGCCGACCTGCGCCATGCGCTCGTCGGTCGAGGTCGGCGCCAGCAGGAAGATCAGGTCCAGTCCATGAGATTTCAGCGTGGCAGCGAATTCCTCGCATTCCTCGGGCGGGTAGTCGACGATCAGCATGCCGTCGACGCCGGCTGCCGCCGCGTCGCGCGCGAAGCTGTGCTGGCCATGCTTGATCTCGTAGCGCTCGACCGGGTTCGCATAGCCCATCAGCACGACCGGGGTCGTGGCGTCCTGCTGGCGGAACTCGCGCACCATGGCCAGCACCTGGCTCATGCCGATGCCGAAGCCCAGTGCCTTCTCGCCGGCCTTCTGGATCACCGGGCCGTCGGCCATCGGGTCCGAGAACGGCACGCCGAGCTCGATCACGTCGCAGCCGGCCTTGACCATGGCATGCAGCAGTTCGGGCGTGATGTCGGCGTAGGGGAAGCCGGCGGTCACATAGGGGATCAGCGCCTTGCGGCCCTGGGCCTGCAGCTGCTTGAAGGTGGTTTCGATGCGGCTCATATCGGGCTCCTCAGGCGCGCGGGCTCAGGGTGACGGGCTCGTATTCGCCCTTGACGGTCTGGCCGCGGCAGCTCGGACGGCAGTAGAAATCGGCATTCGACAGGTCGGCGACGGTGCCGATGTCCTTGTCGCCACGGCCCGACAGGTTGACCAGGATGGTCTGGTCGCTGCGCATGGTCTTGGCCAGCTTCATCGCGTAGGCCAGCGCATGGCTGGACTCGAGCGCGGGGATGATGCCCTCGGTGCGGCACAGGTAGTGGAAGGCGTCGAGCGCTTCCTGGTCGGTGATGCCGACATACTCGGCGCGGCCGATGTCCTTCAGGTAGGCATGCTCGGGGCCGACGCCGGGGTAGTCCAGGCCGGCGCTGACGCTGTGGGTCTCGGTGATCTGGCCGTCCTCGTTCTGCAGGATGTAGGTGCGGTTGCCGTGCAGCACGCCGGGCTGGCCCAGCTGCAGCGAGGCCGAATGCTTGCCGCTGTCCAGGCCCTCGCCGGCGGCCTCGACGCCGATCAGTCGGGTCTTGTCGTGCGCGATATAGGGGTGGAAGATGCCCATCGCGTTGCTGCCACCGCCGACGCAGGCCACGACCGCGTCGGGCTGCAGTTCGGCGCCGTTGCCCGGCAGGCGCAGCTCGCCCAGCATCTCGGGCATCTGGGTCAGGCATTCCTCGCCGATCACGCTCTGGAAGTCGCGCACCATCATCGGATAGGGGTGCGGGCCGGCCACGGTGCCGATGATGTAGAAGGTGTTCTCGACGTGGGTGACCCAGTCGCGCATCGCCTCATTCAAGGCGTCCTTCAGCGTCTTGCTGCCGGACTCGACCGGCACCACGGTGGCGCCGAGCAGCTTCATGCGGTAGACGTTGGGGCTCTGGCGCTTGACGTCCTCGGCACCCATGTAGACCACGCACTCGAGGCCGTAGCGCGCGCAGATGGTCGCGGTCGCCACGCCATGCTGGCCGGCGCCGGTCTCGGCGATCACGCGCGGCTTGCCCATGCGCTTGGCGAGCATGGCCTGGCCGATCACGTTGTTGATCTTGTGCGCGCCGGTGTGGTTGAGGTCCTCGCGCTTGAGGAAGATCTGCGCGCCGCCCATCTCGCGGCTGGTGCGCGCGGCGTGGTAGATCGGCGAGGGGCGGCCGACGAAATGCTTGAGCTCGTAATGGAATTCGGCCAGGAAGGCCGGATCATGCTGGTAGCGGGCGTAGGCGTCCTTGAGTTCCTGGATCGCGTGCGTCAGCGTCTCGCTGATGAAGCTGCCGCCGTAGGGGCCGAAATGGCCCTTCACGTCGGGTTGGTGGTATTCGAACATGGCTGGTTTCCGATCTGGTGAGGGCGGCGCCTGGCGCGCGCCCTGGGGTCCGGGAATAGGGGGACTGCCGGTCCCGAGGGGATGATGGCAGCCTGGCTGTCTCAGGTCGCGTCGGCCTGGCGCACGGCGGCGACGAAGCGGTCGATCAGCTCGGGGTGCTTGATGCCCTTGGCGGACTCCACGCCCGAGCTCACGTCAACCGCCCAGGGGCGTACGAGCCGGATGCCATCGATCACATTTGCAGGTGTGAGTCCACCAGACAAAACGAGGCGAGCGCTGGCGTTTAGTTGCGGGTGTGACCAATTGAAGGCTGTCCAGTCAAAAGCGATGCCGCCGCCACCGTAGCCCTGCACATGGGCATCGAGCAGGATGGCCTGGGCATCGGCGTAATCCTCGGCGTATTCTAGGAGATCGAAGCCGCGCGCGCCATCGCCGACCGGCACCCGTGCCGCGCGCAGGAAGGGGCGGGCGGCGGTGCGGCATTGTTCCGGCGTCTCGTCGCCGTGGAACTGCAGCAGCGCGTTGGGCACCGCCTGCAGTCCGGCCGCGATCTCGGCCGCGCTGGCGTTGACGAACAGCAGCACTGGCGTCACGAAGGGGGGCAGCAGCCGCGCCAGCTCACCAGCGCGCTGCGGCGTGACCGCGCGCGGGCTGTTGGCGTAGAGCACGAAGCCGATCGCGTCGGCGCCGGCCTGCACGGCGTGCAGGACATCGGATTCGCGGGTCAGGCCGCAGATCTTGATTCTGGTACGTTTCATCATCCGGGCAGCCAGTCGAAGCCGGCCACGCTGTCGGGCAGGCCCCAATGCGGCTCATAGCGGGGGCCGAGAAAATAGAGTCCGTCGGGGGAAAAGGTGGGGGCCGCGATCTCGCGGCTGCGCGCGTCGCGCACCTCGGCCATCCAGTCGGGTGGTCGCAGACCCTGTCCCACCGCCAGCAGGCAGCCCATGATGTTGCGGATCATGTGGTGCAGGAAGGCGCTGGCCTCGAACTCGAAGCGCCAGTAGGCGCCGTGGCGGCTGATGTCGATCCGGCGCAGGTCCTTGACCGGCGACAGCGCCTGGCATTGCGCGGCGCGAAAGCTGCTGAAGTCATGCTCGCCCAGCAGATGCTGGGCGGCTTCTTCCATCGCGGCCTGGTCGAGCGGGCGGAACATCCAGCCCACGCGCCCGCTGTCCAGGCTCGGGCGCACCGGCGACTCGAGCAGCACATAGGCATAGCGCCGCGCGATGGCGCTGGCACGGCAGTGGAAGGCGGCCGGCACTTGATGCGCCCACTGCACCGCGATGTCGTCGGGCAGGTAGCGGTTGCTGCCGCGCACCCAGGAGTTCATGACGCGCTCGACCTCGGTGTCGAAATGCACCACCTGCATCAGGCCGTGCACGCCCGCATCGGTGCGTCCGGCGCACAGGGTCGAGACCGGCCGGTCGGCAAATTGCGCCAGCGCCTTTTCGAGCTGGTCCTGCACGGTCCGGCCGCTGGGCTGGCTTTGCCAGCCCTGGTAGGCGCTGCCGAGATAGCTGATACCGAGTGCAATCCGCAAAATGGGTCTTTTCTCAGAAGGGGCTGTGGCCCAGGCGCAGTTGCCGCGCAAGATTACGCGGCTGGCGCTGCAGCTGGGGCCATGTTCCGGCCACAGCCGGACTGTTTATAACGCTCTGGGTCGCCAGCCGGTCTGCAGGGCAGGGGCCGACGACCTGGTTCACGTCAGGCGGCCAGCAGGATGCGCAGCATGCGGCGCAGCGGCTCGGCAGCCCCCCACAGCAGCTGGTCGCCGATCACGAAGGCCGAGACATACTCGGGGCCCATGTTGAGCTTGCGCACGCGGCCGACGCCCACTTCCAGTCCGCCGGTGATGGCGGCCGGGGTCAGTTCCTTGACGGTGATGGCGCGCTCGTTCTCGACGAACTTGACCCAGGGGTTGCCGCCCTTGATGAGGGCCTCGATCTCTTCCAGCGGCAGGTCTTTTTTCAGCTTCAAGGTCAGCGCCAGGCTGTGGCAGCGCATCGCGCCGATCCGCACGCACAGGCCGTCAACCGGAATGGTGGCTTCGGTGCCGAGGATCTTGTTGACTTCGGCCTGGCCCTTCCACTCTTCCTTGGACTGGCCGTTGGGCAGCTGCACGTCGATCCAGGGGATCAGGCCGCCGGCCAGCGGAGCGCCGAAGAACTCGGTCGGCACGTCCTCGCGGATGGTCTTGGCGACCTTGCGGTCGATTTCCAGGATGGCCGAGGCCGGGGTCGCCAGCTCGTTGGCCACGGCGCCATGGACCACGCCCATGCCCTTGAGCAGCTCGCGCATGTGGTTGGCGCCGCCGCCCGAAGCCGCCTGGTAGGTCATCGAGCTGACCCATTCGACCAGACCGGCCTTGAACAGGCCGCCCAGGCCCATCAGCAGGATCGAGTTGGTGCAGTTGCCGCCGATCCAGTTCTTGCCGCCGTTGGCCAGCGACTGCTTGATCAACTCGTCGTTGACCGGGTCGAGCACGATCACGGCGTCGGATTCCATCCGCAGCGAGGAGGCCGCGTCGATCCAGTGACCCTGCCAGCCGGCAGCGCGCAGCTGGGGGAACACTTCCTTGGTGTAGTCGCCGCCCTGGCAGGTGATGACGATGTCGCACTGGCTCAGCGCCGCGATGTCGTTGGCGTCCTGCAGCTGGGTGTGCTGCTTGGCCTGCGCCGGGGCCTTGCCGCCGGCGTTCGAGGTCGAGAAGAAGATCGGTTCGATATGGTCGAAGTCGCCTTCGGCCACCATGCGGTCCATCAGGACCGAACCCACCATGCCGCGCCAGCCTACCAGGCCGACCAGATTGCCCACTTTGCTCATCGCAAACCCTTTCAAGTTTCAAAAGATGGGGCCGGAAGCCCCGCTTGGTTTTGCCCGGCTCGTCTGGCCGGGTGGGGGCGCGACGAACCGGAGCTGAATCAGCCCTTAATGGTGGTCTTGGTGATGGCAGCCACCACCGCGTCGCCCATTTCGCGCGTGCTTACCCGCTTCGTGCCTTCCGACCAGATGTCGGCCGTGCGGTAGCCCGCGGCGAGCACGTCCTTGACCGCCGCTTCGATGCGATCGGCGGCTTCGGCTTGGTTGAGGGAAAAACGCAACATCATGGCAGCTGACAGGATTGTAGCCAAGGGGTTGGCAATACCCTGGCCGGCGATGTCGGGCGCACTGCCGTGACTGGGTTCATACAGGCCCTGGCCCTTGGCGTTCAGGCTGGCCGAGGGCAGCATGCCGATCGAGCCGGTCAGCATCGAGGCCTCGTCGCTCAGGATGTCGCCGAACATGTTGCCGGTGAACAGCACGTCGAAGGCCTTGGGCTTCTTGACCAGCTGCATCGCGGCGTTGTCGACATACATGTGCTCGAGCTCGACGTCCGGGTATTCCTTGGCGACCTCGGTCACGACATCCTTCCAGAACTGGAAGGTCTCGAGCACGTTGGCCTTGTCGACGCTGGTGACCTTCTTGCTGCGCTTGCGTGCGGCCTGGAAGGCGACATGGGCGATGCGCTCGATCTCGGGGCGCGAGTAGCGCATGGTGTCGAAGGCTTCCTCGGCGCCCGGGAAATGGCCGTCGGTCGCGATGCGGCGTCCGCGCGGCTGGCCGAAGTAGATGTCGCCGGTCAGCTCGCGGATGATCAGGATGTCGAGGCCCGCGATCAGCTCGGGTTTCAGGCTCGAGGCGTCGACCAGCTGCTCGTAGCAGATCGCCGGACGGAAGTTGGCGAACAGGCCGAGCTGTTTGCGCAGGCCCAGGATGGCCTGCTCGGGACGCAGCGGGCGGTCGAGCTTGTCGTATTTCCAGTCGCCGACGGCGCCGAACAGGATCGCGTCGGATTCCTGGGCCAGCTTCAGCGTGGACTCGGGCAGCGGGTGGCCATGCACCTCGTAGGCGGCGCCGCCGACCAGGGCCTGCTCCATCTGGAGGTCGAGGCCGAGGGTGTTCAGGACCTTGACTGCTTCGGCGACGATTTCAGTGCCGATGCCGTCACCGGGAAGAACTGCGATTTTCATGTGGTTTCCGTGTCGGGGCAGCCGCTGGGCGCGGCTGCTTGTCAAATCAGGCCGGGCTCAGCCCTGCATGGTGTGGGCCAGCCAGGGCTTGGCCTGCAGGCGCGCGGCCTCGAAGGCCTTGATCTTGTCGGCGTGACGCAGGGTCAGGCCGATGTCGTCGAGGCCGTTGAGCAGGCAGTACTTGCGGAAAGCCTGCACGTCGAAGGCGATCTCGCTGCCATCGGGCTTGACGATGGCCTGGCGCTCGAGGTCGATCGTCAGCTGGTAGCCCGGGTTGGCGGCGACCTCGTCGAACAGCTGTGCCACGGTGGCTTCCGGCAGCTGGATCGGCAGCAGGCCGTTCTTGAAGCAGTTGTTGAAGAAGATGTCGGCGAAGCTCGGCGCGATGACGGCACGGAAGCCGTACTGGTCGATCGCCCAGGGCGCATGCTCACGCGAGGAGCCGCAGCCGAAGTTCTTGCGCGCCAGCAGCACCGAGGCGCCGGCGTAGCGCGGCTGGTTCAGCACGAAGTCCGGGTTCGGCTGGCGGCTGGCCGGGTCCTGGCCGGGGTAGCCCGCGTCCAGGTAGCGCCATTCGTCGAACAGGTTCGGGCCGAAGCCGGTCTTGCGGATCGACTTGAGGAACTGCTTGGGGATGATCGCGTCGGTATCGACGTTCTCGCGGTCCATGGGGGCGACGAGCCCCTTGAGGAGGGTGAATTTTTTCATGGGGAATCCCGCTTACTGGGCGGCCTTCTGGATCGCGGAGCCGGCTTGGCCGATGTCCTGGCCGATGCCGCGCACGGTATTGCAGCCGCCCAGGGCCAGCAGGCCGGACAGGGCGATCAGGGCAGTGAACAAGCGCATCTCGGTCTTTCGGCTCAGGCGAATGGGCGGATATCGACGAAATGGCCTTCGATCGCGGCGGCAGCGGCCATCGCGGGGCTGACCAGGTGGGTGCGGCCACCCGCGCCCTGTCGGCCTTCGAAGTTGCGGTTGCTGGTCGAGGCGCAGCGCTCGCCCGGCTCGAGCCGGTCGGCGTTCATCGCCAGGCACATCGAGCAGCCCGGCTCGCGCCATTCAAACCCGGCGGCCTTGAAGACCTGGTCCAGACCCTCGGCCTCGGCCTGCGCCTTGACCAGGCCCGAGCCCGGTACCACCAGTGCCTGCTTGACGTTGGCGGCGACCTGGCGGCCGAGCTTTTGCACCAGGGCAGCGGCTTCGCGCATGTCCTCGATCCGACTGTTGGTGCAGGAGCCGATGAAGACCTTGTCGACCGGGATCTGTGCCAGCGGCGTACCCGCCTGCAGACCCATGTAGCTCAGCGCGCGCTCGATCGCGCCGCGCTTGTTCGGGTCCTGCTCGTCGGCCGGATTCGGCACCACGGCGGTGATCGGCAGCACCATTTCGGGCGAGGTGCCCCAGGTGAGCTGTGGCTCGATCTGCGCCGCGTCGAGCTCGACCACGGTGTCGAACTGGGCGTCGGCGTCGGAATGCAGGGTCTGCCAGTAGGCGACGGCGGCTTCCCATTCGGCGCCGGTCGGTGCCAGCGGGCGGCCCTTGACGTATTCGATGGTCTTGTCGTCGACCGCGACCAGGCCGGCGCGCGCGCCGGCCTCGATCGCCATGTTGCAGACCGTCATGCGGCCTTCCATCGACAGGGCGCGGATCGCGCTGCCGCCGAACTCGATCGTGTAGCCGGTGCCGCCGGCGGTGCCGATCTTGCCGATGATGGCCAGCACGATGTCCTTGGCGCCGACGCCCGGGGCGCACTCGCCGTCGACCTTGACCAGCATGTTCCTGGCCTTCTTGGCCAGCAGGGTCTGGGTCGCCATCACATGCTCGACCTCGGAGGTGCCGATGCCATGCGCCAGCGCGCCAAACGCGCCGTGGGTCGAGGTGTGGCTGTCGCCGCAGACCACGGTCATGCCGGGCAGGGTGGCACCGTTCTCGGGGCCGACCACATGCACGATGCCCTGACGCTGCGACATGAAGGGGAAGAAGGCCGCCGAGCCGAATTCAGCGATGTTGCTGTTCAGCGTGGTGATCTGTTCCTTGCTGATCGGGTCGGCGATGCCGTCATAGCCGAGCTCCCAGCCGGTGGTCGGCGTGTTGTGGTCGGCGGTGGCCACGACCGAGCTGACGCGCCAGAGCTTGCGCCCGGTCTCGCGCAGGCCCTCGAAGGCCTGCGGGCTCGTCACTTCATGAACCAGGTGGCGGTCGATGTACAGCACCGCGGTGCCGTCTTCCTCGACGTGGACGACATGCTCGTCCCAGATCTTGTCGTAAAGGGTGCGTCCCATGCGTGAATCTCTCGTGACTCGTTGTGGCCAAACTTCAGATTTTAGGCCCAGTGGCTGGATCGGAACAAAAAAAGCCCGCACGGGGCGGGCTTTTGATGGTGCTTGGCGTTCAGGCAGGACAGCGCATCAGCGCTGGGCCAGCGGCGGCACGTCGCGCTTGACGGAGCCGGTGAACAGCTGGCGCGGACGGCCGATCTTGTACTCGGGGTCGCTGATCATCTCGTTGAGCTGGGCGATCCAGCCGACGGTGCGGGCCAGTGCGAAGATGCCGGTGAACAGGTTGACCGGGATGCCGATCGCGCGCTGCACGATGCCGGAGTAGAAGTCGACGTTCGGGTAGAGCTTGCGCTGCACGAAGTAGTCGTCTTCCAGCGCGATCCTCTCGAGTTCCTTGGCCAGCTTGAACAGCGGGTCGTTCTCGAGGCCCAGTTCGGCCAGCACTTCGTTGCAGGTTTCCTGCATCAGCTTGGCGCGCGGGTCGTAGTTCTTGTAGACGCGATGACCGAAGCCCATCAGCTTGACGCCGGAGTTCTTGTCCTTGACCTTCTCCATGAACTCGCCGACCTTGGAGACGCCACCGCTGGCCTGGATCTCCTCGAGCATGTTCAGGCAGGCTTCGTTGGCGCCACCGTGCGCCGGGCCCCACAGGCAGGCCACGCCAGCGGCGATGGCAGCGAACGGGT
>ERZ1034363.1136-NODE-1136-length-15911-cov-4.321523_pt1 | contig 15911 bp, 18 predicted proteins | sample MGYA00520616_ERZ1034363 | MGnify/ENA primary metagenome ERZ1034363 (study PRJEB33736, sample SAMEA104284506) | Azolla filiculoides | biome: Urban; feature: Water surface; material: Ditch water | place: Netherlands | collected 2015-10-28 | depth 0-0.1 m ...
GCCAAAAGCAACGCATCGCCTAAATCTTCTAGAAATATGGCCGCTTCAGATTCTGTAAACACCTGGGTTGTCGAGAAATCGATGTCTTTAGTAAATCTTGGGCTGTTGTAACGAATCGCCAGTAGAGATCCGCCTTTCATTACCATCAGTGGTGCCAGTCGGTGCGAGTTGGCGATGGCACTTAAGATCAGGTGCACCGCTTGGCGAAATGTTTTTCTAGCGGGGTCGGTTTCGGCCAAAACCCAGTCTTGGAGATTAATAACGCTCATTCAGTAGGTAACGCCACATTGATCGAAAGACACCACGGCTCAGAGAAGTTTTCGCTGTAGTCTTCGGCAGGATCCAACTTTCTAGAACCGCCCCGCTTGGCCAATGTCTTCCAGTTTTCAATACGGGCATCTGAAAGGCCGCACAGGCATTCCAGGATGTAGCCAGCACGTACCTTGTCGATGGCGCTGCCATGCTGATCCAGCTCATCAGCAATTAACCGCAAGTAAGGCTTGGCATGATCTTGAAAGCATTCAATAACGTGGTGAATGCCACCGCAAAGTTCTGGCGCGCGGAGCATATCGAGAAAAGTGCGTCCGAGAGTCGAAACCCTTAGGTGTTGATCCGGGTAAACCCGATAGGCACCGTAATGCACGCTAGCGGTACGGTGCACCGGCTTGCCCAACAGCTTGCTTAAGCTGGTGGGTTGCATGGCGGGTAGTCCCGCATCCCGGTAGGCTTCGACATTGTCACCAAGATCGTGCTTCATCCGTTCAAGCGCAAACACCTTCCAATCCTTCGGGGCAGGGGTAGAAAGATACAGAATTTCGGGCATGCGATTGGTGAGCCCATGAAATTCCATGGCGCTTAAGTGGGACACATAGCAAAACGGGTCAATGCCACAAGCCAGAACGCGTGGATCTTGAGCATTGGTACCAATCAGGCTAAAGGCATTGCTCGGCCGCAAACCGGCGATAGGGCGCAGCACGCCACGCTGCAAGATATCTTGCGCGCATTGGGTGTAAGTCTCTAGGGGGTTCAGATCAGGCAATGTACCAATTGCTTGAAACACACACAGCCCCAATTGGTAACGCGTCACTACGGGCTGAGCTAGCTCGCCCAGTAAGCGTGTGGCGTTATCGGCGATCTTAGATCGGTTCATTAGCGTGATTACCATTCGTCCTAAGGACGAATGGTAATCACACTAAGATTGATAGTCAAGACGCAGAAAACAGAATTTTATTCTTGCATCAGGTTATAATGCGTCCTTAGGACGCATTATAACCTGATGCATTGAACGAATCTATAAGTTATCTGATTAATCTCCGCATTGTTGCCCAATGAGTACAATGGCTAACTTACTGAATTAATTGACGCTGCGGAGAATAAAGTTAATAATCTCCGCATGAAAAGCGGAGATTATCGTTATATCTGGCAGCAACCTGAGTGGCCGCATTGGTCTTACGACCCCAAGCGGCTAATGCCGTTGCTTGCCCAGGTGCATCAGGCGCAGGGGTTTTTGCGTGGCAGATTGCATGGCCTCGGCATGGATCAGCAAGACCAGGCTAATCTGCGTGTGCTCACCGAAGATGTCCTTAAAACCAGTGAGATCGAAGGTGCAACGCTCAACCCGGAATCGGTGCGCTCATCCATAGCCCGCCGCCTCGGCGTAGATATCGGCGCACTAGCACCAGCCGACCGACACGTTGAGGGTGTGGTCGATATGGTGCTAGATGCCACCAGCAACCATCAAACACCGCTCACCGTACAACGCCTCTTTGCCTGGCATGCGGGTATGTTCCCTACGGGACAGAGCGGCCTGAGTAAAATCCGCATAGGAGATTGGCGCGATGATGCCAATGGCCCCATGCAAGTCGTATCAGGTCCGATGCATCGACCCAAGGTGCACTTTGAAGCACCGCCTGCACCACGGCTAGATGCCGAAATTAAAGATTTCCTGCTCTGGTTTAACGTGGACCAGCAAGATGATCCGCTCATCAAAGCAGGGCTGGCACACCTATGGTTTGTAACTATCCACCCCTTTGATGATGGCAATGGCCGTATCGCACGAGCAGTGGGTGATATGGCGCTGACTAGAGCAGATCATTCAGCCCATCGGTTCTATAGCCTGTCATCGCAGATTCAGCTGGAACGCAAAGCCTATTACGAAGGCCTAGAAAAAGCACAGAAAGGTGATCTTGATGTCACCGAATGGTTAGCTTGGTTCCTAGGTTGTTTGCTGCGTGCCGTTCAAAGGTCGGACGAAACTTTGTCTTCGGTTTTGGATAAGGCTACCTTTTGGAAGCGTTGGGCAAGCACGCCTACGAACGAGCGTCAGATCAAACTGTTGAATCGATTACTCGATGGCTTCGACGGTAAACTTACCACCAGCAAATGGGCAGCCATTGCTAAGTGTTCACAAGACACGGCGCACCGCGATATCAAAGATTTGATCGAGAGGGGAATTCTGCAACAAGCAGAGGGTGGCGGGCGAAGCACAAATTACCAGATCCGCAAATTTATGGGGCAATCAGCGTGAGCTAACTGCCAACCGGATCGCTGCGAGAGTAAAGATACTGGCAAAAGCAATTCTCGCAATTTTTTGTCCCGTGCGTGAGTTTGAAAAATGATGTGCGATGCCTGATGAGGCAAAGACATACATCAAGTCAAAGAGCGCGCCTAGAGTAACGAGGATGGTGCCAAGCAGCAGGTATTGATCGATCAGGTTGCCAGTGGGAACGATGAACTGCGGGAGCAGCAGCGCGCAAAACATCAAAGCCTTGGGGTTTAACAGGTTTGTCAGAAAACCCTGTCTTAGAGCGCGCCAGCCTGCCTGGTGATGGGCCAAGATGGTTGCGCTCTTTTCGTTGGGGGTGCGCAGAAGTCGCCAGGCCAGCCAGCACAGATAAGCCGCGCCCAGCCAACGGACGGCATCAAACAGTAAGGGGTGTGCAATGAAGAGCGCTGCCAGCCCCAGCGCCGCCAAGGTGACGTGGAGTGCACGCGATAGCGCGAGTCCGATAGCGACCATGATTCCGTTATGCCGGCCACCTAAAGCAGCGGTGGATAAAATCAGTGCCATATCAGGACCGGGCAGCAGGTAGACGGCCACAAGTGCCGCAATAAAAACGTATAGATCAGAAGATTCCATCATCTAGAACGATGGTCAGGCATGACACACTGGGCATGCGGGGTCCGGCAGCACGCGTGCTGAAGACCAGCATCCCGTCAAGGCATCGTATCGCTGTAGCAGCCCTGTGGCAGGGTGCCCAAAGCCAGCGATGAGTTTGATCGCTTCGACCGCCTGCATGCAACCAATAACGCCAGTGAGTGGCGCCAGAATACCGGTGGTGGCACAGCGTAGATCATCATCGGTACTATCTTCCGGATACAGACAGGCGTAGCAAGGCACATCGTGTTGGCGCGGATCCATGACAAAGAGCTGACCAGTGAGTTTGATCGCAGCACCAGAGACCAGGGGCTTTTTAGCAGCAACACAGGCGCGATTGAGTGCGTAACGTGTGGCGAAGTTGTCGCTGCAATCCAGCACAACATCGGCTTTGGCCACAGCCGCATCTAATGCAGCGCCTTCCAGGCGGGGCAGCGGTAATACCCGACACTCTGGGTTGACGGTTTGTAGCGCCGCTTGAGCGCTCTGTGTTTTATGTTGACCGATACGCGCTTCGGTATGCAGGATCTGGCGTTGCAGATTACTGAGATCAACCGTGTCGCCATCGGCAATGCTGAGGGTGCCAACACCCGCACTGGCCAGATACAGCGCCGCCGGAGAGCCGAGGCCGCCGGCGCCGATAACGAGTACATGTGCGGCCAGGAGCTTCTCCTGGCCTTCGATGCCGATTTCATCGACCAGAATATGCCGGCTATAGCGCAGCAGCTGCTGGTCGTCCATCACAAATTACTGGGCAGGTTTGGCTGACTTATCGGTAACCGCAGCGTCTTCCGGATTTGCTTTTGCATCCTTGCTAACGGGAGCCGGTGGTTTACCACCCAGACGCTTAATAGCCTCAACGAACTGACGATCCTTAGCGGTTGTGTAGTCGGCGATGGCAAGACCCGGGTCATTGTCATCATCCTTGCCATTTTTGCCGTTGGATTTGTCGTTGGTTTTGCCAGCGTCAGGCTTGCTATCTTTGGCGGCCTTGTCGTTTTCGTTGATCAGGTGACCACCCAGATCGGCTTCGCGGAGGCCATTTTTCTTGGCGCCCGGCGTTTCTTCTACTTCGACATCCGGCTCAATGCCCTTGGCCTGAATGGAACGGCCTTTAGGCGTGTAATAGCGTGCTGTAGTGATCTTGATGGCGGTATTGCCTGGTAGTGGCAACACAGTCTGTACCGAGCCCTTGCCAAAGGTCTGGGTGCCGAGCACGGTAGCGCGCTTGTAGTCTTGCAGTGCGCCGGCGACGATTTCGGAAGCCGATGCCGAACCACCGTTGACCAGCACAATCATTGGCACGGATTTGATGCCGTTGGGTAGATTGCGCAGCTCATCTTCGCGGCCATGTTGATAGTCCTCTGGCTTGGCATAAAACTTATGCTTGGCGTCCGGTGCGCGCCCATCGGTAGAAACGACGAGCTCGTCAGCCGGCAAGAACACGGCAGAAACGCCTACAGCAGCATTAAGTAGGCCACCCGGGTCGTTCCGCAGATCAAGAATCAAACCTTTGAGCGGGCCGTTCTTGTAAAGCTGGTTAACGGCGTTGACCAAGGCGCTGGTGGTGTTTTCCTGGAACTGGGTGATGCGTACATAGCCATAACCCGGTTCAAGCATTTTGAATTTGACGGACTGGACCTTGATGACTTCGCGCGTCAGGGTAACGATCAGCGGTTTGGTCATGCCTTTGCGGGCAATCGTCAGTGTCACCTGGGTCTTCGGTTTGCCGCGTAGTTTCTTAACGGCCTCGTTCAGGGTTAGGCCTTTGACCGAGGTGTCATCGATCTTGACGATCAGGTCACCGGTTTTTAGGCCAGCGCGGGCGGCCGGTGTATCTTCGATCGGTGCAATGACCTTAACGAAGCCGTCTTCCATGCCCACTTCAATCCCGAGTCCACCAAATTCACCATGGGTGCCGACCTGAAGTTCTTTGAAGGCTTCAGCGTCTAGATAGGTGGAGTGCGGGTCCAGATTGGAGACCATGCCGGAGATGGCATTGTTGATGAGCTTCTTATCTTCAACTGGTTCTACGTAACCTTGCTTGATGGCATTGAAGACTTCGGCAAAGGTACGTAAATCCTGTATCGGCAAGCCGGCTGTCTGGCTCGGTGTAGCTGCCTTTTCGGCAAACGCCGGCAGCTGCAGGGCGATCAGGACGCCGGCCACTACGCCAACCAGACCCACGCTGGCCGTGCGCATCCAATGGGGCTTGGCCTGTTTGGATGTGGGATCGGTCGGAGGGATCTGGCTGGGCATGGCGGGGTTCCTGTCGTCCTGAGACGTACGTCTAACGGCGATTATTTCTTGGCAGCTTGCTGTGCAACGGCAGCAGCAGCGGCAGCAGCAGCTTCCTGGTCGCCCAGGTAGTAGCTACGGATTGGCTTGAGCGTTTCGTCATCAAGTTCGTAAACCAGCGGGATACCCGTTGGAATATTCAGCTCAACGATGTCGGCATCTGAAATATTGTCCAGATATTTGACCAACGCACGGATCGAGTTGCCGTGAGCCGCGACGATGACGCTCTTGCCGGATTTAACGGCTGGTGCAATGGTGCTTTCCCAGAACGGGACGAAACGCGCCACAGTGTCTTTCAGACACTCGGTCATCGGTAGTTCTTTTTCGGTCATGCCCGAAAAAGCTTCGCCGTAACGTGCATCGAAACGCGGATGACGTGGATCATCGAATTCGAGTGCGGGTGGCGGCGTGTCGTAGCTACGGCGCCAGACTAGTACCTGGTCATCACCATACTTGGCGGCTGTTTCAGCCTTGTTCAGACCCTGCAGTGCGCCGTAATGACGCTCGTTCAGACGCCAGTTGCGCTGGATTGGAATCCATAGGCGGTCCATTTCTTCCAGCGCAAGCCACAGCGTACGCATGGCGCGCTTCAAAACAGATGAATACGCCTGGTCAAATTCAAAGCCGGCATCTTTCATCAGACGCCCAGCCTGCTTGGCTTCTTCGATGCCTTTTTCGGTCAGGTCGACATCGGTCCAACCCGTGAAACGGTTCTCTTTATTCCACGAAGATTCGCCGTGGCGCAGCAGCACAATTTTTTTCATAAGGATAATTCCATTCATCCGGTATAAATGAATCAGTCCGCTATTCTATAATGCCGGAGGCGCTGACTCTAGTTGCCGAGCCCTTGACTTCGAATTTTCTGGAAAAAACATGGATTTCTTTCTTCAGCCCATCAATCTTGGTCTTTTAGCGATTGCAGTCATTTCGGGAGCGCTGCTGGTTCGCCAGGTGGTCCAGCCCGGAGGTAAAGGCGTATCGCCCCAGGCGGCTATTGCGCTGACGGATAAAGAGGGTGGCGTTTTGGTGGATGTGCGCGAAGAGCACGAAGTGGCGGTTGAGCATATTCAGGGCAGTCAGTTTATTCCCCTCAAAGAACTGCCTAACCAGCTGACTAAATTGGAAAAATACCGGAAAAAGCCGGTTGTGGTGGTTTGTGCTGCAGGCCAGCGTTCTGCCGCTGCTTGCCGTTTGCTGAGTAAAGCCGGCTTTGCAGATGTCAGCCAGATCGAGGGCGGCATCCAGGCCTGGGAGAAAGCCGGTTTGCCACTGAAGCGGGGTAAAGCCCCTGCCAAGGCTTGAGGTGCGTTATGCCTAAGGTGCTAATGTATTGCACAGCAGTTTGCCCGTATTGCGTTCGTGCGGAACAGTTGCTGAACAGCAAAGGGGTCACCGAGATTGAAAAAATCCGGATTGACCTTAATCCGGAAGAGCGTGATGCCATGATGGCTCGCACTAATCGTCGGACGGTGCCGCAGATTTATATCGGGGACACCCATGTGGGCGGCTTTGATGATCTGGCGGCGCTGGATCGCGCGGGCGGCCTTGATCCGCTACTAAAATAATTTTTCATTTAATCGATAAGGATTTGCATCATGGCCGATAACGAGCAGAGCACTGAAACACAAGCCGCAGAGCAACAAGCACCTACACAACCGATGTTTGCCATCGAGAAGTTGTATGTGCGGGATATGTCGCTCGAAGTGCCGGGTGGCGCAGAGGTATTTCTGCAACAGCAGGCACCGGAAGTCGGTGTGCAGTTCAAGACAGCCTTTACGCAACTGGGCGCAGATGCTTTTGAAGGCATCCTGCAAGTTACCGTGACCGCTAAGGCTGAGAACAAGGTTTATTTCCTGATCGAATTGCAACAGGCCGGTATTTTCCGCGTTGCGGGTATTCCTGAAGAAGCGCTGCAACCATTCCTGGGTTCGGCGATTCCGAATGTATTGTTCCCTTATGCGCGTGAAGCCGTATCTGATGCCTCGACCCGCGCCGGTTTCCCACCGGTAGTGCTGCAGCCTGTGAATTTTGATGCAATGGCTCAGGCAGAACAGCAGTCAGCTGCCGGCGAAGTCGAAGCGCCGACGACCGTTCAGTAATTCACTAAACAGGGATGCCCATGAACCAGGCCACCAAAACGCAACTCCAGATTGGCGTGCTAGCGGCAGGCGCCTGGGGCACCGCGCTGGCGGCTAATTGGGCACAGCGACACCGGGTAACCATCTGGGCGCGGGAACCTGAGGTGGTCGCCAGTATTAATGAGACACACGTAAACCAGCGGTTTTTGCCAGAGATTGTGTTGCCAGCGGCTTTGAAAGCCACGGGTGATCTGGTGGTGCTGCAAGGATCCGATGTGCTGGTATTGGCAACCCCGGTAGCGGGTTTGCGGAGTACGCTGGAGGCCTTGCAAACGCTGTATGGCACCGAGCCTTTGCCGCCACTCGTGTGGGTTTGCAAAGGCTTTGAGCCACAAACAGGCCTGTTGCCGCATCAGGTAGTGAGGGATGTGCTTGGCGATGTGCCTGCTGCCGCTTTATCTGGTCCGAGCTTTGCTCAGGAGGTGGCGAAGGGTTTGCCAACGGCGGTAACGCTGGGATCGGCGAACCTGGGCCTGGCAGAGCAATTGGCGGACTGGCTGCACACATCAAGCCTGCGTCTTTATGCTTCAGGCGATGTCGTTGGTGTAGAAGTGGGCGGCGCTGTCAAAAATGTTCTGGCGATTGCAACGGGCATCTCGGATGGCCTTTCCCTAGGCCACAATGCCCGCGCAGCGCTGATGACGCGCGGTTTGGCTGAAATTGCGCGATTGTGTGAGCGTCTTGGTGGTCAGCGCGAAACGCTGATGGGTCTGGCCGGCCTGGGCGATCTGATTCTTACCTGTACCGGTGATTTGTCGCGTAACCGTCAGGTGGGGTTGGCGCTGGGTGCAGGTAAGACATTGCAGGAAACACTGGATGCCCTTGGGCATGTGGCTGAAGGCGTGGGCACAGCGCGTGAGGTTGCGCGCTTAGCGGTGGACCTATCGGTTGATATGCCGATTGCCCGTGCGGTTGCCGCCGTTATCGCGGGGGATCTGGCCGCAAAAGATGCAGTCAGCCAACTGATGAGCCGGGCACAGCGCGCCGAATAAGTTCTTTCAAAGTCCGGCGTTAAATAGCGCCGGCAAAGCCGTTCTGCCGCCACATCTCGAATACGACAATCGATGCCGAGTTTGCCAGGTTCAAACTACGGATGTCTGGCCGCATGGGTATGCGCAACCGGTGTTCATTATCAAAAGTCGCCAGAATTTCCGGCGGAAGGCCTTTGGTTTCGCAGCCCAGAACGATCACGTCATCCGGCTGAAATTTAACTTCATGGTACGGCCGGCTGCCTTTGGTGGTCATGGCAAAAAAACGCCGAGCGGTTGCTTCTGCTGAGTTGCCGTTGAGCTTTTTCAGGCAGGATTCCCAATCGTCGTGCACTTGTAGGAAAGCCTGGTCGTGATAATCCAGTCCGGCACGGCGCAATGAACGATCATCCACATCAAAACCCAGCGGGCGAACCAGATGAAGCTCAAAACCGGTTGCCGCGGAAACACGGATCAGGTTGCCCGTATTGGGGGGGATTTCCGGGTGAACCAGAACGATGGCGGGACGACGTTGAGTAGATGTCATATCAGTTTAAAAAGCGTGACCAGGTTCGGGTGTGCGGGCAATAACGGCAACATCAACACGGCTGGCGCCGGCGTGCCGCAAGACTTCGGCGCAGGCTGAAAGGCTGGCACCGGTGGTGAGTACATCATCTATTAGTAGAATTCGTGCATCCTGAAGAGGGGCGGGGCAGGCAAATGCACCGCGCAGATTAGACCAGCGTTCATTGCGGTGCAAGCCAGCCTGTGGGGCTGTGTCATGCAAGCGGATCAGGCTCGTTGAGCACCAAGGTATCGAGACATGTTTTGAAACGTGACGAGCGATTTCAGCCGCCTGGTTGAAGCCGCGTGATTTGAGACGGTTTGCATGTAGCGGCATCGGGATAATTAAATCTGGCTGTATGCAGTCGGGTTGCATATGCCATTGGCGTTTGAGTGTCTGCGCCAGATGCTGGCCAAAAAAACCGGCCAGGTAGAGATGGTGTCCGTATTTGAAATCCTGTATCAGGGCATCCACCGGGAAGCTATAAGACCAGGCGGCGACTGCTGTGTCGAAGGCGGGTGTGTGATGGGCGCAATCCGGGCAAGCTGCAGCCGTGCTATTTGGATTGTGCTGGAGCGGGAGTGCGCATCGCGAGCACTGAAGACCGGCAGGTACAGGTAAATCAGCAGCGCAGTCAGGGCAAACAGGTGCGTTCTCGCTGGGCAGGCTGCACAGCACGCACGTCTGCGGCAGTAGCAGGCGTCCTAATACTCCGCCTGCGGTTCTAAACGCGTGACGTAGGTCTTGTGACAGGGAAAATGCTTTGTTTGCAGGCAAGGGAGGTTCAGGCTGTATTTGTCGACAATCAGGCTAGGTTTTAGTGCTTCGGGCATAATTATGCCTTTACTCAGCAATCTACCTCTAATCGAGAGGTTTCCTATGCAAACAGAGAATATCCCCCTGAATTTTGTTCCGCCACGTCAGAAGAAAAATGGCGCAGAAGCGCCAACGCGTGGCACGGGTCGCTGGTCGACTGAAGCCGTGTTGGAACTGGTTGAAATGCCATTCATGGCGTTGCTGGCGAAAGCGCATGCTGTGCACGCCGAACACTTTGATGAAAATGCCGTACAGCGTTCGACCCTGCTTTCCATCAAGACGGGTGGCTGCTCAGAGGATTGTGGCTATTGCTCGCAGTCGGCACGCTACGACACGAACCTGGAACGCGAAGCATTGTTGTCCACCGATGAGGTGATTGCTGCCGCCAAAGCCGCCAAGGCCGCTGGTTCGTCGCGTTTCTGCATGGGCGCTGCCTGGCGTGGTCCGAAAGATAAGGATCTCGATAAGGTGGTCGACATGGTGCAGGAAGTGAAAGCGCTGGGTCTGGAAACCTGTGTCACCCTGGGCATGTTGAAACCGGGTCAGGCAGAAAAGCTGGCAACCGCAGGGCTGGATTACTACAACCATAATCTGGATACGGATGCCGAGTTTTACGGCGAAGTGATCAGCACACATACGCATGAAGATCGTCTCGATACATTGGATCAGGTGCGTCAGGCAGGCATTCACGTGTGTTCCGGCGGCATTGTCGGTATGGGTGAAAACCGTAAAAATCGCGCGGCACTGATTGCGCAGCTGGCGAATCTGGATCCGGTACCTGATTCGGTGCCCATCAACAATCTGGTGCCAATTCCCGGTACGCCGATGGCTGGTGTTGATCCGGTAGATGGTATTGAATTCGTGCGCATGATTGCCGCTGCCCGCATCACGATGCCTACTTCCTGGGTGCGTTTGTCGGCAGGCCGTCAGGAAATGTCGGATGAGTTGCAGGCGCTGTGCTTCTTTGCGGGCGCCAATTCGATTTTTTACGGCGAACAGCTGCTCACTACGGGTAACCCCGACACATCACGTGATCAGAAACTGTTTGCCTCGCTGGGTTTGAAAGGCGTCTGATGTCTACGGGGGAGGCACCCCGTTTCCGGCGTCACCGGATTCGCCGTGCCTTTGATCGTGCCGCGCCTGGGTTTGGTGGGAGTGACTTTCTCTATCGGGAAATGTCCCGCCGTATGGGTGAGCGTCTTGAAATGCTGCGCATCGACCCCCGGCAGATTCTGGATGCGGGCTGTGGCCTCGGTGCTGATCGCCCGATGCTTAGCCATCGTTATCCTGAAGCTCAATGGCTCGGCGTAGATAGCAGCCAGGCATTGCTGATTGAGGGGCGCCGCGCAGATCTGGCGGCAAGCGGATTTTTTCGTCGACTGCTGAATCAGGGTAGAGGTGCCAGATCCCTGCGCGTTGGCGCAGACCTTAATGCGCTACCGGTTTCCGCGCAATGTATTGACTTCATCTGGTCGAATGCGGCCTTGCACTGGCTGGACGACCTGCCCGAAACCATCCAGGAATTTAACCGGGTCTTACGGGTAGGTGGTTTGCTGATGTTTAGCCTGTTCGGACCCGATACGCTCAAAGAGTTACGGCAGGCAGCGCAAATGGTGGCCTCGTCGGAACGAATCGATCGAACCCAGTCGTTTACTGATATGCATGATGTGGGTGACATGTTGGTAAACGGCGGTTTTTCTGATCCGGTGATGGATATGGAAACGCTGACGCTGACCTATGCGGACCCTTGGCAGGCGCTGCGTGAATTGAAAAAAATGGGTTCATGTGTGGCAACGTACTTTGTACCTTCAGGACTGACTACCAGGCGGTTTTGGGACCAGGTAATTGCACAGTGGCCCAGAAATAGTGAAGGGCGTTATACCCTGACGTTTGAACTGGTGCAGGGGCACGCATGGAAGATGGCGCCAAAGCAGCATGCCGATGGCCGTGCGATTGTGAACTTTATGCCTAAGCCCAACCGACCGCTACGCTAATGCGGGATCTCTTCGAGCAACTTGAAGCGGCTTGGTCTGCATCCAGCACGGCATCTAAATGCCATGCCGTAGATGCTTTGATCCCAGCTTACCTGGCCCTCTCTGAGAATGAGTTGTTGTCGGGTGGAGTGCGGGAAGCGCCTGAGTGCACACGCATCGGTCGACCGGCGCAGCCGGTTTGTGTGCCGCCTGAGTCGTTACCCTTTCGTAAGGCGACGGACAAAGCAGGACGCGCTGCGTTGCTACATGCAATTGCGCACATTGAATTTAATGCCATTAATTTGGCGCTGGATGCGGCCTGGCGTTTTAAAGATTTGGGCAGCCGCTTTGTCAGGGATTGGGTTGGCGTGGCCATTGAAGAGTCTTACCACTTCAAGCTGATTGAAAGCCGCTTGCAAGCGCTGGGCGTTGCTTATGGTGACTTGCCGGCACATGCGGGTCTGTGGCATCTTGCCGAGCGGACGACGGGGGATGTGCTGGCTCGAATGGCATTAGTCCCTCGCTTAATGGAGGCGCGTGGTCTAGATGCGATGCCACCGATTTTTAGAGCCTTTCAGGGCATAGGCGACAAACCTACACTGCGTGCGTTGTCGGTCATTGCGCGAGACGAAGTCCGCCACGTTGCTCTGGGAGACTTCTGGTTTCGCACACTTTGTAAAGTGCAAGTCTTGCCTATGTCTGAAACCTATCAATCACTGATTGATGTCTATGGCGCGCCAAGACCAAGGCCACCGATGAATGAAGCAGCAAGACTGGCTGCCGGGTTTGATTGCGCTGAATTAGACTTGTTGAACGCGTACTAAACGCATGGCAATAAAAAAGGGCAGCGCTCAGGCTGCCCTTTTCGTGGTCAAAGACCGAATTACTGACGCAGACCTGCAGCGTATTCTGCGACAGCGGCCATTTGCGGATCCGTCATCTTGGCGGCGATGGTGCGCATCACGGCTTCAGGATCGTTAGCGCGGGTGCCTTCGCGGAACTGCTTCAGCTGCGTGATGACATAGTCAGGGTGTTGACCAGCAAGTGTTGGATACTGGGCTGGCAGACCGGCACCGGCAACGCCGTGACAGCCGGCACAGGCAGGGATGCCTTTCTTGAGGTCACCTGCGCGCCACAGTTTGCGACCTTCGGTTACAAGCTTTTCATCCTTGGCAACATCTGGTTTCAGAGTTTGCTTCGAGAAATATTGAGCCAATGCCTTCATTTCAGCTTCGGACAGCGGAGCTGCCATGCCGTTCATCACAGCATTCTGACGTAGGGCAGGTTTGCCATCTGCAGAGGCTTTGAAGTTGTTCAGCTGCTTGAGCAGGTAGGAAGCATGCTGACCAGCCAGACTTGGGTTGACCGGAATGCTGCTGTTGCCATCTACGCCGTGACACGCAGCACAGACATTTTTAGCAATGGCAGATGCATCAACGGCAGCCGGGGTTGCTGCGGGGGCCGCTGGCTCGGCAGCCAGTGACAGGGCACTGACGGAGCACATCAGGGCGAATGCGACAGCACGAATCATGTCCACACTCCTAGTAGGAATAATGCGATTCCTTGAGAACCGCAGGGTAATTAGTCGGTTAAGGCTGTTATTCTAATACAACCTGAACGAGGCGTACTGTGTCTAATTCCCAAACTTTGAAATCTCCTGCAAAAACTGGCTTGAAAGCCTTGCCTAAAAAAAAGGCAGTTTCGACCAAAAGAGCTGAAAAACCAGCGGGTTTAGCGGCGCTGCCCCCAAAAAATCCCGGGCACTCGCATCCATTCCCCCGCACAGAATTCCTCACAACAGTGGCTCGCTTGCGCGATACGCCGGGAGATGCGGTTGCCGAGGTGGCGTTTGTTGGGCGTTCTAATGCCGGTAAGTCATCAGCCATTAATACACTGGCCGGGAAAACCCGACTGGCTTATGTGTCCAAGACACCAGGGCGTACGCAGCATTTGAACTATTTTTCAGTAGCACCAGATCGGTACTTCGTGGATTTGCCGGGCTATGGTTTTGCCAAGGTGCCAGAAGATGTACGTAAACAATGGGATGTATTGTTGGGCCCTTATTTGCAGACCCGTGAACAGCTCAAAGGTCTGGTCGTTATTATGGACAGCCGCAGACCGTTGACCGAGATGGATTGGCAGATGCTGGAATGGTTTGCGCCAACCGGTCGGCCGGTTCATGTGCTGCTCTCTAAAGCGGATAAATTAAGCCGACAGGATCAAACTAAAACTTTGCGCCAGGTAAAAGCGGATTTAGCCGATCTGGGATGTCCGGTCAGTGTGCAACTGTTTTCCAGTCTTAAACGCGCGGGTGTTGCCGAGGCGGCAACGGTGCTTAAACAGTGGCTTGGCTTGTGCGAAAATTCAGTGAATGATGCAGGTGATGATGCGCAGCCTGCGGTATCTCAATTGGAAGAAAACGATGTCATCTAATTCAGCTTTCCCTCTGGTGCGCCCGCGTCGTGTGCGCGCCGATGAAGCGACGCGTCGTCTTGTGCGCGAACACCATCTCACTGTCGACGACCTGATTTACCCGGTATTTGTTCGTGAAGGCTCTGGCCTCGTGGAGGCGGTGGGCTCTATGCCCGGAGTGAATCGCTATTCGCCAGACACATTGCTGGCGCATCTCGAAGAGGTTGTAGCGCTGGGTATTCCGGCGATTGCGCTGTTTCCTGTGATTGATGTGTCGCTTAAAACGCTCGATGGTGCTGAAGCTGCCAACCCGGATGGTCTGGTGCCACGGGTGGTTAAGTTGATCAAGCAGAAATTCCCAGAATTGCTAGTGATTGCAGATGTTGCTCTTGATCCTTACACCTCCCATGGCCAGGATGGCATTATTGATGCCGATGGGTACGTGCTGAACGATGTCACCCTCGATATGCTGGTCAAGCAAGCAGTTATGCAAGCAGGAGCGGGCGTTGATATGGTGGCGCCCTCCGACATGATGGATGGACGCATCGGGCGCATTCGTGCAGCACTGGAAGCGGCAGGGCATGTGAATACCCGCATCATGGCTTATAGCGCCAAGTATGCCTCTGCTTTTTACGGTCCGTTCCGTGATGCAGTGGGTTCTGCCGGCCAATTGGGCAAGAGCAATAAGATGACGTATCAGATGGATCCGGCCAATTCCAATGAGGCGCTGCATGAGGTTGCGCTGGATCTGGCCGAGGGTGCGGATATTGTCATGATCAAACCGGGCATGCCGTACCTGGATATCGTGCGTCGAATCAAAGACGAGTTTTCACGACCAACCGCTGTTTATCAGGTGAGTGGGGAATATGCGATGCTTAAAGCGGCTGCGCAGAATGGCTGGCTAGATGAGCAGAAAGTCGTCATGGAAAGCATGCTCGGCTTTAAGCGTGCGGGTGCCGATATGATCCTGACCTATTTTGCACCACAGGTTGCGCGTTGGCTCCAGTCAACCAGGTGACGTAGGTCCGTGATGCTGCGCAGCTTGTGGTCTACCCACGGGCTATTGCGCAGGGATCGCGTTACCCACAACGTATGCATGCCAAGCCGTTTTGCCATCACCAGATTGGGCAGGCTGTCTTCAATCATGATGGCCTGATTAGGGCGGATGCGTTCTTTGCGCAGCAGCTTCAAAAATCCGCTGCGTAAGGGCTTGGGTTGAAACCCGAATGACTCGACCGTATAGACTGCATCGAACAATGGCAATAGACCCGTCTGCGCTAAAACATCGTGCGTATAAACCCGTGGGGCATTAGAGAAGATAATGCGCCGGCCAGGCAACTTCTTTAACGTATGCGCCAATGCAGGTGCAGTAATGATCAGTGAGCCGAGGTTTTCGAAATTGTGGGTTTCGGCCAGAAAGTGATTCGGGTCGATGCCATGGTGACGAATTAATCCGAGTAAGGTTGCACCATAGCGTTGCCAATAATGCTGGCGTAGTGCTGTCGCTTCGGCGTAATCGAGCGACAGATGCCGCTCGATATACGCAGTCATTGCCCGATTGATGTGCGGGAAAATATGCGGCGT
>ERZ1034363.1139-NODE-1139-length-15885-cov-6.540612_pt1 | contig 15885 bp, 17 predicted proteins | sample MGYA00520616_ERZ1034363 | MGnify/ENA primary metagenome ERZ1034363 (study PRJEB33736, sample SAMEA104284506) | Azolla filiculoides | biome: Urban; feature: Water surface; material: Ditch water | place: Netherlands | collected 2015-10-28 | depth 0-0.1 m ...
GTTATTTTAGAGCTTGCAAAAGCAAATCGCATTCCTTATGCAGAGGATATTCTGTCACTTGATGCGCTTAAAACAGCAAGTGAAATTTGGTTGGCAAGTTCCACACGCGAAATTCTTCCAGTCATTGAGCTTGATGGTGAACTCGTGGCGGGTGGTAAAGTGGGTAGACTTTGGCAAGCGATGAATGGTTTATTTCAAAATTACAAAATGGCTTACGCAGAGGAACATCAAAGCTTATGAGTGACGAGCAGGTAACAGAAGATACCTTATTTGAATTTCCCTGTCGATTTCCAATTAAGGCAATGGGCAAAAATAGCGGTGAGCTTGAGTTGGTTGTCATTGAAATTGTGAGCCGCCATGCACCAGATACGCACCATCATGAAGTCAATGCAAGACCAAGTAAAGATGGAAATTATTTAGCTGTGACCGTTACAATTGAGGCTTCAAGTAAGCAGCAACTCGATGCTATTTACCAAGATTTAGTGGATCATCCACACGTTTTAATGGCCCTATAAAGCCAACACGTTCACGTTACATTTGGAGAAAAAGAGATGATGTTTTTAATGACTTTTGTTGTGATGCTAGTGGTTATTGCTATTATGGCAGTAGGCGTTATTTTTGGACGCCGAGCTATTAAAGGTTCTTGTGGTGGAGGTATGGACAAGGCTGCTTGTGTTTGCATTGAAAAATGTGATAAACGCAAAAAATTGGATGCACAGCAAGCGGTAGAAGGATTAAGTAATCAATCCTAATGAAAGCGCCAAATACGCAAATATATACTTGGCGCTATATTCTTTCTGTTGTCAAACAGCATAAAAAACAGTTAATTTCAGCCCATTTTATTGCCATTTTAGCTACCGTTATCAGTGTTCCCGTCCCACTGTTAATGCCGCTATTGGTTGATGAGGTGCTGCTCAATAAGCCGGCGATAGTCGTTCAAACGATTAATTCATTTTCTCCTGTGGCGTGGCAATCTCCGATGCTCTATATCAGCGCGGTATTGCTGCTCACTGTCTTTTTGCGATTCTTTGCAATGATTTTAAATGTGTTGCAATCACGACAATTTACGTTGATAGCAAAAGATGTCGTTTTTCGTATTCGTGCTGAATTAATTGGGCATCTACAAACGATTTCCATGGCGGAATACGAAAGTCTTGGCTCGGGAACGGTCAGCACGCATTTAATTAAAGATTTAGATACCATTGATAATTTTTTAGGTACTACGGTTGGAAAATTATTAGTCGCTACGCTAACAGTTGCCGGTACAGCGATTATTTTGCTTTGGATGAATTGGAAATTGGGTTTGTTTATTTTGCTACTCAATCCCATTGTTATTTATTTTACACGTGTGGTGGGTTCAAAAGTTAAGCATCTCAAAGCAAAAGAAAATAATGCGTATGAAATTTTTCAGCTTGCGTTAACTGAAACGCTCGAGGCGATTCATCAAATACGCGCGAGCAACCGTGAACGGCATTATTGCCAACAACTCATTGATACGGCATTTGCGGTAAAAACCAATTCCAGTGCCTTTGCATGGCAAAGTGAAGCAGCATCACGATTGAGTTTCCTTGTTTTTTTATTTGGATTTGATATTTTTCGCGCCTGCGCTATGTTGATGGTGTTTTACGCCAATTTGACTATGGGGCAAATGCTTGCTGTATTTGGTTATCTCTGGTTTATGATGGCGCCTGTGCAAGAAATTTTAAATATCCAATACGCTTTTTATGGCGCAAAAGCAGCGTTAAATCGTATCAATCAATTAACCGCACTACGCCAAGAACCGCGATATCCACATCTTAAAAATCCTTTTCTCAATAAACAAACAGTGTCGGTAAGTGTTGAGAATTTGCAGTTTAGTTACGGGGATAAACGTATTCTAAATGGCATTCAATTACATATTAATGCAGGAGAAAAGGTTGCCTTAGTAGGCGCGAGTGGGGGTGGTAAATCAACGCTAATTCAAATTTTAATTGGCTTATATCCTGCAAATTCTGGGAAAATTTGTTTCAATGGCGTGCCTATTGAGCAGATAGGTCTTGATGTTGTGCGTGAGAATGTAGTGACGGTATTGCAGAATCCGGTGTTATTTAATGACACGATTTATGCTAATTTGACATTAGGTAAAAAAGCGACGAATGAACAGTTATGGCATGCCCTTAAAATCGCGCAATTAGCACAAACGATTAAAGATTTGCCAGATGGATTGCAGACCGTGGTAGGTCGTGGTGGAATGCGTTTGTCGGGCGGTCAACGTCAACGCTTAGCCATAGCGCGAATGGTAGTTGCTAATCCCAAAGTGGTTATCTTAGACGAAGCTACGTCTGCGTTAGATAGTGAAACTGAATATAAACTCCATGATGCGCTACATGATTTTTTAAAAAATCGCACCACTATTATCATTGCGCATCGACTAAGCGCAGTCAAACAAGCTAATCATGTATATGTATTTGAGCAAGGTGAAATTTGCGAACAAGGTAAACATGAAGCCTTAATTGAGCAGAAAGGCTTATATTCAAAACTTTATGGCGATTATCAATGATAAAAAAGACGGTTGCGTGGATGGTGTCATGTTACCGTCCACGCATCCAAAATCTATCATGCACGCGACATAAATTTACTGGTCTCTGTGTTGACTTTGATGATTTCACCCGTTTCTAAATATTCAGGTACCTGAATTTCAACACCGGTGCTAAGACGTGCGGTTTTTGTGCGACCACTTGCCGTGGCACCTTTAATGGCTGGTGGTGTTTCAAGAATCGCCAAATTTACCGAACTAGGTAATTCAACACCCAAAATAGCATCATCAATGAGTAATGCAATAATACCTTCAAGACCTTCCGTTAAAAAATCGGTTTGATCGTCTAATTCATCACGATCTAAACTGTACTGCGAATAATCTTCCGTGTTCATGAAAATATAATTTTCACCATCAATGTATGAAAATTGCACTTTAGCACGCACTAAATCGACATCTTTGAAAAAATCGTCACCTTTAAGCGATTCATCTAGTTTCTGACCTGTTTGCAGATTGTTGAATCGAATTTTATAGAGCGTATTTGCGCCACGCGACGAAGGGCTTTTTACATCAACATGCTTAACAATATGTGGCGCACCATGAATATCAATGACCATGCCACGTTTTAAATCACTTGCTTTTGCCATACGGTCTATCCAAACCTTACGCCGCAACGGCATTAACTGCCGAAAGCAAGTTGACCAATTCCCCTTTTTTATACAAGTCAATCATAATATCGCACCCTCCCACTAACTCGCCATTAATGTAGAGTTGTGGGTAGGTTGGCCAATTTGAATAGCTTTTTAATCCTTCACGAATATCACTGTCTTCAAAAATATTGAAATGATCAAATTGCGCAGCGCATGCGCCTAAGATTTGAACTGCTTGACCTGAAAAGCCGCATTGTGGGAAATCAGGTGTGCCTTTCATAAATAAAAGAACTCGGTGTTCTTGTAGTAATTGTTCAATACGCGCGTTAATACTCATGAGAAAATAACTCCAGTTAAAATTAAAATACAGGGGAATCTTATCAACTTTACTCAAAGTAACGAAATCTTAATTTTTATACGCTTGCTTGCAGTGAAATTGAAACCTATAATTTGAGCTTTTTTCTTTGCAGGCAAAACGGTTATGAATAGTCACATTATGCCAACTTATGCACGTTTGAGCGTCACGTTTGCGCGTGGTGAGGGTGCATGGTTGTGGGATGAGAATGATAAGCGTTATTTAGATGCGTTGTCGGGTATTGCGGTGTGTAATTTAGGCCATGCACATCCTGCTGTACATGATGCTATTTGTAAACAAAGTGCGCGACTACTACATACCTCAAATTTATATCACATCGCAGCGCAAGAAAACTTAGCGGATAAACTCACTAAAATGAGCGGCATGACTAATGTCTTTTTTAGTAATTCTGGCGCAGAAGCAAATGAAGCCGCCATTAAACTTGCTCGTCGTTTTGGTCACAGTAAAGGCATTGACGTACCAACCATTATTGTTATGGAAAAAAGTTTTCATGGGCGTACATTAGCCACACTAAGTGCGACAGGAAATGCTAAAATTCAGCAAAGTTTTGCACCGCTAGTGGATGGATTTGTTCGTGTTCCCTATAACGATATCGCCGCCATCGAAGCTGTACTTAGGGAAAATACGTCCATTGCCGCTATTTTAGTTGAACCTGTACAAGGTGAGGGCGGTATTAATATCCCAGATAGCACCTATTTAATGCAAATTCGTCGTTTATGTGATGAATACGCTATTCTAATGATGCTAGATGAAATCCAAACAGGTATTGGACGCACAGGAAAATTTTTAGCTTATCAACATAGTCCTATTCTTCCTGATGTGTGCACACTCGCTAAGGCGTTAGGGAATGGTGTCCCTATTGGCGCATGTTTAGCGCATGGTAGAGCGGCTAATATTTTTATTGCAGGGACGCATGGGTCCACGTTTGGCGGCAATCCACTTGCTTGTAGCGCGGCATTAGCTGTTTTAGAGGTCTTGAGTGAAAACGATTTAATTGCGCAAGCGACGCAAAAAGGCGATGCTATTACAAAAGCGTTTAATGATAAATTAAAAAATAATCCACATATTGTCAATATTCGTCATTTAGGATTAATGATTGGCATCGAGCTCGATCAACCTTGTGGTGAACTAGTAACTCGTGCACTAGAAGCCGGATTATTAATTAATGTCACGCAAGAGAAAGTGATTCGACTATTACCGCCGTTAATCATTGACGCCACACAAATTAACCAACTCGTTGATACTCTATCAGCGTTGATTCAAGAGCTAACAGCATGAAACCAAGACATTTTATTAGTCTACTCGATTTAACCGGTGACGAATTGCGGCAATTAATTAACCGCGCTATCACCTTAAAACGCGTACGCGATCACGATTATCAGCCACTCAAAGGGCAGGTGCTTGGGATGATTTTTGAAAAGTCATCGACTCGTACACGCGTGTCGTTTGAAACGGGCATGGCGCATTTTGGCGGACACGCACTCTTCCTATCGCCTCGTGATACGCAACTTGGGCGAGGTGAACCTATTTCAGACAGCGCAAAAGTCATTTCGCGTATGGTAGATTGTGTCATGCTGCGTACGCACGAACATGAAACGGTCACAAAGTTTGCAGAAAATTCGCGTGTACCTGTTATTAACGGGTTAACGGATAAAGAACATCCCTGTCAGTTACTTGCTGATATGCAAACCTATTTTGAGCATCGGGGCGACATTGCGGGCAAGACGGTTGCTTGGATTGGCGATGGTAATAATATGTGCCATTCCTATATTCATGCTGCTATGGTGCTTGGCTTTACATTGCATATTGCAGCGCCTGCCGGATATTTACCTGATCCTGAAATTGTTGCGTTAGCGTCATCTTGTGTTCATTTTTTTGATAGTGCTATTTCTGCGGCAAAAGATGCAGATTTAGTGGTAACAGACGTGTGGGCAAGTATGGGGCAAGAAGGCGAACAAAAATTGCGTGAAGTGGCGTTTAAAGACTATCAAGTCAACGTGCAAGTCATGGCAGTCGCCAAACCTAATGCACTTTTCATGCACTGTTTACCTGCTCATCGTGGAGAAGAAGTGAGTGCTGAAGTGATCGATGGTGTACAAAGTGTTGTATTTGACGAAGCAGAAAATCGTTTGCATGCACAGAAAGCACTGCTCGAATTATTGCTTTGCGGCAATGCAAAAATCTCTTTATTAAACGATTAGCGGTGAGCGTGTTATGAAAAAATCTGTTTTATTGCTCTGTTTAGCGCTTAGCGGTATCGCTAATGCACAAAGTGATATTGTTTATGTTGCTGATGATTACAATTTGACCTTGTGGAGCTCCCCAAGTTACAGTGGAAAGATTAAAGCACTTCCTACCGGAACGCCATTGACGCTTTTAGGTGAAATGACGCATACAGGTTTCGTAAAAGTACGTCTCATTGATGGAACAGAAGGGTTTATTAAAGCAAAATATACCAAAAAAGAAGCGCCCGAGCATGATCGTGATGATATTGCTGCAAGAAATATTGCAGCACTTCAAAGTGAAAATGCAAAATTACAATCGGAATTAAAAGCCGCTAAAGAAGTGATTACACCCGGTACAACACTTGAGCAATCACTCGCAACAGAGCGCGATAAATTGAGTCGTGAACTCAATGAGCTAAAAAAAATATCAGGTAGCGCGGTTCAACTTAAAAATGAACGCGATGAGCTACAAGAGCGTTTTGTAAGTGTTGAACGCGATCTTCAACAAATTAAATTAGAAAATCAAGCACTTCAAGATACAGCAAATCAAGATTGGTTTTTATATGGTGGCATTTTAGCGTTAGTGGGTGTTGTTTTAGGTTTTATTTTACCTAAATTGAGCTGGCGCCGTAAAAACAGCTGGGATATTTATTAAAAAACCAACATCTCAAATTTAACAAAACAAAATAACAGACAAAAATTTTATGACAGACAATAAAAATAATAGCCGTGCATTTTCTTCTTTAGTGGTTGATGGTATGGAGCGTGCACCTAGTCGCGCAATGCTTCACGCTGTTGGTTTTACGAATGCCGATTTTAAAAAACCGCAAATTGGTATTGCATCAACTTGGAGTATGGTCACGCCTTGTAATATGCACATCAATCGTTTGGCTGACGATGCTGCGCGGGGCGTGAATAATGCAAATGGTAAAGCCGTTGTTTTTAATACCATTACCATCTCTGATGGTATCTCAATGGGTACTGAAGGCATGAAGTATTCATTGGTATCACGAGAGGTTATTGCTGATTCGATTGAAACAGTTATTGGTTGCCAAGGTTTTGATGGAGTGGTTGCCATTGGCGGTTGTGATAAAAATATGCCAGGGTGCATGATTGCTATTGCACGTTTAAATCGTCCAGCCATTTTTGTTTACGGTGGCACGATTTTACCTGGTTGCCATAAAGATAAAAAATTAGATGTCGTTTCTGTCTTTGAAGCAGTCGGTGCGCGTGCAAACAATAAAATTGATGATGCGGAACTGGCTGAAATTGAAGCTAAAGCCATTCCTGGTGCGGGATCTTGTGGCGGAATGTATACGGCCAATACCATGGCATCCGCAATTGAAGCCTTAGGCATGAGTTTACCAAACAGCTCGGCGCAAGCGGCGGTATCTGAAGACAAAAAAAGGGATTGTGAACTCGCCGGCGCTGCGGTGTTGAATTTGCTTGAAAAAGGGATACGTCCAAGCGATATTATGACAAAAGAAGCATTTGAAAATGCGATTACGGTTGTTATTGCATTAGGTGGTTCAACAAATGCTGTATTGCATATTTTAGCGATGGCAAATGCGTCAAAAGTGGATATTACGCTTGATGATTTCACGCGCATTGGTAAACGCGTTCCGATGTTAGCGGATTTAAAACCGAGTGGTCGTTATCAAATGGCCGAATTGATTGAAATTGGTGGTATTCAGCCATTGATGAAAATTTTACTTGATCAAGGTTTGTTGCATGGTCATTGTTTAACGGTTACAGGAAAAACATTAGCTGAAAATTTAGCCGATGTAGCGCCTTACCCTGATGGTCAAGACATGATTCATGACTTAGCGCACCCAATTAAAAAAGATAGTCACTTAGTTGTCCTGTATGGAAATTTAGCAAAAGAGGGATCTGTTGCCAAAATTACAGGTAAAGAAGGTTTATGTTTTACGGGTAATGCAAAAGTATTTGATGCAGAAGAACAAGCACTTCAGGCTATTTTGAATGGTGAAATAGTGAAAGGTGACGTGATTGTTATTCGCTATGAAGGCCCTAAAGGTGGCCCTGGTATGCGTGAGATGCTTTCACCGACGTCAGCAATTATGGGTAAAGGTCTTGGAAAAGACGTTGCATTAATTACGGATGGTCGTTTTTCAGGTGGAACCCATGGCTTTGTTGTTGGACATATTACACCAGAAGCCTTTGTTGGCGGTGCACTGGCCATTGTTGAAGATGGTGACTCCATTACGATCGATGCTGAAAATAATGTACTAACGCTGCACGTAGATGAAAACGAAATAGCACACCGTTTAACAAAATGGCAACAGCCGGCGCCACGTTATACAAGAGGGGTGTTAGCGAAATATGCGAAACTAGTAAACTCTGCATCACTTGGCGCGGTTACGGATAATTAAAACGTATCCTGTGCATATTAACATTAATTTTTAGGAGTTCTATATGTTACCTACAGTTAACATTCCAGCTAATACTGTTATTTTTACAGAAGGCTCTTATGACAAGGTCATGTACATCGTCATTGACGGTGGCGTTGAAATTTATGTCGATCGAAACGGTGAAGAATTCACGCTGGCGACTATTTTGCAATATGATTTTTTTGGTGAGATGGCAATTTATCGCAATAGACCGCGCAGTGCGTCAGCAAAGACTATTTCAGATACAAAACTTGTATTAATTAAAAGTCGCGTACAATTAGAGCAATTCATTGTTGAAAATCCTTCATTTGCTGGAAAAATGATGGTTATTATGGGAAATCGCCTAGCGAATACCAATGATTTATTGATTGAAAAAATGAATGAATACAATGCAAGAATTGCCGAATTGACAGCGAATATAGGTGAAGCAGCGGTGGTAAATTCAACGACTGTTTAGCTGGGTCGCATGTTAAAAATTGGATTAACAGGTGGAATTGGTTGCGGCAAATCAACGGTTTCGACTTTATTTGAGCAATTAAACGTCCCTGTTATTGATGCAGACGTCATTTCACATAATATCGTAAAACCAAACCAAAGAGGGCTGATGGCTATTGTTGCTCTTTTTGGCAAGGCTATCCTTCTCGATAATGGTGAATTAAATCGTGCTGCATTAAGAGAGTCTGTTTTTTCAAATATAGAATCAAAAAAAAAATTAGAAGCAGCACTGCATCCATTAATCTTTGACGAAATGACTGCCCAACTCAATCTGTTGCACGATTTGCCTTATTGTATAGTGAGCATCCCCTTGTTATTTGAAACGCAGTCACAGCGGTTTGTTGATCGTATTCTCGTTGTTGATTGTGATAAAAAAACGCAATATGAACGTGTTCAAAAACGCGATAACTTACCTTTTACCAGTATTGATAAGATTATAGCGTCGCAGGTTTCAGCTGAATTTAGGCGGAATAACGCAAATGATATCTTGGATAATTCAAAAGATGCGGACCTACTTGCACAGCACGTGAAAAAACTGCACAATTTCTACATTTCATTACGTCTTTCTCAGGATACAACACGGTCGTGAACGACACCTCCATTATTTACGAATTTCCCCTTAATGAGCGCATTCGCGTTTTTATTCGACTTGAACAGTTATTTACGCAGTTTGAACACCATCTTCAAGGCAACACAGTGGCCGATAAACGGGCGGCATTGATTATCTTTTTTGATATTATTGCGATTTTTAAACGCAATGATTTAAAATCTGAAACACTTAAAGAAATTGATCGACATATCAATGTGCTTAATAAAATTGCTGTTAATTCAAATGAAAATGTTGATACGATAAAATTAAAAGAAATATTAACTAAATTAAACGAAATGAGTCTGCAATTATACGCAATGCAGGGGAAAATCGGTTCCCATCTCAGTGAAGATGACTTATTTCAAAGTATTATGCAACGCAGTGCAATCCCCGGAGGAACGTGTTCATTTGATTTGCCGGAATTTCATTATTGGCTTAGTCAAGATGAATCTACTCGTGTAAACGATTTGCAACGTTGGGGAGAGCCGTTTACAGTCGTGTTTTTTGCTATTCGTCTAATCTTGGATTTTATTAGAAGCAGTCGCCAAGTAACGCAAGAAATCGCTCAAGAAGGTTTTTTTCAAATTACATTAGACACGTCTTTACCCAATCAATTAATTATCGTAACACTTGATAAAGAGCAACCTTATTTTGTTGAAATTAGCGGAGGAAAGCATCGTTGTGCTATTCGCTTTATGAGTTTACTTCAAAATAAACAGCGTCCAACTCAAACGACAGACAATGTTGCTTTCTCACTTAGTCGTTGTGTGTTTTAAATCATGACGTTAATTGTTAAATGTCCAACGTGTCGTGTTGCAGTTGAATGGACGGTGCAGGAACAGTTTAAACCGTTTTGTAGTGAGCGATGTAAATTAACTGATTTGGGCGAATGGGCGATGGAAGAAAAAAGGATTCCCGGAGAATCTATTTCAATAGAAGATGACTTTGACAATAATTTATATTGAGTGATGAATTTTTTCAATAGTTGTGTTAAAATCTAACAGATTAGTCGGGGCGTAGCGCAGCTTGGTAGCGCACTTGTCTGGGGGACAAGGGGTCGTAGGTTCAAATCCTATCGTCCCGACCAATAAAATCAATAAGTTACAGGTTTTTAAAATCTTAAAAACCGTCAAAAATAGCAAAAATCACATCTCGGTACAACACTCGGTACAACAATTTTAAACACTGTAAATGTTTATAGTTAATCCACACGCAGCCGCAAATATTACCTAAAGTGTTTCTATTAGATTGAGACAGCATTTAGTTTTAACGATCTCTTGAGCTCAAAGCTTACCTTTGCAATATAACCGCAACAAATGCGGATAATTCAATTGCTATCAAATCCTCTTTTTTACTAATACTGATGGTTATATTATAGCAGTAAATAAACAAATATTATGTGGTTCTAAAGATTGGAGAGTACCAACTCGTAATGAGCTAATTAGTTTAGTTTCCTGTCCAGACAACAAGTACAATATCTTAGGTCAAGATGAAATAGGATATATTTGTACAAACTATAGAACGATTCCTAAACCTGCAATCAATACAGCATACTTCCCTGATATAGCAGATGATGTATATTACTGGACTTCTTCATTATATACAAATCATTCTCCAGGCGCGTCTGTATATTTTTTTTATGGTAATTGGATGGTATATTTTGGTTGGGGAGATGCAACTTATTCAAATACTCAAAATGATAACAATCATATTCGGTTAGTTCACTCCTAAATAATGTATTTAGGTTTTTTTACAAAACGACATCATCAGCAACTAAGCTTTCGACGCCTGTTAACAGAATGGAAAATTCAGGTTTACTTTCTGCATTTGTACTGGCGTAGAGAATGTGAGTAGCTGAATCAAAGCGGAGTTGACCAGTGGCATCTTTGTTGAATGAAGCGCTGCCGATAAATTGAAAGCTTTGATTACCGGAAATCTTTGAATTTGCATCTATCGCAGATAAATCAATGAGATCATTTTCAGTGTGCTTGAAGTCAGTTAGCGTATCGCGAGTGGTTGCAGTGGTGCCTGATTCTTTTACAGCGGTATATTTAAATACATCAGCATCTTTTCCACCGGTTAATGTATCAGCACCTAATCCACCTTCAAGCGTATCTGAACCTTGATTGCCATTGACGGCATCATTACCTGCCCATGATTTAATGTAGTCGCTGTATATCGAGCCATTGATAATATCATGTCCTGATAGCACATAACTTTGAACAGAATTCCCATCACTATTGTTGAGATATTTATTAACCGTTGTGGCTGATACTTTTGTATCAGTTACCTCATAAGCTAATTTTCCATTAATCCAATGTTTGTAGCCCGTCATTGTGCCGCCAGATAAACCGGTTTTTGAAAATTTAAATGAGCCGTAGTAAGTGGCGAAGTAAGGATAACTACTTAAAGAAATATGATCGGATGAATAACTGCTGACAGTCCCATAAAACACATTCAGGTTCCGCATATCTGCTTGGGTATATATATTTAAGTTTGCCATGATAGTTCTCGAGGTGAGTAGGTAAAAATACCTATGTGTTAGAACGCTTACCGGTAGTATAGCAATAAAACCGGCTGTCACAGTTAACAAAGAAATATCAGTTCAAACTTGATGCCCCACCCCCCACTATATATTTTAGGAGTCCCAATATTTCAGATACTGCTTCTGGATCAGTTTTTACTACAAACAGTTTGAATCCATCTTTTGCGCCTGTCGTCAATGCGTAACTTCTATATATTGAAGTGTTTTATAACCAAAAACGCCGGCATTCCGCTAATAATCAAATGTCGCCTGCTAACTTCGAGTCTTTTCGAAATGTAGCTTAACTTTTCTGTCCTGTTTTCTGTTGACGGATCATTATTTATTGCCCGCTAAGAGTTGATCAAAGATGCCATCATCTGAAAAATGTTTTTTCTGAACGGTTGCCCAACCGCCTAAATCTTTGACGGTCACAAGTTCTAACGTTGGAAATTGTTTAGCGTATTTTGCGGCCACCTCTTTATCAGTGGGGCGATAATAATTTTTAGCAATAATGTCTTGGGCTTCTTTTGTGTATAGATAATTCAAATAATCGGTGGCTAAATCGGTGGTGCCATTTTTCTTTGCGACTTTTTCAACAACCGCAACAGGCGTTTCTGCCAAAATACTAAACGGGGGCGTTACGACTTCATAATTATCTGCACCAAACTCTTTTAAAACTAAATGCGCTTCGTTTTCCCAGGTAATTAACACGTCACCGATTTCACGTTCAACAAAAGTGGTTGTTGAACCGCGAGCGCCTGAATCTAAAACCGGTACATTTTTAAATAATTTGGTTAAAAAATCTTTTGCGCCCGCTTCACTGCCAGTTTTCTTTTCAGCAAATCGCCACGCTGCTAAATAGTTATAACGTGCGCCACCGGAGGTTTTTGGATTGGGCGTGACAATTGAAATCCCTTCTTTCACTAAATCATCCCAATTTTTAATCGCTTTTGGATTGCCTTTGCGAACTAAAAACACAATCGTTGAGGTGTAGGGAATACTGTCATGGGGTAATTTTGTTTGCCAATCTTTAGGCAGTAATCCCGCTTTTTCGTGAATTTGGTCAATATCGTAAGGTAACGCCAAGGTCACCACGTCAGCTTGCAGACCTTCAATTACCGCACGAGTTTGCTTACCGCCACCGCCATGTGATTGTTGAATTTCAATATCCTCACCTGTTTTATCTTTCCAATGTTTGATAAAAAGTTGATTGAATTCTTTATACAGTTCACGCGTTGGGTCATACGACACGTTAAGTAATGTGCGATCTGCCAATGCCTCTGCACTGAGTAATAATCCTAAACTCAATAACGCTGATGTGACTACTTTATTCATTTTGATTTCTCCCATTAAAATTTTGTTATTTATAATTTGGTTTGCCATCGCCAAATGCATTCAAGTTCACTTCAAAATAAAAGAAGTTACTCGCTTCTGTGCCTTGTGCGCCTGCCGTTTTTGCTGAAACTGTTTCAGTGAAATCAGCAGGATTAAAACGCGCATAGCTCACACTCCAATCAACATACGGATTAAGTTTATGGCGCATCCGAATATCAAATTCATGCCCTAAGAAACTGCCACTTTTGCCTGTGGTGTCACGCAAGCCTGCCCGATTCCACCCGCCTGTTTCACTTTCTTGCCAATAAGCGTTGTAGCCCGTATCAATGCGAACGTCTTTATAGGGCGTAAATTCCAAACGGGCTTTGGGTGCGTGAAGGTTGTCCCACGAAAAATAATCGTTGCGTGACCAAGGTTGATTAAAACCATAAAACGCATCAAAACGTTGATTGATGTTATCAGCAGAACTTTTATCCCCTGTACCAAAACCGTAATACGCACTCACACGCGGTTTCCACTCATGATCAAAGCTGTAACCAAGTTCTAGGGAGTATGCGAGTGCATCATGTTGACGTAGCGATTGAGAATACGTTTCAGGTTTATTTTTTTTACCCGTCAATGAGCCAAAACGGCCAAATTGTTTGTTTATGTCAGCATCAAAATCAAAACCGCTGGCACCAAATAAACCATAAACACGCAAACCGGGCGCATAAATATCAGAATCCGCTTTGCGGAACGTGTTATTGATATTTGTTGGATCGCCATTCACTTTTCGACCAATAAAATACGGTTGAATGGTGATAAATTCTGACCATTGACGTAAATTGAAAACGCCGCCATAAATCCAAGTATCTTCATCGTGCTGATCAAAATTATATTTCAAGCGTTCAACAGGCTTTAATGCAAAGGTGTCTAAATGCCAGCTATTTTGTTTTTTACCCAGTTGAACGCGAAAACCTTCAAAATTATTGGTGGTATTTCGGAATTGATTGTTGCCAATTAAACGGCGGTCAAGCAATTCCAAATGTTGCCGCCCCGCACGAACACTTAATGGATGATTGTGACCAAATACATTATCAAAATAGAGTTCAGCGTAACCTTGAATGAGCTCAAATTCATTTACATCTGCCTCGGTTCGATTGTAAAGTCCGTTGTAACTCCGCGCGTCTTCAAATTCCACTGCAAAACGCAGCGGGTCTAAAATGTCTTTCACGCCTAAATAAGCGCGAGTACGCAGCAACCATAAATTGTCAGGATTTTCTCGAAATCCTGTTTTTTCTGTTGCGCTCGGACGGTAATCATTTTCACGGTATTCGTAACGAGTCCGAAAATCTAAACCAACATCAAGCCATTCGACATCGCGAAACTGTTCAAATTGGGTTTTGCTTAAATTGCGCACGTAACTTTGTGGGTCAGGTTCGGGCTCAACGCGATACCCTTTGGTTTTTTGATAAAAATCTTCTGCGCTGGCAAAATTTGATACTGAAATAATCGCTAGCGTGCTTATCTTAATAAAATGTTTCATATGTAATATTTTCCATCTCTAATTTTGTTTTTAACAACATTTTTTGCTTGTTCGCAAACATCATAGACAATCAGCATGTCATTAGAAAACGGTATTTTTAGATAACCCTATCTAAAAATTGGATATATAAAAAGGAGATATCGTTATCGAATAATACCATTTCACAATGGCATAAAATCTCATCTAAGCTGATAGCAACTTAATTTGACTTAGCAATACAGGGTGACTACAAATGGCTTTACATGATTTGGTTGATTATTTTAATAATCGCTTTGAGTATGAGCACAATGCAAATTATCGACCTTTGACAGTGGAAAATGACCGTGTTCATGGTTTTTTTGGGCAACTTTGCATCAGCAGTGTTTTTTCACCTATAAGGGAAAAAAATCGCTTAGAAACGATTACAGGGCAGGCAGTTAAAATCAGAGTGGATGCGGTGGAATCGCTCCATCTTCACAGCTATGAAATTGAAAATTTAACCGCGAACGCTAAGATTGCAGACAGTCAATTTGAATCCGTTATCAATTTTGACCGATTGGCGCGAACTGTTCACATGCTTAATTATCTCCCCCAAGCGAATGAAAATACGCAATTATTTCTTGAGGTTGATCCACGTCATATTTTAGGCGTCAAAAAAGATCATGGTGCCTATTTTGAATCTGTTATCGCGCAATGCGGTTTAAGTACTAAAAATACGGTTATCGTGCTCGCCATTACTCGTCATTATTTAACCTATAACGAAGCATTAATTCGTGGCTTAAAAAATTATCGTCAACGTCATTACAAAATCGCATTGCGATTTGATTATCTCGTTTCTGAAAAACACGCGTTTGAGCTTATTTCAAAACTCTCACCCGATTATGTGAGTTTATCGGCAAGACAAATGGAAACAGAAAGCGGCGCAAGTGCGCTTAAAAAACTGCAAACACTCAAAAATGTGATGAATGCGACGCAAAGTCTGGGCATTTTGCGGCAAGTGGATCGCAGAAAATCGGAAATTTTAGCGGAAAGTAGTGGCTTTGATTTTGTCGAAGGACGCTACTACGAACATAAATTAGTGGATTCTAAGCACGTAAACGGTTTTTAAGATGACTTACGAAAACGGAAATTTTGGTATTGATGATTTAGTTGCGCAACTTCGTGATATTCGCGTTCGCTCACTTGAAGAGCGTGATCGACGCGACAAACCACCCAAATTACCTTCAAGAAAAGTGTTAACCGATATTTTAGAAGGATTAAG
>ERZ1034363.1140-NODE-1140-length-15867-cov-3.174921_pt1 | contig 15867 bp, 14 predicted proteins | sample MGYA00520616_ERZ1034363 | MGnify/ENA primary metagenome ERZ1034363 (study PRJEB33736, sample SAMEA104284506) | Azolla filiculoides | biome: Urban; feature: Water surface; material: Ditch water | place: Netherlands | collected 2015-10-28 | depth 0-0.1 m ...
ACGCCTTAAAACTTATCCTTGGCGGAGAGGGTGGGATTCGAACCCACGGTACCTTGCGGTACGCCTGATTTCGAGTCAGGTACATTCGGCCACTCTGCCACCTCTCCTTGAATCGAAGCGCAGATTGTATCAGCCGCGCAGCACTTCCAGACCGCCCATGTAGGAACGCAATGCAGATGGCACGGTGACCGAGCCGTCGACGTTCTGGTAGTTCTCCAAAACCGCCACCAGGGTGCGGCCGACTGCCAGGCCGGAGCCATTCAGGGTGTGAACCAGTTCGTTCTTGCCCTGGGCATTCTTGAAGCGGGCCTGCAGGCGCCGGGCCTGGAATGCTTCGCAGTTCGACACCGAGCTGATTTCGCGGTAGGTGTCCTGTGCCGGCAGCCAGACTTCCAGGTCGTAGGTCTTGGCGGCGCCAAAGCCCATGTCGCCGGTGCACAGCGCCACCACGCGGTAGGGCAAGCCCAGCTTTTGCAGGATGGCCTCGGCATGGCCAGTCATTTCTTCCAGCGCCTGGTCGCTCTGCTCGGGGTGGACGATCTGCACCATCTCGACCTTGTCGAACTGGTGCTGGCGGATCAGGCCGCGGGTGTCGCGCCCGGCGCTGCCAGCCTCGGAACGGAAGCACGGCGTGTGCGCCGTCATCCTGATCGGCAGCTCGGTGGCGGCCACCACGGTGTCGCGCACCAGGTTGGTCATGGTGACTTCGGAGGTCGGGATCAGGTACAGCGCCTCGCCCTCACCTTCCTGCCCGCCTTTCTTGACAGCGAACAGGTCCTCCTCGAATTTCGGCAGCTGGCCGGTGCCACGCAGGGTGTCGGCGTTGACGATGTAGGGCGTGTAGCACTCAGTGTAGCCGTGCTCCTGGGTCTGCACATCCAGCATGAAGGCGCTGAGCGCACGGTGCAGCCGGGCGATCGGGCCGCGCATGAAGGTAAAGCGCGAGCCCGCAAGCTTGGTGCCGGTGTCAAAGTCCAGGCCGATGGCTTCGCCCAGATCCACATGGTCGCGCGCCGGAAAGCCCAGCGGTGCCGGGCTGCCGCCGATGCCAGCGGCGGGGCTCCACTTGCGCACTTCCACATTGCCCGATTCGTCGGCGCCAACGGGCACGCTGTCGTGGGGCACGTTGGGTACGGCCTGCAGCAGGGTATGCAGTTCGGCCTGGATCACCTCCAGACGGGCAGCGGACGTGTCGAGTTCCGTTTTGATCGCAGCCACCTGCGCCATCACGCCATCGGTGCTTTCGCCCTTGGCCTTGAGCTGGCCGATCTGCTTGCTCAGGCTGTTGCGCTGGCTCTGCAGGTCCTCCGTGCGGGTCTGCAGGGTCTTGCGCTCGGTCTCCAGCGCCGTGAAGGCGGCAACATCGAGGTAAGGCTGGGGATTTTTGCGTTTTTCAAGACGGGCGACGACGGCGTCGAGGTCTTTTCGGAGGGAGAGGATGTCAAGCATCCCCGAATTTTAGTGGACCACGCCAACCGGCTCAGGCCAGACGGGACGGGTCCATGTTGGCGCCGCACAGGATTAGCACGACTTTTTCTCCCGGCTGCGGCCGATAGCGCCCCGTCTGCAGCGCCGCCAGCCCCAGCGCGGCCGCAGGCTCCACCGCCAGCTTCATTTCTTTCCAGAGCCACTGCTGCGCTGCGGCGATGGCGTCGTCGGACAGAAGCAACGCATCCCGCACATGCTGCTGCGTCACCGTCCAGGCGATTTCGCCGATGCGCCGCGCGCCCAGGGAGTCGGCCGCAATGCCGCTGACGGCCACATCCACCGGCTCGCCCGCCTCGCGGGCGCGGTAGAGCGTGGGTGCGCCTTCAGGCTCCAGCGCGATGACGCGGGCACGCTGCTCGAACCAGGCAGCGATGCCGGCAATCAGCCCCCCGCCGCCGACGCTGACCAGCACGCTGTCGGGCAGACCGCCCTGCTGTTCAATTTCGCGCGCCAGCGTGCCCGCACCAGCCACCACCTCGGGTTGGTCGTAGGCATGGGTCAGCAGCGCACCCGTGGCGGCCTGGCGGGCCAGACAGGCTTCAAACGCTTCGGCGTAGGTGGCCCCCGTTACCACCACGGTGGCCCCCAGTTCGCGCAGCCGCGCCCGCTTGGCCTCGGGCGAGACTTCGGGCACGAACACCTCGCAAGGCACGCCCAGCGCACGGGCGGCAGCGGCCGTGGCGATGCCGGCATTGCCGCCGGACGCCACAATCACGCCGCTGGCGGGCATGGGGTTGGCCAGCAGGCGGTTGAGCATGCCGCGGGCCTTGAAGCTGCCACCGACCTGGAGCTGCTCCAGTTTCAGCCAGACTTCGGCGCAATCGATGCCAAGCGCCGCACCAGAGCACTTCCAGAGCGGTGTTTCACGTAAAAAGTGCCTGTACCCAGCGTCAAATCGTGCTGATGCGCTATTAATTTCTTTGATATTCACCGCAGATGCTCCGGTGCCGTGGCATGCGTCCCGTCGAGCCGGAGCCCCTTGGGCAGCGGAAATTTCACGGTTTCCTCGATGCCGTCCATCCGGCGCACCGCTACGGCACCGAGCGCCTTGATGCGTTCGATCACCTGCTGGACCAGAATTTCCGGCGCGGACGCTCCCGCCGTCAGGCCGACGCGCAACTTGCCGTTGAACCAGGCCGGCTGGAGTTCATCGGCGCTGTCCACCATGTAGCTCTCGGTACCGAGCTTGCGGGCCACTTCCCGCAGCCGGTTGCTGTTGGAACTGGTCGGGCTGCCCACCACGATGACGATGTCCACCTGGGGGCTCATCAGCTTGACGGCATCCTGCCGGTTCTGCGTGGCGTAGCAGATGTCCTGCTGCTTGGGCTCACGCACATTCGGAAAGCGCGCCTTGACGGCCGCCGCAATCTCGGCGGCATCGTCCACGCTGAGCGTGGTCTGCGTCACCACGGCAAGCCGGTCGGTCTGCGCGGGCTGGATGCGTGCCACATCCAGCACGTCTTCCACCAAGTGGATGCCGCTGTCGAGCTGCCCCATGGTGCCTTCGACCTCGGGATGGCCCTTGTGGCCGATCATGATGAACTCGAAGCCTTCCTTGGCCAGCTTGGCCACTTCGACATGCACCTTGGTCACCAAAGGACAGGTGGCATCAAAAATCTGGAATCCCCGCGCGGCCGCCTCGTTCTGCACCGCCTTGCTCACGCCGTGGGCGCTGAACACCAGCGTGGCGCCTGCGGGCACGTCGTCCAGTTCCTCGATGAAGATCGCGCCCTTGGCCTTGAGGTCGTTGACGACATAGGTGTTGTGCACGATCTCATGGCGGACGTAAATGGGGCGGCCGAACTTCGCCAGCGCCCGCTCCACGATCTCGATGGCGCGGTCCACACCGGCGCAGAAACCGCGCGGTTCGGCCAGCAGGATTTCAGCCTCGGCTTTCATCACAGAACGCCGATCACCAGCACTTCGAACGTCACCGGCTGGCTGGCCAGCGGGTGGTTGAAGTCGCACAGCACCGCGCCATCGTCCCGGACCTCGCGCACCGCACCTGCGTAGCTGCCCTGCCCGTCGGGCGTGGGGAACTGCACCACTTCTCCCACGCTGTAGTGCTCCAGCGGATCGCCCAGGGCGTTGAGCAGCTTGCGCGCCACCCACTGCACCATGTCGGCCTTGCGCTCGCCAAAGGCCTCGCCGGGCGGCAGTTCGAAGACGGCGCGCACGCCCTCCTCCAGCCCGATCAGGCGTTGTTCGACGGCCGGTGAAAGCTCGCCGGAGCCGAGCGAGAGCGTCGCCGGCTTGTCGTCGAAGGTGTTGATGATGTCGCCTGCAGGCCCGGCCAGGCGGTAATGCAGGGTAAGGAAAGAACCCGGTTGAACTGTTGCCATGAAAGTCCCGATAAACTGACCTCTATTGTAGAAAACTGACCTTTACCGGCTTTTCATGGCGCTCAAAGACCTTCCCACCGACGCGCAACCCCGCGAAAAGCTGCTGGCCCGTGGACCCGGCGCGCTCAGCGACGCCGAATTGCTGGCGCTGTTGCTGCGCACCGGCATTGTGGGCAAGGGCGTGCTGCAGCTGGCGGCCGAGCTGCTGGCAGACCCTCCCACCGGCTTCGGCGGCATCAGTGGCTTGCTGCACACCAGCGCCGAAGATCTCAACCGCATCAAGGGCCTGGGCCCGGCCAAGCGCGCCGAACTGGTGGCCGTGCTGGAACTGGCGCGCCGCGGGCTGGCCGAACAGCTCCGCGAGCGCGAAGTCTTCAGCACCCCCGACGCGGTCAAGAACTACCTCCAGCTCCACATCGCCCGGCGTCCGCACGAGATCTTTGCGGTGCTGTTCCTGGACAGCCAGAACCGGCTGATCGCGCTCGAAGAGATGTTTCGCGGCACACTCACCCAGACCAGCGTGTACCCGCGTGAAGTGGTGCTGCGCGCTCTGCACCACCACGCCGCATCGGTGGTGTTGACCCACAACCACCCCAGCGGCACGGTGCAGCCCAGCCGCGCCGACGAGGCCCTCACGCAGACACTCAAGGCCGCACTGGCGCTGGTGGACGTGCGCGTGCTGGACCATGTGATCGTGGCGCCGGGACAGGCCCTGTCGATGGCTGAACGGGGACTGATTTGAAAGCACCGATGAAACTCACCTCTCTCAAGGACCTGCAGCACGTGCAGAGGCAACTGGCCGAGGCCCAGGCGCTCGCGGCCGTCCAGGAAGCGGCGCGCCGCGAGATCGCGCAACGCAAGCAGGCCGAAAAGGAACTCTTTTCACGCGCGGTGGGCGCCGTCAAGACCCTGCCCGATCCGCGCAAGGCCCATCTGAAGCCACCGTTGCCCCAGCCCGTGGCGCTGCAGCAGCAACTGGACGAAAAGGCCGTGATGCGTGAAGCACTGAGCGATGAGTTCGATGTCAGCACCTTGCTGGAAACGGATGAACAACTCAGTTTTCGCCGTCCCGGCATCGGCACCGATGTGACGCGCAAGCTGCGGCGCGGCGAATGGAGCATCCAGCGCGAGCTGGACCTGCATGGCCTGCGTACCGAGGATGCACGCGAGGCGCTGGGCGTTTTTATCCGCGAAACATTCAAGCTGGGCTTGCGCTGCGTGCGCGTGGTGCATGGCAAAGGACTGGGCTCGCCGGGCAAGGCGCCGGTGCTCAAGTCGCGCGTGCAGGGCTGGTTGATCCAGAAAAACGAGGTGCTGGCGTTTGTGCAGGCCAAGCCGGCCGATGGCGGTGCAGGCGCGCTGCTGGTGCTGCTGCAGCCCTCGCCGCCCCCGTCTTCCCGCGGGCGCTGACACGGACGCTATGCCAGCCTGGGGCCGGATCGACAAGCGCACCCGCTTTGCGCTGATTCCGGGCGGCCCGCAGGCGTCGTTCATGGCCAGTTCGCGGGATTTGGTGACACCCGTGCCGCCACGCGATGCGCGCCGGCCCGGGCTACAAGTCGCCCCCCAAAGCACCGTCGTGCGGCACGGTGGTGTCTACGGCGGTGCGCCTCCCGTCTGCTGGTCAGCGCAGATCACGCAATGCCGGGTGCTGGAACACACTGCGCCCGACAAACCGGGCCCCGGCGCGTGTCAGGTGCATCGTGTCCTGCGACACCAGCATGCCTTCCGGCGTCACCACCGGCACAAGCCCGGTGCCATCCGAGAGCATTTGCATCACATCCACAAAATGCGCCGGGCCGATCCGGGTTGCCAGCGCCTGGTTCGCCTGCCAGCGGTCTGCCTGGATGCGGGCCCGGTAGCGGCGGCGTTCCGCCTCGCCCATCAGCATCACCGCGTTCATGTTCCAGCCAAAGTTGCGGTCGCCGATCACCACAATGTGCGCGAGGCTCCGGCGCTGGAAGTACGCCAGGTCGGCAGGCCAGCAGTCGGCGTCCACCGACGGACTGCCGAAAATCAGCCACTGCGCCTGGTCGATCTGCCGCAGCATGGCTTCGGAAATGCCATCGCGCGCCACGCACGAGGGCACGCTCGTCTGGTACACCACCTGGGCGCGCGGAAACACGCCGTTTTCCAGACCCATGTTGATGAAATCCCGCGCCAGCGACGTCCCGACAACCAGCACGCGCGTGCGACCATCCTCCACAAACGGCTGGTCCTGAAACTGGTAGGGCGCGCGGTTGTAGGCCGCATTGAGCTGGCGGCCTGCGCTGGCCATGCCTTCGTTCAGGCGCGGGTGCAGGTTGACGAAACCTGACGTGGCGTGGAGCCCCAGGCCCAAAGCAGCCAGCGCAAGGCTCACGCCCGCAAACCCTCGCCAGAGCGTGCGTGCTGCCACGCGCCCGGGCGTGCGAAAGGGAGTTTCGACAAACCGCCACGACACCACTGCCAGCGCCAGCGACAGCCCGATGACACCCACACGCAGCGCCACCGAGGGCGCCTCCAGACTGGCCAGCCGCACAAAGGCCAGCAATGGCTGGTGCCAGAGGTACAGGCTGTAGCTGATCAGGCCCAGCGCCACGGGGAGCCGGCTGGAGAGCAGCCGCCGCGCCGCCCAGGTGCCACCGCCACAGGCCAGCACGAGGCAGGTGCCGGCCACAGCCGGCACGGCGGCGGGCAGCACCGTCTGGGGCAGCCCGCCCGCCATGGCGGCCAGAATCAGCAGCAGCCCACCTGCGCTGCCCGCCTCGGCAAACCATCCTCCGGCCCGAAACGATGGGTAAATGGCCACCGCCACCAAGGCCCCAGCCACCAGCTCCCACAACTTGGAGGGCAGCAGCAGGAACGCGGCCGACGGATCCTGACGCTGCAGCAATACCGCCCAGACCAAGCTCGCGGTGGCCAGCACGGCCAGCATGGGCCACAGCGCCCGTCTGAAGCGCTGGAGAACCCCTGCCAGCACCAACGGGTACAGCAGGTAGAACTGTTCCTCAATGGCCAGCGACCAGGTGTGCATCAAGGGCTTGAACTCGGTGGCCTGTTCAAAGTAGCCCGAGGTTTTCCACAGCAGGACGTTGTTGGCCAACAGGGTCGTGGCCACCAGGCTTTGCCCGAAGTTTTCCAGGTCGTCGGGCAGCATCAGCCAGAACGCCGGCACCAGGCTGGCCAGCATCACCGCCAGCAAGGCCGGGGCGATGCGGCGCACACGGCGCTCATAAAACGCCAGCAGCCCGATGCGGCCCGTCGCAGTGTGTTCCGCCAGCAGCAGGCGGGTGATCAGGTAACCCGAAAGGGCGAAAAACACGTCCACGCCCAACTGCCCGCTCTCCGCACCGGCCAACCCGGCATGAAAGGCCACCACACCGGCCACCGCCAGACCCCGCAGGCCGTCAATGTCGGTGCGATGCACCGCAGGCGTGGCGACCCTGCCGGCGTCAAGGAGTGCTGCAGGGGTCACCTTGGAGGACTCCAGGAACGATGGAAACATCTCGGCACGGGAGGCCTGCGGGATCAGGCCCCGACGTTGCGCATCCAGTCAGCGGTCTGGAAAAAACTGCCGCGCAGACGCGCACGCAAGGCCTCAGGCACGCCGGTTTCACCCATGGCCTGGTCCATGCAGGCCAGCCACTGGTCGCGCTCCAGAATGCCAATGGTGAACGGCATGTGGCGCATCTTCAGGCGGGGGTGGCCGAACTGGTCGGTGTAGTACGACGGTCCGCCCAGCCAGCCGCACAGGAACCAGAACAGCTTGTCGCGCGCCGTGGCCAGGTCGCTGCCGTGGGCGGCGCGCAACTCGGCATAGGCGGGCTCCAGGTCCATCAGGTCGTAGAAGCGTTCCACCAGGGCTTTGACACGCGCCTCGCCCCCGATCCACTCGAAGGGCGACGCAGGCGGCTGAAGTTCTTCATTTTTCATACTTTTATTGCCACTTCCCAGCGTGAAATGGTCATTGTTTGCTACTTATTAAGGAGTCTTCTCACGCCGGCACGGCACGGCCTATTGCGTCGCCCGCCGCAGCGTCTCCACTACAGGGCGGCGCAGCACGTCGCGCAGGCCCCACCAGCCGGCGGCCAGTGCCAGCACCGCGCCCGCACCGGCGCCCAGCAGCGGCACCCACAAGGACGCAGTCCATTCAAACTCAAAGACATAGTGCGCCAGCGCCCAGCCCACGGCCACAGCCACGCTGCTGGCCAGGAAACCCGCCAGCAGGCCGACACCCGCCAGCTCGGCCCGCTGCACCTGGCGCAGCAGGCTGCCGCGCGCGCCCACCGCCCGCATGATGGCGAACTCGCGGGCGCGCTCCTCGCGCGTGGCGGTGACGGCGGCAAACAGCACGATCAGGCCGGCCGCCAGCGTGAATCCGAACAAAAATTCCACCGCGCGGATCACCTGGTCCAGCACACTCTGCACCTGGTTGATGGTGCTGCGCATGTCCACGCTGGTGATGTTGGGAAAGGCCCGCACCAGCCGGTTGTCAAAGCCGGCCACCTCGGGCGCGCGGAACGACGCCATGTAGGTGGACGGCACATCGGGCATCTGCGCCACCGGGTACATGACGAAGAAGTTGGCGCGCATCGAGCCCCAGTCCACTTTGCGCAGACTGGTGATGCGGGCCTCTGAGGCGACACCGCCGACATCAAAGCGCAGCGTGTCCCCCAGTTTCAGGTTCAGCGCTTTGGCAATGCCGTCTTCGACGCTGACGGCGCCGGCCTCGCCGTCGGTCCAGCGGCCAGCCACCACCTCGTTGTGCGCGGGCCGGGCGGCGGCGTGCGAGAGGTTGAATTCACGGTCCAGCAGGCGTTTGGCGCGTTCCTCAGCGTAGTCGTCGGGCGTCACGGTCTTGCCGTTGATGGCGACCAGGCGGCCCCGGATCATCGGGTACCAGTCAAACTTGCTGACGCCGCCGTCGCGCAGGGCTTTCTGGAAGGCGTCGCCCTGTTCGGGCATGACGTTGATGACAAAACGGTTGGGCGCGTCCGGCGGCGTGGCACGGCGCCAGCTGCTGATCAGATCGGTGCGCAACAACACCAGCAAAACCAGCGCCAGCAGCCCCACCGCCAGCGCGCTGACCTGCACCACGGTGTAGGCCGGGCGGGCGGAGATTTGCCGTGTGGCCAGCACCAGCCAGCGCGGTGCAGTGGCCTCATTGACACTGGCGCGCAGCAGCTTGACCGCCAGCCAGCTCAGTGCCGCAAACACCGCCACGGCCACCGCGAAACCGCCGACTGCAATCAGGCCCAGCGTCAGGTCCGCACTGGCGGCCAGCAGCAGCGCCGCAAAACCCGCCACCCCCAGGCCCAGCACCGCCAGCGAAGCCGGCCGCAGGTTGCCCACGTCGCGCCGGATCACCCGCAGCGGCGGCACCTGCGCCAGTTGCAGCACCGGCGGCAGGCCAAACGCGCCCAGCAGGGTAAGCCCCATGCCCAGCCCGAACGCCACCGGCCACAAACTGGCCGCAGGCAGCGCATTGCTCACCAGCCCGGCCAGCAGAAAGACAAAGACGTAATGCACGCCGTAACCAATGGCCACGCCCAGCCCGCTGGCGAACAGGCCGATCAGCGCGAACTCCAGCGTGTAACTCAGCGCAATGGTGCGCTGGCTTTGGCCCAGCACGCGCAGCATGGCGCAGTCGTCCAGGTGGCTGGCGGCAAAGCCGCGCGCGGCCAGCGCCACGGCCACCGCGCTGAGCAGCGCCGCCAGCAGGGCGACGAGGTTGAGGAACTTGCCCGCGCGGTCGAGCGTCTGGCGCATCTCGGGACGGCCGCTCTCCAGCGATTCGACACGCACGCCGCGCACGCCGGGCTTTTTGGCCTCGGTGGTGGCCCAGGCCACGAAGTCGCGCACCGGGCGCGTCTCGCCGGCCACGGCCACGCGCCAGGTCAGCCGGCTGGCGGGCTGCACCAGTCCGGTGGCGGCGATGTCGCCCTCGTGCAGCATCACACGCGGCGCAAAATTCATGAAGCCGGCGCCCCGGTCGGGTTCGTTGACGATGATGCGGGTGATGCGCAGCGTGGCGTCACCCAGCAGCAGCGGGTCGCCCATGCGCAGGTTGAGGACTTCGAGCAGCGCTGCATCGACCCAGACCTCGCCCCGGGCGGGTATGTCGCGCGTGGTCTGGCCGGCATCGCCGGGCTGCAGCGCCACAGTCAGCTGGCCGCGCAGCGGGTAGCCCGGCGCCACTGCCTTGAGCGCTACCAGCTTGCTGGCGCCGCCCTGCGCGTCGGCTGCGCGCCCCATGGTCGGAAACCCCAGCGTGCTGACGGTCTGCAAGCCCAGCGCGCGGGCCTGGTCCAGAAAAGCAGCCGGGGGCGGGTTGTCGCTGGAGACCACGGCGTCGCCGCCCAGCAGCTGGCGGGCGTCGCGCTGCAGGCCGCCGTTGATGCGATCGGCAAAAAAGCCGACCGCCGTAAGCGCGGCCACGGCCAGCGCCACGGCGACGATCAGCAGGCGCAGATCGCCCGCACGCAGGTCGCGCCACAGGCTGCGCCAGCTCAAGGCCCAGATGGAGGGCCGGTACAGTGTGTTCATGGGCGCTACCTTAGCGCATGTCGATTGCACCCACGGTGTGCCACGGCACTGCATATGCCGGCGCCATGGGGTGCCGCGCCGGCAGAAACCCGCATCCACCGCTCAAGCCACCGCACGCAGCCGGGGCCCGGCCAGCTCGGGCTGGAACTGCAGCCGTTCGGCCCCGGTGTAGCAGACAAAGCGCTTGTTGGTGGCGCGGCCGATGGCGCACAGGCCCACGCGGGCGGCCACCTCGTGCCCCATTTGGGTGATGCCGCTGCGCGACACCACGATGGGCACACCCATCTGCGCGGACTTGATCACCATCTCGCTGGTGAGCCGGCCGGTGGTGTAGAACACCTTGTCCGCGCCCTGCATGGCGCCCGCGTCCTGCAACCACATCCAGCCGGCAATGGTGTCGATGGCGTTGTGGCGACCCACGTCTTCCACAAAGATCAGCAACTCCTCACCACGAAACAGCGCGCAGCCATGCACCGAGCCGGACGACTTGTAGGTGGTTTCCTGCAGACGGATGGCATTGACGATGCCGTAGAGCTGCGCCTGGCGCAGCGTGGCCTCCGGCAGCGCAATCTGGTCGATCTCGTCCATCAGGCTGCCAAAGACGCTGCCCTGGCCGCAGCCGGTAGTGACCACACGGCGGGACGTTTTCTCTTCGATGTGGTCGATACCATGGCGGGTCTTGACAGCCGCGGCCCCGACCTCCCAGTCGACAGTGATGGACTCGATCTCGGCCGGTCCGGTGAGCAGGCGCTGGTTGCGCAAAAAGCCCAGCACCAGCAACTCGGGGTGCGCGCCCAGCGTCATGAGGGTGACGAGTTCTCGCTTGTCCACATAGACCGTCAGCGCCCGCTCGGCGGGAATGGACAGTGTCTCCTGCTCGCCATGTTCGTTGACCACGGCGATGGCGCGGGTCAGCGGCGCCCGGGCTTGGGTCAGGCGCGGCAGGGAGGTGCCTGGTGGGGAAGGTGGGTTCATGAATTCAGTGTGCAGCAAAAAGGGCCGGGACTCTGCAGTCCGGGCCCATGTCCGGGAAGCGCACGCGGTCAGGATTTTTTTGCCGATGCGGCGGCTGCAGGCGCGGGTACCGCTGCGGCCGCCGGAGCAGCGGCCGCAGCCGCTGGTGCTGCAGGCGTGTAGACAAAGGCGCCAGGGTCCGCGCAGGCCGGGGTTTCCATGGGGGGCTTCGTTTCATTGCCCGCGGCCTTGGCGCTCTGGTAGTAGTACGCGGCGGTTATCTCGCGGGCCTTGCACCGCTGGAACTCCGCCCCCTTGATGCCATGGGCTGCCTTGGCCCCCGCCTCGGCGGCCTTGGCTTTGGCTTCGTCACTGGGGGCCGGCAACTTGGCGAACGTGACCGATGCAACAACGCCAGCCGCCAGGAAAACAAGAATCTGTTTCATATCGAACTTCATAGCAAACTCCTGGGTGCTTCAGACCCGGACGGTCGGTCCGGTGGCAGGGGCAGGCTGCGTCGAACGCTGGGCGGGAATCTTGCCGGCCTTGACGTCGTCGTACCAGAGTTCATGGTGCTCTTTGGCCCAACCCTCGGTGACGTGCCCCGTCTTCATGGCTTTGTAGGCACCGCGCACGCCCACCGTCCCCATGTAGATGTGGCCGGCAATCAGCGCCACCATCCAGAGCGCGGCCACCGCGTGGATCATCTGGGCGATCTGCATCTCGCTGCGCAAGGCGCCAAAGCCGGGAATCAGCTTGTCCAGCACCAGGCCGGAGCCCACCACGATCAGACCGGGGATCGTCACACCCCACCAGAACATGCCTTTTTCACCGGCGTTGAACCGGTGCGAGGGGACCTCCTGATTGCCCAGCATGCCTCCCGCGCGGGACAGCCAGATGAAATCGGCGATGCTGGCAATGTTGTCCTTGATGAAGATCACCACGATGAACAACAGCGATACAGCGAACAACGGGCCCGTGAAGTTGTGCAGGTTTTTCAGGGCAAAGGTCAGCCAGCCAAACAGGGTCGATCCAATGATGGGCAACAAAAAGAATTTGCCGTAGGCCATGACGATACCCGAGACAGCCAGGGCGCAGAACGCGAAGGCATTGCTCCAGTGGGCCGCGCGCTCAAACGGCGTGAACCGTTCGATGGTGCGCCCGGATTCGGGATGCTCCCGGCCCATGGGGCCCTTGGCGAAGAACAGGATTGCAAGTGCCAGCGCCACAATGGCCAGCAGCGCCGCACCGAACGGAATGATCCAGTTGTTGCGCACCTGCCGCCACGCCTCCCCGGCCGTCGTGAAACGCGAACCGGGGTACTGCACGAAAGGCTGGATCAGGTTGCCCGCCTCGGGCGCCTGGCTCTGCGGCAGGCTGCTGTAACCGGTCACGCCGCCACCCACCTGGCGCCACATGGGCGCGTTGTTGCCGGGCTGCACCCGGGCGCGCTCGCCGTTGGTCTGGTTCGCGTAGTTGGGGTCGGTGCTGGCGTCCGGCCGGATCTCGAAGATGTTGGCACTCTGCACGCCGGGCACAGCGGCCGGAGCCACCACAGCAGGTGCAGGTGCCGGCTCGGCCGCCGGCTTGGCTTGCGCCAGCGCACCTCCAGCCAGCCCCAGGGCCAACAACGCGGTTGCAATCAGGTTTTGAAGCATGAGGTGCCCCCAAGTCAGTTGGCGCGGCTGTAGTCGTTTTGCCCGTATTGGGCACGCGTCTTGAGCTTTTGCTCCCAGCTGGTCTTGTCGCCCGGCTTCCAGTCAGGGGCGGTGAAGGCGCCGACACCGGTTCCGGCGTGGGGCGCCGCATCGTGCTTCGCACCGCCCAGACCCTGTGGCTTTTCACCACAGGCGGCCAGCAGAAGCGCCGCGGAAAGAACCAGAAACAGCGCCTTCATGATTTGACTCCTTCGCCCTGCGCCGCCGGCTTGGTGCCATAGGCTGTGCCCCAACCCCAGACTTCGGCGCCCTTGCCGCGCTTGAGCACGCGGTTGCGGAAGATGTCCGCCACCACATCGCCATCGCCGGCCAGCAGCGCCTTGGTCGAACACATCTCGGCACAGGCAGGCAACTTGCCCTCTGCCAGCCGGTTGCGGCCATATTTTTCGAATTCAGCCTGGCTGCCGTTGGCCTCCGGCCCACCAGCACAGAAGGTGCACTTGTCCATTTTTCCGCGCACGCCGAAGGTGCCAGCCGACGGAAACTGCGGTGCGCCAAACGGACAGGCGTAAGAGCAGTAGCCGCAGCCAATGCAGACATCCTTGTCGTGCAGCACCACGCCTTCGTCGGTGCGGTAGAAGCAGTTGACCGGGCACACGGCCATGCAGGGCGCGTCAGAACAATGCATGCAGGCCACCGCGATAGCCTTCTCGCCCGGCACGCCGTCGTTGAGCGTCACCACACGGCGGCGGTTCACACCCCAGGGCACTTCATGCTCGTTCTTGCAGGCCGTGACGCAGCCGTTGCATTCAATGCAGCGCTCGGCGTCGCAGACAAATTTCATTCTTGCCATTTCAGACTCCTGCTTTATGCTTTTTCGATGTTGCAGACCGTGGTCTTGGTTTCCTGCATCATGGTCACGCTGTCGTAGCCATAGGTCGTTGCGGTGTTCACGGCCTCGCCACGCACCATCGGCGCCGCCCCATTGGGGTAGTACGCCAGCATGTCCGCGCCCTGCCAGCGCCCTGAAAAGTGGAACGGCATCCAGACCGTGCCGGCATCCACCCGCTCGGTCACCAGCGCCTGCACGTTCAGGCGCGCACCGGTTGCGCCCAGCAGCCAGACCCGCTCGCCGTTGCGGATGCCGCGGTCAGCGGCCGTTCTGGGGTTGATCTCGACAAACGCTTCCTGCTGCAGCTCGGCCAGCCAGGGGTTGGAACGCGTTTCCTCGCCACCGCCCTCGTATTCGACCAGACGGCCGGACGTCAGAATCAGCGGGAATTTCTCGAACACCTTGTCGGCCAGGTTCTTGTCCTGAATCGTCTTGTAAAGCGTCGGTAGCCGCCAGAACGCCTTCTTGTCATCGTGCGTCGGGTACTTGACCGCCAGGTCGGGCCGGGTGCCGTAGAGGGGCTCGCGGTGCTGCGGGATGGGATCGGGAAAGTTCCAGACCACGGCGCGCGCCTTGGCGTTGCCGAAAGGGTGACAGCCGTGCACCTTCAACACCACGCGCTGGATGCCACCCGACATGTCGGTCTTCCAGTTCTTGCCTTCTGCAGCCACTTTTTCAGTGTCCGTCAAGTCGTCCCACCAACCCAGTTTCTTGAGCAGAATGTGGTCGAACTCGGGGTAGCCGGTGGTGATGTCTGCGCCGAGCGAGTGGGAACCGTCTTCGGCCAACAAACTGACGCCCTCACGCTCCACGCCGAAGTTCGCGCGGAAGTTGCCGCCGCCGTCCATGACGTGCTTGGAGGTGTCGTACAGGTTGGGCGATCCCGGGTGCTTCAACTCGGGCGCCCCGTAGCAGGGCCAGGGCAAACCGAAGTAATCGCCGGTGAAGTCGTATCCGGTTTCCTTGTCCTTGCCGCCTTTGGCCTTGAGGGTCTTGACGTCGAACAGGTGCATGTTGCGCATGTGCGCCTTCAGCCGCTCGGGACTCTGGCCGGTGTAACCAATGGTCCAGCAGGACTTGTTGATCTCGCGCAGGATGTCTTCGGGCACGGGCTCGTCCATCCCCTTGACCTTCTGCATCTTGTAGTTCTTCGAAAGCTCTTTGGCAAAGCCGAGTTTTTCGGCCAGCTGGTGCATGATCATGTGATCGGAGCGGCTCTCCCACAGGGGCTCGATCACTTTTTCGCGCCACTGCAGCGAGCGGTTCGAGGCGGTGCAGGAACCGCTGGTCTCGAACTGCGTGGCCGCCGGCAGCAGGTACACCGCGCGGTCGGGGTTCAGGTCTTCGGGCTTGCCGGGCATGGCCGCCATCGCTGCCGTGGCCGACGGATACGGGTCCACGACCACCAGCAGGTCCAGCTTGTCCATCGCGCGCTTCATCTCCAGACCGCGGGTCTGGGAGTTCGGCGCGTGGCCCCAGTAAAAGACGCCGCGCAGGTTCGAGTCCTGGTCGATCAGTTCGTTCTTCTCCAGCACGCCGTCAATCCAGCGCGACACCGTGATGCCGGGCTTGGTCATCATGGCGGGCGACGCATAACGCCCCTTGATCCACTCGTAGTCCACACCCCAGGCCTTGGCAAAGTGCTTCCAGGAGCCCTCGACAATGCCGTAGTAGCCGGGCAGCGAATCGGGGTTGGGGCCGACGTCGGTGGCGCCCTGCACGTTGTCGTGACCGCGGAAGATGTTGGTGCCGCCACCCGACTTGCCCACGTTGCCCAGGGCCAGCTGCAGGATGCAGGAGGCACGGACCATGGCATTGCCAATGGAGTGCTGGGTCTGACCCATGCACCAGACCAGCGTGCTGGGCCGGTTCTCGCTCATCAGCGTGGCCACGCGCAGCACCTGCGCTTCCTTCACGCCGCAGGCCTCCTCGACCTTGTCGGGCGTCCACTTGGCCAGCACTTCTTCCTTGACCTTTTCCATGCCATGGACACGGTCGTTGATGT